>Ga0265314_10002678_pt1 | contig 17842 bp, 19 predicted proteins | sample 4126metaG_FD_203106 | JGI IMG/M metagenome (GOLD analysis project Ga0265314, IMG submission 203106) | Rhizosphere microbial communities from Carex aquatilis grown in University of Washington, Seatle, WA, United States - 4-1-26 metaG | ecosystem: Host-associated > Plants > Roots > Rhizosphere >... | reverse complement strand
TACGCGGTTTCAGCCGCTCGAGGATTTCGTTGCGGACGGCGATACCGTCCAGGATTTGAGGCATTCACAGCGAGTTTAGCAAACGTCGGCGCGTCTGAGGCTAAGACGTCAGTGATGCTATATTGGAAGCATCATGAGCATCAGAACCACGGTGACGCTCGATCAGGACGTTTACGACCGCACCAAGGACTTTAGCAAAGCCCGGGGTATTCCTTTTCGTGATGCATTGAATGAGCTGGTGCGTCAAGGCTTAGTCGCTGAAGCCGCTCCCCGGCCAACGAAGCCTTTCAAGATCAAGCCATTCCATATGGGAGTGATTCCGGGTCTCAATTACGATGATATCGAAGGCTTGCTCGAGTACGGAGAAGGGCCCTATCATCGGTGACCATCCTCGACGCGAACATCCTCCTATATGCTTACAATGCCGACGCATCCCAACACATCGACACGCGGCGCTGGCTCGAACAGCAGCTCGCCGGAACGGACCCGATCGGCATTCCGTGGATAGCCCTCTGGGGCTTCTTGAGGATCTCCACAAACCCCCGGCTAACGCGAGTAGTGCTGGGAGACGACGAGGTGTTGATGGCAGTCCGGGAACTGCTTGCTCACCCGCTGATCACCGTCGTGGAGCCTGGGCCGAGGCACGCTGAGATACTCGAAGACCTCGTGCGCGGTGCTAAGGCTACCGGCCCGCTGGTGACCGACGCGGCGCTGGCGGCTCTCGCGATCGAGCATGGAGCTACGCTCGCCTCCACCGACCGCGATTTCAGCCGCTTTCCGAATCTTCGCTGGATCAGTCCCCTGTCCGCGGCCGGATCGTAAGATTCTCCAAAAAAACCTGTCACAAACCGGCGTCGTGCGGCGTTGTAGAGGTGTGAACGCCTCACGCGAAGCACTCGCTGAAATAGGTTCTAACGCCGGCCACGTCGACGTCGAGACGATCTTTCTCGCTCACTATGAGCGAATCGCACGCGTGATTGCGCGTGTCCTGCGGGATCCGTCACGGGCGGAGGAACTCGCGGTCGAAGTTTTCTTGAAATGGTCGCGGAACCCGGCCGCGCAAGGCGAAAACGCCCAGGCGTGGCTATACCGGGTGGCCGTGCGCGCAGGCCTCGACGAGCTGCGGCGCGAGACCCGCCGTACCCAGCGAGAACGCGTGGTGCGGTTCTTCCGGCATTCGCCAACCCCTGAGGACATCCGGGCCTCCAAGGAGGACCAGGAAAAAGTTCGAGCGGTGTTGGCCGCTATCCAACCCCGGCAGGCCGAGCTGCTGGTTCTCCGCAGCCATGGCCTCAGCTATGACGAACTGGCCGGCGCGCTGGATCTGAAACCGGCATCGATTGGAACTTTTCTCAGTCGTGCGGAACAAACCTTCCGAAAGGAGTACATCAAACGATATGGACAACAATAGAGACCAATGGGTGGAAGAACGTCTGGCGGCGCTGCGGCCCGACAGCGAATGGCTGCCGGACGCCTCTCGCGGCCTGGCCCAATTTCGGGGGCACCAACGCGATAGGGCAACGCATCGCACGCGGCGGTGGGGCTGGCTCGCTGCCGGGGCTGTGGTGGCGGCCCTTCCGCTCATGGCGTTCCCATCGACACGGGCGTTCGCGCAGCGCTGCGTTTCGGCGTGTGTCGGCCAGTCCAACTGGGTGCGCGATTTGCTGGTGCATAACGTATCTGAATCCGTACCGAGCTCGGTGTTTGTGAAGGCGGGAAATCGCCGGATGGCTCCCGATTTCGTCCTGGACGACGCCTCCGGCAAGCCCGTGAGGCTTTCGGAGTTTCGCGGCAAGGTGGTCCTGCTGAACTTCTGGGCGACGTGGTGCACTCCGTGCGCCGCCGAGATTCCCTGGTTCATCGAGTTTCAAAAGGCTCACCAGGATGCCGGATTTGCGACGCTGGGCGTTTCCCTGGATGAGGATGGCTGGAGCGCCGTGAAGCCTTATATCGATGGGCACAAGATCAACTACCGCATCATGGTCGGCAATGACAATGTGTCTCGGCTGTACGACGCAGTTTCGCTTCCGACGACGCTCATCATCGACAAGTCCGGCCGGATTGCTGCAACGCATGTGGGGATCCGTAGCAAGAGCGAATACGAGGCCGACATTAAAGCAGTGCTCGATGAAAAGTGAGGGGAGCAGGATTATGAAAACTCGGAGAACGCACAGATGAGAACATTTACATCTCAATTGAAAATGGCTTCCTTGGTAGCGCTGGTGCTGGGCGCCCGCAGTGCTGGCGCTGCTGAGCCTCCGGCTGCAGTTCGAGCCACTATTCAACCGATACAGGTTCGGAAACAGGCACCAGCCTTCTGGCTTGAAAATGCCGCGGGCAAGAAAGTAAAGCTTTCCGACTACCATGGCAAGGTGGTGCTACTTGATTTCTGGGCAACGGAATGCGGCGGATGCATTCGAGAGATGCCGGGGTTTATGGACTTGGCTAAGGCCTACAAGAAGAAAGGTCTCACCGTTGTCGGTGTTTCCATGGACATCTCCTACGAGGACCTGAAGAACTCCCATGAAGCCTGGAGCCGAGTAAATCCTTTTGTCGAAACCCACAAGGTCAACTACCCAATTCTGATGGGGGACGATCAAGTAACCAAACGCTACGATATACAGGCGTTACCGTTGACGTACTTAATCGATAAGCGCGGCAGGATCGCCGCCACCTATGCGGGCGTCGTCGACAAGGACAACGTGGAATCTAACATCCAAACCGTATTGAAGGAGAGCAAGAGGTAAGCGCACCGGGTCGCGAATGAATCGTCAGAACCGCAACAGATAGCTGACCTTCACGAACAGTTGCGACCCTGTCTGCAAATCCGGGTTGGTGGTGCGGACCAGGGTGGCGGGCTCCCCCAGAAGCGCCAGATTCTCGCGGCTGTTGGTGTAACCCAGATACACGGCCGTACCCGGATAAGGCAGGTAGGCCAGCAGCAAGTCTCCGGTGAACTTCTTGGACGTATCGTAGTCGGCTAGCGCCGTATTGGAGAGCACGGCGTTGTAATCGATAATGGCGCGCGCCGACAAGGCCCGGTTGAACTGGTAATTCACCGTGTTACGAAAAATGTGATTCGTGAACACGTGCGCCAGGCGCGTATAGAAGTACGTCTGCTGGATTCGCAACCGGACATTCGGCCGGAACGTGAGGGTGGTGTTCCCATATTGATTGCTGGCGAGCGAGGCGAGGACTCCCGCCGCCGGAGAATAGTTCACTCCCGTGCCGTCGCCGAAAAAAGCGTTGATGCCCACGCGCTTGAAACGATCGGAATAGAAGAACATCTCGGTCGCCTCTTTGTGGAAGCCGATGCCCTGATACAGCTCGTAAGCCCAAATGTGATCGATATTGAAGCCACTAGCGCGGCGGAAGTTCAGGAAGAAGGTCCCTCCGGTAAAGCCGTCTTGGAAGCGGCCTTGACGGTTCCAGTCGCCGTTGCTAAAGCTGGTGAAGCCGAAGCTGGCCACCGGCGTCGCCTTGGGCCTCCATTGGTAGTTGATATTCTGCTGGGTCATCCGGATATCGGTGCGCGGCACAAACCCGAGGTCGGTGTGAAAGCCTGGATTGCGGTCCAGATAATTGACGAAGTAGTTGAAGTGCAGCCCGCTGCGATTTAGATTGGCGACGTAAGCCGGGCCCGCGGATCGGGTGCCATCCAAATACCGGGTCGCGCTGGCGATGGCCTGCCCCACGGCCACCCAGTTCTTGGCGATCTTCCAGCGGGCGTCCAAGGAACCGACGCGGTTATGACTCGCTCCAAAGTTATAGTCGGAAAGAAACACCCCTACCGTGGATTCGTTTCCGATATTCCTCTGGATGCGCACCACCCCGCCCGGCGCATAGTCGCCATAGCGAGGATCGCTCGGCGCAACGCTCTGCCCAGGCCCGCGGTCGGCGCCCGCCAGCAAACCGATCGACCAGCGCCCGATTCGTCCTGTCAGACGCGCTCCACCCAGCGGGTCCCCAATGCGCCGCGAAAAGAACAAATTCTCGGGCGTTTGAAAATAGCTCGCGTTCTCTAAAAAGAAGGGTCGCTTTTCCGGAAAGAAAACCTCGAAGCGTTGGTTGACGGTTACCTGCGGATCGTCCGATTCCACCTGGCTGAAGTCCGGATTGATGGTTGCATCGAGCGTGAGCGATTCGCGGATCACCACTTTTGCGTCCATTCCCACGCGGACGTCGCGATTCGTACGAAAAAGAGGCGGGAGATCCGTTGGTTGATCCAGGAGATGTGCGCTGGATCCGGCTATATAGGGGATCAGCCGGATATTGTGGCCGGGCGAGATGTTATCGAACCCATCGAGATCGCCGAATTGTGGAACGAACGAGTTGACGCGGTTGGTGACAGGAGGCCAGAAGGAATTCTCATTGCGCGCGGGAATATTTCGAAAAAACGCGAAACCCCAGGTCTGCATATCCATGCTGGTGAATCGCAGACTTTTGAACGGAATGGCCATGCGCACCGCATATCCGTCCTTAGTGAGCCGGCCTTCCGATTTCCAGTAGGTGTCAAAGCTCCAGTCATCGCCCTGCCCTTCCGTGTTGAGGCCGTCCAGTTGAACGCCGTAGGGATTGGCGAAGAACTCGAACGCGTGCTGCCGGTCGTGAAACGTGTCCAGCAGAACGCCCACAAAATCATCCGCGAAGACGTCGTCGCGCTTGGTGTAGCGTGCGCGCAGTTCGCCATCCGCGGACTTGCACACGAAGATCACGTACAAATTCGCAGCGTCATATGCCAGCCAGGCTTTGGTTTCGCTGCTGGCAGGTTTGCCGTCGTCGGGATTGCGCTGCGTGAAATTGGTGACGGGCATGGCACCGTCGGGCGGCGTGCCGTCGATGTAATCATCAAGGACCGGCGGGGTGGAAACCCGGGTGATGTGCAAGTTGCGCGCGGACTGGAGGGGCGTGGTCTGACCGAACGCACAGGCGATCGCGAACAATATCAAGATGGTGCAGCGCAAACGCGGCGGCATGTTTCCCTGTAGGACGTGCCTTTCGCGGGAAAGTTCCAATCTTTGATCTTAATTCGCTCGCGTTCGGAAAAACCCAAGTATCGCCGACACCGATCCGGCATCCGCGTTCGCGAGGGCTTTCGCGATGGCGCTTGCGCGGTCGTCGAGCTCGAACGGCGGGGTCATCGCGTGCACCAATCCCCACGCCAGCGCCTCGGGAGCAGTGAATACGCGCCCGGTCAGCGACAGCTCTCGCGCGCGGCGATCTCCAATTGCGGCCGCCACTGCGCTCAGTATCCCCGGATGGCAGCGCCCTTCACGAATGTCGGTCAGCCCAAAGCTCGATCCCTGCGCGGCGATGGCGACGTGAGCGTTCGCAATCAGGGCGACGCCGGCCGAAATCGCCACACCCTGCATCGCCATTACGATTGGCTTCGACGCATTTCGACCAAAGGTAAAAATCTCGTCCGCAACCGGCTCTGAGAAATCCAGGCCGCCGCAGAACACTGGCCCTTCGGCGTCCACCAGAATCGCGCCGGTGTCGGAGTGCGCCATCGCGTCCCGCAGCTCATTCAACAATTGCGCGGCCAGCGCGGCATCCAGGATGTTTCGACGCGCGGGAGCCGCCAGGGTTAGCCTCCGCACGCGGCCGTCTTGTTCGACGCGCAAACTCATCTCAAAATCTCTAGGGCCAGATGCTCGCGATGTCCTCCCGCAGTCGATGCTTCCAGTGCGAACTCCAGCACCCGGCGCGTTTCGAGCGGATCGATAATCGCGTCGACGTGGCCGCGCGCCGCTGCGTAGCGGGCGTCAAGCCACTTTTCGTAGTCTTCCCGCGTCTGCGCGATGCGAGCTTCGATCTCTGGCGGAACCGGCTGCCCCGTCGACTTCAAGCGTTCCAGCTCCGTCCCATGCACCGCCTGAACCGCTGCGTCGCCTTCCATCACGCCGATCCGGGCCGTGGGCCAGGCGAAGGTGAAATTCGGATCGAATCCTTGCCCAGCCATCGCGTAATACCCCGCACCCGAGGCGTGATTCAGCGTCACAATGATCTTCGGCACGGTCGCGCACGCCATGGCTTCCACCATTTCGGCGCCCGCCCGGATGATACCGGCGCTTTCCGACTCGACCCCCACCATGAATCCGGAGACATCCTGCAAATAGACCAGCGGCAATCCTTGGCGCTCGATAGTCTCGACAAAATACGCGGCTTTGCGCGCCGATTCGGTATACACGATCCCGCCGATCCGCGGCCCTTCCGAAGTCTTCAAGAATCCGCGACGGTTCGCCATTAGCCCGATCGGCCGGCCATGCAGCCGGGCATGCGCGCACAGCATTTCCGGGGCATGATCCGGTTGGAATTCCAGATAACCGTCCGCGTCGACAATGCGGGCGATTACTTCGGCCATGTCGTACGGTAGCCGATGATCGGCGGGGAGCAGATCGTACAAACCTTCGGCGGGTTTCGCCGGCGCAGTTCCTTTGAGAGGCGCCGCGGGCTGGTTTTGATTAATGGGAAGCTCGCGAATCTTTTCGCGAATCAGCGCCAGGCACGCTCGATCGTCCTTGGCGGAATAGTGCGCCACGCCGCTGATTTTGGTATGAAGCGACGCGCCGCCGAGCGACTCGGCATCCACCACCTGCCCCACCGCGCCCTTCACCAGGTTCGGACCGCCCAGTCCCATGAAGCTGGTTTTCTCGACCATGATGATCACGTCCGAGAGCGCTGGCAGATACGCCCCACCCGCGATGCACATGCCCATCACCGCAGCGATCTGCGGAACCTTCAGCCGCCGCCGCATCAACGAGTTGTAATAGAAAATTCGCGCCGCGCCGTATTGACCGGGGAAAATTCCGTCCTGATACGGCAGATTCACGCCCGCCGAATCCACCAGGTAGACGATCGGCAATCGGTTCCGCATGGCGATTTCCTGAGCCCGTAGAATCTTGTGGATCGTCTCGGGCCACCAAGCGCCTGCCTTCACCGTGGCGTCGTTGGCGACGATCACGCACGGCCGCTTTTCGATGTGCCCCAGACCCGTGATCACGCCTGCCGCGGGAGCCTGCCCGTCATAGCGATCGTAAGCGATCAGCAAACCGATTTCGAGAAACAGTGCGCCGGGATCGATCAAATGGGCCACGCGCTCGCGCGCTGTCAGCTTGCCTTCGGCGTGCTGTTTTTCGATCTTCTTCGCGCCGCCGCCGATCTTGAGCTTCTCTTCGAGTTCCTGAATGTTGCTCACGAGCCCGCGCATGCGGTCGGCCGGAGTGTGGGTCACCACTCTATGGTAATCAGTTGCAAATTGGAGAGAATGAGGGCGGTGGCATCGGCGAACGATCCTTACGACCTGCAGCGGTTCGTCAAAGCTCAAGACCCCGTCTATGACCAAGTCTGTGCCGAACTGCGCTACGGGAGGAAGGAGAGCCACTGGATGTGGTTTATCTTCCCGCAGCTTCGAGGTTTAGGACATAGTCAGATAGCGACCAAATTCGGAATCGCTTCGCGAGAAGAAGCCGAAGCGTATTTGAAACACCCAATTCTTGGACCTCGACTGGTAGAGTGCAGCCGTCTTGTGACTCAGGTGGAGGGAAGCTCGATCCACCAGATTCTCGGATACCCTGACGACCTGAAGTTCAAATCTTCGATGAGTCTTTTTGCAAGTATCGCGCCCGGGGAGGCTGTCTTCCAGGAAGCCTTGCAAAAATACTTTGGAGGCGAGCTCGACCGCCTCACGCTGGAACTACTTTGATCGAAGGAAGAGCCTAGTGTTTCTCGAAGAAGTGGACGACCTTCTTGCCGGCATCCTCGGTGTAGTACACCGTGACCTTAGCCGATTTCTCAGCGCCTTTTCCCGTCTCCACGGCGGCGTGATCGGCCATGTGGAAGGCTTGTTCCGTGCCATCCGCGGACTTCACGACCAGCTCCTTGCCGCCGCTTTTCATCTCCGAGAAGGTGCCATCCATGGTCTTCAGTCCGCCCTTGCCAATCTTGTCCACTTCGACGGCCGTGTACTCGCTTCCCGTCGCGGTGTAATGGGCGACCACCTCGCTTCCCTCCTTCAACCCGTGAAAGGCGTCCTTGGCGCCGACCTCGGTTCCGTGAACAGTGGTTTTCACGACAAAGTGGAACGTATGCTCGGTGCCGTCCGCGGTCTTCACGACAATGGTCTTGGCCCCGGAGTCGATCTTCGAGAGGGTGCCATGCGCGGCGCTAACGGCCTCTACGGCGAAGGACAAGGGAGCCAGCAGCGCCATCACAGTTCCTAGCAGAATGAGCTTTTTCATAATTCCTCCTGGATCAGGATACGGTTCTGGGGACAACTTTATTTTAGCTCTACCGAACCAAAGTCCGGAGCAGTGTGCTCAGACCGTTCCATAGAATCTGCACGCCGATGCAGACTAGGATGAACGACGACAGACGGATGATGATGTTCATCGCCGAATCGCCCAGAGTGCGCCCAATGCGTTCGGCAAACCGGTAACTCAAGTAAATCGACACTGCGATCAGAGCCGATCCCAGCAACATTCCTCCGATCAGAGGCCACCGCCACTCCGAGCCTTCGGGCCGATTCGCGCCAACCGTAATCGCCACCGAGATCGAGCCCGGCCCTACCGTCAGCGGCATTGTCAAGGGATAGAATGCCTGGCTCGCATAGTCGTTCTCCTTACACTCCTGGGTGCCGCTTTTATCGTCATCGTTCGGCCGGCGGAGAAGTCCCCAGCCGGTTGAAATCACCACCAACCCTCCTCCCACCTGAACCACCGGCAAGGAGATGCCGAAAAAGGTCAGGATATGGGTGCCAATGAAGATCGAGACCAGGATCAGGGTTAAACCGTTTAGCGCGATCATCCGTGCCAGAGCCGTTCGTCCCCGGCTGGATAGTCCGCGAGTTAACGTCAAAAAGATCGGCGTGTTGCCGATCGGGTTGACGATCGGGAAAAGCGCCCCGACAATCAGGAACGTGTTCTTCGTAAGCTCACTGAGCGCGTCAACCGTCATGGTTTGACTTTCCAGTATTGCCGCATCAGCTCGTGCGACCACGCCGGCTGGCGAACCTCTCCGCGCGGAAGGAACTCCATCATCACCGGCTTGATGTCGAGCACGGGCGTCCCGTCGATCGCGTCCAGCTCGGACACATAGAGCTTGGTGCCCTCCACCCGGACCACACGGCATATCGTGGTCCCGATGCGATTGGGACGATTCTTCCCGCGCTGCGCGAATATGCCGACTGCCGGCCATGCCTGGTTATTTCTGGGATGGCGCGCAGCAGTGACAATCTTCGAGGGATCCACCTGGTGAAACAGAAATAGAACCTCGACGTGCGAGAACTCGGTAATGCCCTGAAGCGCTTCGGGCGCGAACTGCCCAGTGAGAGCGATGCAGGCTTCTTCCCCGCCCCAGAAATCGTCCTCCGCATGCGGACGAACAGCTTCGACAAAACCGATGGCCTGAACCTGTTCGGTCACTCACCTAGGATAAAAGATCTCCACCGCAAGAATGATCAAGATCTCGGCCGGTGTTTTGATTAGACTGAGGTGATGATTCGGGACTTGCAGCCTATCCTGGCGTTCGCCGCGGCGCACCTGGACGAGGATGTTTCGTTACGTGTGTTAGCCGAGCGCGCTGGCCTGTCGCCGTTTCATCTGCATCGCGTCTTCCGCGCGGGCGCTGGGGAACCACCCAAACAGTACACGCTGCGGCTTCGGCTCGGCCGCGCTGCGGCGATGCTGCTTACTGACGACCAGCGAGTGCTGGATATCGCGCTTTCCTGCGGCTTTCAGAGCCACGAAGCCTTCTGCCGGGCGTTTCGCAGACGCTTCGGGATGACGCCACGCAGTTATCGCGAGCGTGGCTTTACTACGAATGTGGATCGATCGCAGGCCAGAAAACATGCCGAGATTGTCCACACAGTCGGCCCCTGCATCGGGCTCTTTCACATCGGCGAGAACAGGAGATCACCAGAAAACGAAATGGCATATTCCATCATCAAGAAAGAACTGGAACCACAGCCCGTGCTCATCGTGCGGCGGCGGGTGAAGCGGTCTGAGATTGCCGCTACGATCGCGGAAGTTCTCCCGCACATCCTCATCTATGCGCAACAGAACGGGATCGCGCTAGCTGGGCTCCCGTTCACGCGCTATGTGGAAATGGGACCCGGGCTGGTCACCATGGAGCCGGGAATGCATGTGACCTCGACGGGTGCGGCCAGTCAGGGCGATATTATCGCGGATACGTTGCCGGGAGGGCCTGCCGCAACCAGCGTACACGCCGGGCCGTACGACAAGCTCACCGACGCATACGCGGCGATCGAACAGTGGATGGAAGCCGAAGGGCTGATCGCGGCAGGCGCGCCCTGGGAATGTTACTTGAATGACCCGTCCGATTATCCCGATCCCAAGGATTGGAAAACCGAAGTATTCTGGCCGGTTGCCAGCCCAAAATCGTCGAAGTAGCGGTTAGGTCTCCGTGGGGATCTTGTTCACGGAGTCGATCACGGGACCGGAACAATCCTACGGCCACGTCTATTTGACGCTGCCCCCGTTAACTGCACGGGCCTTCGAAGCTCAATATTCTAGACTTTCCAGAAGCGGCATCGCGGTACCTTCGACACTGAACATAGGCAGAGTCGCCGAACTCGCGGGTGGGACTACAGGATGCGAGCTCGGGCTCCGGAAGGGAACGGGAATTCTTGTATGGAGTGATCGCACCACTCGGCGTGATCCAGAACTTCAAAAGCCCCGTATCCACGAGTAAGCTGGCCCCCCTTAGACCGATCGGCGAGGCGTCAACCGGCATGGGCCACCGACGGACGACTTTCCCGGTCGAATCCGTTTCAACCACGCGCTCTGTGCGGAGCGCGGATACCGATCCCACTGGCGGTAAGGCGCGCACTCTGGCCACGACAACCTTACCGCAAGGATGGTCCACCGTCGAGACATAGCGGGGCTCTTTCTCGACTCCCTTGCCGGGCCAAAACTGCAATTCATAGACCTTAGAATCCTCAGCGGAGGAGCCGGACAAAGCAACGAAAAACAATAAGACCGCTGAAATGCGAAAGGGCATCCGAGAACCCAGCACTTTACCTCATTCGAGTGTAGGCCATCGGGGCACCACGTTTCTCATTCCCAACATCCCGCTATTCTAGTAGCGATGCTCGAGCTCGACGGGCGCGTGTTGCGCGCAGTATGGACCGTGTTCGTATTCGTTCTGGCCATCGCCCTTATCTACCTCACCCGCAGCGTTCTGGTGATCTTCACGCTCGCGATCTTCCTGGCTCATCTCATCGCCCCCCTGGTCGACCGGATCGACCGCCTCACTCCGCGGCGCGTGTCCCGCACGATGGTCCTGGCCATCGTCTATCTCGCACTGATAGGCATCGCCCTAGCCGTATTGATCCCGGTCGGAGCGAAGATCGGAGAGCAGGCGTCCACTCTGGCCAGCCGCCTTCCTGAGGCGCTCAAGAATGATCCGCTGAGCCGTTTTCCCTTGCCCGCGTGGCTCGAAACGTGGCGCCCCCGCGTGACCCAATTCTTAGACGAACAGACCACCGGACTCGGGGATAAGATACTGCCGTTGCTCCAAAGGCTTGGTCCTGGCATCCTGGCCGGACTCGGAAGTCTGGCCGCGGCGGTGCTCATTCCCATCCTCAGCTTCTTCTTCCTCAAAGACGGGATCCTCATGCGCGACGCTATCGTGGAATGCTTCCAACCCCGGCGGCAATCGCTCGCCGAAGAAATCCTGGCCGATCTGCATCTGTTGGTCGCGCAGTACATCCGCGCCCTGGTGCTGCTCGCCATGGCGACGTTCGTCTCCTACTCCATCATGCTCTCGGCATTGGGAGTCCCCTACGCCGTTCTCCTCGCCAGCGTCGCGGGCGTGCTAGAGCTGATCCCGTTCGTCGGGCCGCTGACCGCCGGCGCAGCGGCGCTTGTGGTCGCGGGGCTCAGCGGCTATCCACACCTCCTGTGGATTGCCATCTTCCTGATCGTCTATCGGCTGTTCCAGGACTACGTGCTCAGCCCCTACCTGCTGAGCTCTGGCGTCGAGCTGCATCCGCTACTGGTGCTGTTCGGCGTGCTCGCGGGCGAGCAGGTGGCCGGGATCCCCGGCATGTTCTTCTCGGTCCCCGTGATCGCTGCACTGCGCATCGTTCTTGTTCGCATGCGCAGGCGAAAAGCGCATGCGTAGGCTGCTTCTGTTCCTGATCTGCTGCTCGGCGGACGCCCACGTGGTCAGCATGAGCAGCAGCGAACTACACGTCAACGGCCGCACCGCGACTTACGAACTGCGCATCCCTATGTACGAGCTTACGCACGTGACACATGCTGAAACAGCGCTGCTGGATCAGGTAACGTTCGGGGGTGCGCGCCGCACGTCCTCGAATTGTCAGGAGCAGAACGGAACTTATGTCTGCCATGCCGATTACGAATTCGACCGGCCCGTGCCGGACAAAATCGAAGTCGAGTGCACCCTTTTTCAGGTGACCGTTCCGAATCACGTGCACCTGCTCTACGCGGTTCAAGGACCGAATAGCGATCAGGCCGTGTTCGATCAGACCTTCCGGCAAGTGGAAGTGCGCTTTCATCCACCGTCGCGCGCCGAACTGATCGCCAAAGCCTCCGCGTCCGGAATCGCGCGGCTATTCAAATCGGTATCAGGACTGCTGTTCCTCGCGGTCCTGGTGCTGGCAGCCCGGAACACTCGGGAAATGGGAATCCTGACGATCGCGTTCGTGGCGGGTGAGTGGCTGGCGCGCCCGCTCGCGCCACGCATACCGATGTCCTTCAGTCCCGAGTTTCTCGAAGCCGTGCTGGCGCTGACGGTGGCCTATCTCGCCGCGGAAATCGTATTTCTCCCCGATAGCCAGGCGCGATGGGCCGTGGTGCCGATTCTTGGGATTGCCCACGGCCTGCCGTTCTCGGCGTTCCCGTCGAGCTATCTCACCGCCGCGTCGATCACGCAGGCGATTCTTCTGTCGATCCTGTGGCTGTTCGCACGAAAGATGCCTGCAAGCTGGAAGCGCCCCGCCGCGGGCATATTGCTCATCGCCGGAATCGGCTGGTTCGCCCGAATGCTGTTATGAATTGTGCGTGATGCTGTGCTTGCGGCTGTAACCGAAGTAAATCACCAAGCCGATCGCCATCCATCCGAACAGCCTCGCCCAGTTGGTCCAGCCGAGTCCGTATATCAGGATCAGGTTGAACACGATACCCAGGATCGGAACCACCGGAACAAAGGGCGTCTTGAACGGACGCGGAAGGTCGGGATGCGTGCGGCGCATGATAATGATGCCGCCGCATACCAACACGAACGCGAAGAGTGTGCCGATACTGGTGGCCTCGCCCAGAATTCGAATCGGGGCGATCGCCGCCAGCAGACCCGTCGCCACCATGAACAAAAGATTCGACCGCCAGGGCGTCCGGAACTTGGGATGGATGTCGCAAAACATTTTCGGCAGCAGGCCGTCGCGCGACATGGAGAAGAACACGCGGCTCTGCCCCAGCAGCATCACCAGAATTACCGACGTGTACCCGGCCACGATGGCCAGCTTTACAGCCGGCCGGAGCCACATGTAGTCCGTACGGTCGATCGCCACCGCCACCGGAGCGGCAGTGTTGAGCTGGGTGTAGTTCACGATCCCGGTCAGCACGTGTGCGAACAGCACATACAAAATGGTGCACACCGCCAGCGATCCGATGATCCCGATCGGCATGTCTTTTTGTGGCCGCTTGGCCTCCTGGGCCGCGGTCGAAACCGCGTCAAATCCGATAAACGCGAAGAACACCAGGCCTGCGCCGCGCAAGATTCCGCTCCACCCGAAGGCTCCGGTTTCGCCGGTATTCGGAGGAATGAACGGCGTGAAATTAGCGGGATTGATATACGCCCAGCCCAGCGCGATGAACACCAGCACCACGGTCACCTTGATGACCACGATCACGGCGTTGATTCGCGCCGACTCTTGAATCCCGATGATCAACAACAGCGAAATCGCCATCACGATGAACATCGCTGGCAGGTTGATCAACCCATGGATGACCGTTCCAGTTTCCGGTAGCGTGAGAGGCTCGAAGGGAGACGCCGCCAGCTGCTGCGGGAAATGGATTCCGAAATCCTGGAAAAAGCTCATCACGTAGCGCGACCAGCTCACGGCCACGGTGGAGGCGCCGACCGCATATTCGAGCACCAGGTCCCAGCCGATTAGCCAGGCCATTAGCTCGCCCATGGTGGCGTACGCGTAGGTGTACGCGCTGCCTGCGATCGGGATCATGGTCGAGAACTCGCTGTAGCATAATCCCGCGAACGCGCAGCCGATCGACGCCAGCACGAAGCTGAGCACCACGGCAGGTCCGGCGTTAACCGACGCGGCTATGCCTGTTAGCGAAAACAGTCCCGCGCCGATGATCGCGCCGATCCCGAGCGCCACCAATTGTGCGGGCCCAAGAGTCCGGCGAAGCGTCTCATGCCCGGCGTCCTTGAGGAGCGCCTCCAGCGGTTTGACGGCGAAGAGGCTCATAAGTTTATGAGCATAGCAAACCGCCTCCGGGTATAATTTGTCAGAGGCGATTTCAACGTGCGAAAGCAGACTCTGATCGCGATTTTCACGACGTCGGCGTTCGTGTTAACCGCCGTTCCATTCCTTCAAGGGCAGTTTCCAGCCGAGAGCACCATACCCAAGTCTCAGCGCAAGGGGAATGGCCGCGTGAAGAAGGGACCTCCCGGACCCACGCCGCGCGTGGCGGACGGACACGTCGATCTTTCAGGCGTGTGGGGTTACGCCGGCTACACGTCGGACATCGCCAAGGATTACGACGTCGGCGAGCTGCCGATGACGCCCTACGGCGAGAAGCTGTTCAAGGAACGCCAGGCCAATGAGGGCACGGAAGATCCCGAAGCTCGCTGCCTGCCGACCGGCGTGCCGCGGCGCGATCCTTATCCCTCGAAGATTCTCCAGTTGCCCAACCTGGTTGTGATTCTGTACGAAGGCAATCTGCACAGCTTCCGCCAGATCTTTCTGAATCGCGATCACCCCAAGGATCTCAATCCCACCTGGTGGGGCGATTCGGTCGGAAAGTGGGAAGGCGATGAGCTGGTGGTGGACACCATCGGCTTCAACGGACTCACTTGGCTCGATCTCGCCGGACACGGGACGTCGGATAAGCTCCATGTGATCGAGCGTTATTCGCGGCCGGATTTCGGCAATCTTAAGGACGAGATCACCATCGAGGATCCGGTGTACTTCACGCGCCCCTGGAAGCTCACGCAGTGGACTCCGCTCATCACCGATAGCGATCTTTGGGAGTACATCTGCACCGAGAACGAGAAGGATTCGAAACACTTGGACAACCTGATCCGGACGGAAAAAGAAACCAAGGGGAAGGCGGCTAAGAAGTAGTTGCCGGATTGGAAAGAGAGCGGCATCCGTATCGTGCGCGCCGGCGAGCTCGATACGAACACTCCCCAGACGGCTGGCATGAGCCGCGCCGCGGCCATTACGCACGCGCGCACCGGCGCGAACAAACTCTGGGCGGGAACGGTTACAGTGCAACCGGCGGCTCGCACTGGCGCGCATCATCACGGCGAGCTTGAGACGGTTCTGTACATCGTTCGCGGACGCGCACGCTTTCGCTGGGGCGATCATCTGGAATTCGTCGAGGAAGCCGGGCCGGGAGATTTCATCTACGTGCCGCCGTTCGTGCCGCATCAGGAGATGAACGCCCGTCCGGATGAGCCCGTGGAGGCGGTGGTGGTGCGCAGCGGCCAGGAGCCGATCGTGGTGAATCTGGACATCGAGAGTCCGGAGCCGGCGACGCACAGCCCCGAACCCGATCCATTTCACTCAAAGCCGCATTAAGCTTGTGGAGCAGGCTTCAGCCTGCAACGGAGGCTTTAGCCTCCGAGTCGGCGCGGGTGCTGAAGCACCCGTTGCAGGCTGAAGCCCGCTCCACTGCTTCTACGGCTGGCCGAAGGTGATATCGGACTGCGCGCCGAACTTCTTATAGTTACGAAACTCGATCTTATTGCGCGAGCAGATGCTGGTGCCCCGCTGGCAGCTCAACACCTCGGATTCGACCGGAAGCAGGTACGGTCCCGAGGTACCGAGGCGTATGAAATCATAGTCCACCGTAGTCTCGACTGTGTCTAACGGGAACAGTGCGGGCATACCTTTGCCCGACTGCTCGATGCGCAGGACCCGCGAAGTTTCTTTATCGATCCAGACGGATCCCTTGGTCGCCGGATAGTACAGCTGCGAGGGCACTTCGATCCGCCAACGCGAAAGTTCGCGCGTGACTTCGAAACTGTAGACCAACGCCGAGCGGTTGTGGATCGTGTCCGTTCCGCCCGGACGGAACTTGGCTACGCCTTCATCGAACAACTGTTCGAGCAGCGTCGAGAACTCCCCTGTCGAGCGCGAACCCGGGATTTCCTCCATGGACGAATTCACGCTCTTGCTGCCGATCTTGATGTTCTTGTAGCTTTCGCGGCCGTCCTGATAGGTCAGGTCGGCGGTGACGATGTCGATCGCCGACCATCCTGCCTTGGGACGATCGCTCTGATATCGCGTGGTCATCTGCTGGACCAAATAGTTCGGCAGAGTCGCGGAGTACTCCAGGGCCGCCTGGCGAGCCTTGGTGATGGTGGGGTCGTCGCCGAGCGGGATGGGTTGCGATATCGCCTGAGGCGGAGCGGCTCTGATCACCTCTGGAACCGGCGCTTTTGCTGTTGGTGCCGGCGGAACATACTCAGGCAAGTTCGTCGCGATTTCGGTGGTTTGCCGCCTTGCGGCCGGCACGCCACGACGAAGCGCCGGCTTGCCCGGATCGTCATCATCCGGCTTCGGATCGGGCGGACGCATTTGCGTTGGCGGCGGACTGTTGTCGGGTTCTTCTTCCCTTACAGGAGGAGCGGCAGCCGCGACCTCTTTCGGCTTGTCGGGAACAGACTCGGCTTTCGATTCCGCTGGGGGCGCAGAAGTAGGCTCCGGATCCTTGCGGCGAAGCACGGGACGGTCATCGCCCGCTTCGCGAGGCGGAGATGAAGCCGACGAGTTAGAGTTCGATTTGGGCGACGACGCGGCCGTGCCGCGCGCCGCGGTTTCCGGCCTCGGCAGGTCCCAAGTCTTCGAGGCTTCGGCGATGTCATCCGCCGTCCCGGCTTTCTTCCACGTCACCGAGACCGCGGTGTAGATGCTGTCGTCGTCGGAGTTGGACTCGACGCTCAGATAATCGCCCAGCGCGAAGTCCTTCAGATCCGCGTCCTTGCCATCTTTCCGGACCATGAGCTGCGAGGCCAGCCGGTACCACACGACGCGATGGTCGTCAGGCTCGATCACCAGTTGATTTGGGCCGACTCTGCGCAGAATCCCGGCAGTAGTAGTGAGCAGTTGCGCGTTGGAGTCGGATTTCTTGCCACGGCTCTCCGGCTGCGACTGCGGCTGTCCGTTGCGGGGACGGCCGGTGCCAGGAATTGGACTACCTTGGCCGGGAATGCGACCCTGCCCAGTCGGGTATTGCCCGGGAGGATATTGGCCCGGGGACTGTCCCGGATACTGGCCTGGAATCTGGCCCGAGACCGCAATGGCCGCCACAAAGACGGCAGAAATACAACGGAGCATCTTCATATGTGATGCCGCTCCTGCTTCTTAGGTTAACAAGAACTCCTTGCACGCGATGAACTCCTATGACAGAATTTCGGGCTGGGGGTCTTTCGATGCGAATCCGCTTCAATATCACGGTAGCGGCGGCTGTACTGGCGTTGGCGTTGCCGATGATGGCGCACCATTCGGGCGCCGCGGTGTTCGATAACACCAAGAAGATCGACCTCACGGGCGTGGTCACCAAGATGGAATGGGTCAACCCGCACGCGCATTTCTACATCGACGTGAAAG
>Ga0265314_10002677_pt1 | contig 17843 bp, 13 predicted proteins | sample 4126metaG_FD_203106 | JGI IMG/M metagenome (GOLD analysis project Ga0265314, IMG submission 203106) | Rhizosphere microbial communities from Carex aquatilis grown in University of Washington, Seatle, WA, United States - 4-1-26 metaG | ecosystem: Host-associated > Plants > Roots > Rhizosphere >... | reverse complement strand
AGCTTCACGATCAGTTCGCACCGCTGCATGCGCTTTTTAACCGCGCTGACAAGCTCAAAGAGCCGTGCCGGATCCGTCCCGAACGACAGCCCGTTTTTCACGTTCGGACAGGACACATTCAACTCAATCCCCGCCACCGCCTCCTCCTGATCGAGTGCGGCGGCCACCTCAACATAATCCTCCGTGCACCACCCCGGCACGTTGACGATCACCGGCACGCCCATCTTCTTGAGCAGCGGAATCTTGTCCCGCAGGAACGCCTCCAGCCCAATGTTCGCCAGGCCAATCGCATTGAGCATCCCCGCCCGCGTCTCGACCACGCGGATCGACTCATTCCCCTTCCGCGGCGTTTTCGAAATTGCCTTGGTGACAAACGCCCCCAGGCGCGTCAGGTCCGTGAAATCGCCATACTCATTGGCGTATCCGCAGGTGCCCGATGCGGTCATCAGCGGATTGGCCAGTTTCATTTTTCCGATGGAAACCGAGAGGGACGGCCCGGAGTGTGTCCCGGATGGCGGCGGCTGGAGCGTGGTCGTTGTCATGGGCTCAGTTTCCCATGGCCTCGCACGGGAAACAAGCGCTCGCGGAAGCAACCGGGGCGATGGTGCGGCGGGTCAGTCGGCGAGCGATTCGTAGAGTTCCGACATCACCGCCATCGCCTCCTGCTTTGAGGATGTGTTGACGGCGGCAAATTGAAACTTGCGCGGGCTGACCCGCCCCAGCGTGCCGGCATGTTTCCGGTGAAAGAGCCGGGCCGCATGCTTCCACGCCTCCCCATAATTGCCATGCGAGTGGTGCAGAATCTGCAAATCCATGGCGATCCCCAGCCGATATCCCGCGAGGTATGCGCGGTACGTGCAGTCGATGTCGTAGCAATGAAAGCCGCTGAAGGTCTGCTCATCCCACCCGATCCGTTCGATCACCGGGCGGCGGAATGCGAGGAACAGCCCATCGAGCGCCTGGATTCCCCCCATCACCCGCTTGGCCGAACCAAAGATGCCGACCTGGTAACTGTTATCGCTGGGAGTGGCCACCTGGCCGAAAATATAGGGCGGCCCGGCTTCGCACCAGTTGGCGCCGACGAGGAGGCTGGTCCCGGTCACGCCGATGCAGTCGAACCGCGCCAGATGCCGCCTGATCCTGGCGGAAAAATCGGGCGTCCATATTTCAATATCATCATGTGAAAAAATAACGGTCTCGCCGCGGCTTTTGGCAAGGCCGCGGTTGTACCCTTCGCACAGCGAACGCGCATCGTGCACGCCGACGATTTCGTGCGGCTCGTTTTTAAGGAGCTGGCGGTACTGCGTCGAGATCCGATCAAATTTCGCGGGGGAGTTACTGCAAATAATGATGGAAAACATTTCGAAGAAGACCTTCAAGGTGCAAATCATTCAGTCGCCAAAGTATAGCACACGCTTCTCCAGGCGGGCCGAGGATTCTTCGAAAATCACGTCAGTATTGTTACGGATAAGTAACGCAAGACCGATATTCATTTGCCCGTCGTTTGGAGATCCTTGCCCTATCGGGGCGAGCCAAATCCCCGAGGGCGTGCCTCATTGAAAGGCACTCTCCATTTTCGCGGCAAGCCTGCGCGCGGATTCAGCAACATCCCGAAACCCGGCAAGTTCTTCTGAAGAGACGCTCTCCTGCGCACTTTGCTCCGCGAGCATCAATCCTTTCGAACGGCTGACCGCAAAATCGAAGAGCCAGTCACCGGAACGCTCGCGGATGTAGAGCGAATGTTTGCCATCTACAGCCTGCGACCACGCGGTATAAAACTGACCCAGCCGATTCCAATCCATGCGCGCTCCTCTGACTCCTGCGGCCCGAAGAAATACGGCATCGACGAAACCTCCGCAAGCACAAACGCACGCCACGTCCGCGAACCGCAAAAACGCCGGCGGCCGCGTTAAAGTTGGCGGCCGTCGTCGCTGGTGGGAAAGGAGTGGGCCCCCCCCCGGAGCGTTCTGTTTATTTAGTAGCTCTGGTTCACCGAGCCATCCGCATTGCGTGCATAGAACGTGAACCCAAGGCCTACCGGTGAATAGAACCAGCCGGCATTCACATCCACCGCGGCGCTGGTCACGGAGGTCAGATTGTTGAAGGGATTGATCGGCGGCGCCTGCAGGTAGGGGCCCCAGGCGGTGCCCGTTGGGGTTGCACTGGTGGCTTCGGTCGTGTCGGATGGGCTGGTCATCAGCGTCCACATGCCCGCGAGCGCCGGCGCGGTTTCGTTGTGCTGCGCCTTAAAAACTTCAATCTGATTGCGTACGTTATTCAGCGTCGTGCGGAGGTTGCTTACCCGGGCATCGGAGCTCGCGTTGGCAAACTGCGGAATAACGATCGCCGCCAGAATCCCCAGGATGATGACCACGATGAGGATTTCGACCAGCGTAAATCCGCGGAGTGGCTTTTTGGTTCTAAACATGCACGACGCTCCTTTTTCGGGGTAGTGCGTCAACCCGAATTGCCGGAGACGCGTTTCCTCCCTTCACATTTCGTACAATTCCAATGGCCACTTGGCAAGAATTTGGGCAGGCGCGGCGTTATCGGTCGCGCTTTTGCCTTGGATTTTCGCGGTTCGGCGCGGATGCGCTCGGGTTATCGGCCGGGTGCGGAATCTTTCGCACCAGCGTTGCCGGGTGATGCGCCCCCGCGCCGCGGATTCGCACCCGCGTTTCCATCCGTTCCACGGCCAGTGTTTCCATTGGCCCCCCGGTTCGAACGCCCGCCGCCAGACATGCCGCACACAAAACCGCCGGCAGCTGCAGCGCCAGAACCCCAAACGGAAAATCCACCAGGCTCTGCAGCATCACCACACTCAATCCGGCAAACGCCCCCGCAAGTTCCACCCGCTCCATGGCAGGCGCCCCGCGCCGCCACACCGCCTGAATTCCCTTCCGCACCGCCATCGCCGCCGCAACCGTCCAAAGCATCCCGCCGATCCATCCCCACTCCACAAACGCCTGCAGCAGGTCATTGTGCGCGTGCACCCACATGCTCACGCGATCGCCGGGCACCTGATAAGTCACGATCGCCAATCGGAAAAGCTCCGGCTCGAAACGCGGCGTGAGCGGCAGCATCAATCCGAAAGTCGCCGGTCCAAGCCCAAACCACCCCGCATCCTTTGCCATTCCCGCGCCGATCCGCCAGACCACATACCGCCCATGCTCACCCGAAAGCTGCTCCAGAAGCAGCCGCCATTTCCCGGGCATGCAGAAGAACGCCATCCCCGCCGCCAGGAGGAGTCCGCCAGTAATACCCCAACCGATCTTCCGCGCGTGTTGCGCCGGGCGCGCCAGCGCCGGTGCGAACATGCGCCACGCCGCACTCGCCAGCGCCGGCATCATCACCAGCGCCAGTACCACCGCCGTGCGCGAGGTGCTCATGCAGATCCCAGCAAGCGTCACCAAGACAGCCAGCCCCGCGAGCATCGCCGCCCGGCGACGCCCTCCCGCAAACGCCGCCGCCGCAAGTCCCAAGCCTGCAGCCAGGCCCATCAGCAGAAAGGCCCCCGCATTTCCGTGATAGTTGAAGGGACCGAAGGGTTGCCCTTCATGCGGGCTCATCCAATCCAGCAGGAACGTCGATACGCCGGCATGTTGCAGGATGCCCAGCACCGCGACCGATGCCCCCGAGATCGAGAGCGTCCATAAAAACCGCCGGCGGAGGCGCGCGCTTTTAAATAAATCGCTCCCCATCCAGAACGCGCCAAAAAGCGCCGTCACCGACTCCATCGTCAGCCGGCTGGTGAAACCATCGAGCGTTCCCGCGCCGCTTGCGCCATTGCCGATGAATTGCCGGGCATCGCTGGCATAAGTAGCTATCGGGTGCAACGTCACCGCCCACCCAAGCCCCACGAGGATCATCCCCAGCACCACCAGCCCATTTATCGCCGGCCATCGCCGCTGCAGCATCAGCCCCAGCAGCCAGGACACACTGGCCGCCGCGAGCATCGTTTCGATGGCGGCGATCGCCCTGGGCGGCAAGGACCCCATCATCCACGGCCCCGCCGCCACTGTCGCCAGCAGCATCCACCCCGAGAGACTAAGCAGAAAATTCCCGGCGCGCTTCATGGGCTCTTTCCGGAACGGCCGCCGCAGAGCTCCTCCCAGCACGCCTCGAGCGCCCGCGCCGTCTTTTCAATGGTGAATTGGTCCAGGATGCGCTTGCGGCCCGCCTCTCCCAGGCGCCGTCGAAGCTCCGCATCGCGCGCCAGACGGACGATCGCCCCGGCCATCGCCGCCGCATCGCCCATCGGCACCAGCAACCCCGATTCCCCATCCACGACGATCTCCGGAACCCCGCCGCCGCGTGTCGCCACCACCGCGCACCCCGCCGCCATGCCCTCCGCCACCACCTGCCCGAATGGCTCGCCGATGGTCGACGCATGCACCAGGACATCCAGCCCGGCCATCAACGCCGGCACATCCTGCCGAAAGCCCATGAATTCCACACTTTCCCCGAGTCCCAATTCATCCACGAGCGCGTGCAGCGTTTTCTCGTAGTCATGTTCCGCAAACAGCGCCGCACCAATGACCGCAAACCGCGCCTGTGGAAATTGCTTCCGCACCTCCGCCGCCGCCCGAAGAAACACATCCTGCCCCTTCCACGGACTGATCCGCCCCACGATTCCGATCCGCAGCGCGTCGCGCTGGCGCTCGGCCCCCGGCCGCCGCGTCGCACGCCATTGTCCGCTCACCCCGTCGTGCACCACCCGCGCCCGCCGCCGGTTCGTAAAGCGCGCCGGCAACCGCAGCGTCTGCAGCGTCGCCGCCGAATTCGCCACCACCCGCCGCGGCACCCACCGCGCCATCCGCCGGATCATCCACGCCGCCGGCCCGGGCAGGTAATCTTCCGCGATCCGATCGCGCACATGCCAGACGCACGGCACGCCGGCCAGCATCGCCGCCAGCCCGCCGAGCACATCCGACTTGAGCGAGTTGGTATGCACCACTTCCGGACGCAGCGCCCGGATCAATTTCGCCAGCCGCCGCACAAACCCCGCCGCCTTGAAAATTTTGCCCAATCCCAGCGCCGCCTTGATCCCCAGCGCCTCCTTGCGCACCTGTCCCACGGCCGCATCCAGTTCCAGGATGTATGTCTCCACACCGGCGGCCGCGAGTTTCTCCGCAAGCGCCCCGGGCGCAAAGAGCACGACCACGGGCTCAACACGCTCGCGATCGATCGCCTCCACCGCATTTAAAAGTGCAATCTCGCCGCCCCCCAGGGCCGCGGTGTGGTCGAGAAATAGCACCCGTCGAGCGCCCGCATTGCCCGTCGCGGGCCGCGAGCTCCGGGCCACCGTATCTCCCGCTTCGCAGCGAATTTCCGTTCCAACCAGGCGCAGCACAAGGGCCCCTTTGAGGAATGCCAGTTCGCAGGCTCGCATCGGCCCGCGACCGTATCCCTTGTATCGCCCTGTCAAAGCCCCCCCATAAGAACCGCACTGGCGACCCAGATTTTTCTTAAGAAGCGCCGTAATCGCGATTGCCCTGCTATTATCCCAGGCGCGGCGATTGGGCCGCGGGCAATCGTCGGAGCCATCGCCATGCCTCGTTTTACCCGGATTTGCCTGATAGGCGCCGCCCTGGCTTGGAGCACCGCCGCCGGTTGCCTCGCCTTCACGGACGCCCCGCTTTCCCCGCCGTCCCCCCTCCAGGAGTCCCATCCCGTGCAAGCCCTCGTCAATGCCCCTGATTTCCCCCGGGATTTCGCCTGGCTCAACACCGACCAGCCCCTCTCCTTCAAAGGCAACCTCAAGGGCCAGGTGGTGGTCATGGATTTCTGGTGCTATTGCTGCATCAACTGCATGCACGTGCTGCCGGATCTCGATTACCTCGAAAAAAAATACGCCGATCAACCGGTGGTCATCCTCGGCGTGCACTCCAACAAATATGACAACGAAGCCGACCCCGCCAACATCCGCGCCGCCATCCAGCGTTACACCATCACGCATCCGGTGGTCGTCGATGAGAAAATGGCGATCTGGAACCACTACGACGTGCATTCCTGGCCGACGCTGGTTGTCGTCGGCGCCGATGGCAAGATTATCGGCCAGGTTTCCGGCGAGGGGCACCGCGACCTGCTCGACAAGACCATCGCCCGCGCCCTCGCCGCCGGCAAGGAGCGCCGCATCCTCGCAGAAAAACCGCTCAAACTCGCCCACGAGGGACAAATCCGCGCCGCCACCGGCCTCTCGTTCCCCGGCAAGGTGCTCGCAGACCCGGCGAGCAACCGCATGGTCATCGTCGATTCCAACCACAACCGCGTCGTGCTCGCCACGTTTCCTGATGATGCCGGCCACGCGAAACTGCTCGATCTCATTGGTTCGGGTGCCAATGGCCACGATGACGGCGACTTCGCAAACGCTTCCTTCAACCGCCCCCAGGGTGCTGCCCTCACCGGCAACGTTCTCTGGATCGCCGACACCGAAAATCACCTGATCCGCCGGGCCGACCTGCTCAAGAAAACCGTCTCCACCGTCCTGGGCACCGGCCGGCAGAATTTCGACCCGGAAGCCGGCAAGTCCGGGCGCGAGCAGGGCCTCAATTCGCCCTGGGATCTGGCCGCCGCCGGCAACCGCCTCTACATCGCCAACGCCGGGCAGCATCAGCTCTTCTCCATGAACATCATGACCGGCATGACCGAAGTCCTCGCCGGCACCGCCCGCGAAGACCTCGCCGACGCCGACGCCCGCAACGCCGACCTCGCCCAGCCCAGCGGCATGTCCTTCGACGCCAAAAACCAGATCCTCTATTTCGCCGACTCCGAGACCTCCTCGGTACGCAAGCTCGATCTCAAGACCGAAAAAGTCTCCACGCTCCTCGGCCATGGTCTCTTCGACTTCGGCGATCATGATGGCGATCGCGCCCATGCCCTGCTGCAGCATGACCTGGGCGTGGCCCTCTCTGCTGATGGCTCTCAGCTTTTCGTCGCCGATACCTACAACCACAAAATCAAATCCATCGACCTCGCGACCGGCGTCGCCCGCACCATCGCCGGCACCGGCAAACCCGGCGCTGGCGCCCCGGGCCCCGGCGCGTCGCTCCAGCTTTTTGAACCCGCTTCGGTTGCCGCCGTCGCCGCCGATGAAATCCTCATCGCCGACACCAACAACCACCGCATCCTCCGGCTCAACCCCCGGACCGGCGCGTGGAAGGAAGTCATGATCGATGGCCTCTCGGCGCCGGGCGCCACCACCATTGCCTTGGATCCAAACGCCATGGACGCCGGCACGCCCGCGCTTGCCGCCGCGAAGGAGCTTCGCCTCAACTTCACGATTCCCCTTCCCGCCCACGAGCATTTCACCCCCGGCGCGCCGATCTCGCTAAAGCTCACCGACGAAAAATCACTCCTGTACACCGCCACCCTCTGGGCGCCCACGGAAGGCGCGCCGCTCAGCGCGCTTATTCCTCCCGAAGCCCTGGGCGCCAAGCCGCCCCAACTTTTTGTTACTGTCTATTACACCCGCTGCAGCACCGGACCCTCCGCCGTCTGCACGCCGGACAAAGCCGCGTGGAAGCTCGCGCCCGCCTATTCTTCCGGTGGATCCGATCAACTCACATTAACGCGGTGATCTGGCTCAGTGCGATCCGCCCGCCTGCAACTGGCCGGCGAAGAGCACCTGCTCGACCCGCGTCTTTCCGGTGTCGTCGTGGATGCGCATGGTGACGAAGCGGTGGTCGTGGTCGCCGCCGAAATCGAGCGTGCCAAAGGTGTCGCCCGCCACCGGCTGGCTGACGCGCAGGGCGTTGGGCGGGGCCTCCACGTTGCCCGCGTTGATGGGGCCGGCAAGGGTCGAACATCCCAGCGTAAAAATCGGATAGGGGAGTTTGGTCCCGCTGCCCGGGATTTCGGTCAGGCGCGTCAATTGGGCCGCGGGCTGGTTGCCGGCGAGCGCGATCACGCCACCGATGCCATTTTCCTGGAGAAAATTCAGGAACCCGCGCTGCTCCTCGGGAAAACGCGCCCACCCTTCCGCGCTGGGCGTTCCCGGATCGTCGCCGACGAGCGCGACCGGCGCTGCGAGCACCTTGAACACCGCCGTGCTCTGCTGGATATGCTTTTCCAGCCACGCGAGCTGCCCGGCTCCCAGCATCGTCCCGCCCTTTTGCCCATCGCCGGGATCGCGAAACGTGCGCGCATCCAGCAGGTAAAAATCGACATCCCCAAAATGAAACGTGCTGAAACAACCCGGGCTCTCCGGTGTGCCCCAGTCGGCATTCGGCCAGAACCGCTCGAAGGCCACCAGTGAATCCGGGCCAAAGACAAAATGGCTGTCCGCTCCAACCGGGCCAAAATCGCGGTCGTCATAAAGCCCGTAACAGGCCGTCGAACAGAGCAGATCCGTCAGGTCCGGCTCGCGGCGCACGGCGGAATGAAAATCGCTGATGAACCGGATCGCCGCACGGTGCGTGTCCGGAAATTGCTCCAGCGTCTCAGGCAGGTAACCGGAATTGCCCAAAAACATGAACGCCCGCGGCTTGGTGTTGAGAATCGCTTTGAAAATCGGCATCGCGCGCCGCGTCGGTCCAGGCGGGCCGGCGATAATCGGCGCATCGGGCCCCTGGTTCTGTTGCGCCTGAACCACCGGCGCCATCGGCGAAAGCGCCATCCCGCTGCCAAACGCCACCGAAAAGGTCGCATCCAACCCCGGCAGCGGGCACGTCCTGACCACCATCGGCGGCAGCTTCACAGGCTTGCCTTCAAATTTCACATCCAGCCGGTAGGAATGGCTCGGCCGCAGATTATTCAGCGGCACATCACAGACGAACGGCGTCGGCCCCTCCAGGCCCAGCTCAATCTGCGTCACCGGCGGGCTCCCCCCGGCCTCCGTGTCATACGCGCGGATCGTGACCTCGCCGGCGATCGGAAACTGCATCCACACCCGCGCCGACGTCTCCGTCACATGCCCCACCATCGGCCCGGCCGATAAGTCGACCCCGAGCGCCGAGCGCCACCCCCCCGCCCCCCCCCAGGCAAGGCAGGCCGCCGCCAGAATTCGCCGCCAGCTGCAAATCATCGAAGTCACGCCCTTTCTCGACCAACCGGGTCATTTTAGCGGACTCTCCCTGCGATCACGATGCCGCCGCGGGAAGAAACGTCCGAGAAATCCCCGCGTAGACGATGCTGATAAAGGCCTCCCCTGAATCCTCCGATGATCCGGACAGCATCGCGTGTTTATCCGGGCAGTCATGGCCGTTCCTGTAACGACTGATCTACCCCCGCCGGAATCGGGCGCCGGCACCGTGGGCGTTCCCACGTGGTCCGGTCATGCGCGCCCGGTCGCCTGGATTCGCCTGCCGCAAAAAACCACCGCCATCCTTCTCGTGCTCCTGATGGCCGTCGTCACGCTCATGGGCTGTGTCTTTTTCTTCTGCACGCGCTCCATGCTCCAGGCCTCCCAGCGCGAGCAGCTCAGCGCCTTTGCCTACGGCGTCTCGGCCACGCTGGGACAGTCCGGGTCCGGACGGAGCACCACGCAGATCGAATTCGGCGCGCTCGACAAAACGCCCAACCTGGAATTCATCGTCCTCACCGATCCCTCCGACCGGCAGATGGCGGCGCTGATCACCGAACCGGCGGCATGGACCAGCTTCCACGGCCAGCTCGCGAATCCCGGCGCCCGCAGCCGGCTGCTGGGGCAGATTCAATCCATCGCCCACGGCAGCCATACCTCCAACGCCATCACCGTGCCGGTCTTTGAAATCAACGAAAATGGCCAGCCCGCGGGGCTCTTCGGCTATCTCCACTGCGGCTTTTCCACCGGCGCCGTGACCGCGCAGCTCCATTTCCTCCAGGCATTCGTGCTCTTTACCTGCATCGGCGCCGTTCTCATCGCGCTCCCGGTCGCCGGCCTGATTGCCCGTCACATCACCGTCCCCATCCAGCGCCTCGCCAGGGGAGCCCACGCATTGGCAGAAGGCAACCTCGCCCACCGCGTCGCGATCCGGCGCAGCGATGAACTCGGCGAGCTCGCCGATGCCTTCAATCGCATGGCCGACACCGTCCAGGCACAGCAGGAGGACATCCGGCAGATCAACGCCGGCCTCGAGCAGAAAGTCCACGACCGCACGCAGGAAATCGAAACCGTCAACAAGCGGCTGCAGGCGGAAATCTCCGAAAAGGAGGATTTCCTCCGCGCCGTCAGCCACGATCTCAACGCCCCGCTGCGCAACATCGCCGGCATGGCCAGCATGCTCGCCATCAAATACCAGGCCACATTGGAAAAAGACGCCCTGCAACGCCTCGACCGCATCCAGAAAAATGTGCAGGTGGAATGCGAGCTCATAAACGAACTCCTGGAACTCTCCCGCATCAAAACCCGCCGCGAAAAAATCGAACGCGTCGACCTTCACGAGCTGATCACCGCCGTCTCCGAAGGATTCTCCAGCGACCTCGAGACCCGCGCCATCACCCTCCGCGTTCTCTCGCACCTGCCGGTGATGCGCTGCGAAAAAATGCGCATGCGGCAGGTGTTCCAGAACCTCGTCGACAACGCCATCAAGTACATGCGCGAGGACGGCCCCAAGGAAATCAAGATCGCCTGCCATGCCGGCGGGGGGGTCTCCAACGAGGTGATCTTCAGCGTCGCCGACACCGGAATGGGCATCGCCCGGGAAGATCTGCCGGGCCTCTTTCACGTGTTCCGCCGCGCCAAGAATGCCACGGTCATGAAGGTCCCCGGCAAGGGCGTCGGCCTCGCGAGCGTGAAAAGCATTATCGAAAACTACAACGGAAGACTCTGGGTGGAATCCGTCCAGGGCTCAGGTACCACGTTTTGTTTTGCGATCCCCAGATCGCATTTCGAGGTAGCCAAAGAGGTGGCCGCATGAGAGAAGCATACAAATTTTCCGCCCAACCCGTGACGATCCTGCTTGTCGATGATGATGAGGATTGCCGCCAGCTCATTCGCGACGCGATCGAGCAGGGCAAGCTCGACAATCCCGTGTACGAGGTCTCCAGCGGCGCCGAGGCGCTCGCCTTTCTCCAGCGCCAGGGCCCCTATGCCGATGCCCCGCGCCCAGGCCTTATTTACCTCGACATCGAGATGCCCGGCATGAACGGGCAGGAAACCCTCAAGGCCATCCGCTCCGATCCGCGCCTCGCCGATGTCGCGGTTGTCATGATGACCGGCGTCACCGATGACCAGCAGAAACGTCTCGCCATGGCCAATGGCGCCAACAGCTACACCAACAAACCCACCGACGCACTGACGTTTATGCAGACCGTCATGCAGTCGACGAATTACTGGCTCCGCATTCACCAGTTTCCCTCGTCCGCGGCCCAGGTGGGCGCGGCCTGAACGGATTGGCACCCTTGGAGTGGAACTCCTTTCCCGTATTGCATGAGGAATAGATGCGCATCCTTGTTGTAGAAGACGACGCCGACCAGCGCGACCTGATCCGCGAGACCCTCCAGGACCATTTCGGCCCGGACACGGTCACCACCGCGGAGTGCGGGCATGAGGTGCTGGCGCGCGATCTTTCCGCCTTCGACGTCATCCTCACCGATTTCAACCTGCCCGATATCACGGGCATGGATTTTCTGAAGGCGATTCTCGCCAAGTGCGACAAACCCGTGATCGTCGTCACCGGCGAAAACGTCCGCCAGACCGCCGCGCTTGCCATCCGCGCCGGCGCCTATGACTACATTGTGAAGTCCGGGGAGTATCTTTTCACCATGCCGCTGATCGTCGAAAAAAATCTCGAAGCCTGGAAGGTAAAGCAGGAAAACAAGCGCCTCCACGAGCAGCAGCAGCAGGCCGCCCGCGAAATCTCGATCAAGAACCAGCAGCTCAAGGACTCCCTCCAGAAGCTCCAGCAGATGGCCGCCACCGACCCCCTCACCGGCCTCTACAACCGCCGCCACTTCGGCGACGTGCTCGAACGCTGCTTCGCCGAGTCCCTCCGCTACAACCAGGACCTCGCCTGCATCATGTGCGACCTCGACGGCTACAAAAAATTAAACGACACCCTCGGCCACCAGTTCGGCGACAAAATCCTCCAGGTGACCGCCAAGGTGATCACCTGGAACCTGCGCGTGATGGACATTGCCGCCCGCTACGGCGGCGATGAATTCGTGCTGCTCCTGCCCCACGCATCCGCACAGCTCGCCACCGCGGTGGGCGAGCGCATCCACGCCCAGTTCACCATGCAGATGAAGTCCATCGTCCCGCCGGAACTGCCGCTGACCATCTCCATGGGCATCGCCAGCGTGCTCAACAACCGCCCGACCAACTCCGACCTGCTCGTGGCCCTCGCAGACGAAGCCCTCTACGACGCCAAGCACCGCGGCAAAAACCAGATGGTCGTGTCGACAAAGATTCGCTCCGCGCCATCACCCACCTCCGCCGGTTAGCCCGTTCCCTTGTTGCCCCCTTCACCCCCACGTATCATCGCCGGTCGCTCTTTTGGCAGGTGATTCATGCGCGCTGGCGACCTTGCGCCTCAGACTTCCGTCAAACCTTCAACGTCCGCTGCCCATCGCACCCGAGTCGCCATTCTGGGCGCTACCGGGTCTATTGGCACCAACGCCATCGACGTCTGCCGGCATCTTTCAGAGCGCTTTGAAATCCATTCCCTCACCGCCGTCACCAGCTGGAAAAAACTCGCCGAGCACGCCCTGGAAACCAGGCCCAAAATGGTCGCCCTCAACGACCATTCCCCCGCGGACCGCCCCTCTGAAAACCTGCGGGCCCTCACCGATGCCCTCCTGGGCACCGGCATCCAGGTCATCACCGGGCCCCACGCCATGGAGGAGATCGCCACGCGGCCCGAGGTGGATACCGTCGTCGCCGCCGTGGTGGGTGCGGCCGGTCTCGCCCCGGTGATCGCCGCCGCCAAGGCCGGCAAAACCATCGCCCTGGCCAATAAGGAATCCCTGGTAGTCGCCGGTTCCATCGTGATGCCCACCGCCAGGAAGCACGGCGCCACCATTATCCCCGTCGATTCCGAACATTCCGCCGTTTTTCAGAGCCTGCGGTCGGGAACCGATAAGGAAATCCGAAAAATCATCCTCACCGCTTCCGGCGGCCCGTTCCGCACCTGGCCCAAAAACAAAATCGAAAGCGCCACCGTCGCCGAGGCCCTCGCCCACCCCAACTGGAAAATGGGTCCCAAAATCACCATCGACTCCGCCACAATGATGAATAAAGCCCTCGAAATCATCGAAGCCCACTGGCTCTTCGATCTGCCGCCGGAAAAGATCGAGGTGCTCATTCATCCGCAAAGCATTGTCCACTCAATGATTGAGTTCGTGGACGGCTCGGTGATCGCCCAGCTCGGCACGCCCGATATGCGCACCCCCATCCAGTACGCCCTGACTCACCCCGACCGCTACGAAGGCTGCAGCACCCGCCTCGATTGGTCGAAGATCAGGGAAATGGCCTTTGAAGTCCCCGATGAGCGTTTTCCCGCCCTACAATTGGGCTTTGAAGTGATCCGTCTCGGCGGCACCGCCGGGGCCGTGGTCAATGCCGCCAACGAGGTCGCCAACGAAATGTTCCGTGCCGGCAAACTTTCCTTCGGCCAGATCGTAAAGACTGTGGAATCCGTCCTGTCCCGGCACAAGTCGGGGGGCGGGTTCGTCGCCCAGCCGACGCTCGAGCAACTGCTTGCCGCCGACCAGTGGGCCCGGGCGCAGGCCCGCGGGTGACCTCAGTCGTTTCCTTCTAAGTGGGTGATGCTCCATGCACATGTCAGCCAAGCGATTCAACGCCCAACTCCGCCGCTCGCGGATGGCGCTGTTTTTCATCCTCCTGCCGCTCGCTGTTACCAGTGGCGGCCTGCTGGGCTTTGTCCAGCCGGCGCTGCGCCTGATCTATATTGTCCTGGGTTTCAGCCTGATCATCTTTCTCCACGAGCTGGGCCATTTTGTGGTCGCCCGGCTCTGCAGCGTGAAATGCCTCGCCTTCTCCATCGGCATCGGCCCGCGCCTCTGCGGCTGGCGCAAGCACGGCAAACTCTCTTTCGGCGCCGATCCCTATGATCGGGAATCCGAAAAAGCCAAACCCGCCGACCAGCTCCCACCCGAACAAAGCCATCAGAATCCCCATCCCGTCTCCGGCGTGCAATCCGATCTGCCCACCACCGCCCACGTCCCGCCGCACCCGCCGGTTGTCGGCGATTGCGATTACCGCATCTCCTGGCTCCCCCTCGGCGGCTACGTCCGTATGCTCGGCCAGGATGACATGGACCCCACTAAAATTTCCAACGACCCCAATTCCTTCAACCGCCGCCCCATCTGGCAGCGCATGTGCATCGTCTCGGCCGGCGTGATCATGAACCTCATCTTCGCCGCCGTCTGCTTCTCGATCATCTTTTCCCCCGGTATCGGCGTGGGCTTTCCTCCCGCGGTCGTCGGCCAGGTCTGGTCCAACATGCCTGCCTGGAAAAATCTTCATGTCGGCGACCAGATTCTTTCCATCAACAGCCAACAGCCCCGCGGCTTCCTGGAGTTCACCGATCTGCAGATGGAGGCCGCCCTCTCCGACGGCAGCACGCCGGTGCATCTGGCCGTGAAGCGCGCCGACACCGGCATCATTGAGGATGTGCCGCTGGTCCCGAAGCGCAGCGACACCGGCCTCCTGGCCTTCGGCGTCGAATCCATCCCCGGCACAAAAATCGCCGACACGGGCTCCGATTACACCGACCCCGATTACGTCACGATTGCCGAACACCAATCCGCATCCTTCGCCCAGGACCTCTCCCAATACGCCAAGATCCGCAAGGGTGACCGCATCGTCGCCATCGATGGAAAAGATCTCCCGGATTCCGCCTCCGGGCAATACCCCTATCTGACGATGTACAACCATCTCAAGGACGTCAACGGCAAGCCCGTGACCCTCACCCTTGCCAATGCCGACGCCACGATGCCCAAACAGGACATCACGGTGACGCCGCGGCTGGTAGAGGTGCCGGGCAGTGATTTTTATCCGACCGTCCTGGGCCTGTCGCCGCGAACCGCCACCGGAAAGGCGCCCGCCGATTCCCCCGCCGCCGGAAAGCTCCAGGATGGGGACGTCGTGCTGCTCGTTGGCAGCCAGAAAGATCCCACCGTCAAGCAGATGATCGATGCGATCCGCGCCAATCCCAATATGCCCGTACAGATCAAGGTCGATCGCGCCCTTGCCGCAGCGCCGGCGACCAGTCCCGCCACGGCCCCCGGCGCGGCCGCTGCGACGCCGCCCGCCTCCCCCGTTTACGCCGCGAATACGTTCGCCGTCACACCGCAGCTGCACAAGGGAATCGCGCAGCTCGGCGTGCCGGTGTTTCAGCTCCTGAGCTCGCCGCGGTTTATCCCGCCCACGCCCGATTCGCCCATCGGAATGCTGAACCTTTCCGAGGAAGCCACCATCGCCGCCATCGACGATCATCCCGTCCGCGACTGGCAGGAGATTTATTCGCAGCTTCGCAGCAAGGAGGCGGGCAAACCGGTAAAGATCACGTTTAGTGACGCCGGCAAGCAGGTCTCCGCGAGCGTTGATCTTTCCAAAGATGACGCGGACGCCGTCAATGACATGCTCACCTATCACCTGGGGCTCCGCCTCGAAAATGAAACCCGCGACCAGGTCGCCAAGAATGCCGGCGACGCAGTCATGATGGGGCTGGATCACACCAAAAAATTCATCCTGAATGTTTACATGACCCTCGGTGGTCTCTTCCGCGGCACTGTCCCGGCTGACAACCTCCACGGCATCGTCGGCATCACCAAGGTCGGCTACGACGTGCAGGAACGCGGCCGCGTCTGGCTCTGGTATGTGCTGGCGCTGGTCAGCGTCAATCTCGCCGTTGCTAATTTCCTGCCCCTGCCCATCGTGGATGGCGGGCTCTTTCTGCTGCTGATCCTCGAAAAAATCCGCGGCAAGCCGCTCTCGCTCAAGGTCCAGACCGCCATTCAAACCGTCGGCATCGTTCTGCTCGCGGGACTCTTCCTGTTTGTCACGTACAATGACATCACCGGGATGTTCATGAAGTGACCTCCCGGCGCGTGGCATGGGCATCCTGCCCATGCTGCATCAGCGGGACGCCGATGCCACCAAGGAGGAGTTTTCCCGTGGATGTCCCCGCGCTCGAGCGCCAATTTGCGGAAATTTTTCCGGACCAGCGAACGCCGAAGTTTCGCGTCTGCGCGCCTGGCCGCGTCAATCTCATCGGCGAGCACACCGACTACAACGACGGCTTCGTCTGCCCCATGGCGATCGACAGGCACTCCCTCGTGCTCGCCTCCCCACGCCCCGATCCCGTCATCCGCCTCCACGCCCGGATCAACAATCAAACCGTCGAATTCCCCATCGACCGCGAAGTGTCAAAGGATGGCCCCGCCTGGTCGCTGTATGCCAAAGGCTCCGCCGAAGCCATCCGGCAACGCGTAAAGATCACCCGCGGCTTTGACGCGATTATCGATTCGGATATCCCCATCGGCGGCGGCCTTTCGTCCTCCGCATCCTTCGAAGTCGCAACCGCCCTCACCCTCCTGACCGCCAACCAGCAGTCCCTGCCGCCGGAGGAACTCGCCCTCGCCTGCCAATGGGCGGAGCATATGTATCCCGGCGTTCCCTGTGGCATCATGGACCAGTTCATCAGCGTCATGGGAAAAAAAGGCCACGCACTTCTGCTCGATTGCCGCAGCCGCGCGACCCGGCAAGTTCCCCTGGATGATCCCGATCTGCGCGTGGTGATCAGCAATTCCAATGTGCGCCATTCCCTGGCCGGCGGAGAATACGCCGTCCGGCGCAGGCAGTGCGAAACGGCCGTCGAGATTCTAAGGAAGCGCGATCCGGCGATCCAGTCCCTGCGCGACGCATCGATGAAGCTCCTGGACCCGGCCGAGATGGACGCCGTCATCTTCCGCCGCGCCCGTCATGTCATCACCGAGATCCAGCGCACCATCGACTTTGCCGCCGCCCTGGAACGCCGCGACTACGCCGCCTGCGGAGGGCTCATGTACGCCTCCCACGGCTCCCTGCGCGATGATTACGAAGTCTCCGCCCCGGAACTCGATCAACTCGTCGAAATCGCACGCAACGTCCCCGGCGTCTTTGGCGCCCGCATGACCGGCGGCGGCTTCGGCGGCTGCATCGTCGCCCTCTGCACCCGCGAATCCGTCGAGCCCCTCACCCACGCCATCGCAATAAAATACCACTCCCCCTACCCCGGCAAACCCGCCGCAACATTCGCAACCGTCCCCTCCGACGGGGCCACGGTCGCGTCGTAACGGCTACCGTTGCTCCCCGATTTTCCCCTGGGTGAAAAGCTCCGCAATGATGTTTTCCACCGGTGGATCGCTGATGGTCAGGTCCGCGACCGGGAGGCTGCCCATGATTTTTTCCACCGTCTGCGTGAGCGCCTCGCGCCTTACCAGAAAGCTGACCGAGCGCCCCTCCGCCGCCACGATTTCGCCGAGGGGCTCCAGCGCGCTTCGCTCGACATCCTGGGCAAAATCCAGTTTCACTTCGCGGTAGGGCGCGAAGCGGTCAATGATCCCGGCGAGCGCTCCATCGTAAAACAAATTTCCCTGGTGGATCAGCAGCACCCTTTTGCATAGGGCCGTGATGTCGGCCATGTAGTGGCTCGTGAGCAGAATCGTGGCGCCGTATCTGGCGTTGTACTGCTTCAAAAAGGTGCGCACGGCGGTCTGGGCGTTCACGTCCAGTCCCAGCGTCGGCTCATCGAGGAACAGCACCGCCGGCCGATGGAGCAGCGACGCGAGCAACTCGCATTTCATGCGCTCGCCGAGCGACAGCTTCCGCACCGGCTGCGTGAGGTGCCGTTTCTCCAGCGCCAGCATCCCGGATAATTCATCGATCCGCGCGGCCAGGTCGGCATCACACACATCAT
>Ga0265314_10002676_pt1 | contig 17848 bp, 17 predicted proteins | sample 4126metaG_FD_203106 | JGI IMG/M metagenome (GOLD analysis project Ga0265314, IMG submission 203106) | Rhizosphere microbial communities from Carex aquatilis grown in University of Washington, Seatle, WA, United States - 4-1-26 metaG | ecosystem: Host-associated > Plants > Roots > Rhizosphere >... | reverse complement strand
ACCGCTTTGACCTGACCTACATCGGCGAGGACGGCGAGAAGCACCGCGCGTTCGTGGTGCACCGCTCGTCCATAGGCGCGATCGAGCGCAGCATGGCGTTCTTGATAGAAAAATTTGCGGGCGCCTTCCCTACTTGGCTCTCTCCGGTGCAGGCGCGCGTGATCCCCATCGCCGACGCGCACAAGGGTTTTGCCGAGGAAATTTTGGCGGAGTTGAAAAAGGCAGGCATCCGGGCCGACCTAGACGAGAGCAACGAGACGCTCGGCAAAAAGATCCGCGAGGCAAAGACGCAGAAGATCCCCTACACGCTTGTCATAGGAGATAAAGAAGTGGCCGACAAGACCGCGTCGCTCGAAAGCAGAGACAAGGGCAAAATCGGCGCGCTCCCGATAGCGGATATCGTTTCAAAATTGAAGGAAGAGATAGCAAGCCGCGCATAACAAAAAGCCCCCGATGGGGGCTTTTTGTTGACACTGTTTTGGAGTCTTACACCCGGTCAGGCCCGAGCATCCGCTTTCCTGCTTTACTTTATGCGTGACGGCCGCGGTGTATCTGCGAGACGATAAAGGCGTCGGTGCCGTCGGTCTCTACAGCCGTTGCAGTCGTGGTATGCGATGCGGGAGCGCCGTCGATAACCGAGCGCAGCATGTTGGCGAGCTTTACGAGCTCGGTCTGCGTCATGGCATTGGTCGAGGCCTGCACGGCATGCGGAGCATGTGCGCGCGTCTCCTCGCCAAAGAGCACCTCGTTATACCAGCGAGCGAGCTTCATATGCACGCGCTTGATAGCGATGAGGTATGCCGCAAAGAGGCAGCACACGATGATGAAGCCCCAGTAAAGAGTGGTGCCGACCGGGCCCAAGTCGAGGCCGGTGTACGGAACAGCCGCAAGCGTGATGTACGGAGCCGGGTTCTGATATACCGGCGGCGGAACATAGGTGTTGACGTTGACCGTAACCGAGCAGGTAATCTGCTGATTATTCTGACCGATAAAGGTCGCGGTGTAGACGGTCGTCTGGGTCGGGTATACGGTGCGGTTGCCCGAGAGGCCTACCGAGCCGATACCATTGTTGATGAATCCGTACGACGCATTCGAGCTCGTCCAGTTGATCACGTAGCCATTCTGCGGCTGGTACTGATACTGGTTGTTGTAATTAGTATTTGTATTGTACGAGTTGTACTGGTTGAGGTAGATGTTGCACGACGGCACCACCGGAGGCGGAGTGCAGTTAGGATACGAGCCGCTGTAGCCAGACGGGCACTGGAGTATCGTAACCACAACCGTAGTGCTGCAGGTAACGGTCTGACCGCTCTGCGATGTGAAGGTTGCCGTATACGTAGTCGTCTGCGAAGGAGAGAAGGTAGCGGAGCTGTTGAGCGCGATATTGCCGTACGAGCTGAGGCTGCCGGCGGTCGCGTTCTGGCTGGTCCAGTTGATGGTTACGCTCTGGCCCGGCTGAATATTTGTCTGGCTTGCGTTGATCGTACAAGTCGGAGCGGGCTTCGGCGGCTTGACCGTCACCGTCTTGGTGCACGTAACGCTGCCGCCATTGCCGGAGGCTACGAGCGTATAGGTCTTGCTCGCAAGCAAGTTGCTGTCGGTTTGAGAGCCGCTGTTGGAAACGCTACCAAAGCCGGAGAGCGAGACAGAGGTGGCGTTAGAGGTAGACCAATTGATGTTGACGCTGCCACCATTCTCAACCTGGCTAGGGCTCACCGAGAGCGAGCAGGTAGGAGCGGGAGGCGGCGGAGGAGTATATCCGCAGTTAGAGCTGCAACCGCTGCCGTACGTGGGCGGAGGGGTATAGCTTGAGCTATTGGAGCTCGAAGACCCGCCGCCGCAGCAGCCGCCATCACCTGAAATACCGAAGGCATTTGCAGCCGTAGGCATGATGAAAAGCACCGCTGCGAAGATGAGCGCTGTAGTTATGATACTTACTGTAGAAACATTTATAATACGGTTCATATAATTTTCTAAACTCTTTTAATAATGCTCTCCGGATATATCCGGATATCGAGAGTGAATTATTTCACTGCCGTTATCTATTTACATCCAAACAATAATTTTGCCCGGCGGGAGAGGAACAAATCCCCTCCCGCCGAACAAGTACTTTAGAGTCCGTACTGGGCACACCGGTCCTTGCCAAGAAGGCAGGCCGGGTCCTTTTCGGAGACCCCTTCCTGGATAATCGTCGCGACTTGCGGCGAAGGCCAGCTTGAGTGTCCATCTGCACCGCACAAGGTGCGGTCAGCGACTTCAGTCTTCGGGCAGATCCGCTTTACGAACAGATGCGGATCACGGCTCCAAGGACTCCATTGGCCCGTCGGATAACTCTCGACGATCACTGGACTCGTATTGGAGAGTCCGGCCCGGAGTACCATGGGACCCGGTTGGTCCTGCAAAGCCCAAACGCATCCGGGAGTGGCGGCTGTAGAAACAGGTGCCGTCGTTCCCCCAAGGCGCTTGTACTCTTTGCACACCGCGTCGCAATCCGTAGTCACCGTCTTGGTCTTGTGGACCTTCGGCGGAGGCGGAGGTGCCGGCGGAGCTTCCACCGCCGGCTTGCATGCACAACCGTCCGTGAGAACCTTAGGGTTGTCGATGAGTCCCTTGACATCATCGGGCGCCCCTGAGATCCCCGCGCCGCTGGCGTTCCAGACAGTTAGCGGTATCAACGGAGCCGGAGACGTGGTACCGCCGCCAGCAGTGTTAGTCGCTGCCAGTTGGTTTGTCGGGGCCGAGAACAGATGCGTGGCCACGAACACAACGGCGGCGAAGGCGAAAAGCCCTACCACTAACACGACCAGGGCGGGAATGATCCATCCCGTCTTGGCTGCGGCCACCGGCCGCTCACGCACCTGCGGATTGATCGGCGGCACCGGACCACCGTAAAACTGGTTCACAGTCCCGTGGTAGTGGTGCTCGTTTGGACCGGGCACATCCGGAACCGACTTAGTAGCCGGCTTCGGCGCGGGCTGCGGGAAGGCGTCAGTGCCGTCAGGCATCAACGTCTTCCCCGTAGCAACGTCGTAAGTCGGACCAGTCGGCATTGGCGCCGTCTGGTCGGTTGCCGTATCGACCCACTTGTACGGTTCGGTCGCAGTAGCAGGAACGAATTTCAATTTCGGATCGGCCATGGCCGTCTCTCCTGGTTGGATTGAAGTTAGGAGATCGGCCCGTCCGTCTCCCGTATTCGTTACGCTTTCTCCGTCGCCGGAGGCGGACTGAGCATCCGCTCGGTTTCCTGGATCGATTTCTGATCCAGTATTTCGAGCTTCTGCCCCGCCCGGTTGAATACCGCTGCCAGACCCCCCAAGGGGTCCGGAGTAGGGCGGGCCTTCAGATCGTCCACCTCCTTGCGGAGAGCGTCGACCTTGGTGTCCGTGCCCCTGATCGAGTCCACAAGGGACTTGAGCAAGCGCCGGAACGGCCCAAGACGACGATTGACCGACGTATCGACCATGTTGGCTACCGCGTCGGCAGCCGAGTCGAGCGGGGTCGAACGGATAGTAGCGGCAGGCGGTGCCGGGGTCGTTGGGGCGGGAGCCCCAGCGTCTTGTCCGGTTGACTTGGCCTGTACTCCAGTCTTATTGTCTTCGGGTCCAGCCATAGGCTGTTCCTCCATGTTGTGCTCCTTCCGGAGCGTGAAGTCTCAAAGTCCTATTCCATTTTCGTCCTCGCTATCGACTTGCGCCGACCGCGTGGTAAATGTATGTCCCGCTTATTGCGAGGACGTACCCACCCGCCTCCCAACGTTAGTTGGAGGCGAGCGCGTATGTCCCTACAAAGTCCGCCGTGACGACGAAACGGTTGCTTTTGGATGCGAAGGAGTCGCAGGTGACAAGGACCAGGTGCTTGCCGTTTGTCGGCAGTTCTACCACATCCGAAGTGGCATCCGCAACCTTTACCGAGGTAACCGCGTAGCGATACTCATGGCCCGCCGAGTAGACGCTCACGATGGCGCCGACCTTGAGGTTCTGGATACCGTCAAAGGTCTTGTACGCCTGGTTGTGCACGATCGGCAGGTACGAAGAGTGGCCGAAGATGAGCACCGTGCCATCGACGCCAAGCTTGGCCGATGTCGGATAGCGTACCGCGCCCTTGAGCAAGTCGGCGTCGAGCGTATCGACATTTGTCGATAGCGGATTTGCGACAGTGACATCGAGGCTGATCGAGTCGGCGATGATGCGCGTCGGCGCCTCGGGGGCAGTCGGCGTAACAGTCATCTCCGCGCTTGCGACCGGCTTTTTATTTGAAGGATCGGGAAGCGAGTCCACCGCGGCCAGAAAGCCGTACATAAGGACAAAAAGCAATACGAACGTCACCGCGAATGCGCCGATGCCGCCGTTTTTTTGCTCCGTATGTGTGTAGGTGGTCTCCATAAGTATGACGAAAGCCCTACCTGCTTACGAGGCACAGGCCAAAGCCTGTTTTCAAGGGCTAATACCAGTTTATACCATAACTTGACTTTTGTCAAGTCATGTACTTGACACGCGCGCAGGCCTATGATACGATGCCTTTCGTACACAAGGGGCACAAGTTTTAATAACATTATTTGAAGGTAAATCATATGGCAGAAAAGAAGACATTCCGTGATTCGCTCCTGCGCGCCGTGGCCCTCCTCGGCCTCCTTCTCGTGCTCCTCTTGGGCGCATGGGGCATTATTTTGCTCGCGCTCAACCTCCCGGCTATAGCGGGTTCGGTCGGCACCAACATCACCTCTATCTTTACCGGCGGCATGAGCTCCCCTTCTACCATGGGCGAGTCGCTCTCGGTCAACGCACCTTCGAGCGCTACCTCAGGTCAGCCCTTCACGCTCTCGTGGCAAGACGCTAATGCAAACGGCGCGCGCGCATACTCTGTCGCTTACTCGTGCGAGAGCGGCCTCTCGGTCAAAGCACCGACAGCATCCGGCCAGTACCAGGCTGTGTCTTGCAACACCCCCTTCAACTACACCAACGCTAACGGCTCCATGCCGCTTATCGCAAGCGTAACCGGCGCTCCGATCTCGGCCGCCTTCACTGTCTCGGCGATGACGCTCGACACCGGCATGATCACCGCTTCGAACTCTGCGACTGTAACAATCGCGCGCGCAACAAATACAACTACGACGACCGGGAGTACTTCGGGCTCTTCTTCTACCGGCTCGACGCAGACCACCTATGTTCCGGCGGCAACACGCCCGGCGCTCTACGGCTACGCCGACCTCGCCGTGCGCATCGTATCGGTCAGCCCGGCTTCTTACACCGGCAGCACTGTAGTTAAGTTTGAAATCTCTAACGTCGGTACTAACATCGCGACCGGCGGCTGGAACTTTACCGCGCAGCTCCCGCTCAACCCGGTTTATACCTACACTGCCGCAACACAGCAGGCACTCTACCCGGGCGACAAGATCGTCTACACGCTCACCTACACCAACCCGCAGTCACAGTACAATCAGGTCTGCACGCAGCAGTATCCGTACAACTGCACGAGCGGATACAACAATACCTATCCGTACCAAAACCAGCAGCCATGCTACAGCTACAACGGCTACCAGAACGTGCAGGTAGCGTGCGTTGATGCCGACGGCAACCCTATCGTCTACAACAATCAGAATTACAATACGAACTACAACACGACCTATCCGTATAACGGCTACGGCTATCAGGGCGGCCTGATCACTATCACCGCCGATCCGCAGGGCCTCGTGTACGATCTCAACCGCGCCAACAACACTGCATCCATCGCGGCTCCGGCCTACTAAGCAAAACTGAAGTAGCGTTTGACAAAATGCGCCAAGTGGCGCATTTTGTGTATAGACGTTTTGTGCAATACACCCCAAGCGGAGGACCGCACATGGTAACTCAAGAATTCTTGGATTCGGTGCCGGGGACGATCGCGGCGCTGTTTGCCATTCTCGATGAACACAAGCCCGGCTGGGTCGACGACATCGACATCGAGGCACTCGACTTCGCCGATCCGGACAACGACGTCCCGGCGCAGACCGGCACGCAAGAGCTATTTCGCGACAGACAGACCGCCCTCGCGTGCGGCGTGCTGGTGCCGGAGGATCACCACGACTCCTTGCTGCTCGAGGAAGGCGCAGCAAAGTATCGCTGCCTCGAGGCTGTAGCGGTGCAAGAGATCCTCAAGCGCCGGCGGACCAAGCCGCCCAAGAAGGATAATCTCGAACGGGATGAGCGCGACATGAGGCAAGCGATACTCCTAGGCTGGAGTGCATGGCCCATAGGCTTTGCTCCCCCATACGCCTTCTAACCCAAGGCGAGCAAAAATAAAAAGCATCGGCTCACGGCCGGTGCTTTCTTTATTAAATATCGAGGTTGGCGAGCTTGGCGTTGCTCTGGATGAACGTTTTGCGGGATGATACGTCTTCGCCCATGAGTATGCCGAATATATAGTCGGCGTCCTGCGCGTCTTCTATATTGACCTGCTTGAGGATGCGGTTCTGCGGGTCCATCGTGGTTTCCCACAGCTCCTCCGGATTCATCTCGCCGAGGCCCTTGTAGCGCTGAATGCGGATCTTGCTCGACTTCTTGGTCGTCTCCTCCTCTTCGGGCGCCTCTTCAGCAGCATTCTCCTCGCCACCCTCGCTGTCTTCGACGACATTCGCGGCGTCCTTGCCGAGGAGCTTTGCCTTCTCTTCGTCGGAATAGGCGTACATGATCTCCTTTCCCTTTTTTATTTTATACAGCGGCGGCTGCGCAATGTAGATATAGCCTCCATCCACGATCGGGCGGAAGTGGCGATACAAAAGCGTCAAAAGAAGCGTGCGGATGTGCGCGCCGTCCACGTCGGCATCGGTCGCGAGGATTATTTTGTGATAGCGGAGTTTGGAAAGGTCAAAAACATCGCCGATGGCGGTGCCAAGCGCCACCACCAGGTTGCGGATCTGCTCGGATGCAATCATCTTGTCCAAACGCGCGCGCTCAACGTTGAGAATCTTGCCGCGCAGCGGGAGGATCGCCTGTGTGCGCCTGTCGCGGCCCTGCTTGGCCGAGCCGCCTGCCGAGTCGCCCTCTACCACAAAGAGCTCCGACTCGCTTGCGTCCTTGCTCTGGCAGTCAGCTAATTTACCCGGCAAGCTCATGCCCTCAAGCGCGCCTTTGCGCATGACCGAGTCCTTGGCGGCCTTGGCGGCCTTGCGGGCCTTGAGCGCCAAGACAGACTTGGCGATTATCGCGCGAGCATCGTCAGGGTTTTCCTCGAGGAAAGTGGTGAACGCCTCAGAAAATACACTCTCGACAGCACCGCGTGCTTCAACAGAGCCAAGTTTACCTTTTGTCTGACCCTCAAACTGGATCTCACGCATCTTGACCGAGACGACCGCAGTGAGCCCCTCAAGCACGTCGTCGCCAGTAAAGTTCTCTTCTTCTTTGCTGCCGCCTTTGCGCGCGTAGTTGTTGAGTGTGCGCGTTAAGGCGGTCCTGAAGCCGGTCACGTGCATGCCACCCTCCTGGTTGAATATATTGTTGGCAAACGCGAGTACGCGCGATGTAATGTCGTCTACATATTGGAGCGACACTTCTACCGCCACGCCGTCGGCCTCTTTATCTACGTAAAAGATATTCTTGTGTATCGGCTTTTGGTAGCGGTTGTAGAACGAGATGAGCGAGCGTAAGCCCCCCTCAAAGTAGAACGTCTGCGACGGAGAGTTAGTGAGATAAGCCCTGATATAGAGCTCCTTGCCGACATCGGTGAATTTGAGCCCGCTCTCGCGCGCGTCGATGATGGTGATGCGCAGACCTTTGACCAGGTAGGCCTGCTCGCGCAGGTGGCTGACTATCTTTTCGAAATCGAAGTCGGTCTTTTCGAATATCTCCTTGTCGGGGATAAAGGATGTCACAGTGCCGTGGAGCTTGGATGAGCCAAGCTTCTTAACGGCGGCCTTTTTCTTGCCCTTTGCATACTCCTGCACGTACGAGCCGCCGTCACGATGCACCTCGACGCGCGCCCAGGATGAGAGCGCGTTCACCACGGATGCGCCCACGCCGTGGAGGCCGCCGGAGACTTTGTACCCCTCGCCGCCGAACTTGCCGCCGGCGTGGAGCGTCGTCATGATGGTCTCGAGCGCAGAGACTTTTGTCTGCTTGTGGACGTCAACCGGGATGCCGCGGCCGTTGTCGGCGACGCGAACGATGTTCTCGGGCAAAAGCACGACCTCGATGTCGTTGGCGAAGCCGCCCATCGCCTCGTCGCGCGAGTTGTCGAAAACTTCCCACACCAGGTGGTGCAAACCCTCGGGGCCGGTAGTGCCGATGTACATGCCCGGGCGGCGCCGAACCGCCTCGAGACCCTCGAGGACGGTTATCGATGACGCGTCGTAGGAGCTTTTCGCTACCTTAGTTTTGTCCTTGTTTTCAGCCACAAAAATGAGTCGAGGCCACCCTTGGCCTACCCCTGTATTATACCAAAAAGAAACACATTTTGGAAGCCTGTGGACAGCCAAAATACCTTGCTAAATAAGGCTGTTGTGGTATTGTGGCGCAAGAAAATTCACTCTCCTTACGAAAGGAAAAAGAATGTCTGCTCTTTCAACGTCGCTGAACGGCTGGCTTGAAACCGAGGCTCTCCGGCTCACACCGCCAAACAAGTTTTGGTACGCCCAGCGCTGGATCGATACAAGCAAGGTGTTTTGGAGAGTCTTGGTACTGGTGTCCCTTGTCAGCAGCGCGATCGCCTTTTTCTGGTTGCCGGGTCTCCTCGGTATCCCCCGTGACCCAATCGACTACATTGTATATGCAATGTGTACTTGCGTGTTCGGTGTAGTGCCCGTGTTTATGGTGGCCTTCGTCCCGCTCATCGTGATCATAGTCAGCGAGCGCGGCCCAGCAGACTGGCAACGGTATTCCGTGGCAGACTTCGCCGACAAGTGGGATATCGTGGTCCCTCCGCTTACGAAGAAGATCCAGGAGATCAGGAGCGAGCATCCGGAAGCCGAGTTCTATGTACTCGTCTTCCAAAAGAAGCCCGCGGTCGATACGTTCGACTACCTGCTGCTGGTGGAGAGGTTCGACGAGTTAGGTAACGTCTACACCTTCCAGAAGGGTGGGAGGCCGGTCTTGCTGATCGACGGCCAGTTCAGGGAGCTTCCACCTCCCGCGCTCGCTTAGCCGCAGCATCGATGCCGCCAATATCTGCCCGCCGATCAAATCGGCGGGCTTTCTTTCTATCTTATCTCGAAGCCTTTTTGTTTTAGAGCAGCCGCAACTTTTTCCATCGCTTGGTTTGCTTCTATTTCCGTAAGCGTTTTATCAAACGACTGGAATATCAGGCGGAACGCGAGCGAGGTTTTCTCTCCTTTTTGGAATTGGTCGAACAGCGAGACTTTCACGCATAGCTCCCCTGCCTCGGCTTGGATTATTTTTACTACCGAGTCCACATCCGTGCCGGCGGGAGTCCACATTGCGATATCGCGGACTATGTACGGGTATTTGGAGAATGGCTTGAAGCGCTCTACGCTCGAGAGCGGCAGGTCTTCGTATGTGGTCGGCGCTTCTTTTGGCGCGTGCATGGAGAGCGGCTCTTCTTGCGCCTTTTCCTTCTCGGTGACTATGCCGGCAGAGATCTCTTCCTTGCCTCCCTTCCAGATTGACCCTATCTCAAACAATTTTACCTCTTTGAGCCCAAGCAGATCTTTATTCGGGATATTTTTCTTGAGCGCCTCGTTGAGGCCGTCCACCAGGTTGGCGCGGAGGTATGGTCGCACGCTGTCTACCTTGTTTAAAACCGCGACTTCTCCCTTGTCTGCAAACACCGAAGTAAACACCTCGGAGTAGCCCATCTCTGTAAGCTGCTTGCGCACATGCTCCGCGGTATAAAAATTCTCATTGACCTCGGGCTGGGAAAGCGGCGGCAAAGGCACTGCGGGCACCTTGTCGTAGCCGATGATGCGGCCTACTTCCTCAACCAAGTCTTCGGGGATAATAATATCGAGCCGCTCCATCGGTATTGCGACATCAAACGTGCCGCCTTCTTCTTTATATGCAAACTGGAGGCGCATAAATACGTCGGCAACCTCGGCGCCCGTGAGCCTCGTCCCCAATATCTGATTTATCTTTTCTGTGGAGACCGACACACGTGTTGCTTGCTGCGGCGCGGGATATACGTCCGAAACGCCTATTACTTCTCCGCCGATGAGATGCTGCACGAACTCGAGCATCCCCTGCATGCCTTGGGCCGCCAGCTCGGGCGAGAGCACCTGCTCGAACCGCGCGCTCGCGTCGGTGCGCAGCTTGAGTGCTTGCGCCGTTTTGCGCACTGACACGCCGTTGAAGTTGGCGGACTCGATAATAATATCTGTAGTTGTTTCTGTAATCCCCGCTGGTGTGCCGCCCTTGATACCCGCGATGCCAACAGGCATGTCGGCATTGCCATCAGCGATGACCAACATCGAATCGGCAAGCTCGTAGGTTTTGTTGTCGAGCGCAAGCAGCTTTTCTCCCGCGCGCGCCTTGCGCACAACAATATGGTATTTGCCGTCTTTTTGCCCCAACTTGCCCGCGTCAAAGGCATGGAGCGGCTGGCCTGTGTTAAACATCACAAAGTTTGTCGCATCGACGACGTTGTTGATCGAACGCTGGCCTATCGACTCCAGATTGCGTTTGAGCCAAGCGGGGCTGGGGCCAACTTTCACGCCTTTTATATAGCCAGCAATGTAGCGAGGAGATAAAGAAGGGTCTTCGAGCGTTACTGAAACGGGCGCAGCAGAAACTGATTTCTCCGCTGCAGGACTGCGAGGGGACGCTGCAAAATCAGTTTCTGCTGCGCCCGAAAACGGATCGTGAGTTAATGGGATTTTTAGTATCGCGGACAACTCTTTTGCAATGCCGCGATGTGAAAGACAATCATGCCCGCGATTGGGCGTGACTTTTACGTCCAAAATCGAATCGTCGTCAAAGGGCTCTACGCCGTCGATCTCGAATGCATGGAACGTAAGCGCATCAGAAAGCGCCGTGGCATCCGGCAGCGGAGCGTCAAAAAACTTTTGCAGCCAATGGCGCGAGACTTTCATATATTAAAACTGATCGACGAAGCGCAGATCGGCCGAGTGCATCAGGCGTACATCGTCTATACCCCACCGCAGGAGCGCCAACCTATCGAGCCCCATGCCGAAGGCGAACCCGCGGTACTGATCGGGATCGAGACCGGCATTCTTAAGCACGCTCGGGTGGACCATACCGGCGCCCATGATCTCGATCCATTTGCCGCGCAGCTTCTCGGGAGCTGTAGGCCCGGTCAAGCGCATATCTACCTCGACACCCGGCTCGACGAACGGAAAAAACGACGGGCGGAATCGCACCTCGACCGAACCCTTGAATAATTCTTTGAAAAATTGCTCGAGCGTACCCTTGAGATGCGCGAGCGTGATGTCGGGCCCGACGACGAGCCCCTCGATCTGGAAGAACTCGGCCTCGTGCGTCATATCGGTCGCTTCGTTGCGGAATACCTTGCCGGGGACGACAACGCGATACGGCGGTTTGATGCCCTTTTTAAGCTGCGCCTCCATGTAGCGCACCTGCACCGGAGATGTATGCGTACGCAATACATAGCCGGGAGCGTCTTTGATAAAAAACGTATCCTGCATGTCGCGCGCGGGGTGATCCTTGGGCACGTTGAGCGCGTCAAAGTTGTACCACTCGCTTTCAAGCAAAGGCCCTTCGGCCAGCGCAAAGCCCATACGTGCAAATATGCGGTTTGCCTCCCGGATAAGGCTCGAGATCGGGTGTATGTGGCCGCGGGTCACCTCTGCCATAGATTTCCTCAAGTATGGCTCAAAAAGCCCTAAAATGCTATAGTTCTTGGCATGGACATCGGGGCCCTGGGGGTTTATATATGCCTTTTTGCGGCCCTTTATTTTGAGGTGTTTTTGCTGATTTCATTCTTTGAGAACCGGCCGGCCCAGAAGACCACGGAACTCCCCAAGAGATTCCCCACCGTTTCGATAATCGTGCCATCCTTCAACGAAGAGGTCACCATTGCGCAGACGGTGCACTCGCTTCTGACGCTCGACTATCCCAAGGATAAGCTCGATATCATGATCGTCGATGACGGCTCGACCGACGCCACGGGCGCCATCGGAAAAAAACTCGCGCTCGAGCATGCGCAAGTGCATTATCTATATAAACCAAACGGCGGCAAGTACACCGCGCTCAACCTCGGCATCGAGGCCTCGACGGCGGAGCTTGTCGGATGCCTCGATGCGGACTCGTTTACCTCTTCCGATGCGCTTATCGAGGTGGTAAAGCGCTTCGAGGAGGATCCGGGGGTCATGGCCATTATGCCGGCGATGAAGGTCTACCGACCCAAGTCGATGCTTGAGCGCATGCAGGCGGTCGAGTACTCGTTCGGCGTGTTTTACAAAAAAATGTTCGACAATCTGGCCGCGCTGAACGTGCTCCCGGGCCCCTTCTCGCTCTACAAGCGCGAAGTGTTTGAGAAGATCGGGCTCTTCCACCACGCGCACAACACCGAGGACATGGAAATAGCCTTTCGCATGCACGCGCACGGCCTCAAGATAGTCAACGCGCACACCGCAACCGTCTACACCACGGTGCCAAAGACCGTGCGTGCGCTCCTTAAGCAGCGCACGCGATGGTCGCAGGGTTTTTTGGAGAATCTGCGCGACTACAAATACATGCTGCTCAACCCGCGCTACGGGAATTTCGGCCTGCTGGTGCTCCCGTTCGGCCTGTTCGCCTTCTTCTCGGGGCTCTACAGCGCCCTCTACGTGGCGTATACGGTGGCAAGCCGCATTATCAACCGGGGGCTCGACATGTGGGCGACGCAGATCCCGCTCCATATCACGACGCCGCATCTAAACTTCTTTTACGTAGACACGAGTATGATGATGTTCACCACGGTCATTGTATTGTGTTTTACTTTTGTCGCCATAGTGCTCGGCAACCGCATCGCGCAGAACAAGATCAGCGTGTTCTCTTTTATATCGTACTTTGCGCTGTTCGGATTCATAGCACCTATATGGCTTGCGCGCGCGGCATGGGGTGCCGTGCGGGCGAGCCCGGCCTCCTGGCGCTAACAATTATATGAAGGATTGGCGCAAATATTTGCTCGCGTTCCTTATTACGGCAGCCATATTTGGCACCGCGTTCTATGTCACCGCGCGGCTGGACTCGGCCCGCATCGCGGAGATCCGCGCCACGCAGGAGACGATATCGATAGACCTCCTGTCCTCGGAGACGCAGTTCGAGCTGCTCGGCAGCCTCGATTGCTCGACCATCGCGCAACATCCGGTCTTAACGGACGAACTCAACTCGCTCGCCGAGCAGCTCTCCTTCGCCGAGAGCCGTCTGGGGACCGACAGCAGCGACGTCATCAACCTCAAGAAGCAATACTCCCTGCTCGAGATAAAGGATTACCTCCTGATGCAGCAGATATCCCAGAAGTGCGGCACTAAACCCGTATCGGTGCTTTACTTTTACTCCAACGCAGGAGACTGCACCGACTGCTCGCGCGCTGGCGACGTGCTCACGTACTTGCGCGAGACCTACCCGGGCCTGCGGGTATACTCATTCGACTACAATCTCGACCTCTCGGCGCTCCAGACGCTAATCAGCCTCAATAAGGTAAAAGACACCCTGCCCGCGCTTGTCATCGGCAACAAGCCGCCGGTGTACGGGTTCAAATCGCTGGACGACATGGAAACGCTGATCCCCGAGCTTAAAACAATGGCGACCTCGACTACCGCCACCTCTACAAACGCCACTTCGACGCAATAATTTTGGAGCCGCCTCCCAGATTTGAACTGGGGACCTTCTCTTTACAAAAGAGTTGCTCTACCAACTGAGCTAAGGCGGCGTGTGTTATCCGGCACTGCTGCCGGCTTTTTACTGATCGTCAAAAATCGCGCGCTTGTTTGCCGGGCGCTCCAAGAGCTGGCGCTTGTGCTCGGCGACATCGCGCAAGAACTGCGAGGCCTGCCCTCCCCCGCGCGGCGGCTGCATCGCATCGCGGATAATGCTCAACATCCGCTCAAGCGCAGCCTCAAAAAAGAGTATCGCCCGAGCTGCGCCCGCCTTAAGTACCGCGCGCGCGGCAAGCCATGCTCCGCGGACGCCTCGGCGCGCAAGCCCCGGCAGGATGTACTCGATAAAAAGAACGCTGTTGTGAAGGCTCCGCGCCACCGGCGGGCGCAAGCTGCCCAAAAACAGGCGGCCTGTGCGCATCTCGTAGCTTTTAAGCACCAGCACCAGCACCATGCCGGTGGCGGATATCAAGACCGCAACTGTGAGGAAAAGCACCATAGTACTTGAGTATAGCAAATGCAGGCGTACCGCGCGCTATTTGACCGACGTGATCGTAAGCGCCCCAACCTCGATGCGCTCGCCGAATTTTTGGGTTGCCGCCGATATCAGGTCCGCTATCGTCTTGCCCGAATCCTTGATGAAGGCCTGTTGCATAAGTTCATCGACACTTGAAGGCCGCATGGCTGCCGCATGCATCGCGATATCGCGCGCGAGCGCTCCGAACTCCTCGTTCTTGGAGACGAAGTCCGTCTCGCTGGAGAGCAGCACCATGGCGCCCACCTGGCCGGTGTTGTGGATGTACGATGAGACAACACCTGCGCCGAGCGCGCGGTCGGACTTTTTGCCGACGCTCGCTATGGCCCGCTTGCCTAATATTTCGAGCGCCTTCGTTTTGTCGCCGCCGGCCTCCTCGAGCGCCTTCTTGCACTCCATGACGGAAACGCCTGTCTGATCGCGGAGCTCTTTTACTGCTTCTGCGGAAATGGCCATAATACGTATGTTAGTCGATTACGCTTTTGCTTCGTGCACTTCCGCCGGAGTCGGCGCGGGAGCCAGAGGCCCGAGATTATCAAGGTATGTCTGCGCGATCGCGTCGAGTACAAATGCGATGCTCTGGAGCGACGCATCGTTTGCCGGTATCGGGTAGGTCACCAAGCTGCGGTCGCAGTCGGAGTTCATAAGCGCGATGACCGGGATGTTGAAAAGTTTCGCCTCCTTGGCTGCCCCTTCCTCCGCCCGAGAATCTACTATCATGAGTGCATCGGGGAGCTTAGTCATGCCCTTGAGGCCGCCGAACATCGCCTCAAGGTCGACGATATCGCGGTCGATAAGCAGGCGCTCGCGCTTGGTGAACTTGGCGAGCTCGCCGGTCTCGCGCATGGTGGTGAGGTCGGTGAGGCGGCCGAGGCGGCGCTTGATTTCAGAAAAGTTGGTGAGCGTGCCGCCTATCCAGCGGGAGGCGACAAACGGCAGGTTGAGGCGCTCGGCAGTGCGCTTGACCGCGCCGCGGGCCTCTGCCTTGCCGCCGACAAAAAGGATGGTCTTGCGCTCGCTTGCGAGCTTTTTGACATATGCCAGGGCGTCCTCGAGGCATGCAGCGGTCTTCTCGAGGTCAAAGAGCTCGGTGCCGCCCTTGGCGCCATAGATAAAGCGCGCCATGGAAGGTTGGCGTCGCGACGGGGCGTAGCCGAAGTGCGCGCCCACGGCGAAAAGCTGCTCTATAAGTTGGTCTTTTTCCATATCTCGAACGTAGGGCCCAGAATATCACTTTTCTGCTTAGGACGCAATATCATCCCCGTCGACCGCTTCCCCGCCCGCTGCGGCTCCAAGAGCATCCAAAATCGGGTTGAGATTGCCTCCCAAAATGCCGGGCAGGTTGTGCCACGACTCCTTGATGCGATGGTCGGTGACGCGGTCCTGGAGACTGTTGTACGTCCGGATCTTCTCGGAGCGGTCGCCGGTTCCTATCTGCTCTTTGCGATCGCTCGATAGCTTGGCGCGCGCTTTTTCCTCTTCCATTACCTCGATCTTTGCCATGAGCACGGCCATTGCCTTTTCTCGGTTGGCAGACTGCGAGCGCTCGGACGTGGAGCGCGCATCGAGCCCGGTCGGGCGGTGTATCAGGCGCACTGCTGTCTCGACCTTGTTGACGTTTTGCCCGCCGGCGCCGCCCGAGCGCGAGAACTCCATGTCGATGTCGGCGGGATTGAGTTCTATCTTATGCTTTTTGCGGATGGGCATAATGGCGACCGAGGCTGTTGATGTGTGGATGCGGCCTGACTTCTCGGTGGCTGGCACGCGCTGGATGCGGTGCACGCCGGTCTCGTAGCGGAGGCGCTTGTAGACGCCGAGACCCTTTATCTCGCACATTACTTCCTTATAGCCACCCAGCTCCGACTTGCTCTCGGAGAGCACGCGTACTTGCCAGCCCTCGCTCTCGGCATAGGCGCGATACATCTGGCTGAGCTGCTCGGCAAAAAGCGCGGCTTCTTCGCCGCCGACTCCCGCGCGCACTTCTAAAATAATCTCGTTGGGAAATTCCTCTTCCTCCTTCTCGCTTGCGAGGATCTTGTCCATCTCGGCTAAGAGCATCTTTTTTTGGTTATCTATGCGGGCAATGTCGTCTTTTGCCAACTCGCCGAGCTCCGTGTCGTCGATAGCGCGTATCTCTGCCTCCTCAGCCAAAAGCCGCTCATACTCTTGAGCGAGAAAGGCCGTTTTTTGGTTTTCTTTATAACGCCCGAGGTCCATCTATTTGGACTTCTTTGTAGCAGCTGCGCGGCGCGCCTTGAACTTCTCGACGCGGCCGGCGGTGTCCATGATCTTGTCGTTGCCGGTGTAAAACGGATGGCAGTTGGAGCAGATTTCCACCTGGATGCTCTCCTTGGTCGAGCCCACGGTGAAAACATTCCCGCATGCGCAGGTTACCTTGGCCTCGGGGAAATATGTCGGATGCGTATCTGCTTTCATATCTCTATAATAGCACACTAAAAGCGGTTTGCAAATCAGAGCCCGTTGTCGGTCAGGAAGCTGATGTTCTTCTGGATGTCGTCGACCTTTGCCATCACCTGCGTGGCATAGGTCTGGCCAAGCGTCGCCCAATTGCCGCCGGCATAATACTTGGCCGCCGCGGTTTTCTCTGCGGTGTAGCTACCGCCCCCGGCGCCAAGCTGGCCCAGGAAAATCGACATCGCCATGATCGCATCTTGCGGGTTCCACGGGTCGGCGACCGAGATGCCGCGCGCCGAGGCTATCTGTGTCGCAAGGCCGCTCCAAGTCGAGGCGATAAACTGGGCCGGGCCCATGGCGCCGCCGTAGCCTACCCCGCCGATCGGGCACGAGACCACCTGCTTGTGCGGATCAAACCCGAGCTTGCTCGCGAGCGCCAAAAATGGAGGAACATCGCGCGTCGGACTCATCACCTTGGCAAACGCGGTGCCGGTGTTTTTGCCGACACCCGCCCCGGTTTGGTCGTTGGTCAGATAGCACTGGCCGACATTGGCGCCGAGGTTGGACTCCTGCGTCAGGATCGCCAATACGAGCGCAGGGTCAACACCGGTCGTCTTCTGCGCCGCTTGCGCGTACGTGAGTGCATCGCCGAACTGGATCGCCGCCGCGTCGCGCAGCTGGAAGAGCGCGGCGCGTATTGCCGCAGCTTTTGCCTGCCTATCGGCCAATACTTGCGTATAAGTCTGCTCGTTTTGCGTCGTTACCGCGAGCAGCTGCTTTTTTTGCGTCTGGTCGTCGGTTATCGCGGCCTTTTTTACCTCGACGTCGTGCTCGGCATCCTTTTGCGCGTTCTGTTGCTGGTTGAGTGCATCGCGCGCGGCCGTGGTCGAGGCTTGTATCGAGCGCAGCTGGTCGAAGAGTGTTCCGAGGCTGCGATTGATGGAGTCGATATCGTCGACATCAGCGAGAAAGTCCGAAAGCCCCTGTGAAGAGAGCGCGAGCAATACAAGCGACTGCGTTTCGGTCTCGTTTTTCTGTCGGATGAGTTTTGCCAGAGATTCCTGCCCTTGCGTGAGCTGGTCCTGGAGCGAGGCGATAGTCTGTGTCTTTTGGTTTATCTCGTCTCCCAAGCT
>Ga0265314_10002674_pt1 | contig 17860 bp, 14 predicted proteins | sample 4126metaG_FD_203106 | JGI IMG/M metagenome (GOLD analysis project Ga0265314, IMG submission 203106) | Rhizosphere microbial communities from Carex aquatilis grown in University of Washington, Seatle, WA, United States - 4-1-26 metaG | ecosystem: Host-associated > Plants > Roots > Rhizosphere >... | reverse complement strand
GCGCCCGCCGGCCACGCGGCCGTGCACGCGCCCCGCCATCTGCAGGATCTCGTTCGCGCCGAGGTGGAGCTTGGTGAGCACGTTGCGGCCGCGGTCGACGACGTTCGCGAAGCGCGTGTCGTCGATGACGACCGTGTCGAGCCCCTGCACGTTGAGCGCGCTCTGCCCCGCCGCCGTCATCGCGAGCACGTAGGGCTTGGCGACGGTGCCGTCGAGAAACGGCCGGATCACGCGGATCGGCTCGCCGCCGTGATAGAACTGGCTCGTGAGGCGCGGGAACCGGATGTGCGTCGTCGTCGCGACCTGCTCCACCATCGCGCGCGTCGGGAGGAACACGCCCACGCCGCGCTCGTCCTTCATGACGCGCTGCAGAAACCGATCATCGAGAAAATCGCCCGGCGCGCGGCGCACCACCTGCACGTCGGCGGCCTTCGCGGGGTCGAACGCGCTGCTCTCCACGACGCGCTCGGCGTCCAGATAATTCGCGTAGAACGTCGGATCCACCGTCGCCGAGAGCCAGATGAAGCGGCAGCCGACGCGCTTGCCGAGCGCGAGGCAGAGCTCGAGTTCGGCGCTCGTCTGGTGGATCTCGTCGACGACGAGCGTGTCCTGCGCGCGGATGTCGCCGTCCTGGAACCAGCGGCGCGCGATGCCGGTGGTGACGATCACCACGTTCCACGTGGGCGATTCCGGCGTCGCCTCGCGCTCGCGGTTGATCACGCCGACGCGCAGTTCGGTGGTGCCGAGCAGCGCCTGCGCGATGGGCTTCACCGAGAGCGTCTTGCCCGTGCCCGTGCCGGCGACGATGCCGAATCCGCGACGGCGGGCGACCGGCCCCGACGCGAGATCGTCGCGACGGAATCCCTCGGCGAGTTCGCGCAACTCGGGACCGCGCTCCTTCCAGAGCACGGTCTCGATGTTCAGGGCGAAGGCCAGTTCGATCGTCTCGCACGCCGCGCGCGTGGGGGCGATGACGATGATGCGTCGCGTTTCACCCGATCCGACGAAGGCGTCGTGATCGGGCGGGAGGTACGGATCGGTGACGCGACGGAGCGAAGGAGCTGTTACTGGAAGAACTCCGGCTTGGCGGCGGGCTTGGCGGGCGGGGATGCCGGCTGTGCCGCCGGTGGCGGCGGGGCCGACGGTGCGACCGTCGCCGCGGCACGGGCCGAGGCGGGCGTCGCGAGGATCGCGGGGTTCTGCGAAGGCGCGCCCTGCGACGGAGCGCCCGGCGCCTGCGCGGCGCGCGTCTGCGGCGAGCCGGCGATCGCCGGCGACGCCGCATCGCCGCCACGCATGCGGCCGATCCCGCCGCGCCGCGTCTCCGCCCAGGCGTTGGGCGCGCCGTTGAACGGCGTCACGGGGAGGGACTTGGCTTCCTTCGCCGTGACGCCGCGCATGTCACCGAACATGAGCCGCGAGTTCTGCGGCAGGTTGCGGATCGCCGACGTGCAATCGGTGGGCGCGGGCTGCTGGCTCGCCGCCACTCCGTTCAGCCAGACGCGGCAGAGTCCCCGTGGCGGCAGCGCCGACTTGGGGATCTCGTCGCTCTTCTCGTCCTTCCCCTTGTCCTGCTGCGCGCCAAGCGGCGCCGCGGTCAGGGCGGCGAAGAACGCGATGCGGAGTGTGGAGCGAGAAACCAGCACGACCTTCCTCCAGGAACCTGAGCGGGCGTCGTTCCAAGGACGACGCACCTGCCGGCCCAGCCACAATCATATCAGCGCGGGGCCCGGAAAGTACTACCCTCCGTGCCCCCCGAGGTTCACGTCGCCCTTCGGCTCAGTCGCCGAAACTGATCCCCACCCGGCGGGCCGTCCGGACCAGGTCATGGCTCGGGTCCACCCGCCGCGGCTTGCCGAGCGCCTTCTCGATGGGCACGGTGACGATGTCCGGCGACTGCAGGGCCACCATGTGCCCCCATTTGCCGTCCTCGATCGCCTGTACCGCCGCCCCGCCGAATCGCGAGGCCAGGAGCCGGTCGTACCCCGTCGGCATGCCGCCGCGCTGGAGGTGTCCGAGCACCAGCGAACGACATTCCTTGCCCGTCCGCTCACCAATCTGCCGGGCCAGCCCTTCGGCCACCCCGCCCACCCGGCGCGCCTGGCCGGGGAGGGACTCCCCGAGGATCGACTCCTCGCCCCCCTTGGGATACGCCCCCTCCGCCACGACGATCACGTCGAAGCTCCGGCCGCGCCGTTCGCGCTCCTCGATGGCTTCGCAGACCTTGTCGATGCTGTACGGGATCTCGGGGATCAGGATCACGTGCGCCGCGCCGGCCACCCCCGAGTGGAGGGCGATGAAGCCGGCGTGCCGCCCCATCACTTCCATCACGATCACGCGGTCGTGGCTCTCGGCGGTGGTGTGGAGCTTGTCGATCGCCTCCATCGCCGTCGTGACGGCGGTGTCGAAGCCGAACGTGGTGATCGTGCCGCTCACGTCGTTGTCGATGGTCTTCGGCACGCAGACGATGCGCATCCCCTTCTTGGAGAGCTTCTGCGCGATGGCGAGCGACCCGTCGCCGCCGATCGAGACCATCGCGTCGATGCCCAGATTGCGCGCGTTTTCCATCAGCTCGTCGGAGCGGTCGATCTCGACGTACGAACCGTCGGGCTGCCGGATGGGATACTCGAACGGATTGCCGCGGTTCGTCGTGCGGAGGATCGTGCCGCCAAGATGCCCGATGCCGCGCACCTGATCGCGGCCGAGCGGTATGACGTCGTCCTCGCCCATGAGGCCGGCGTAGCCGCGCTTGATGCCGAGCACGTGCCAGCCGCGGTCGACGGCAGAGAGGACCGCCGCCCGGATGACGGCGTTGAGACCGGGGGCGTCGCCGCCCCCCGTGGAGATCGCTATGCGCATGGGGTCCAGGTGAGTTCCTTGATCATGGCCGGTAGATGCCGGGTCACTCGGCGCTTCGCCGCGCCGCGATCAGCCCGAGGATCTCCCCGGGCTGCGCGTGGCGGCGGAGCTTCGATTTCTCGAAGATCGGCACGCCGTCCATCGTCACCTCGAACCGTCCGCCGCTCGACGGCTGCATGCCGATATCGGCGTCCGCGTACTGCTGTCGAATCGCGGCCGCCAGACCGGCGGCCCTCGGTTCGTAGTTTCACGCGGTGCAATACTCGATGATGATCTGCACGCCAGTCCGGGCTGAATGAGTGACTCACCCAATTTCGCGCCAGCGTACCCCCCGGCGCCAGTGACGCGGGCCCGTTCATCCGCCGGCCGCAGAGTCGACAGCGCGCCGTGCAGCGGCTAGCGTGCATGCATCTCCCACCTCGCACGAGCCTCGCCATGCGCCTCTCCGCCATCGCCGCCGCCCTGCTCCTTCCCGCCGCGCTCGCCGCCCAGCCGCGCGTGGACGCCCTTCAGGCCGACATCGACCGCCGCGCCGCGGCGATCGCCGAGAAGCTCACGGCATGGCGGCACGACATCCACGAGCATCCGGAACTCTCCAACATGGAGACGCGCACGGCGAAGCTCGTCGCCGATCACCTCAAGGCGCTCGGCCTCGAGGTGCGCACGAACGTCGGCGGCGGCAACGGCGTCGTCGCGATCCTCCGCGGTGGACGCCCGGGCCCGGTCGTCGGGCTCCGCGCCGAGATGGACGCGCTCCCCGTGATCGAACAGGTGGACGTGCCGTTCAAGAGCCTCGTGCGCACGACGTACAACGGCGTCGAGACCGGCGTGATGCACGCCTGCGGCCACGACATGCACGTCGCGATCCTCATGGGCACCGCCGAAGTGCTCACGGGGATGAAGGCGCAGCTTCCGGGCACGGTCGTCTTCCTGTTCCAGCCCGCCGAGGAACTCCCGCCCGAAGGGGGCGCGCGTCCGATGATCAACGCCGGCGCGATGGACAATCCGAAGGTCGACGCGGTCTTCGGACTGCACGTCGGCCCCGGACCGGTCGGCGCGGTGAGCGTCGTCGCGGGATCGACGACCTCGGCCGCCGACGGCCTCCGCATCGTCGTGCACGGCCGGCAGACGCACGGCGCCTTTCCCTCGAGCGGCGTCGACCCGATCGTCGTCGGCTCGCAGATCGTGCTCGGCCTGCAGACGATCGTGAGCCGGCAGATCAACCTCAGCACCGCGCCGGCCGTCGTCACGATCGGCGCGTTCCAGGGCGGGCTCCGCGAGAACATTATCCCCGACAGCGTCTGGATGATCGGCACCGTGCGCACGCAGGACGAAGGGATGCGCTCACTCATCCACGAGCGCATCAAGCGCACGGCCGAGGGCATCGCGCAGTCGGCGGGCGCGACGGCCGACGTGAAGATCACGCGCGGCTACGACGTGACGGTGAACGACACCTCGCTCACCGAGAAGATGACCCCGACGCTGCGCCGCGTCGCCGGCACGTCGATGATGCGGCCCGGCCAGGCGAGCCTCGCCGGCGAGGACTTCGGCCGCTTCGCCACCAAGGCGCCGGGCGTCTTCATCTCGCTGAGCGTCACGCCGCCGGGAGTGAACGCCGCCGCGGCGGTGAACCACTCGCCGCTCTTTCAGGGCGACGACAAGGCGCTCCCGATCGGCGTGCGCCTGATGGCCAACATGGCGCTTGACTACATGCGCCTCGGCCGCGTTCAGTAACCCAGGATGTCGCGCGCGGGCTGAAAGGCCTGCGCCGCCCACCGCGCGTACTGCGCGCCGGAGGGGTGCAGGTCGTCGGGCGCGAGCCAGCCGGCATGCGGCTCGCGCGACACGGCGGTGATGTCCACCCAGCGCGCGCCGGCGCGGTCGGTCGCGGCGCGCGCCTGTTCGTTGAACGCGTCGATCGCGGCGGCGACGAGCGAACGGTCGCGCCCGTCGGCGAACGGCGTGACCCCCCAATCGGGGATCGAGAGCACCAGCACGCGTCCGGGCGCCCCGCCGGCGAACGCGATCGCGCGGGCGAGCAACGCGGCGAACTGCGCGGCGAACTCGCCGAGCGGGCGCGACCGATACTGGTCGTTCACGCCGATCAGCAGCGTCACGAGGTCGTAGGGACCGCGCGGCGCGGCGGCGGTGATGGCCGCGTCGAGTTCGTCCGTGGTCCACCCGGTGCGCGCGACGATCTCCGGGGCCTGCACCGGCACGCCGCTCGCGCCGAGCGCGTCGGCGAGCTGCACGGGCCAGCGCTCCGGCTCGGCGACGCCCTCGCCGATCGTGTACGAATCGCCGAGCGCGAGGACGCGATGCGTCACTTCGCGATCGGCACGCCGGTCACGGCGGCCATGCGCTGCAGCGTCGTGTCCTGCTTCGCGATGACGGTGCGGAGCGAGTCGATGGTCGCCGCCTGGTCGGAGACCTGCCCCTGGATGTGATTGATGGCGTCGCCCATCTGGATGTTGAGTTCCTGCTGCTTCGCCTCCGATTCCGGATTGCGCACGCAGCCGGCGGCGGCGCAGAGGGCGAGCAGGGCGAGCGCGGTTCGCGTGCGGCGGCGCGCGATGACGGGCATGGGCGGTTCCTCGATGGCGCCGGTGGCCGGCGCAACGGAATGCGGCGGCGCGCGGCGGCGCGGTGATGGTTCCCCGTTTTCGTGAACGTATATCGCACGCGACCCTGACGGGAGCGCCCGATGTCCGCTTCGCGCGCCGGCACCACGCTCGTCGAGCTCTCGCTCGTCATCGCCGTGGCCGGCCTCCTCACGACCATCACGGTGCCGCGCCTGCGCACCGCCACCGAGCGCCTCGCCGTGCGCGGCGCCGCGCAGGACGTGCGGCTCGCCTTCGCCGTCGCTCGCGACCAGGCGGTGCGACGCGGCGATTACGTCTCCGTCGTCACCGATGCACTGACGGGACGCGTGACGGTCCGAGCGAACGGCGACACGCTCTTCGCGCGCGGCGTCGCCCGCCGCGGCGTCACGCTCAGCGCCTCACGCGACAGCATCACCTTCGCCCCCACCGGACTCGGCTGGGGCGCGGCGAACACCACGATCGTGCTGCGCCGCGGCGGGTTCGTCGATTCCGTGGTCGTGTCGCGGCTCGGGCGCGTGCGGTGAGCATCGGTACCTGGAGGGTCTTACAGCGGAACTCACGATTCCCGCGGATGAACGGCCGGATGATCGCGGATGGGACACCTGACTTGGGGGAACGACAGCGCGCGTTCCACGCTGTCGTTCCCCAAGTGTATTGTCGTATCCGCGATCATCCGGCAGTTCATCCGCGCCATCGGGAGTTCCTGCCGTAGTACTCAGCCAAGCACCGACACAGCGGCCTAGGTCCCGAAATCGAACCCCGGCACCGAAATGCGCGGGATCTGCTGCGCGATCACCCGCTCGATCGTGCGCACCATCCCGATCTCGTCGGCGCACATGAAGGTGTAGGCGTCACCCGTGCTCGCCGCGCGCCCCGTGCGACCGATGCGGTGCACGTAGTCTTCGGCCTGCTGCGGCACGTCGTAGTTGATGACGTGCGTGATGCCCGAGATGTCGAGTCCGCGCTGCGCGATGTCGGTCGCGACGAGCACGCGCAACTTGCCCGACTTGAAGTCCTCGAGCGCCTGCATGCGCTGCCCCTGCGTCTTGTCGGCGTGCATCGCGCCCGCCTCGATGCCCTCGCGCTCGAGGTGCTTCACGACCTTGTCGGCGCCGTGCTTCGTGCGCGTGAACACGAGCACCGAGTCCATCGCCTTGCTCTTAAGGAGTTCGGCGAGGAGCGCGCTTTTCTTCTCCTTGGGGCAGGGATAGACGTAGTGTTGCACCGTCGTCGCCGCGCCGGAGCGGCGGCCCACCTGCACCACCACCGGCTTGCGCAGGTACTTCCGCGCGAGCGCCTCGACCTCGGGCGGCATCGTCGCGCTGAACAGCAGCGTCTGCCGGTACGCGTGCACCTGCGCCACGATGCGGTTGATCTGCGGCGCGAAGCCCATGTCGAGCATGCGGTCGGCTTCGTCGAGCACGAGCACTTCGAGTTCCTCGAAGCTCACGTTCTGCTTCTCGAGATGGTCGAGGAGCCGCCCCGGCGTCGCCACCACCACGTCGACCCCGGCGCGGAGCGCCTTCACCTGCGGGTCGTAGCCGACGCCGCCGTACACCGCGATGACGTCGAGGTCGGAGTGCGTGCCGTACTTCCGGAAACTCTCCTCCACCTGCACGCACAGTTCACGCGTCGGAGTGAGGATGAGCGCCCGCGTGCGCCGCGGCCCGCCGAGCAGGCGCTCGATGATCGGGATCGTGAACGCCGCCGTCTTGCCCGTGCCCGTCTGCGCGAGGCCGATGAGGTCGCGCCCCTTGAGCGCGAGCGGCACCGCCTGCTCCTGGATCGGCGTCGGGTGCGCGTAGCCCGCGTCGGTGAGCGCCTGAAGCATCTGCTCGGAGAGGCCCAGGTCGGTGAACTTCGTCTTGACCGTCGCCGCTTCGGCCGCGGCGAGCGAACCGTCGGTCGCCGCGATGGCGACCGGCGCCGCCACGGCGGGCGCGGCGGTCTCGAGGGCGACGACCTCGGGGACTACCGCGGCACCTGCCACGGCTCGCGGCGCGCGCTTCGGCGCACCGCGCTTGGGCGCGGACTTCTTGACTGGCATCTCGACTCGTCTGTTGGCTGCGATGAGCCAATGTCTCCGCGAGTCGGAGCATCGGCCCGGCAGGACCCAGTGGCGGCGGACCGCCCGGCTGGCACATCCCGCGACTGAAAGCTATGCGCGCCCGGCTGCGAATGCGAACTGCAGTGAACGGTTCACCGTTCACCGTTCACCGTGAACGGTTCACCTGCGATGCGACTCGCCGAGAAAGACGCACAGTTCCCGATTCACACGCTCCGGAACCTCCTCCATCACCACGTGTCCGCCCCCCTCGATCCACACCATCCGCCCATGCGGCATGGCGCGCACGAGACGCTCCGCGTGCACAGGGCGCACGGTGCGGTCCTGCGTGCCGAACACGACCATCGTCGGCGTCGCGAACGTCGCGAGCGCGCGCTCCTCGTGCGGCGCCCACGAGAACTCGGCGAGCATCTGCAACTGCGCCCGCACCACGTCGGGGAACTGCGTCGGCGCCCAGTACTCGTCGGTGTCGCGGTCGGTGAACCAGCCGAGCTTGCCGTGCACGCGGCGCTGCACGAAGTCCACCATCTCGCGCGTCACGAGCAACGACGGGAGCGCGCCGGGCAACCGCGGGATGAACGGCGCGAACGCCGTCGCCGGCGCGATGTCACCGAATCCCGCGGAGCCGTACAAGGCGAGCCGCGGCACGCGCGCCGGCTCGCGCCGCGCGAACTCGAACGCGACGCGCCCCCCCATCGACTGCGCGGCGATCGGCGCCGCGGCGAGTCCGAGCGCGTCGTACAGCAGACGCAGCCGGGTGGCCATGGCGTCGAGCGTATAGCTCCCCGGCGCCGTCGGCGCGTCGCTGAGGCCGCACCCCGGGAGGTCGAGCGCGTAGACGCGATGCCCCGCCGTCGCGAGCGCCGGGATCGTCTGCCGCCAGAGATAGGCGCTGATCGCCCAGCCGTGCACGAGCACGACCGGGTCGCCGCCCTCGGGCCCCGCGGTGAGGAGCCGCACCGCCACGCCGTCGCCGAGCGCGACGCGCGACACCGTGATGTCGGGGTGCCCCGCCGGATACCACTCGGCGGGCGGAAGGCGCAGACGCGAGACCATGGCGAAACGGAGCGCGAACGGCCGCGGGCGCGGCCGTCGCGCGGCCGCGATCAGACCAGCGTCACGCCGCGGCCGATGATGCGCGCGATCAGTCCGATGCGGAACGTGATGTCGGCCCAGCGTTCGTCGCCGACGTGCGCCGGCTCGAGCGGATACGACGCCCAGACCCACGGCGCGGCGCTGCGCGGCATCGCCATCCCCTTGTGCGGATGCCAGACGCCGTCGCGGCCGCAGTCGTCCACGAAGCGCTCGTAGAGCTTGCACCAGTTCTCGTTGCGCTTGAGAAACCCGAGGCGCGCCATCAACTCGAGCCAGATGATCGCCGCGGGCACGTCGTCCTCGACGGCGTTGCGGTGCGGGAGGCGGTCGCCGAGCACCGCGTTCGGGATGGAGACGATCTTCTTGCCGGCGAGCTGCAGCGCGTCCTGCCGCGGGAGCGGGCGCGTGAGCCACCGGTAGAGGAGTTCCATCTTGTCGTGATGCTCGGTGCGGAAGAGCGGCATGTGCGCGATCATCTGCAGCGCGAAGATCGACGGCGGGAAGGCGTCGGGCGAGAGCACCTGCTGGTTGCCCACGCGCACCCACGGCTTCTCGGCGACGGGCGAGCGGAGGAACTCGCCGAGCTTGTCGAGCGTGCGCCGCGCCGCGCCGCGGAGGCGCGGGTCGGCCTCGAAGCCGGCCTGCGCCAGCACCGCGCCGGCCGCCTCGCGCAGCGTCTGCCGCGCCATCATGAACGACTCGTCGTCGACCTTCACGCCCTTCGCCATCTTCTGCGCGCACTCGAAGAGGAGCGCCGGGTCGTCGTCCTCGGCGAGGAGGCGAAAGAGGACGCGCCGCGCGTGATAGATCGGCGGCGCATCCTTGTCCCACCCGTATTCGAGCAGGCGGTGCACCGCGTGCACCGTCCCGACGCCCTCGAAGCCGTCGCCGCGCGGGCTGGGCACGGTGAGCATCGCGCCGTTCCAGGTACCATCCGCCGACTGGCCGACAGCCAGTTCGAGCGCCGCCTTGGCGCTGTACGGGAGGTGGTGAATGGCCGGCGGCACTTTGTCGCCGAGTCGCGCTACATCGATGATGGCGCGGTACTGAATCGATGGTGACGCGTGTTCGAGAAGCCATCCGAGCGGAAAGCGCACGGGCTCCGGCGGCGGCGGGGCCGGAGTGAAGACGGACGGCATCGGGATGGTCGGTAGCGTCAAGTCGAACTGCCTTTGCAAAGTGTTGTCAATGCTACACTTGCGGCCTGCGGCGCAAACATGCGCCTCGCCGGTGCAAGGGACCCGCACGGCGACTCGGACTGAACGACCTATACGATACAGTTTTTCGCCATTTCCGCTAGAGCGTTCGGGCAGAAAAGGCTGCGTTTCAGGCATTTCGCCGGCCGCCGGCCGAACAGTCAATCGCGCTTGTGTGGCAGGTGACCCCCCACGATCTTGGTCGAATGCGTGGAGAATTCGTCGACGTAGGCGGACGGCGTTTGTACTACTACGCCGCCGGCACACGGGGGGCCGGGGAGCCGGTGCTCTTTCTCCATGGGGCGCTCGCCACGTCGCACCTGTGGCAGGGGGTCGTGCCGCTGATGCCCGCGGGGCACCGCCTCGTCGTGGCCGACCTCCTCGGCTGCGGCCGCAGTGACCGGTCCGACGGTGAGGCGCTCTCGGCGCCCGCGCAGGCCCTGCACGTGCTGGCCCTCATGGACGCGCTCGGCATCGCCGAGGCGTGCCTCGTGGGGCACGGCGGTGGCGGGGCCATCGCGACGGCGCTCACCCTCTCGGCGCCGTGGCGCGTCACGCGCCTCGCGCTCGTGAACTCGACGGCCTTCGACGCCTGGCCGAGCGGCGCGGCGCGGGTGGCGCGGCTCATTGCGCGCACGCCGCTCGCCGGCCTCGTGGGGGCGCCCTTCCTCGCCGGCATCGCGCACGCGGCGCTCATGCGCGGCTTCGCCGACCCGGAGCGCGGGCGCCACGCGCTCGACCAGTTCCTCCTCCCGTACGCGCAACGGCTGGGGGTGCAGGCGCTCGTCGCGCAACTCCGGTCGTTGCGGGACCTGCACGTCCTCGAACTCGGCGCGCGCCTCGGCGCGATCAAGCAGCCGACGTCGGTGATCTGGGGGGCGCTCGATCCCTGGATCCCGCCCGCGGTGGGCGAGCAGATCCGGGCGGCGATCGCCGAATCGACGCTCGACGTGATCCCCGGGGCGAAGCACTTCACGCCGGTCGACGCGCCCGAAGCGGTCGCGTCGCACGTGGCGTCACTGTTGGCGCGGTAGAGTTCGCGGCGAAAGGTCGTACCCCGATTCGTCTGTCTGTATCCGCGATGATCCCGCAGTCGCATCCGCGAAGATCGGGAGTTCTGCTTTCGAGCGCTCCCGTTAAGCGAGCCTAGAGCTTCCGCACCTCATTCGCCGCGTCGATCACGCGGCCGATGTCGGACGAGAGCGCGCGGGCTTCCTGCGTCGCGCCCGTCGACGCGTCGAGGCGCGTGTCGAAGCCGCTCGAGCGGAGCTTGAGGAGGTCGAGCTTCATCGTCTGCAGCACGAGCGACGCGCTCTCGAGCTGCTCGGCGCTCTTCGCGCGGCGGCCGGCGAGGTCCTTGAGGGTCGCGAGCTGGCGGTCGAGGAGTTGCAGGCGGCGCTCGCCGCTCGGCGAGCCGGCGGAGGGCTTGGCCTCGGCGATGCGCCGTTCGAGCGCGGCGATGGCCGCGGGGCTCGCGTCGGCGTCGAGGTGATGCAGGTCCTGCGCGAGCGACGTGATGCGCTCGACGAGCGAGTCGACGGTCGGCTGGATCTCGGGGAGCATCTGCCGGTCGGCGGGGGTGAGCTTCGCGAGCACGTCGGCGATGATGACTTTCGCCTCGGCGGCTTCGCGCACGGCGCCACCGTACGGGCCGTCGAGCACCTCGCGCGGCACGCCGCGCAGGTCGGGGGGTGGAAGACGCAGCGATACGGCGCTGGAGGGCGCGGCGAGCGGCGCGGCGCCGCGATCGCGCGCTTGCCAGGGCTGCCGCGTGAAGAGCTTGCCGATGGGGATGCCGTCCACCCAGAGGCGGCCGACGCGCGCGAAGACGCCGATCGTCATGCCCAGCGCCGGGAAGAGCACCCACGGAAAGTGCGGCGTCACCACGGCGTTGATGACGCCGAGGAAGGTGAGTGTCGTGAGCGTGCCGACGATGCTCCGTTGCACGCGGCGGATGCGATCCTCGACGGACATGCCGAGTTCTTCCTGCTCGCGCAACTCGCGCCGCCGCATGCGGCCCCCGCCGATGCTCACGCCGACGAGCAGGTCGCGCCCGTCCTCGCGCATCGCCTGGCGCTGCTCGCGCACGCGTTCCTTCCACAGGCGCTGCTGGTCGCGCCATTCGCGCAGCGCCTCGCGGCCGTACTCGCGCGTGTCCGCTTTGAAGAGCCAGTTGGGGGGCAGGGCCGGCGCGCGCGGGAACTCCGGGAGCGGGGGCGCGCCGCCGCCGCCGGGGTGGAGCGAACCCGGCGGCACGAGGCCGATCTTCGAGAGCGTCTGGTCGGCGATGCGGAGCCCGAGGTCGGCGCCGTACGCGGCGGGATCGAACGCGGCGTCGCGACCCGGCTCGGCGGCGCGCGCCGCGGCCGAGGGATCGCGCATGGCGGGACCCGCGGGCGCGTCGGCCGCCAGCGCGTCGCGGAAGGCGAGCGCGTCGGGCCAGCGCTCGCCGCGCCCTTTGCTCATCGCGCGCTCGATCGCGTAGACGAGGTTCGGCGGCAGGTCGGGGCGCAGTTCGGAGAGTGGACGCGGCCGTTCGCTGATGTGCTTCATCAGCATGGCGGGGGTGTTGTTCGCCTGGAACGGGAGTTCGCCGGCGAGCATCTGCCAGCCGACGACGCCGAGCGCGTAGATGTCGGCGCGGCCGTCGACTTCGCGTTCGCCCATCGCCTGCTCGGGGCTCATGTATGCCGGCGTGCCGACGGCGATGCCCGTGTGCGTGAGGCGCTGGTCGCCTTCGGCGGCGCGGGCGATGCCGAAGTCGGTGACGACGGCGCGTCCGCTCTGGCGGTCGATGAGGATGTTGTCCGGTTTCACGTCGCGGTGCACGACCTGCCGCGAATGCGCGTAGGCGAGCGCGTCGGCGACCTCGCGCAGCACGCGGCGCACGGTGTCGACGTCGGGCCGCGGCCCCGCGTGCAGCACCTGCGCGAGCGTCTCGCCCTCGACGAGCCCCATGGCGAAGTAGACGACGCCGGCGTGCTCGTCGACGGCATAGATGGGGACGATGTTCGGATGGGAGAGTTGCGCCGCCATCTGCGCTTCGCGCAGGAAGCGGTTCTTCACGTCCTCGCGAAAGGCGAGCTCGGGGGGGAGCACCTTGAGCGCGACCTTGCGGCGGAGGCGCACGTCGAGCGCGCGGTAGACGACCGCCATGCCGCCCCGGCCGATCTCGTCCTCGATGATGAAGAGCGACCCGACCGCCTGCTCCACCCGCTGGCGGAGCACGTCTCTCTCGCTCACGGCCGTCCGGACGAGGGGCGGCGCGCGTCCCCGGGCCTCGCGCTGATGCGGTTCATCTCGTCGGCGACGTACACCGCGTCGTCGACGTCGCGCGCGAGCGCGAGCGCCTGCTCGGCGACCGACGTGACGTTCTGCCACGACTGGCTGCCGGTCTTCAGGCGGAGCATCTCGAAGCGGATGTTCTGCAGCGCGAGCGCGCACTCCTCGAGGCGCGCCGCGTACCCGTCGCGGCGGCGCAACACCTCGGCGATCGTGCGGCGCTGGCGCTTGAGCGTGGCGAGGCGGCGCACGCGCTCCTCGCTGGCGGCCCGGTCGAGCGGGTTCGCCTGCGATTCGAGGAGCGCGATCTCCTTGTCGATGGCCTCGGCTTCCTTGCTCCCGCCGGCACGCTCGAGTTCCCGGAGCGTCTGGGCGAGGTTCACCACGGAGTCGGCGAGCTTGGCCGCGGTCTGCGGCACGTCGCTCACCCGCTGCTGTTCGTTGCGCGGGAGCGAGAGCACGAGCCGCGCGATCTCGTCGCGGTCGATGAGCGCCTGACGGGCGCGCGCGGCGTGCGGGCCGGTGCCGAGGGCGCCAGTGTCCGACGCGGTGAGCTGCCGCGGCGCCGACGTGCCGCCGGCGGGGCTGAACATCGAGGGCGCGGAGATGCGGCGGCGATGGCGCTCGCGCACTTCGACGCGCTTCTGCGTGTTCCAGAGCGCCTGCACGTTGTCGATCGTCTCGGTGACGACGTCGAGGAACAGGCGGTCGCGCGGCTGGCGGAAGACGTCGTGCCAGCTGTAGCCGTCGCTCCACAGCCGCGCGTAGCGATACGCGATGTACACGGCCCAGAACGACACCAGGCCCATGAAGCCCGACGAGATGCCGAGGATGGCGAGCACGATGGAGACGCTGCCGACGGCGAGGAAGGGGTAGAGCTTCTTGCGGAAGCTCACGACCTCGAGGGCTTCCCAGCGCGAGCGGTCGTCCTTGGTCGGCACGTAGTCGGCGACGGGGTCCTGCCCCGCCCCGCCGTACGTGGACGACGCCGTGTACGACGCGATGGGATCGAGCGCCGCGGGGCGCGCCGCCGGGAGCGCCGGCACGTCGCCCGACTCGAGCGCCGTCACGAGGGCCTGCGCGCTCGGGAAGCGGTCGTCGGGGTTCTTCTCGAGGCAGAGCATCACGGCGCGCGCCAGGTCGGCGGGGACGTCGCCGCTCCGTTGCTCGATGGGCACCGGGCGCTCGGAGAGGTGCTTCACGAGGAGCGCCGGGGTGCTGGTCGCGTTGAACGGGAGGTCGCCGCAGAGCATCTGATAGGCAACCACGCCGAGCGAGTACAGGTCACTGCGGCCGTCGAGGTCGCGGTCGCCGGCACTCTGCTCGGGGCTCATGAACGCCGGGGTGCCGATGGCGATGCCGGTCGCGGTGAGGCGTGCGTCGCCGTCGGAGATGGCGCGCGCGATACCGAAATCGGTCACCATCGGACGGCCGTTCTGGCTGTCGAGGAGGATGTTGTCGGGCTTGATGTCGCGGTGCACCACGCCGTGCGCGTGGGCGTAGGCGAGCGCGTCGGCGACGTCGCGCAGGATGCGGCGCGATTCGACGGGCGAGATCGCGCCGGTGTCGTGGATGCGCTTGGCGAGGTTGTCGCCGTCGATGAACGCCATCACGAAGTAGACGAGGCCGTCTTTCTCGTCGACGCTGTAGATGGGGACGATGTTCGGATGCGAGAGCTGCGCCGCCGTCTCCGCCTCGCGCAGGAAGCGCGAACGGATCTCCGAGCGGAAGGCGAGTTCCGGCGGGAGGAGCTTGATGGCGACGGGGCGCTTGAGGCGCGCGTCGCGCGCACGATACACGATGCCCATGCCGCCGCGCCCGATCTCTCGATCGAGCTCGTACATCGGCGACAGCACACGCTGGACGTGCGAGCGCAACTCGGCGTCCGACTGCGTGATCTGGGGCTGGTCCACTGGGTGGGGGACTGGGGCTGGCGGGTGAGTGGAACATACAGCGAATGCTCAGCATCGGGAATCTGGGACAAAGCATCCGAATCTGTCAGTCCCTACGTCACGGAGGCAGGCGAAAGTTGCAGAACGCGCCAGGATGTCGTAACTCAGGGGGTACGCCCCTTGCCGTATAGGGCACCGACGAACGGGTCCCGACGTTTATGAGGCAGGACCCCCCTTTGCCGGCAACGGCGGGCAGGAGATACGCAGGCATGACCACTCGACAGACGCTCCCAGTCCTTCCGCTTCGCGGAACGGTCATTTTCCCCGGCTTGACGGCCCCCATCGCGGCCGGCCGGCCGGGCACGCTGCGCGCGATCGAGACGGCGCTGAAGGGTGACCGCCTGGTGTTCGCGGTGGCGCAGCGAGACAACTCCGACGAGCCGACGCCGGACATCCTCTACTCGATGGGCGTGATCGCGCGCATCGGCCAGGTGCAACGCGGCCTGGGCGGGGTGCAGTTGCTGCTCCAGGGCGAGCAGCGCGCGTCGGCGCTCCAGTACACGCAGGGCGACGGGTTCCTTTCGGCCGTCGTGATGAACACCGACGAACTCCAGCCGCTCGACGACAAGGACGCGGCGTTCGAGGCCCTCCACAAGGAGATCCGCGAACGCGCCGCCGAACTCGGCGAGCGCCGCGGCCTGCCCGAGGAAGTGGTGCACCAGGTGCTCGACTCGGTGACCGAGCCGGGCAAGTTCGCCGACCTCGTGGCGGGCTATCTCGAACTGACCGTGCCGGAGAAGCAGGGCCTGCTCGAGACGCTGAGCGTCGAGGAGCGGCTGCGCCGCGTGCTCGTGCACGTGCAGCGCCAGATCTCGCTCCTCGAGGCGCAGGAGGAGATCAAGTCGCAGGTGCAGGAGGAACTCGGCGAGCGGCAGCGCGAGATGTTCCTGCGCGAGCAGATGAAGGCGATCCAGAAGGAGCTCGGCGACGACGACCAGAGCAAGGAGATCGAGGAGCTCCGCGAGAAGCTCAACAAGCTCGAACTCCCCAAGGAGGCGCGCGCCGAGGTGGAGCGTGAACTCGGCCGGCTCGAACGGAGCGGGCGCGAGTCGATGGAAGCGCAGGTCATCCGCACGTACCTCGAGTGGATCGCCGAGCTGCCGTGGAACACGCGCTCGGACGACCAGCTCGACCTCAAGCACGCGATCACGGTGCTCGAGGAGGATCACTACGGTCTCAAGGACGTGAAGGACCGCGTGCTCGAGTTCCTGGCCGTGCGCCAGCTCCGCGCGCAGCAGCTCACCGACGAGATCAAGACGACGGGCGAGTTCCCCGCCGCGAAGCTCAAGGAGCCCAAGGAGAACGCGACGCCGAGCCTGAAGAAGGGCGAGGAGGACGCGTCGCGCCCGATCACCGACCAGAAGGAAGCGAAGGCCCGCGCCATGGCGAAGGGCCCGATCCTTCTGTTCGTCGGGCCGCCGGGCGTGGGCAAGACGTCGATCGCGAAGTCGATCGCGCGTTCGCTCGGCCGCCAGTACGTGCGCGTGGCGCTCGGTGGCGCGCGCGACGAGGCCGACATCCGCGGACACCGTCGCACCTACGTGGGCGCGATGCCCGGCCGCGTGGTGCAGGGCATGAAGCAGGCGGGCACGAAGAACCCCGTGTTCCTGCTCGACGAAGTCGACAAGCTCGGCGTCAGCTTCCAGGGCGACCCGTCGAGCGCGCTGCTCGAGGTGCTCGACCCGGCGCAGAACGACACCTTCACCGATCACTATCTCGGCGTGCCGTTCGACCTGAGCGAGGTGCTGTTCATCGCGACGGCGAACTTCATCCAGAACATCCCGGGGCCGCTGCTCGACCGCATGGAGGTCGTGGACTTCGCGGGCTACACCGAACGCGAGAAGATGGAGATCGCCAAGAAGTACCTCGTACCGCGCCAGCTCGAGGAGAACGGACTCGCCGCGAAGGGCGTGACGTTCACCGACGACGCGCTGATGTCGCTCGTGTCGAAGTACACGCGCGAGAGCGGCGTGCGGCAGCTCGAGCGTGAAGTCGGCGCGATCGCGCGCAAGGTGGCGCGCCGCATCGCGTCGGGTGAGGAGCACACGACCATCGAGCACGACGGCGTCGTGACCGTGGACGACGTGCGCGAACTCCTCGGCCGGCCGAAGGTGCGGCCGGAGAAGGCGAACGCGCACAACGAGGTCGGCATCGCCACCGGCATGTACTACACGCCGATGGGCGGCGACATCATGTTCGTCGAGGCGAGCACGCGACGCCTCGAGATGGCGCAGGGCGAGGACGGCAAGTCCGGCGGCGGTCCGGTGGCGCTGATCCTCACCGGCCAGCTCGGCGACGTGATGAAGGAATCGGCGCGCGCGGCGTTCACCTACGTGACGAACAACGCGACGAAGCTCGGCATCGGCCGGTCGCGGCTCGGCGCGGTGGAGACGCACATCCACGTGCCGGCGGGCGCGATCCCCAAGGACGGCCCGAGTGCCGGCGTGGCGATCGCGACGGCGCTGGCGAGCGAGATGAGCGGGCGCCCGGTGCGGAAGGACATCGCGATGACGGGCGAGATCACGTTGCGCGGCCGCGTGCTGCCGATCGGCGGCCTCAAGGAGAAGGTGCTCGGCGCCCTGCGCGCGGGGATCACGACGATCATCCTGCCGAAGGACAACGAAGCCGATCTCGACGACGTGCCCGAAGAAGCCAAGGCGCTGCTCACGTTCCACACGGCCGAGACGCTCGAAGACGTGCTGAAACTCGCGCTGGTGGAAGAGACGGCCAGCGAGACGAAGCTCGCGGTGGTCTGACGCGGCAGCGCCAGTCGCGCCTGCGTGAAACGAGAGAGGCGGCGGACATCGA
>Ga0265314_10002673_pt1 | contig 17874 bp, 11 predicted proteins | sample 4126metaG_FD_203106 | JGI IMG/M metagenome (GOLD analysis project Ga0265314, IMG submission 203106) | Rhizosphere microbial communities from Carex aquatilis grown in University of Washington, Seatle, WA, United States - 4-1-26 metaG | ecosystem: Host-associated > Plants > Roots > Rhizosphere >... | reverse complement strand
GGGCTCCTGGCGCCTCGACCTGAGGGACACGGATGTGGCGCCGTTTGCGCTCGGGCGCAGCCTCCCCGGGTTCTCCGTTGCGGGGGACGGCAGGTTCGAGACTGACGCGGCCACCGGCGACATCCACTTGGTCGGCAAGCTCAGGGCGACGGCCGACAGGCTAGGCCTCCTCGCCAGGGGGCTGGCGCCGCTCGGGCCCGTCGCGCTGACGGCTGACTTTGACGTGGCGCGCCTGGGTGCGTCGCTGCGGGTGGCGCGCCTCGACACGAGCCTGTCGGGGGCCGACCGGGTGGCCTCGGTGCGGGCGCTCCAGTCATTCGAATTCAACCCGGCGACGGGCGAACTGAAGGTGGCGATCCCGTCGGGCGACCTGGTGGGGATCTCGGTCGCGGGCGTGCCGCTTGCCTGGCTTAGGTCCGTATTTCCCGGGGTGGGCCTCTCGGGAGGCGCGGCGCACGGTGAATTCGTGATGAGGGCCGAGGACGGGCGCCTGGCCCTGCGGACCAAGGCTCCACTGGCCGCCGCCGGCGTCGCGCTCTCCAGGTCGGGCGAGATCCTGGCCTCCGGGCTCGAGGTCTCGGCCTTCGTCCTGGCGGACTATGCCCCCCAGGGCTGGCAGGTCCAACTGGCGCCCTTTGCGGTCCGCAGCGACGGGATCAAGGTGCTTTCCGTCGAGGCGCGGTTCGGCCGCCTAGCGGGCGCCGGCGGGGCGGTGAAGGCGGCCGGCTCCTGGAGCGCGTCGCTCCAGCCGCTTCTCTCCATGCCCGTGGCGGCGCCCTTCCGGGGGCTGTCCGGCGGGGACGCGAGCGGAAGCTTCGAGGCGAGCCTCGACTCCACCCGCGAGATCCAGGTCAAGTTGTCGATCAAGAACCTCGCGCCGGCGTCGGCTGGCGCGGCGGCGCTTCCGACCGTCGACCTGCAGGCGCGGGCCGACATCGACGCGGCGGGCCACTCGACCTTTAGCATGCCTGTTACCCTCGGCTACGAGGGTCGCACCTCCCAATTCGCCTTTTCAGGCACCGTGGCGGCAGATGCAAGGGGCCGGGTCTTTGACGCGACCCTCGCGGGGGGGCGCCTCGACTCGGGCGACCTCGCCATGCTCTCGCTGCTTTCGGGGGGAGGGCGCGGTGCGCCGCGCCCGGGCGGGGGTGAGGCGCCGACGCGGGCAAACCCGTGGCCGGCCCTTCGCGGCAAGCTCGCCCTGAAGTTGGAGGGGCTTTCCTTTCGGCGCGTCGAGCTGGATGAGGTCAGGGGCACGCTCCATGTCGAACCCGGTTTCCTCGCGATCGAGGGCGGGACCGCCACGGTGGAAGGGGGAGGGGCGGGTCGCATCGAGGGAAGGCTCCTGTATGATCCCGGCCAGGCCCGGCCCCTCTCGTTTAGCGCCGATGTGTCGGTCGAAAACGTGGACTCGGCGCCGGTATTCCGCAGCCTGGACCCCGGGCGGCGCCCGGCGGTCGAGGGAAAATTCGACGTCGCCAGCCACGTGACCGGCAGCGGCGAGGGGTTCGCGGACCTCTTCGACAGGGTCCAGGGGGACTTCAAGCTTTCAAGCAAGGACGGCAGGTTCAGGGCGCTCCACACCGACATCATCGACTCCATAAAGCTGGCGCCCTCCAAGCTCGTGGACGCCCTCGACACGGTCTCCTCGCTCTTCGGCAAGAAGACCGAAAAGTTTGGTCAGGCGCTCCTCGAGTCGGCGAACGGCCTGTCCGAGATCCACTACGACCAGATGAACGTCTCGGCGCAGCGGGGTCCCGACCTCGACATTAAGCTGACCGCCATCTCCATGATCGCGCCGGAGGCCCGGCTGACGGGCACGGGGACGATCACCTTCACCGAGGGCGTCCTCATCCGGGACCAGCCCTTGTCCGTCGACCTGAACCTCGGCGTCCGCGGGCGCGTGGGCAGGTTCCTCGACATCGTGGGGCTCCTCTCGGGGACGCAGGACGAACTCGGCTACACGCCCCTGAGCCAGCCGATCCACCTTGGGGGCTCCCTTCGCGCGGTCGACCAGAGCCAATGGAAGGAAATGCTCGTCCAGGCGTCGCTGCGAAAGGGGGGCGGTTTGTTTGACAAGTTGTTGGGTAGGTGAACAGCGTGGTGTCTGTTCATGAGGAGGCGTTCCACGATGCCGCCCTGGATCGCGATACCCGCCGAGATCATTGCTCGGAGGCTCTACCGCGTGAAGGTACTCGGCGTTTCAAACATACCCGAAACGGGCGGTGCGGTCGTGATTGCGAACCACATCTCCTACATCGACGTGGTGGTCATGCAGCTTGCATGCCCAAGGCCGCTGCGATTCATGGCATACCAGGGACCCGGCACGGGGATGTTCCTGCGCTGGCTGTACCGACTGGCGGGCGTCATCCCCATCTCCGACGAAAACCGCTTCCAGTGGCTTAGGAGCGCGGTCAAGGCGCTGCGCGAAGGCGAGCTGGTGTGCGTCTTCCCCGAGGGTGAGATCTCGCGCACGGGGCAGCTGATGACGATTAGGAGGGGCTTCGAGCTCATGGCACGGACCGCAAAGGTCCCGGTGGTGCCCGCCGCCATCGACGGACTCTGGGGCTCCGTCTTCTCGTTCTCCCAGAACCGCTACCTCTGGAAGTCGCCGCGCCTGATGCCGACGCCCTGCTGTGTCGCGTTCGGCCCCCCGATCCCGTACGAGCGGGTGGACAGCTCGGCGGCGCGCAAGGCGCTCATGGACCTCGGCACCCTGGCGATCGACGAGAGGCCGACGTTTCGCAGGCATCTGGGGCGAATCGTCGTGCGCTCGCTGGCGGGGCGCCCGGGCTTCGTCGCGCTGGTCGACAGGACGAACGGCAGGCGCGAGCTCACCTCGGCCCAGCTGATCGCCGCCGTGGCCATTCTCACCCGGCGGATCAGGCGGACGGTTCCCGAGAAGCGCGTGGGCATCGTGCTCCCCCCCGGGGCCGGGGCCACGATCGCGAACCTCGCGGTGATGTGCGCGGGCAAGGTGCCGGTGAACTTCAACTTCACGGCGGGCCGGGCGTCGGCCGAGTCGAGCATCGCTGCTGCCGGGGTCGTGACCGTCATCTCCGCGGACGCGATGCGCGAGAGGCTGACCGATTTCCCGTGGCCCGCACGGACCGTGGACATCAGGGCCGAGATCGAGGCCGCCGGCGGCAAGGCGGCCATGGCGCCCTGGCTCGCCGCCGCGTGGGTATTGCCGGCGATCTGGATCCCGGGGCTGATGGGCGTCCCCAGGGTCGGGGACCGCGACGAGGCCACCATCCTCTTCACGAGCGGAAGCATGGGGGCGCCGCGGGGCGTCGTGCTCTCCCACCGCAACCTGATCTCCAACTGCGTCCAAATCTCGTGCACGTCGGTCCTTCCGACGGACAAGTCGATGCTAGGCTGCCTGCCGGTCTTCCACAGCTTCGGGTTCACGTTCACGCTCTGGTTCCCCATCCTCTACGGGTGCAGGCTCGTGACGACGCCCAGCCCGCTCGACACGCGCGCCATGATCGACGCGATCCACGAGGAGGGCATCACGATCCTCCTCGGCGCCCCGACCTTCATCCGGCCCATGCTGAAGAAGGCGACGCCCGAGGAGCTCAAGTCGCTGACCCTCGTCGTGACCGGCGCCGAGAAGCTGCAGGAGGACCTGCGCAAGGGCTTCCTGGAGAAGTTCCACCTGGAGATCCTGCAGGGCTACGGCCTCACGGAGACGGCCCCGGTCTCCAACGTGAATGTCCCGCACCCGCCGGTCCCCACGGCGACGGCCGACGAGCAGCTGGGCAAGAAGACCGGCTCGGTGGGCAGGCTCCTGCCCGGGATGTCGGCCCGCATCGTCGACACGGAGACGGGCATCGAGGTGCCGGACGGGATGTCCGGCATCCTCCTATTGAAGGGCCCGAACGTGTTCACGCACTACCTCAACGAGGATCCGCGGACGGGAACCTCCCACCGCGACGGCTGGTTCGTCACATGGGACCTGGCGAGCTTCGACAAGGACGGCTTTGTGACCGTCGAGGGGCGCCTTGCCCGCTTCTCGAAGCTGGGCGGGGAGATGGTTCCCCACGTCACGGTGGAGCAGAAGATAGCCGAGCTCTGCGTGGCCCCCGACGCGGCCGAGGGCCAGGCCGTGGTCGTCGTCGGGGTCCCCGACAGGATCAAGGGCGAGGCCCTCGTCGTCCTCACGACCTTTGACCTCAATGTCTCCGTCGTCAGGGAGAAGCTCCTTGCGGCCGGCATCCCCAACCTCTGGATACCAAGGATCGTCAGGCGGGTGGACGCGATCCCGGTCCTCGGCACGGGCAAGCTGGATCTGGCCAGCTGCCGCAAGCTCGCGGCCGAGGTCAGCGACCGATGAGATGAACCCGATGGAGCCGACGGAGATCCTCGACGCCCATATCCACCTCTACGCACCCGAAGCCGCGTCGGACCCGAGGGGCTGGGGGCTCGCGCACCGGGAGGGGGGCTGGGTGGAATGCGTGGCGCCGGCCGGCCGGCGCTCGATCCAGGGATGGTCGGACCCTGGCGCCCTCATCGCCGACATGGACGCGGCGGGGGTGAGCGCCTGCGTCATGCTCGGGTGGTACTGGCAGAGCCAGGATACCTGCGAATTGCAGAACGGCTGGTACCGCGACTGGGTCCGGATGCATCCGGACAGGCTTATCGGCTTTGCGGCCGTGCAGCCCGCGGCGGGGCGGCGCTCGGTGGAGGCCCTGGAGCGGGCGCTCGACTCGGGCCTTTGCGGCGTCGGCGAACTCCTCCCGCAGGCGCAGGGTTACTCCCTGGAGGACCCGTGGCTGAGGCGCGTGGTGGAAGTGGCTGCGGGCCGGCGTGCCCCCTTGACCTTCCATGCGACCGATCCGGGTGCGGGCCCGGCGGCCGGTCCCAAGACGCCGCTCGACGCCTACGTGCGGCTCGCGCGGGACTACCCCGAGGCGACGCTCATCCTCGCGCATTGGGGGGGCGGGCTTGCGTTTAGCGGGCTGGCCGGGGGCGAGCCCCTGCCCGGGAACCTGTACTTCGACACGGCGGCCTCGCCCCTGCTCTACGATTCCGGGGTGTTCCGCAAGGCGGTGCACCGGGTCGGGGCCGGCAGGATCCTCTACGGGTCGGATTACCCGCTCCTGGTCTATCCCCGCACCTCGAAAAAGCCCGACTTCAGGCCCTTCCTGGCCGAGATCGGTGACGCGGGCCTTTCTCCGGCCGAGCGGGGCCAGATCCTCGGGGCCAACCTCAGGCGGCTGCTTCCGGAGGGTCTTGCACCCGGGCGCAAGCGCGTGTAGCGGGAGATCAGTCGATGGACTATTCCGCAGCCACCAAACAGCTAAGGGCCAAGCTCGGCCCCAGGGTCGTCCGGACGGACCGAGATTCCAAGCGGGAGGCCTCCTTTGACAGCAGCAAGATCGCGTTCCCGCTCCAGGCGGTAATCTTCCCGCGCGACCGGTCGGACCTCGCGGCCGTGCTCGCCCTTGCAAACCGCCACCGCGTTCCCGTGACTGTCCGCGGAAGGGGCACGAGCCTTACCGGCTCGGCCTCTCCCATCCGCGGCGGGTGGGTGGTGGACCTTCACGGGTGGGACCGCGTCCAGGTCGACGGGGATTCGGGGATGGCCCAGGTCGAGGCGGGGGCTACCGTGGCGGCCATCCAGGCTGCCGCCGAGGCCAAGGGCTGGTTCTACCCCCCGGATCCCTCGTCCAAGAAGTACTGCACGATCGGGGGGAACATCGCGTGCAACGCCGGGGGCATGCACGGGGGAAAGTACGGCGTCACGCGGGATTTCGTCCTCGCGCTCAAGGGGTTCCTGCCGACGGGGGAGTTCGTGGAGTGGGGGACCGCAACGAAGAAGTTCTCGGCGGGCTTCAACCTGCGCGACCTGTGGATCGGCAGCGAGGGGATGCTCGGCATCGTGACGGACGCCACGCTCAAGCTGGTGCCCCTGCCCTCCGAGAGGTGGACGCTCCTTGTGTCCTTCCGGAGCGAGACCGACGCCTTCAAGGCCGCCCTGGCGCTCTTTGGCCTGCGGATCCAGCCGGCGATCTGCGAGTTTCTCGACCGCTATTCCGTCGACTGCGCCGAGCGGGCGAGCGGGAAACCGGTGTTCAGGGGCCAGGCGGGGCGCCCCGTCCTGCTCCTCGAGCTGGCCGGGGGCAAGGCCGAGGTGAGGGAACACCGGGCGCTTCTCCTGAAGTGGGCCCGCCGGCACGGGCTCGCCCACCGGGCGGCGAGGAACCGCGCCGAGGCGGAGGGCCTCTGGGAGGTCCGCCGGTCGTGCTCCGGGGCGATGTTCAAGCTCGGGGACTCGAAGCTCAATGAGGACGTCGTCGTCCCGATGGGCAAGTACGTCGCGTTTGCCCGCTTCCTGGAGGGCCTGCGCAAGCGCTCGGGCCTTCCGATCCCGACGTTCGGCCACCTTGGCGACGGGAACCTCCATGTGAACATCATGTACCACAAGGACAGGCCCCAGGAGTGCCGCGCCGCGCAGCGGGCGGTCAGGGAGCTCATGGCCACCGTCGTCAGCCTCGGAGGGGCCATCTCCGGGGAGCACGGGATAGGCCTCGCCAAGACGCCGTTCCTGCGCCTGCAGCACCCCCCGGCCGCCGTCAAGGCCATGAAGGCCGTGAAAAAGGCGCTCGATCCCCGTGGAATCCTCAATCCCGGGAAGATGTTCGAGGTATTCCGGGTGTGGGAAAGCAAGCGCGTGGACGTGCGCCTTCCCTGGGATCACGCGTGATTTCGCCTTTTGCGTTTGCCCGCGCAACCCGGGCCCTCTCCAATTATTAGGCTCAATGCATCTCAAGGCGCTAAAACTCCACGGTTTCAAGTCATTTGCCGACCCGACGACCCTCCTCTTCGAGCCCGGCGTCACCGCCGTGGTCGGCCCGAATGGCTGCGGGAAGTCCAACATTGCCGACTCGATCCGCTGGGTCCTGGGCGAGCAGAGCGCCAAGGCGCTTCGCGGCGGCAAGATGCAGGACGTCATATTCGAGGGGGCCGACACCCGCAGGCCCGCCCAGCTGTGCGAGGTCTCGATGCTCCTGACCGAGTGCGAGAAGCAGCTCGGCAGCGATTTCCACGAGATCGAGATCACGAGGCGCGTCTACCGGGACGGCCAGGGCGAATACCTCTTCAACGGCCAGGCCTGCCGGCTGAAGGACATCCACAAGCTTTTCATGGACACCGGCGTCGGCCGGACCAGCTACTCGATCATGGCGCAGGGCCAGATCGACCAGGTCCTCTCCTCCAAGCCGGAGGAGCGGCGTGCGGTGTTCGAGGAGGCCGCGGGCATCACCAAGTACAAGAGCCAGCGCAAGGAGGCCATGGGAAAGCTCGCCCTGACCGACCAGAACCTGGCCCGGGTGAGCGACGTCGTCGGCGAGGTTTCACGGCAGATTGGAAGCCTTAAGCGCCAGGCATCCAAGGCGATGCGCTACAAGCGGCTCGCCCACCGCCTGCGCCACCTGAGCCTCGCCCTGAGCGCCCTCCAGCACGGGAAGCTGACCGAGGCCCTCGCGGGCCTCGAGTCGAAGCTCGGCGCCCTCAAGGCCGAGGCCGAACGCCGGCGCAGCGCGCTCGAGGGCCAGCAGAGCGGCCTCGAGGCTCGCAAGGCCGACCGCAGCCGCCTCAACCAGCGGGTCCAGGAGGCCCAGCAGGCCGTCTTTGACCTGAAGTCCCAGAAGGAGCACGCCGAGAACGCGGCGAATATGGCCAAGATCCGGCGCTCCGGCCTGTCGGAGCGGCTCCTGTCGACGCGCGACACGCTCGGGGAACTGGAGATGCAGCTGCGCGAGCTGGCCGCCCAGGTCGACACCGGCTCCCAGGACAAGCAGCTGCAGCTCGGGCTCCTCGGCAGCAGCGACGCCGTCTACCAGCAGCACAACCGCGAGCTCGCGGTCTTCGAGGGCGAGTTGAGCAGGCTCGACCGCGAGCTCCAGCAGGCGAAGTTCGAGCTCCTGCAGTTCGACAGCGCCGTGGCGCGCCTGCGGACCGAGGCGTCCGGGTACGAGGTCGACCAGAAGACGAGCCTCAACCGGCACGAGGCCCTCGCGGGCGACCTGCGCCAGGTGACCGGCCAATCGGAGTCGGCCAACAAGGCCGCCCTCGAGGCGCTCGAGAAGGTCAAGGCGTCCCTGGCCGAGAGGGCGGGGGCCGAGGCTTCGTCGTCGGAGGCGCAGCAGGCCGTCGCCACCGTGACCCGCGAATTCAGGGAGCTCCAGCGCAGGCTCCAGGACACGGACCGCCAGCTGGCGCAGCGCGGCGCCCGGCTCCGGCTCCTGCAGCAGCTCCAGGAGCGCTGGGAGGGGTTCGGCGAGGGGGCCAAAGCCGTCCTGCAGGGAAGGCTGACGGGGGCCCTTGCCGGCTCGAAGGCCACCCCGGTCTCCCAGGGCATCGAGGTGCGGCCCGAGTTCGGGCGCGCGATCGACTCGCTCCTCGGCTCCGCAGCCGAGGCGATCCAGGTGAGCGACCTGTCCACGGCCCGCAGGATCTTCGCGCAGCTTGAGCAGGAGCAGATCGGCTCCGTCGTCCTTAGGATCGCGGAGCTTGGATCCGCAGGGGTCCAGGCCACCGAGCTTCCCGCCGGGCTCGTGGCCGCCTCGAGCGTCTTGGACCAGATCGACGAGGGCCATCCCGCGAGGGCCATCCTCGCCTCGTGCTACATTGCTGACGACCTCGGGGGTTTCCTTGAGTTCTGGCATGCCCACCCGGAGTTCTCATTCCTCGCCGTCGCCACTCGCAAGGGCGAGGTCGTCGACCGCCGCGGGCTCGTCTCGGGCGGACACGCCAACGCGAAGAAGCACGCGAACAGCATTGTCCAGAGGGAGATCGACCTGCGGGAGACCTCGAAGGCGCTCGCAGAGGACCAGCGCCAGCACGACGAGCTTCGCGTGCAGAGCGAGGCCCTGAACGCGCGGATCGCCGCCGCGGAGCAATGGGTCGAGGAGCGGCGCGCCGCCGTCATGGCGTCGACCCAGTCCCTCGCCGCCGCACAGGCCGATGAGCGCGGCCTGCGCCGGGGCGCCGAGGAGGCGGCCGCCCGGGTCAGGCGGATGGAGCAGGAGCTCGCCGCCCTTGACGGCGCGCGGCTCGAGGCCCAGGCGCGCTGGGAGAAGGCGAAGTCCGGCCTGTCGCAATCGGAGGTTGCCGCCACGGCCCAGCGCAAGCGAATCGAGGACCTGGAGTCCCGCCTCACGGCCGTCCGCACCGAGCGCGACGTGAAGCGCGAGGTGCTGGCGCAGGCGCGCCTAGAGCTCGCCGAGCGGCGCCAAAAGGTCGAGGTCCTGGACCGGGGCCTGGGCGAGATGCAGAAGCGCCGCGAGCAGATCGACGACCTCCTTGTCGAGCGCCAGCAGGAGATCGAGGTCTGGACGGCGCAGATCGCCGAGCTTGAGAAGGAGGAGTCCGACCAGCGCTCCAACGCGGGCCGCCTCGAGGAGACCCATTCCGTGGCTCAGGCGCAGGTCGAGAAGATCCGGATGGAGCTTGTGGAGGTCGAGCGGGAGATAGGCGCCCTCGAGGACTCCCAGTCTGCCCTGCGACGCGAGTCTGACGCCGCGCACGAGGAACTGAGCGCGCATGAGGTCCAGCTTGCCGAGACACGCCAGCGGGCGGTCTTCCTGAGGGAGGAGGTGTCGCGCGAGTACCAGGCGGATGTGGCCACGATCGCCTGGAAGGAAGTGCTCTGGCGCGCCGACGACGAGCCGGCGGGGGCCAAGCCGCTTGACCTCGAGGAGGAGGAGGGCGAGGAGCCGGTCGTGCGCCGGCCGAGGAAGAAGCGTCCGGAGAGTCCGGGCGAGGCCGAGCTTGCGGCGATGGACGCGACGGACTGGGACGCGGTCAAGGCCGAGGTGGACGCCCTGCGCCAGAGGCTCTCGGGAATGGGGGCCGTGAACCTGGTCGCGATCGAGGAATACTCGGAGCTGAAGCAGCGGCACGACTTCCTCAGGTCGCAGAGCGACGACCTCACCCGGGCAAAGGCGGACCTGATCGCTGCGATCGATGAAATCAACCAGACCTCGCAGAAGCAGTTCGAGGTCACGTTCGAGCAGATCAAGAAGAACTTCGAATACACGTTCCAGACGCTCTTCGGGGGCGGCCGGGCCGACATCCAGCTCGTCCAGTCCGAGGACATCCTGGAGAGCGGTATCGAGATCGTGGCCCAGCCACCGGGGACTAAGCTCAAGGGCATCTCGCTGCTCTCCGGCGGCCAGCGCACGCTGACCGCGGTGGCGCTCCTCTTCGCCCTTTACCTGGTCAAGCCGTCCCCGTTCTGCCTGCTGGACGAGCTCGACGCGCCGCTCGACGAGTCGAACATCGGAAGGTTCACCGAGCTCCTGAAGAAGTTCGTGAAGGACTCGCAGTTCATCATCATCACCCACAACAAGCGCACGGTCGCGGCCGCGACGGCGATCTACGGGGTGACGATGGAGGAGCGGGGCGTGTCGAAGACCGTGTCCATGCGCTTCAACCACGCGCAGGGCGAGGCCGAGGCCGTTCAGCCCGCGACCGTGGCGGACGCGGTGCGAGGGGCGATTCCCCTGGGCGTTTCGCCCGTTCCGACCGGGGCCTGACCGGACCCACCGACATGGCGAAATGGCTCCTTGTCGACGGGTTCAACCTCGCCTACCGCTGCTTCTTCGCGATCCCGGAGCTCACCCGGGCCGACGGATTCCCGACGAACGCGCTCCACGGATGGGTCAAGTCGCTCTGGCGGCTGTCCGACCAGGAGAAGCCCGACGGGGTGATGGTGTTCTTCGACCTTGGAGGGGCGGACGACCGGCTCGCCCTCTTGCCCGAGTACAAGGCGCATCGCGAGGAGATGCCCGAGGCCCTCTCCAAGCAGATCCCCGTCATCAAGGCCCTGACCCGCGCGATGGGTCTCGGGGGAATCGAGCAGTCGGGGGTTGAGAGCGACGACCTCCTGGCCTCCCACGCGTGCTCGCTCGCCAAGCGGGGCGACCAGGTCCTCATCGTGAGCTCGGACAAGGATTTCGCCCAGATCGTCGGAGAACGGATCAAGATCATGCTTCCGCCCCCGACGGCCAACCCGAAGCTCGGGTGGCGCGTCATGGACTCCGCCGGAGTCGCGGAGAAGTTCGGGGTGCCTCCCTCAATGATCGCGGACTACCTGGCGCTCGTGGGCGACACCTCCGACAACATCCCCGGGCTGCAGGGGGTGGGGCCGAAAACCGCCTCGAAATGGCTCTCGGAGTTCAAGAGCCTTGAGGGGGTGATCGCCGCGGCCGACCGGATCACTCCGGAGCGCTTCAGGCCCGCCCTGGCGTCCTCGGCCGACCTGCTTCGCAGGAACCTGAAGGTCACGACGCTCAACCTCGCCCTGCCGCCCCCCGGGGCCGAGCACACCGAGGCGAGGCCCGGGGAGCTCTACGGCCTGCTCGAGGGCATGGAGATGAAGTCGGCCCTCGCGGAGGCGCGCGAGCGCTACGGCCAGCCGGAGCTCTTCTAGGGCCCCCAGGGGCCCCGCGCCCGGTCAGACCCCCTTCTTCGAGACCCGCTTCGGGTCGAAGATGTAGCCGATGCCGTGGACCGTCCGGAAATCGGCGAGGTCCAGGCCCTTCTTCTTGAAGAGGTCCCTCACCTTGACGACATACTGGTCGAGCGAGCGGCTGCGCACGTCCGCATGCTGGCCCCACACCGAGTGGATCAGGGCCTTGCGCGTGATGACCTCGCCGTGGTGGTCGTTCAGGTAGGAGAGGATGCCGAGCTCCTTGCGTCCGATCGGGATCGTCTCGCCGTCCGGGAAGGCGATCTCCAGGCGCACGGGCGTGATGCGCGCGCCGCAGAAGTCGAACGGCTCGGTGTTGACCTTGACGTTTCGCGTGAGGTTGAGGTCCTCCTTGTAGTCGGCGCGGCGTAGCACCGCCTTGATGCGCGCGGTCAGCTCGGCGTAGCTGAAGGGTTTCGTGATGTAGTCGTCCCCGCCCTGCTCGAGCCCGTGGACCTTGCTTCCCTCCTCGAGGTTGGCCGTCACGAAGATGACGGGAACGTTGATGTTCGCGGCCTTCAGCTCCTCGTAGAGCTCAAAGCCCCCCTTGTCGGGCAGCACGAGGTCCATCAGGATCAGGTTCGCGAAATTGCGCTGCAGGAACTTGAACGCGTGCGCCGCTCGGTTGCACACCTGCACCCGCATGCCGGCGCGCTCGAGGTGCTGGCCGATGAGCGACGCCAGATCGGGCTCGTCCTCGACAACAACGATGAGGGGTTTTGGGCTGGGCCGAGTCGGCAATAGGTCGGACATATCCGGGCTAACTGCGTTTTTATCGGGGCCTGGGTTTATGTCAATCAGCGTGAGCCGCTAGCATTTTGCTTGAACGGCCGCGGCGACGGGCGACGCTAGTGGGCCTGTGCCGGACAAAAAGCCAATCCTGATGCTCGGCCTGCCCAAGGGCAGCCTCGAGGAATCCACCCGCAGCTTGTTTGCAAAGGCGGGGTGGAAGATCACGTCAAATTCGAGATCCTACAGGCCGACGATCAACGATCCCGAATTGGACGGGCGTTTTGTCAGGGCCCAGGAGGTCAGCCGCTACGTCGAGCACGGCTTCTTCGACTGCGGGCTGACCGGCCTCGATTGGATCCGGGAGAACGGCTCGGACGTCGTCGAGGTCTGCGACCTGGTGTACAGCCGCGCCTCGACCCTCAAGTCGCGCTGGGTGCTCTGCGTGGCCGAGGACTCGCCGGTGCGCAAGCCCGAGGACCTTGCGGGGAAGCGCGTGGCGACCGAGCTGCTCCAGACGGTGAAGCGCTACTTCGCGTCCCGGAACATCCCGGTCGACGTCGAGTTCTCCTGGGGAGCGACGGAGGTCAAGGTGCCCGACCTCGTGGATGCGATCGTCGACATCACGGAGACCGGCTCCTCGCTTCGCGCCAACAAGCTCAGGATCGTCGACACGCTCCTGGAGACCAACACGAAGCTGATCGCCAACAAGCGCTCGTGGGCGGACCCGGTCAAACGCAAGAAGATCGAGACCATCGCGCTCCTCGTCCAGGGCGCCCTCGAGGCGGAGTCCAAGGTGGGCCTGAAGATGAACGCACCCAGGAAGGCGATCTCGGCAATCATCGCGGCTGTCCCGTCCCTGCGCGACCCGACCATCTCCCCGCTGAACAACCCGGACTGGGTGGCCCTTGAGACGATCATCGACGAGAGCGTCGTCCGCGAGATCCTGCCGCAGCTCAAGGCCCTCGGCGCTGAGGGAATCGTGGAGTACCCCCTCAACAAGGTCGTCTATTGAAATGGGCACGGTCCATATCGGGCTGCTCCAGCATGGGTGTTCGGCCGACCCGGCGGCCAACCTGAAGAAGACCCTGGCGCTCGCGGACCTGGCGGCGCGGCGGGGCGCGGACATCATCTGCACGCAGGAGCTCTTCCGCTCGCAGTACTTCTGCCAGAGCGAGGACTACGAGAACTTCAAGCTGGCGGAGAGGATCCCGGGCCCGAGCACGGAGGCCTTCCAGAAGCTCGCGAGGAAGCGGGGCGTCGTCGTCGTCGCGTCGCTCTTCGAGCGGCGGGCGAGCGGGCTCTACCACAACACGGCGGTCGTGATCGACGCCGACGGGAAGCTCCTCGGCAGGTACCGCAAGATGCACATCCCCGACGACCCGCTCTACTACGAGAAGTTCTACTTCACGCCGGGAGACACGGGCTTCCGGGCCTGGAAGACCAAGTTCGGCACGATCGGGGTCCTCGTCTGCTGGGACCAGTGGTATCCCGAGGCGGCGCGGCTGACGGCGCTCCAGGGAGCCGAGATCATCTTCATCCCGACCGCCATCGGCTGGCACCCGCGCGAGAAGAAGGGGCAGGGGGGGATCCAGCACGACGCATGGGAGACGATCCAGCGGGCCCATGCGGTCGCCAACGGGTGCTTCGTGGCGACGTGCAACCGGATTGGGCACGAGAAGCCCGTCAAGGGGCCGGGCATCGAGTTCTGGGGGCAGAGCTTTGTCGCGGGCACGAGCGGCCAGGTCCTTGCGAGGGCGGCCGTCTCCAAGGAGGAGGTCCTGATCGTCCCGGTGGACCTCGCGCAGGTCGACGACACCCGCACCCACTGGCCGTTCCTCAGGGACCGCCGGATCGACGCTTACGCCGACCTGACGAGGAGATTCCGCGACTAGGGGCGCGCGCCATGCCCGCGAGGACCCAGACGCCCGCCGAGCTCGGCTTCAGGATGCCCGCCGAATGGGAGCACCAGGAGGCGGTGTGGCTGTCCTGGCCCCACAGGCTCAAGACGTGGCCCGGGAACTTCCGCCCGATCCCCGGGAAGTTCGCGGAAGTGGCCGCACGGATAAGCCAGCGCGAGAAGGTGAGGATAAACGCCGCCGAGGCGCACCAAGCGCGGGCCCGCAGGCTGATCCGGGAAGCCGGGGCCGACATGGGCAACGTCGAGGTGTTCAACCACCCGACCAACGACGCCTGGTGCCGGGATCACGGGCCGATCTTCGTCAGGAACGCCCGGACCGGCGAGGTCGCGCTGACGGACTGGGAGTACAACGCGTGGGGAGGCAAGTACCCCCCGTTCGACCAGGATGACCGGATACCCTCCCGAATCGCCCGCGCCCTCGGGTTGCGCCGGTTCGAGGGACCGATGGTGCTCGAGGGCGGCTCCATCGACGTGAATGGAAAGGGGCTCCTCCTCACGACCGAGGCCTGCCTTCTCAACAAGAACCGCAACCCTCACCTTGTCCGCGCGGAGATCGAGCAGAACCTGCGCGACTACCTGGGCGTTGAGACCATCCTCTGGCTCGGCGAGGGGATCAAGGGCGACGACACCGACGGGCACGTCGACGACATGACGCGATTCTTCAGCGAGGACGGGATCGTGACGGCGGTGGAGCAGAACAGCCGCGGCCCCAACCACCGGGCCCTGAGCGAGAACCGCGAGAGGCTTCGCTCCCTGAGGACGCCCTCCGGGGGCCGGTTCAGGATCGTGGACCTGCCGATGCCCGCCCCGAGGAGCCAGCGGGGGCACCCGCTGCCGGCCAGCTACGCGAATTTCCTCATCCTGAACGGCGCCGTGCTGATGCCGGCGTTCCGCCAGCCCCGGCGCGACGCCTTCGCCGCCGAGGTCCTGGGGTCCTGTTTCCCGGGCCGGGAAGTGATCCCCATAGATTGCTTGGAACTCGTGTGGGGTCTTGGCACTCTCCATTGCATCTCCCAGCAACAGCCCGCGCGAAACTCATGAAGACCCTAAACCTGGCCTTGGCGTTCGCCGCCGCCGCGCTCACCGCCGGATGCGAGTCCGGCCTCCTCAACGACGATAGCCTTCCCCGGGTCGCCTTGGGGGCCCGCGAGGCGCCTAAGTCCCAGGTCTACCCGGCGGACCAGAAGGCGACCTACGAGGCGGCCCGGTCCGTCGTCGAGCAGATGGGGTTCAAGGTGGTGAAGGGCGGCCCCGCGCAGGGCCGGATCGTGGCGCTAAGCGACATCTCCCGCGGCGACGGAGGGGGCGGCGCCCGGCAGATATCGATGAAGATCGAACTTAGCCCCGGGCCGGGTTCGGGGACCGAATTGGTCCTGTCCCTGACCGAGATCCTGGAGGCGGAATCGGGGGGCCAAGAGGGCCTGGCGACGCAGACTCCGCTTAACGACACGCCCCTTTACGAGGATTTCTTCCGGAAGGTGGAGAAGGCGCTTCAGGCCCCGGCAAAGAATTGACCCTATTCTAGTCGTTTAGGGCCAACATCTTGTGCGGTTTATGATACCGTATAAGGGAGCCCGCCGGCGTCGATCGCCGCCGGGCCCGGAGAATTCGCCGAAATTGTGCTTGCGGGGTCGGCGGGCCGGATGGGAGGCTGATCGTTCGCGGCATTTTATCGGTCAGACTGGCGTCGCCGCGATGCTCCCGCCGGTCTACAATTCAGTTCAACCGTCAACCCGTGGCCGAAAGGCCTATCGAGGTGGCCGGGACGCTCCGGAGCAGGCGCGCCGACCATCCGTATTCCGCATATGAGTTCATTAATGCAAGAGCTGCTCGCTCAATCCTCCTTCGACAAGCTTAAGGAGGGCGCAATCGTCCCCGGTACCATTACCGAAGTCCGCCAGAACGAGGTCGTTGTAGACATCGGCGGCAAGTCCGAGGGCGTCATCCCCGCAAACGAATTTATCGACATTGGCGACCTGCAGATCGGCTCGACGATCGAGGTCCTCGTCGAGAAGCTCGAGGACCGCAACGGAAGCCCGATCCTGTCCTACGACAAGGCCGAGCAGAAGAAGAACTGGGACAACATCCTGACGAGGTTCCCCGAGGGTTCCGTGGCCACAGGCCGCGTGAAGGCCAAGGTCAAGGGCGGCCTGATCATCTCGATCGGCGTCGACGCCTTCATGCCGGCCTCGCACATCGACGTGCAGCCCCCGAAGAACCTGGACCAGTACGTGGGCCAGACCTACGACTTCAAGGTCCTCAAGATCAACCTCGAGAGGAAGAACATCGTCCTTTCCAGGCGCGAGCTGATCGAGCAGCAGCGCACCGACAAGCGCCGCGCGCTCCTGGACTCGATCCAGCCGGGCCAGTTCCGCAAGGGCGTCGTCAAGAACATCACCGACTTCGGCGCGTTCATCGACCTGGACGGCATGGATGGACTCCTGCACATCACCGACATGAGCTGGGGCCGCATCTCCCACCCGAGCGAGATGCTCAAGCAGGGTGAGGAGATCGAGGTCATGATCATCGAGGTGAACCGCGAGAAGGAACGCGTGTCGCTCGGCCTCAAGCAGACCACCAAGAATCCCTGGGACGAGATCGACCGGAAGTTCCCGGTCGGCGCCAAGGTCCGCGGCAAGGTCGTCAACCTCGTCCCCTACGGCGCCTTCGTCGAGATCGAGCCGGGAGTCGAGGGCCTCGTGCACATCACCGAGATGTCCTGGACCAAGCGCATCACCAAGCCCTCCGAGCTGCTCAAGGTCGGCCAGGAGCTCGATGCGGTCGTCCTCGGCATCCAGAAGGAGGAGCAGAAGATCTCCCTCGGCCTGCGCCAGCTGGAGCCCAACCCCTGGGACATGGTGCGCCACAACTACCCGATCGGCGCCCGCGTCCGCGGCAAGGTCCGCAACATGACCACCTACGGAGCCTTCATCGAGCTCGAGGAAGGCATCGACGGCATGGTCCACGTCTCGGACATGAGCTGGACGCGCAAGGTCAACCATCCCTCGGAGGTCCTCAAGAAGGGCGACGAGGTCGACGCCATCGTCCTGGACATCGATCCCCAGCAGCAGCGCATCAGCCTCGGCATGAAGCAGCTCGCCACGGATCCGTGGTCGGACATCGACAGCTTCTTCAAGATCGGCGACGTCGTCGAGGGCACGGTCACGAAGGTGACCTCGTTCGGCGCGTTCGTTGAGCTCAAGGACGGCATCGACGGCCTGGTCCACATCTCGCAGATCAGCGAGGAGCGGATCGACAAGGTCAAGGACGTCCTCAAGCCCGAGCAGAAGGTCACGGCCCGCGTCATCAAGATCGACCGCGAGGAGCGCAGGCTCGGCCTTTCGATCAAGGCGGCCAACTACAGCGCCGACCAGCTTGCGGCGGAGACCGCCTCCTACGAGGCGCTCAACCGCAGCGCGAACAACGACATGATGAACCTCGGCGACATCCTCGACGAGGCCTCCAAGAAGGGCGAATAAGCCCCAATCGGAGCCAGGTTATTTCGAAGGCCGCCGGCGAAAGCCGGTGGCCTTCTTCGTTTTCAGGGGGCCTGGGTCGCCGCGGTATCATCCTCCAACTCGAGGTCGACCGAGACCCGGCGGCCCACGTTGCAGGCGCCTAGCGCAGTCATGACGCTCGCGTTGACGACGACCGCGACGAAGCCGGCGTTCATCCCGAGGAACGGATCGTGCCGCGAGAACTCGAGGAGGCAGAGCGTGGCGAGTCCGGCGACGATCCCACAGCC
>Ga0265314_10002669_pt1 | contig 17882 bp, 18 predicted proteins | sample 4126metaG_FD_203106 | JGI IMG/M metagenome (GOLD analysis project Ga0265314, IMG submission 203106) | Rhizosphere microbial communities from Carex aquatilis grown in University of Washington, Seatle, WA, United States - 4-1-26 metaG | ecosystem: Host-associated > Plants > Roots > Rhizosphere >... | reverse complement strand
CGACATACTTCCGAAGCCCGGTCATGAACTGGCGCATCTTGCGCATCTCGGACGGCGACGGCGCGGATTTCTGCTTGCCGACGGACGACCCCAACGCCGGCGCCATGATGCCCTTCGCGATCTTCTTCGAATTGCACATCGGGCAGACAAGCTTGCCGCTCTTCTCCTGTTCGTCGAACGCCGACGAGGAGGAGAACCAGCCCTCGAATTCATGGCCTTTGGCGCAATTGAGACTGTATGCGATCAAATCAGCGACACTCCGCACAAGACCCGAAAATGGGCGGGCCCTCTTCTTTTCACAAGTTCTCACTGGTTATTGCGGCCATACCGTCACCGAAACAAGGAAAAATAGCGCCGATGCCAAGGGGATGGCGGGTTTCAGGGACCGGTGAACTCACGGTCGTGCCGCAGATTGGGGATTCGGGCCCGCGCATCGACCGATTGCGCCGGATCGATCTCGGTCATGAAGACGCCGGGATCGGTGCCGCCTTCCGCGAGGATTTCGCCCCACGGCCCAACGATCAGCGAATGGCCGTAGGTCTTGCGTCCGTTCGCATGGGTGCCGCCCTGGGCCGGCGCCATCACGAAAGCGCCGTTCTCGATCGCCCGCGCCCGCAAGAGCGTGTGCCAGTGCGCCGTGCCGGTGGTTTCGGTGAAGGCGCTGGGCACCGTGAGAAGCTGCGCGCCCTTCTTGGCCAGCGCGCGATAAAGCTGCGGAAAGCGCAGATCGTAACAGATCGAGAGCCCGACCGTGCACCACGGCAGCTCTGCGGTGACGGCCTGTTCGCCGCCGGCGACGGTGTTGCTCTCGCGATAGGTTTCGCCGGACGGCAGATCGACGTCGAAGAGATGGATCTTGTCGTAACGCGCCGCGATGCGTCCCCGCGCGTCGATCAGGAAGGAACGGTTGGCGGTCTTGGCGCCACTCACCTTGATCGCAAGCGAGCCGATCAGCAGCCAGATGCCCAACTCCTGCGCCAGCCCGCGGAACACGGGAAGCGCCGGGTCCTCGCCTTCGCGGCAGCTCTTGTCGAGCTTGGCGCCGCCATCCGGCGCCATCAGCGTGGTGTTCTCCGGCGTGGCGATGAATTGCGCGCCCTGGCGCGCAGCATCGCGGATCAGATTGGAGGCGTCGCGGATATTCTCCTGAACGTCGTCCGAAGAACGCATCTGGACGCAGGCGGCTTTGAACGCAGTCATGCGCTCAAAAGCGGATCGAGCTTGCCGTCGCTCTCCAGAGCATAGAGATCGTCGCTGCCGCCGACATGGGTGTCGCCGATGAAGATCTGCGGCACGGTGCGCGCGCCGCCGGACTTCTCTTCCATTTCCTTGCGCGCCTTTCCGTCCATGAACACGTCAACTTCCTCGAACTCAGCGCCCTTCTTCTTCAGAAGCTGCTTGGCGCGGACGCAATAGGGACAGATGGGCGTGGTGTAGATCGTGATCTTGGGCACGTGCGACTCTCGGGCTACGCGGCTACAGGCAATATATAGGCAGTCATCAAGGCGTCACAGTGGCCGCGCGACACGGGCGAGCGTCAAAACCGTCACTTTTGCCGCACCGGCGCGTTTTAATGCCCGCGCGCAGGCATCCACAGTCGCGCCGGTGGTCAACACATCATCGATCAAGAGAACCTTGCGGTCTTTCACCGCCTGCGCACGGTCCGCCCGGAATGCGCCGCGGACATTGCGGCGCCGCGCCTTCGCCGACGGCATCTCGCCCTGGCTGGGCGTTGCGCGGGTCCTTTGCAACGCCAGCGGCGCGTAAGACTTGCCCGCGCGGCGTGCGAGCGCCTGCGCCAAAAGCGCGGACTGGTTGAAGCGCCGCATCCACAGCCGCAGGGGGTGCAGCGGAACCGGCACGATGACATCGGCATCGGTGATGAGATCGCGCCCTGCCCGTTCCAGCCAGCGCGCGAAGGCGGGAACCACGTCATGCCGGTCGGACCGCTTGAGCGCCAGGATCGGCCCCTTGCTGAATTCGTCATAGCGCATCACCGAGCGCGCACGGTCGAAGGCCGGCGGATGGGCCAGACAGGTGGCGCACCGCGTCTGCGCGCCCACATCGAACTCGAACGGCAATCCGCAGGACGCGCAAGACGGGCCGTCGATGAAGGAGACATTTTTCCAGCACTCCGCGCATAGCGCGCCGGGTTCGCCCACCTGCTTGCGGCACATCATGCAAAGCGGCGGAAACAGCAGATCGAGCGCCGCGCGGCCCAGGCGGCGCGGAAGCGGCATGAGCGTGTCGAATATCGCCGTCATACCGGCTAGCTTAGGTCCGCAGTCCCTGGAATGTGAAGCTTGGTTCCCGAGATCTTTGATCGCAAGGCGCGCGCGCTGCGCCGCGCCCGTGCCGCGAAAATCCCCGGCGGAAGCTTCCTTGTCCTGGAAGCCGCCGCCGGGGTTGCGGAACGCGCGGGCGCGGCCAATCGGCGGTTCCAGACGGCGCTGGAGCTTGGCAGCGCCGATGCCGCGTTCGATCTGATGAAGCCGCTGGCACAGACCTGGACGCGCGCGGCGTTCGCCGAAAACGAAATCCTCGAGCTTTCTGAGCAGAGCTTCGATCTGGCCGTGAGCGTTCTGGCGCTGCACGCCGTCAACGATCTTCCCGGCGCGCTGATTCAAATTCGCCGCGCGCTCAGACCGGATGGGCTGTTCGTCGGCGCGCTCTTTGCGGGCGACACGCTGAAAGAGTTGCGCGGGTCTTTGGCCTCCGGCGAAGAACAAATATCGGGCGGCGCCAGTCCGCGCGTCGCGCCGTTCGCGGATGTGCGCGATCTGGGCGGGCTCCTGCAGCGCGCGGGATTCAACCTGCCTGTCGCCGATACCGAGCGCACGACGGTGCGCTATCGCCGGTTCGATACGCTCGTCGCCGATCTGCGCGCGGCGGGCGAAACCAACGCGCTGGCCGATCGCGTGAAGACGCCGCTGCGCCGCGATGTGCTGGCGGCAAGCCTCACCCACTACAAGGCCAACCACGCCGAGGACGACGGCCGCCTGCGCGCGACCTTCGACATCGTCTATCTCACCGGCTGGACGCCGCATGAGAGCCAGCAGAAGCCGTTGCGACCCGGCTCTGCGAAAGCGCGGCTCGCGGATGCGTTGGGAACGACGGAGTTGAAAGCCGACGACAGCGTGCCGTCCAAGCGGGACTAGTTCGTCGCCGTAGCGATGGCGAGCTTGTCGAAGAAAGCGTCTTTCACGTTCTGGCCCAGTGTATTGACGGCAGCGACGATGACCACCGCGATTCCGGCGGCCATAATCGCATATTCGATCGCGGTCGCCCCGCTTTCGTCGCGCACAAAACGCGTCAGAGAAGATCGCGCAGCATCGGAATAAGCGGCAAATCGGCTTCCGGCATGGGATATTGCGGCAGATCGCGCGGGCGCACCCATTTCAATGCCGCGTGCTCCAGAGGCTGCGGCGTGCCTTCCCAGCGACGGCACAGATAAAGCGGCATCAACAGGTGAAACTCGGCGTAGCTGTGCGAGGCAAAGGTGAACGGCGCCAGGCAAGGCTCGCGGACCGTGATGCCGAGTTCTTCCTTCAGCTCGCGGATGAGGCAGTCTTCCGGCCGCTCGCCGGTCTCGATTTTGCCGCCGGGAAATTCCCATAGCCCCGCCATCGCCTTTCCCGGCGGACGCTGCGCAATAAGCACACGCCCATCCGGATCGATCAGCGCGCAGGCAACGACAAGCGTCAGACGGCGCGCGGTATCGGTCATGATGGCGGAACTCCCATTAAGACTGGCTTAACGTATCGGGCCGGGTTTTATCGCAATCGCCCGCGAATGCCCAACCGCGCTGTCCACAAATGGGAACGGTCAGCTTCTGTAGCTGCCGTTGATATCGATATAGCCATGCGTCAGATCGCAGGTCCAAACGCGCGATGCGCCCTTGCCCAGGCCGAGATCGACGGCAATGTGCACCTCGCGGCCCGACACCGCCTTCGTCGCCGCGAGCTCATCGTACTTCGCGGCGCGCGCGCCTTTCTCGGCGACAACCTGATTGCCGAAGGCGATCTTGAGCTTGTCGCGATCTGCTTTTTCGCCGGACTTGCCAACGGCCATGACGATGCGGCCCCAATTCGCGTCCGCGCCGGCGATCGCCGTCTTTACCAGCGGTGAATTCGCGATGCTCATGCCGATGCGATGCGCGGCGATGTCGCTCTCCGCGCCCGCGACGTCGATACGAATGAGCTTCTGCGCGCCCTCGCCGTCCTTGACCACCTGCAGCGCAAGAGCGAGCAGCACCTCGTCCAGTTTTCGCTTGAACTCGGCGAGGCGCTTGTCGCTTGCCTTGGCGATGGCCGGATGGCTTGCGCCTTTGCCGGTGGCGAACAGGATCAGCGTGTCGCTGGTCGAAGTATCGCTGTCTACGGTGATGGCGTTGAACGATGTCTTCACGCCCGCAGTCAACAACTCCTGCAGCACGCTCGCAGGCAGGCTCGCGTCGGTGAACACGAAGGACAGCATGGTCGCCATGTCGGGCGCGATCATGCCGCTGCCCTTGGCGATGCCGTTGATGGTCACGCGCTTGCCGTCGATCATCGCCTGCGCCGTGGCGAGCTTGGGGTAGGTGTCGGTCGTCATGATCGCTTCGGCGGCGGCGCGCCATGCGCTGGCAGAACCTTCATCGGCCAGCTTTCCCAAAATTTTTGTAATCCGCTCCGCCGGCAGGGGTTCGCCGATCACGCCCGTGGAGGCCAGCATCACGTCGCCCGCCTTGCAGCCCAGCGTCGCCGCTGCAGACCGCGCGACGGCTTCCGCCCCTTCCATCCCCGCCTTGCCGGTAAAGGCGTTGGCATTGCCGCTGTTCACGACCAGCGCCCGCGCGCTGCCGGATTTCAGATTGGCGCGGCACCAGTCGACCGGCGCCGAGGATGTTTTGGACTTGGTGAACACGCCCGCCGCCTGGGTTCCCGGCGCCAGCGTCACCAAAAGGACATCGGTCCGGTCTTTATAGCGGACGCCGGCTTCGCCGGTGGCGAGTCGCACGCCGGCCAAAGGCGGCAATGTGGGGAATTTGGCAGGCGCCAGCGGCGAAACCGGATGCACGGCCTTGGACGCGGCTCCGGCAGGCTTTTTGGTTGTGGCTTTGGCCATGACGCACGCCCCGAAATCGGCGGGGGATTTGGCCGGAATCCCTTGAATTGACAAGGGGGAAGCCCGTTCTTATCTCTCCCCCGCGCCATGCCGGACGAGGGATTTGCCGGTCGCGGGCGCATATACGCCGGGCAGACCGCCTTGCGGTTTACCGGCCACCCGGCCCTTTTGAGGATTCCATGCTCAGTTTCGGCAGCTTCGCCTCGCGATTCTTCGGCTCTTCCAACGAGCGCAAGCTCAAGCCCATGCAGAAGACCGTGGCCGAGATCAACGCGCTCGAGCCGCGTTTCCTGGCGATGAGCGACGACGAACTGAAAGCGATGACGCCCGCGTTCAAGGAGCGTCTGGCGAACGGCGAAACGCTGGAAGACATTCTGCCGGAAGCTTTCGCGGTCGTGCGCGAAGCAGCCAAGCGTGTTTTGGGCCAGCGCCATTTCGACGTGCAGCTCACCGGCGGCATGGTCCTGCATGGCGGCAACATCGCAGAGATGAAAACCGGCGAAGGCAAGACGCTCGTCGCCACCCTGCCCGTCTATCTGAACGCGCTCGCCGGCGAAGGCGTGCATGTCGTCACCGTCAACGACTACCTCGCCAAGCGCGACGCAGAGTGGATGGGCCAGATCTACCGCTTCCTCGGCTTGACGGTCGGCTGCATCCTTCACGGCCTCACGGACGAAGAGCGCAAGGCTGCCTATGGCGCCGACGTGACCTACGGCACCAACAACGAATTCGGCTTCGACTATCTGCGCGACAACATGAAGTATTCCGCCGCGACGATGGTGCAGCGCGGCCACTCCTACGTCATCGTCGACGAGGTAGACTCGATCCTCGTCGATGAAGCGCGCACGCCGCTCATCATTTCCGGCCCGACGGACGACCAAACGGAAGTCTACAAAACTGTCGATGCGCTGATGCCGAGCCTGCTGCCGGAAGACTTCGAACTGGATGAGAAGCAGCGCCAGGTGACACTCACCGAGGCCGGCAACGAGCATCTCGTGCAGCTGATGCGCGATGCAGGCCTGCTGCCGACGGGCGATCTCTACGACATCGAAAACATCAACATGGTGCACCACGCCAACCAGGCGCTCAGGGCCCACAAGCTGTTCCAGAAGGACCGCGACTACATCGTCAAGGACGGCAAGGTCGTCATCATCGACGAGTTCACCGGCCGCATGATGGAAGGCCGTCGCTATTCCGAAGGCCTGCACCAAGCGCTGGAAGCCAAAGAGAACCAGGCGATACAGCCGGAGAACGTGACGCTCGCCTCGATCACCTTCCAGAACTATTTCCGCCTTTACGACAAACTTGCAGGCATGACCGGCACGGCGCTGACGGAAGCCGCCGAATTCATGGACATCTACCGGCTCGACGTCCTCGAAGTGCCGACCAATCTTCCCGTCGCGCGCAAAGACTACGACGACGAAGTCTACCGCACGCTGGAAGAGAAGGACGAAGCAATCATCAAGCTGATCGAGGACTGCCAGAAGCGCGGTCAGCCGATCCTCGTCGGCACAACTTCGATCGAGAAGTCCGAGTCTCTCGCCGCGCTGCTGAAAAAGCGCAAGATCAGGCACAACGTGCTCAACGCGCGCTTTCACGAGCAGGAAGCGTCGATCGTGGCGCAGGCCGGCGTTTCCGGCACAGTCACCATCGCCACCAACATGGCGGGCCGCGGCACCGACATCCAGCTGGGCGGCAACGCCGACATGCGGATCAAGAACGAACTCGCCGGCCTTCTGGACGAAAACGAAATCGCGACTCGCTCCGCGCAGATCCGCGCGGAAGTCGCCGCCGACAAGGAACGCGCGAAAGCCGCTGGCGGTCTCTATGTCGTGGGCACCGAGCGTCACGAAAGCCGCCGCATCGACAACCAGCTACGCGGCCGTTCCGGCCGTCAGGGCGATCCGGGCGCCTCCAAGTTCTTCCTGTCGCTGCAGGACGATCTCATGCGCATCTTCGGATCGGACCGCATGGATTCGATCCTCACCCGCCTCGGCCTCGAAAAAGGCGAAGCCATCGCCCATCCATGGGTGAACAAGGCGCTGGAGAAGGCGCAGCAGAAGGTCGAAGCGCGCAACTTCGAAATCCGCAAGAACATCCTCAAATATGACGACGTGCTGAACGACCAGCGCAAGGTGATCTTCGAGCAGCGCAAGGAGATCATGGGCGCGGACGACGTCGCCAACGAGATCGCCGATTTCCGTGAGCAGATCGTCGAGGAACTCATCGCCAAGCACATCCCCGAGAAGGCCTATGCCGAGCAGTGGGATGCCGCCGGCCTGCACACCGAAGTGTTGGAGCTGTTCGGCGTCGATCTGCCCATCGTGGAATGGACGAAGGAAGAAGGCATCGCCGACGAAGAAGTGCGCGACCGCATCCAGAAGGCCGTGGACAACCGCGCCGCCGAGCGCGCCGCCAATTCCGGCCCGGACGTGATGCGCTATGTCGAGAAGGCGATCCTGCTGCAGACGCTGGATCAGAACTGGCGCGAGCACATCATCAATCTGGATCACCTGCGCCAATATGTGGGCCTGCGCGGCTACGGCCAGCGCGACCCGCTGAACGAATACAAGCAGGAAGCCTTCGAGCTGTTCGAGGCGCTGCTCGCCAAGCTGCGCGTGGATGTCGTGCGCCAGCTCATGCACATCCAGATCCAGACCGGCGAACCGCCGCCGCCGATGGAGCGCGCGCCGATCCAGATGCAGGCGCATCACATCGATCCGCTCACCGGCGAAGATGAGATGCAGCCGGGCGACGTGCGCGATACGGGACCGCGCCTGGTTCGCACTTATGACGGGCCGGTCGATCCGAACGATCCGCAGACCTGGGGCCGCGTTCAACGCAATGCGCCCTGCCCTTGCGGCTCAGGCCGCAAGTTCAAGCACTGCCACGGCGCGCTGGTCTGAGCGTTATGGCTCGACGAGTTCGGTTCGCCGGTTGAGGGCGCGGCCGTCCTCGGTCTGGTTTGAACCCAGCGGCGCAAGGAAACCGACGCCCGCGGTCTTCAGCCGGTTCTTGTCGATGCCGTAATGCGCGACCAGATCGGCCGCCACCGCCTGCGCGCGCCCGCGCGACAGGTTCATGTTGTAATCGTAGCCGCCCTGGCTGTCGGTGTGGCCGACGATATAGACGTTCAGCTTCGGCTGGCTCTTCAGCAATTTCGCGATTTCGTCCAGCGTCGGGCGGCTTTCGGGCTTAAGCGTGGTCTTGTCCGTATCGAAATAGATTCCGTAAAGCGCGATGTGTCCCTTGTCGCCGAGGCCTTTCGACATCGCCGCGGCATCGACCATCTTGTTGTCCATCGCATTCAGCTGGACGACGGTGAGCTGGGCATAGATCTCATCATTGTTCTTGCTCACGACGACCGACGCATAGGTGTCGCGACCGCCGTCCTGCTTGCGCGCGGAGAAATAATGATAGTCGAAGCCGTCGAGCCACATCTGCGGTACCGGCAGCGCGCCGACGTTCTCCGTGAACGGGATTCCGCCACACACGTCCGTATCGCAGGTCAGGAGTGTCTTGAATCCGGCCTTGAGCAATTGCTGCTCGTAATTGCGCGAGACTTCGAGGATCGAAGGACCCGCGGAGGCCTTGTAGGCGATGCGCGTCACGCGGCCTTCGAGGCGGCGCTGATCCCGCGCCTTGCCATCCTTGAACGCGGCCGCCTGGATAAGCGCGGCATCGAAATCCTTGGCGTCGTATCCGGTGATGACGCTGCCGGCGAAGCGGCCAATGCCGGCATAATCGTGCGACCCGGCGACATCGCCCTTGTCGGCCATCGCGACCGAACCCGATGTCACCACCGCGGCAAAAGCCGCAACTGCAAACAGCCTGCGCAACATCATCCGTCTCCCGAACCGGCGTCAGCGGGGGGAGAATGATGACGGCAGCCCTCTACGGAAAGTGCCGCCGATCACACCACAGGCAGATGGAACTTATTTTGTCCCGGTCTGGCGCGGGATGATCTGGTTGTTCTGCTTGTAGATCGTGCCGCCCTTCATCACGAAGCCCACATGTTCAAGCTGGCGGATGTCGGCGAGCGGATCGCCATTGACCGCCACGATGTCGGCATAACGGCCCTTCTGCACGCTGCCGATATCCTGCGGATCGCCGATGAGATTGGCGGCAGACCCGGTCGCCGCGATGATGGCATCCATCGGAGTCATGCCCGCATGCACCATCAGCGCGAACTCCTGCGCGTTCTGGCCGTGCGGGACCAGGCCCTGGTCGGTGCCGAAGGCGATCTTCACGCCGGCCGTGTAGGCGTCATGCAGGTTCTTCTCGATGCGCGGCGCAACCGCGAGCGCCTTGGCGGCGGAGGACGGATTGAGCTGCTCCGGATGGGTCTTGGCGAGAATATAGACCGCATGCGCGATCAGCAGCGTCGGCACCAGATAGGTGCCATGCTGTTTCATCAGCTGGTAGCTTGTCGTATCCGCGAAACTGCCATGCTCGATCGAATCCACGCCGAAGCGGACGGCCGCGTTGATGGCATCGCGTCCATGCGCATGGGCGGCGACTTTCATGCCCAGCGAGTGGGCGGTGTCGATGACGGCCTTGATCTCGTCATCCGTCATCAGCTGCAGGTTCGGATTGTCGCCGATGGAAAGCACGCCGCCGCTGGGCATGATCTTGATGAGATCGGCGCCGTGCTGGCGATGCTCGCGCACAACGCGCCGGGCGTCTTCCGGGCTGTTGACGATGTTGTCTTTCCATTCCGGATTCGAGAGCGCCGGATCGAGGCCGTTCGCGGCGTCGTTGTGACCGCCTGTCGGCCCCAGCGGCGAGCCGGACACCCACATGCGCGGACCTTCCACGATGCCCTTGGCGATGGCCGTCTTGAGCGCGACGACGACGCCGGTCGAGGCGCCCACGTCGCGCACGCTGGTGAAGCCGCCCAGCAGCGTGTTGCGCGCATAGGCGGTGGACCGCACGGCAGAGTCGAAATCGGTTTGGGTGACGGCCTCGGCCACCGGATTGCCGCCGTCGAACTGGCCGGTGACGTGGACGTGGCAGTCGATCAGGCCTGGCAGGACCGTCTGCTTCGACAGATCGATCACCGCGAAGCCCTTGGGGTTCACAAAGCCCGATTGCACGCCCGCAATGCGGTCGTTGTGAATGAGGATGGAAACATTGGTCTGCGGCGTTTTGGACACGCCGTCGATCAACTTGCCGGCATGGATGACCATATCGGCGGCGAAGGCGTTGTTTCCCAGAAATGCAACAGCGCCGAGCGCAAGCGACGCCAGCAGGCCTTTACGATATGCCATTGGACTCCCCAGCCGATGAAAACCGGCGGCAGGCTAGCCGCCGGAAAGATCGCGGGCAACCACCGCGCGGGAACGAAGCCGTGAGGCTATCCTTCGTACCGATTCGAGGCCCCGAATGTTGAATCTGTTTCCGAGCGACGCACGCGAGCCTGCCGAGGCGATCTGGATCGACCTTTCCAATCCTACGGCGGAGGAGATCGGGAAAGTCGCCGCGGCGCTTCACGTCGACATTCCTGCGCGTGGCGAACTTGAGGAAATCGAGTCCTCAAGCCGCCTGCAATTCGAGGATGGCGTCTTGCAGGTGAGCACGCCCGTCTCGGCGCATGGCGATGAAGAAGGGCCCACGCCCGTGGGCTTCGTGCTCACCGAGAAATTCCTTGTCACCATCCGTTACACGGAGATGCACGCCTTTGAGGCGACCGCGCATCTCTGCAACAAAAAAGCGCATGGGCTCACGCCCAGCGAAGTGTTCGTCTCGCTGATTGAGGGAATGGTTGACTACGGCGCCGACATGCTGGAGCAGATCGGGACGCATCTGAACGACATGTCGCGCGAGGCTTTCCGGCGCTACGGCAGGCAGGGCAAGCGGAGCATCAAGCGCCAGACGCGGCTTCTGCGCGAAGCCCTCGTGGACATCGGCGACACCGGCGACCGGCTTTCGCAAATCCGCGAAAGCCTCCTGGGCCTTCAGCGCATCGCGCCCTTTGCGTGCGAGAAAGCGCAGGTGTGGATGCCGCCCGAGTTCGTGCCGCGCTTCAAGACCATCGAGCGCGACATCAACTCGCTGGCCGATTTCGAAGTGCATCTGTCCAACAAGGCGCAATTCCTGCTCGATGCCATTCTGGGTTTCATCAACACCGAGCAGAACGACATCTTCAAGGTGCTGACGATCGCGTCCGTCATCGGCATCCCGCCCACCTTTATCGCCAGCATGTACGGCATGAACTTTCACGACATGCCCGAATACACCTGGCACTTTGGCTATGAGTGGGGCCTCTTCCTGATCGTTCTGTCGATCATCCTGCCGGTCGTCTGGTTCAAATGGCGCGGCTGGTGGTGAACGCCGCGCTTCTCGCACCCGCAGCATCAAATTTTTCTAGGCGATCACAGCGTTTCACAAGCCGGGATTGCGATTTTTGTCCTCTTTGTTAGTTTTTCGTGCGCAGGGACCGGGCGGAGCCGCGCCCAGCCCGCGCGTTACGGGGTATTTTCACAACAAGAGGTTTGATATGCGCATTGGAGCACTCATTGGTGCGTGCAGCGTGGCCTTGCTGGCGACAGCGTTCGCAGCGCAGGCGGAATCGATCAAAGACAAAACCGAGCGCAAGATGGCGCAGATCCCAACTTGCGGACGCAATCTGGGCACCATCGCCATCCGCGAGCCGGATCATAACTGGTGGTCCGATCTCAACCTCGCCTCGCCCGAGGTCCTGCTCAAGGTCTTCGTGCGCAAGTCCGGCTGCTTCACGCTGGTCGATCGCGGCAAGGGCTTCGAGATGGCGCAACAGGAGCGCGAACTCGCGTCCGGCGGCGATCTGCAGCGCGGCTCGAATATCGGCAAGGGCCAGGTGAAGGCCGCCGACTACATTCTCGTCCCCGATATCGCCTCGAAGAACAACAATTCCAGCGGCGGCAACATCGGCGGCATCCTGGGCGGCTTCGTCGGCGGTGGCGCCGGCGCGATCCTGTCCAACATCTCGATCAGCAGCAAAACCGCCGACGTCGTTCTGTCGATCGTCAATGTGCGCACCAGCGAAGACGGACCGATCGAACAAGGCCACGGCTCCAAGACCGATGTCGGCTTCGGGGTCGGCGGCGGCTGGGGCGATTGGGGCGGCTTTGGCGGCGCAGCGGCGTCGAGCTATCAGAACACCGATATCGGCCAGGTCGTGACGCTCGCTTATATCGATGCCTACACCAAGCTTGTGAACGACATGGGCGGCACGCCGAGCGCAGCCGAAGGCGGCGCCTCCGCGCAGGCGCCGGGCCAAGCGCTGACCATGACGCGTCCGGGCCAGCTCTACGATCGTCCCGGCAACGAGAAGCATGCACATGTCGTGCGCTCGCTCTCGACCGGCATGATGCTCTACCCCACCGGCGAGAAGGACGGCATCTGGTGGCAGGTGAAGGACGAACTCGGCAATTCGGGCTGGGTTTCGTCGCTCTCGACCGAACTTGCAAAATAGTTCCCACCGGAAAAACACAATGCGAAGGGGGCCTTGCACGGCCCCCTTTTCTTTTGCGCCGTAAGCGGGTCAAGCTTCGCACCCATTGCCCAAGGATTTTCCAATGCCCATCCGCCCCACGCGCTTCGACGTGCCCGACGAGGAGATCGTCACGATCCGTCAGCGCGTGCTCGATTATCCGTGGCACGAGATGCCACGCGGCGAAGGCCTGGAAGGCACATGGGCCTATGGCGCGAACCTCGATTACATGAAGCAGCTCTGTTCGCACTGGACGGAAAAATATGACTGGAAAACCCAGCAGGCGGCGCTGAACAAATTTCCGCAATTCCTCGCCGAGGTGAACGGCCTCGACATCCATTTCTATCGCGAAGAGGGATCGGGCCACGCCGCGAAGCCGTTGATCCTCAGCCACGGCTGGCCGGGATCGGTGTTCGAGTTCATCCACATCATCGACAAGCTCGCCCACCCGGAAAAACACGGCGGCGATGTGAAGGACGCGTTCACGGTGATCGTGCCGTCGCTGCCGGGATACGGTCTGTCCGGCAAACCCAAACGTCCCATCGGCCCACGCACCACGGCGAAGTATTTCGATACGCTGATGACCGATGTGCTGAAGCTCGACGGCTATATCGCCCAAGGCGGCGACTGGGGCAGCGCCGTGTCGGGCTGGATGGGCTATGAAGGCAAGGGCTGCCGCGCCGTGCATCTGAACATGTTCGGCTGGCGTTCGCCCGGCGTGCACCCGGAGACGCAGGAAGAAAAAGACTATGCGCAGCGCGCGGCCATGCTGTTCGAGATGGAAGGCGCCTATTTCCGCGAACAGACCACCAAGCCGCAGACGCTCTCCTACGCGATGATGGATTCGCCCGTCGGCGCCTGCGCATGGATCGTGGAGAAGTTCCACGGCTGGTCCGACACCCGCAACGGTTTCGAGAAGGTCTACACGAAGGACCAGTTGCTCACGAACGTGATGATCTATCTCGTCACGCGCACCTTCAACACGGCGACGTGGATGTATCGCGGGTTGATGGAAGACACGGCCGGAACGCCGGTGCCGAACGGCGCGCGCATTGAGAAGCCCACCGGCATCGCGAATTTCCCGATCGACCTCATCCCCTTCCCGCCGAAGAGTCTCGTGCAGCGCCATGTGAACGTGACGCACTGGACCGATTTCGAGGAAGGCGGCCACTTCGCCGCGCTGGAGCACCCCGACGATCTGGTCGGCGATATCAGGAAGTTCGCGCGGACGCTCTAAGCGCCGAGATTTCTTCCCATCGCGAGATATTTCTCGCGGCGCTGCTTGCGCAATTCGTCGGGCGACATGCCGTTCATCTCGTTCAGCGCACGCGCGATCTCTTCGCCCACGGCGTTGATCGTGTGTTCGGGCCCGCGATGCGCGCCGCCCGGCGGTTCGGGCACGATGCCGTCGATAATCTTCAGGCCCAGCAGGTCCTGCGCGGTGATCTTCATGGCGGCGGCGGCGTCCTGCGCCTTGTCGGAACTGCGCCACAGGATCGAAGCGCAGCCTTCCGGCGAGATCACCGCATAGATCGAGTGTTCGAGCATGAACACCTTGTTCGCCACGGCGATGCCGAGCGCGCCGCCCGACATGCCTTCGCCGATGATCGTGGCGATGAACGGCACGCCGAGGTTGAGGCTGGCCTGCGTAGAGCGCGCGATGGCTTCCGCCTGCCCGCGCTCTTCGCCGCCGACGCCGGGATAGGCCCCTTGCGTATCGGCAAACGAAATCACCGGCAGACCGAAACGGTTCGCCATCTCAAAGATGCGCTGCGCCTTGCGATAGCCTTCGGGCATTGCCATGCCGAAATTGTGCGTGAGGCGGCTCTTGGTGTCGTTGCCCTTCTCGTGACCAAGCACCGCAACAGCACGTCCGCGAAAGCGACCGAGGCCGGCCATCAAGGCGCGATCCTCGCCGAACACGCGATCGCCGGCCAGCGGCGTGAATTCGTCGATCAGATGCGAGACGTAATCCATGAAGTGCGGCCGCGCGGGGTGGCGGGCCACCAGCGTCTTCTGCCACGGCGTGAGCTTGGCGTAGGTCTCGTCGATCAGCGCATCGGCTTTCGCCTGCAGGCGGGCAACATCGTCCGCGATTTCCATCGCGGGATCGGCTTCCGCGAGCTTGCGCAGCTCGACGATCTTGCCTTCGAGTTCGGCGATGGGCCGCTCAAAATCCAGATATGTGTGCATTGTCATCTGCTTGGTGTCCGAGGGGGGCGGACCCATAGGCTGCGTGGGGATAAGTGGCAAGCGCCCTCCGGCCTGTCAACAAAATGCGCCCTGTCACAGACTGCCGGGGTCGCCCGTCTTAAGGGCATGAGAGAGGGCTGAACCATGATTCTCCGCTGGCTTCTGGGTCTTTTGGGCCTGTTCCACCTGATTAACGGTTTTTGGATGCTTCTGGCTCCGGAGAGCTGGTACGCCGCGGTTCCCGGCGTGCCGCTGGAAGGGCCGTTCAACCACCATTTCATCGGCGACATCGGCTTTGCCTTCATCGCCAGCGGCGCGGGGATGATGGTGGCCCTGCGCGCCGGCAAGACCGCCGCGACCCTTGCACTGGCGGGCGCGACATGGCCCACGCTGCACGCCTGCTTCCATGTCTGGGAATGGATCACGGACGGGCTGCCCGGCGATATGCAGATCCTCGTCTCCACGGGCATCGGCGTGATCGTCATCAGTTTTCTGGGTTTCGCGCTCGCATGGATGCGGGCAAAGCAGGAAGGCGTCGTGTGATGCTGAAAACGCTGCTGCATCGCTACATCCGTGGCTTCGCAAGCCGGTATAACTATGATGCGACCTACATGCATGAACTGGCCGACGCGTCGACGGCTGCCTTCGTGCGTTTCGGCATCATGCAGAGTGCCGGTGGAGACTGGCGCGGCGATGCGCCGCCGAACGCCTGGTTCGCGGCCGGTATCGCGGGCGCGTTGTTCGAGGATTGCGGCCCATGCGTTCAGATCGCCTCCGACATCGCGATCGAACAGGGCATGCCCGGCGAAATCATCAAGGCGTTGTTGTCGGGCGCGCCCACCGACGCCACCGCACAGCTGGGTTTCGATTATGGCCGCGCGCTGCTGAACGGTTCGGACAATCTGGATCAACTGCGCGAGACCATCGAGAATAGATGGGGCAAGTCGGCCCTGATCGCGCTAAGCTTGCGCGCGATGACGGCGCGAAACTTCCCCGTTCTGAAGCGCGCGATGGGACACGCGAAAACCTGCCAGCGCGTCCGCATCGGCAACACCGACGTGGCGGTCAATCCCACCCTGAAAGCCGCATGAGCGACCTCGCCGCCTTCGAGCGTCACCGTGCGCATCTGCTGAACATCGCCTACCGGATGCTGGGCGAGATGGCCGGCGCCGAAGACGTGGTGCAGGAAGCGTGGCTGCGCTGGCGGCGCACGGAGGGTGAAGAAATCCGCGATCCGCGCGCGTGGCTCTCCGCCGCGACCGTGCGCCTGTCGCTCGATGCGCTGCGCAAGGTTCGCGCGCGCCGCGAAAGTTACGTTGGGCCCTGGCTACCGGAACCCTTGCTGCCGGACGATACCCGCGCCTTTGCCGCCGACGCGCCGACAGCGCGTGCAGAGCTGGCGTCGGATCTGTCGCTGGCGCTGTTGCATGTGCTGGAGCGGCTTTCCCCGGAAGAACGCGCGGCGCTGATCCTGCACGACGCCTTCGATTGCGATTACGCGGAGATCGCCGCCACATTGCAGAAGACGGAAGCGGCCTGCCGCAAGCTCGTGTCCCGCGCGCGCGAACGCGTCAAGGAAGACCGTCCGCGCTTCACAGCGTCCAAGGACGCGCATCGCGACCTGCTGATGCGGTTCGCCAAAGCAAGCGCCTCATCGGATCCGGCCGAGATGACTGCGCTGCTGGCGCCGGATGCCATCGCCTACACCGATGGCGGCGGGCGCGTCGCGGCAGCGCTCAACCCGATCTATGGCGCGGACAAGATCACGCGCTTCATTCTGGGCCTCGGCAGGAAATTCTATGCCGCCACGGTGCTCGAAACCGCCATGACGGAGATCAATGGCCAACCGGCGCTCGTCATCCGCGACGGCAACGAAATGCTGGGCGTCATCGCCATCGAAACCGACGGCGAGAAGATCACGACGCTCTATGGCTTGCGCAATCCGGACAAACTTCAGCGCCTGACGGCGTCGCTCAGGCCGTCCGCTCCCGGATCATCTTCACCTGCTGCACGATGACGTGCGCCTGACGGATTGAGGCGGCATCGACGAGTACGCCGTTCAGCGCCACGGCGCCCAGGCCCTTCTCTTGCGCATCCTTCATCGCCGCGAGGATCGCTTCGGCGCGTTTCACTTCCTTTTCCGGCGGCGTGAAGATTTCGTTGGCGAGCGCCACCTGGCTCGGATGGATCGCCCATTTGCCTTCGCAGCCTAAGATGGCCGTGCGGTTGGCCTGCACGCGGAAGCCGTCGGCATCGGAATAATCGCCGAACGGCCCGTCGATCGGCACGATGCCATGCGCGCGCGCCGCCTGGCACATGCGGAACAGCGGGAAGTGCCACAGATCGTTCCAGTGTTTGTCGCGCGCGCGGCCCGGCTCCTGATCGGTCAGCATCACATAATCCGCATTGCCGCCGCCGATATTGGTCGTACGCATGCCTTGCGAGGCCGCATAGTCCGCCGCGCCGAAATGCAGCGTCTCCAGCCGCTTCGAGGCGCGGCAGATTTCGTCGATATTGCCGAGGCCCGCGGCGCTCTCGATGATGACCTCGAGGCCGATCTGCTTCTTGCGGCCTACAAAACTGGCCGCCTGCGTGATGAGCATGTCGATGGCGTAAAGGTCCGCGCCGTTGCCCACCTTCGGCACCATGATGGCGTCCAGCCGCTCGCCGCCCTTCTCCACCAGCGCGATCACGTCGCGGTAGCAGAAATTGGTGTCGAGGCCGTTGATGCGCACCGTGACGAGCTTGTTGCCCCAGTTCACGTCATGCAGCGCCTGCACGATATTGTCGCGCGCCTTGTCCTTGTCGGACGGCGCGACCGCATCTTCGAGATCGAGGCACACCACATCGGCGGGGCCGGCGGCGGCCTTCTCGAAAAACTTGGTCTGCGATCCCGGCACGAACAGCTTGGACCGATAAAGGCGCGGCGGCACGCGGCGCTCGACAGGCGTAAAGCTCACGATATATCCCCGATGTTTTCTGAAGCTGTTTTAGCCCGCCCAATTCAGTGGGGCTACGGGTATTTGGTCACGCAGAGACGCAGAGCCGCAGAGAGAAAACTCTAAATCGTCATGGCCGCCCTCGTGGCGGCCATCCATTTTCCAGAAGC
>Ga0265314_10002668_pt1 | contig 17886 bp, 22 predicted proteins | sample 4126metaG_FD_203106 | JGI IMG/M metagenome (GOLD analysis project Ga0265314, IMG submission 203106) | Rhizosphere microbial communities from Carex aquatilis grown in University of Washington, Seatle, WA, United States - 4-1-26 metaG | ecosystem: Host-associated > Plants > Roots > Rhizosphere >... | reverse complement strand
CCGCCGCCGGCCCCTGCGTGCCCGCCCAGCCCCACATCTCTGACGCCTGATCCAGATCAAGGCAGCCCGACCGTCCCTCGGTCACCTTCGCCGCGGTTCTGGGACATCTCATGTGACAAAAGGCATAGGCCCCGCCGGCCGGATTGGGGTATCGTCCGGTCCGGTTGAAACCGGCTTGAGCCGGCACCAAATAAGGCCGTACGGGGCTGGACATATGGCGTTTCCCTATCTCAACCGCTTCCGCGACGCGCTCGCCGGACTGAGGCGCGAGGGGCGTTACCGCGTCTTTGCCGACATCGTGCGCCAGCGCGGCGGCTACCCCAGAGCCGACTTCTATGCCGACGCAGACAAGCGCCCGATTACGGTGTGGTGCAGCAACGACTATCTGTGCATGGGCCAGCATCCGGCGGTGCTCGCCGCGATGCATGAGGCGATCGACGCGACCGGTGCCGGCGCCGGTGGCACGCGAAACATCTCCGGCACGACGCACTATCACGTCGAACTGGAGCAGGAACTGGCCGACCTGCACGGCAAGGATGCCGCGCTCCTCTTCACCTCCGGTTACGTCTCCAACGACGCGACGCTGGCGACCCTCGGGAAAATACTCCCTGGCCTGATCGTGTTCTCCGACGAACTCAACCATGCTTCGATGATCGAAGGCATCAAGCATGGCGGGATGCAGAAACACCTCTTCCGCCACAACGATCTCCAGCATCTGGAATCGCTGCTCGCCTCCGTCGATCCGTCGGCTCCGAAGCTGATCGCCTTCGAGTCGGTCTATTCGATGGATGGCGATTTCGGGAAGATTTCCGATTTCTGCGATCTTGCGGAAAAATACGGCGCCATCACCTATCTCGACGAGGTCCACGGCGTCGGTCTCTATGGCCCACGCGGCGCCGGCGTCGCGGCGCGCGACGGCGTGATGCACCGCGTCGACATTATCGAAGGTACGCTCGCCAAGGCGTTCGGCGTGATGGGCGGCTACATCGCTGCCTCGCCTGAGATCATCGATTGCATCCGTTCCTTCGCACCGGGTTTCATCTTCACCAGTTCGCTGGCGCCCGCCATCGCGGCCGGCGTGCTGGCCAGCATCCGCCATCTGAAGACCAGCGACGCCGAGCGCAGCCGCCTGCATGAGCGCGCCGCGCGCCTCAAGCGCCTGTTCGCGGAGGCCGGCCTGCCGGTGATGGATTCTCCCAGCCACATCGTGCCGGTGTTCGTGGGCGACGCGGCCCTGTGCAAATCGGTGTCCGACGCCTTGCTGCGCGATCACGCGATCTATGTGCAGCCGATCAACTACCCGACAGTGCCGCGTGGCAAGGAAAGGCTGCGCTTCACGCCCTCTCCGATGCACAGCGACGAGATGATGGATGCACTGGTGCAGGCGCTGGATCAGGTCTGGACGGCGCATCGCCTCAATCGCGCCGCCTGATGCCGCCGGAAAACGGCGAGATTTACGTTGAATTCGTCGTGCAGGGTGCCTTCGTCAAGGTGACGGCCATCGATCCGAAGACCGGCGACGAAGCGAGCGTGATGGGGCCATCCGGCGCATCGCGCGCGGCGTTGTCCGACGCCGCGGTGCGCAAGCTGCGATATGTTCAACAGAAGAAGACCGGCGGCGCCCGACCGCCGCCGTCGGCTTAGCCCCGGCGGCGCCCCTTCGGCGGCGACGTGCGTCCGAGACCGATCTTCTTGGCGAACTCGGACCGCTTGGCGGCATAGTTCGCGGCGACCATCGGATAGTCGGCCGGCAGGCCCCACTTGGTACGGTACTGATCCGGCGTCAGCTTGAAGCGCGAGCGCAGATAGCGCTTGAGCATCTTCAGCTTCTTGCCGTCTTCAAGACAGATCAGATAGTCCGGCGTGATCGACTTCTTCACCGGGATTGCGGGCTTCTGCGAGGTGACGAAATCGACGCCTTCAAGGCCGGAAAGGCCCCCAAGCGTCGCATGGACGCTCTTGATCATCGCGGGAAGGTCTCCCACCGCGACGGGATTATTGCTGACATAGGCTGCAACGATATCGGTGGCCAGTTTCAGAATTTCTTCAGACCGACCGACCGACGTGTCTTCACTACTCATGGGCACACACCCTCAACTCATGGGTTTCAATCAACGTGTTTTGTATTGCTTGGTCTGCGCACGAAATCAATACAGACAACTCACTTTGAGTGTGCGAGATTTCCGCGCGGCAATTTTCTCTTTTGTATTGGAGTTAACGCGGAGGTGGTCTTGCCGCTATTCGTCTCTATTCCTGAGACAGCAATCCCATTGCATTCTAGTCATGAGATTGTCGCAAACTTTCCTTGGGTATGTCTTGGAATCCTTGGCTGGGCACGGATAAGCCCGTGGCGAAGACGTCGCAGGGCTGGGTGGCGCGGCGCGATCTGGCGCTAGATTTGGTAAAGGGGTAGGGGTATGCCCTCGGCGCCGGCTGGCGGCGGGATCAACGGTTTTTCGAGGTTGGAATGGTGGCAGTCGCGGACGCTGCGGGGGCATCTTTGTCGAGCTTTTTCCGGGAGAAATTGGCCGAACGCGATCCGGAGATCGCGCGCGCGATCGGCCTTGAACTGGAGCGGCAGCGCGAGAAAATCGAGTTGATCGCCTCTGAGAACATCGTCTCGCGCGCTGTGCTCGAGGCGCAGGGCTCCGTGCTGACCAACAAATATGCGGAAGGTTATCCGGGCCGCCGCTATTACGGCGGCTGTGAGTATGTCGACATCGCGGAGGAACTCGCGATCGACCGCGCCAAGCAACTCTTCGGTTGCGACTTTGCCAACGTCCAACCGCATTCGGGCGCTCAGGCCAACCAGGCCGTGTTCTTCGCGCTCATGCAACCTGGCGATACATTTCTTGGTCTCGACCTCGCCGCCGGTGGTCATCTCACGCACGGCGCCCCCGCCAACCAGTCGGGCAAGTGGTTCAAGCCGGTGTCCTACACGGTGCGCCGCCAGGACCACCGGATCGACATGGATGAGGTCGAATCGCTCGCCCGTGCGCACAAGCCGAAGGTGATCATCGCCGGCGGCTCCGCCTATCCGCGGATCATCGACTTCGCGCGCTTCCGCGCCATCGCCGATTCCGTCGGCGCCTTTCTGATGGTCGACATGGCGCACTTCGCGGGGCTGGTCGCGGGCGGAGTGCATCCCAATCCGCTCGAGTATGCGCACGTCGTCACCACGACAACACACAAGACGCTACGTGGGCCGCGCGGGGGCATGATCCTCTCGCGCGATGCCGATCTCGGCAAGAAGATCAACTCGGCGGTGTTCCCCGGCTTGCAGGGTGGCCCATTGATGCACGTCATCGCCGCGAAGGCCGTCGCCTTCGGCGAGGCGCTGCGCCCGGAGTTCAAGCTCTACGCGAAAGCGGTGGTCGACAACGCCAAGGTTCTGGCCGAAACGCTGCACGCCGCGGGCCTCGACATCGTCTCCGGCGGCACCGACACGCATCTGATGCTGGTCGATCTGCGGCCCAAGGGCGCGAAGGGCCGCGACACCGAAAAGGCGCTCGACCGCGCCGCGATCACCACGAACAAAAACGGCGTGCCCTTCGACACCGAAAAGCCGGCGATCACCTCGGGCATCCGCCTGGGCACGCCCGCCGGCACGACGCGCGGCTTCGGCGCCGCCGAATTCCGCGAGGTCGGTAAGCTGATCGTCGAAATCGTCGAGGCGGTCGCGAAGAACGGCGAGGCCGGCGATGCATCCGTAGAGGCCTCCGTCGCCGCGCGGGTCCACGATCTGTGCCGGCGTTTTCCCATCTACTCCTAGACGAGAGCACTTCCATGCGCTGCCCCTTTTGCGGACATGACGACACCCAAGTGAAGGACAGCCGTCCGAGCGAGGACAATTCCGCGATCCGGCGGCGGCGGCACTGCCCCGAATGCGGCGGCCGCTTCACGACTTTCGAGCGTGTGCAGTTGCGCGAGCTGATCGTGGTGAAGAAGAATGGGCGGCGCGAACCCTTCGAGCGCGAGAAGCTCGAGCGCTCGATGAACCACGCGCTGCGCAAGCGCCCCGTAGAGCGCGAGCGCATCGATCGCACCATCACCGGTATCGTGCGTCGCCTCGAAAGCATGGGCGAGAACGAGATCCCGTCGCCGGTGATCGGCGAGTTGATCATGCAGGCGCTCCAGAGCCTCGACAAAGTCGCCTATGTCCGCTTCGCCTCGGTCTATAAGAATTTCCGCGAGACCAAGGATTTCGAGGCGCTGATCGGTGAGCTCGAAGGCGGGGACGACAAGAGCTAAAGCTCGTCGCGCGCGTCGATGGCCGAACCGCCAGTATCGCAATCCGCGCCGCGCGATGGCCGCATCCGCTGGTGGGACCTCCTCATTGCCTTTTTCGGAGGCACGCTCGCCGGCATCGTGCTGGCCGCGCTGGTGGGTCTGGTCGGCGTCCTGATCGCCGTGCGCTACGGCTACCATCCGTCGGTCAAAAGCCTCACTGCGTTCCTGCGTACCAGCTTCTGGGCCAATCAGGCCGCGATCATCCTGAGCGATGGCGGATTGCTGGCCACCATCTGGCTCGTCGCGCGCCGCCGCTTCGAGCGACCGCTTGGCCATTTCCTCGCGCCCACCAGCCCGTCGATGATCATCCTTGCGATCCTGAGCGGTCTGGCCCTGTCGATCCTGTTCAACGGTGGCAACGAGATCCTGCGGCGCCTTCTGCATATCGAGTTCCAGGAAACCGACATCGAACGTGTTCTCGAACCCCACGGCGCGGCGCAGCTCGCCATGGGTCTGGCCGTCGTCTCGCTCTTCGCGCCTTTCGTGGAGGAGTATTTCTTTCGCGGCCTGTTCCTCACCTGGGCTTCACGCGGCATGGGCGTCTGGGCGGGTACGCTGCTCACGGCGATCGCCTTCGCCGTGGCGCACGGCCATTTCTACGTCCATCCCGGCATCCAGGGCTTCATATTCACCTTCGAGCTCTTCCTCGCCGGTGTGGTTCTGGCACAATGGGCGGCGCGGACGGGCACCTTGCGAACCTCTTTCGCTGCGCATGCCGCTTATAATGCGGCCGCTGTCCTGTTTTCCGTGCTGTTCCCATGAGCGCGGATCGCCGTCACATGCTCCATGCCATCGCGCTGGCCTCGCGCGGTGTCGGCCGCACGGGCCGCGTGCCTTCGGTCGGCTGCGTCATTGTCGCGCCCGACGGCTGTATCGTCGCGCGCGGCCGCACCGATGAGAGCGGCCGCCCGCATGCCGAGGCGGTGGCGCTCGCCTCGGCCGGCGAAGCCGCGCGCGGCGCGACGGCCTATGTGACGCTCGAGCCCTGTTCCCATATCGGACAGGCCGGTGGACCCTGCGCCGATCTGCTGATCGCATCGGGCGTCGCGCGCGTCGTTGTCGCCTGCGTCGATCCCGACCCGCGCGTGAACGGGCAGGGTATCGCGCGACTGATGGCCGCCGGCATCGCCGTCGATGTCGGAATCGAAGAACACGCAGCGCGTGCGACGCTCGACGGCTTCTTCAGCCACATCCAGCGCCACCGCCCGTTCGTCACGCTGAAGATCGCCCAGAGCCTCGACGGCAAGACAGCGACCGCCTCTGGCGACAGCAAATGGATCACCGGTGAGGAAGCCCGCCGCTTCGGCCATTTGCTGCGCGCCCGCCACGACGCGATCCTGATCGGCGCAAACACCGCCCTGACCGACGATCCCGACCTGACCTGCCGCATCGCAGGCCTCGAACCGTATTCGCCTCTCCGCATCGTTCTCGACTCACGGCTGCGGCTGGGCGAGATCTCGAAGCTTGCAGTGACCGCTGGCCGCACGCCGACCCTGGTCTTCACCACGTCCGAATCCGGCGGCGACGCGCTCGCCGTCAAGGGCATCGAGATCGTCCGCGTTGCGCCCGGCGCGCAGGGCAGGCCGGATACGGGCGTAGTGCTGGCGGAGCTTTCGAGGCGAAACGTTACGCGGCTGCTGGTGGAGGGTGGCGCAGCGGTCCATGCTGCCTTCCTCGACGCTGGCCTCGCCGATGCTCTGGAAATCTTCACCGCGCCGATCCTGCTGGGCGGCGATGGGCATGATGGGATCGATGCCCTTAGCGCATCCAGGGTCAAAGACGTACCGAGGTTTACGCTGGAGTCGGTGCGGAAATTCGGTACCGATCTGCTGGAAAGCTACCGGGCCAGAGCCTAAAAGGGTCACCATGTTCACTGGAATTATCACCGACGTCGGACGCGTGCGCCATATCGAGAAGCGCGGCGACACCCATGTCGTGATCGCGACCAATTATGACGTGTCGGGAATCGAAAACGGTGCCTCCATCGCCTGCGGCGGTATTTGCCTGACCGTGGTCGACAAGGGCACGGCCAAGGATCGCTGGTTTGCGGCGACCGCTTCGGGCGAAACCCTGTCGAAGACGACCCTGGGAAGCTGGAAGGTCGGCGACGGCATCAACCTCGAGCGCCCCATGCGGGTCGGCGACGAATTCGGCGGTCATATCGTCGGCGGCCATGTCGACGGCGTGGCCGAGGTCAAATCGGTCCTGTCGGAAGGCGAGTCCGTCCGCGTGATCTTCGAGGCGCCGGTCGCGTTCGCCAAGCTCATCGCACCTAAGGGTTCGGTCGCGCTCGACGGCGTGTCGCTGACGGTCAACGATGTCGATGGCGCCCGTTTCGGCGTGAACATCATTCCGCACACCCAGAAGGTGACGACCTTCGGCAAACTCAAGCCCGGCATGAAGGTCAATCTCGAGATCGATCTTCTGGCGCGCTATGTGGCGAGGCTCGTGAAGGGATGAACGTCTCAGTCTATCACGATTACATGTCCAAGATCGAAGACGTCATCGAGGACGCGCGCAACGGGCGCATGTTCATCCTGATGGACGCCGACGACCGCGAGAACGAGGGTGACCTCGTCATACCGGCGCAGATGTGCACGCCCCAGTCGGTCAACTTCATGGCCAAGAATGGCCGCGGCCTGATCTGCCTCGCGCTGACCCAGGAGCGGGCCACCGCCCTGAACATCCCGATGATGACCCAGGTGAACGGCACGCCGAACCAGACCGCCTTCACGATCTCGATCGAGGCGAAGGAAGGCATCTCGACCGGCATCTCGGCCCATGACCGTGCCCACACAATCTCGGTTGCCATTGATCCGACCAAGGGCGCCGCCGACATTACCTCGCCCGGCCATGTCTTCCCGCTGGTCGCCCGCCATGGGGGCGCACTGGTCAGGGCAGGGCACACCGAGGCCGCGGTCGACATCGCGCGTCTCGCGGGCCTGATCCCGGCCGGCGTCATCTGCGAGATCATGAACGACGACGGCACGATGGCGCGCCTCGCCGACCTCGTGCCATTCGCCCAGCTTCACGGTCTCAAGATCGGAACCATCGCCGATCTGATCGCCTATCGCCGCAAATACGACCACTTCGTCAAGCGCACAGTCGAGGCGCCGTTCGAGAGCCACAATGGCGGCACGTGGAAGATGTATGTTTACGTCAACGAGCTGGAATATGCCGAGCACATCGCGCTGGTGAAGGGCGACATCTCGAACGACGCGCCCGTACTGGTCCGCATGCACGCGGTCAACATCTTCACCGACATGCTCGACTGGAAGGTTTCAGCGCAGGACGTGCTGGGCGAATCCATGCGCATCATCGCGAAGGAAGGCCGCGGCGTGGTCGTGCTGTTGCGCACCACGCGGCCCACCTTCGTTTCCGACATCGTGTCCGGGCGTGTCGCCGAGGATATCGACCGCCGCCGCGTGAAGGAATATGGCGTCGGTGCGCAAATTCTGCTCGACCTCGGCATCAAGGACATGGTCCTTCTGACCGATACGCCGGAGAAGAAGATCGTCGCGCTGGAAGGCTACGACCTCAACATCGTCGGAACGCATGCCATCCGCGGCAAGGACAAGAGCCAATGATCGAAAAGCCGAACATCCTGATCGTCGAGGCGCGGTTCTATTCGCACATCTCCGACGCGCTGCTCGACGGCGCGACCGCGGCGCTGGAGAAGGGCGACGCGCATTTCGAGCGCCTCGCCGTGCCCGGCGCGCTCGAGATTCCGCCGGCCATCGCCATCGCGGCGCGCGCCGGCGAGCACGGCGGGCGCAGCTTCGACGGTTACATCGCGCTCGGCTGCGTGATCCGCGGCGAGACCTATCATTTCGAGATCGTTTCGAATGAGTCCGCGCGCGGCCTCATGGAGCTCGGCATCAATCACGGCCTGTGCATCGGCAACGGCATTCTGACCGTCGAGGACGAGGATCAGGCGCGCGAACGCGCCGCCGTTGAGATCGGCGACAAGGGTGGCGACGCCGCGCGCGCCTGCCTGGCGCTTGTCCATGCGCGCAATCGTCTTGGCGCCCACCGGTGACCGCTGGCGCTTACGATTCCCGGCGTGCCGCGCGCCTGAACGCCGTGCAGGCGATCTATCAAATGGAACTCACCGGCGAGGACGCCGAGACCGTCGCGCTGGAATTCGTCGAGCATCGCCTTGGCCGCGAGCCGGAGATCGGCGGCGGCGAAGCCGATGTGGAGTTTTTCGGAACCATCGTGCGCGGCGTGCCGCATCACCAGGTCGAAATCGATCGCTCCATCGCCAAGGTGCTGGCGGCCGATTGGCGGCTGGAGCGCGTGGATTCGATCCTGCGCGCCATCCTGCGCGCCGCGACCTTCGAGCTGATCGCCCGGCGCGACGTGCCTGCCAAGGCGGTGATCGACGAATATGTCGAGATCGCGCATGCCTTCTTCTCCGGCGACGAACCGGCCTTCGTGAACGCCGCGCTGGACAAGTTGGCGCATCGCAAGCGTGCCGCCGAATTCGGCGAAACCCCGCCGGACGACGAGCTGCAATTTTAGGGTGCGCCATGCCCCTTAACGAGTTCGCCGTCATCGCCGATATCTTCGCGCCGCTGGCGACCTCTCAGGCAGCGCTCGGGTTGAAGGACGACGTTGCGCTGCTGACGCCGCGGGCAGGGTGCGAACTTGTCCTGACCACCGACGCGATCCTCGATGGCGTCGATTTCTTCGCGAGCGATCCGCCGGCCGCCATTGCCCGCAAGGCGCTCAGGGTCAACCTCTCCGATCTCGCCGCGAAAGGCGCCGAACCGTTCGGATATCTTCTCACGTTGGCACTGCCGAAAGCGATCGACACGAAATGGCTGAGGACCTTTGCCAGCGGCCTGAAAGCGGATCAACAGGCTTACGGCATCACGCTGCTCGGCGGTGACCTGTCGTCGACGCCAGGACCGCTGACCGTTTCGGTGACGGCCCTTGGCTATGTGCCGAAAGGAAAAGCCATCCTGCGCAAGGGTGCACGCGCCGGCGACCGCGTCTTCGTCACGGGCACGATCGGCGACAGCGGCGGTGGTCTCGCCGCGCTCAAGGCCAGGAAGCGCGCGCCGTTCCTGATCGACCGCTATCGCGTGCCGCAGCCGCGCGTTGCCTTCGGTCAAGCGTTGTGGGGTCTGGCACGTGCCGCGCTGGACGTTTCGGACGGATTGCTGGCCGATCTTGGACACATTGCCGATGTCTCGAAGATACATATCGCGGTGGAGGCAGCGCGAGTCCCGCTGTCTGCCGCGCTTCGAAAAGCCTGGGGCGACACTTCGGTGCAGCGCGCCATCGGCGCTGGAGACGATTACGAGATCGCCTTTACCGCGCCCGCCTCGAAGCGCGCCGCGATCCAGAAAGCCGCCAAGGCCACGAAAACGCAGGTGACGGAGATCGGCTTCGTCATGCACGGCCGGGGCGTTACCCTGCTCGGCGCCAACGGCAAGCCGCTTCCGATCCGCAAAACCGGCTGGACCCACTTCTAGCGTAAACGTCGCGTTAAGCGCGTCTTCCTATGCTTGGCGGATGCGTATTGCCCCGCCCCTCGCACTCGCGGCCCTGATCCTCGCTGCCGCGCCCGCGTCCGCGTCCGAGAGGGCCGGTGATCCCGGCACCAATGTCGACATGCCCTTCCTCATCGTGCCGATGAGCAAGGACGACAAGCTGCTCGGCTATTCCTACATCTCGTCCAAGCTCGTGGCTTCGTCGCAGGCTGCTGCGCTGGAGATCCGCAACAAGATCGCCTTCATCCAGGACGCCTATGTGCGCGACGTGTACGGCGCGCCCGTCTCGCTCGCCTCCGACCCTACCGCGATCGATACCGCGCTCCTCGCCAGCCGCCTGGTCGCGGACGCGCGCAGGATTGTGGGCGCCGCCAAGGTCTCGCGGGTCATTTTCGGCGACGGCGACAAGGACACGGGGATCAAATTCGCTCCGCTCCACCCCACCCAGACCCCCGCCCCGGCCGACCAGCCGGCGACCGTGGCGTCCGCCTCGGCCCCGGCCAAACCCAAGCCTTGACGGTCGGCTTCCTGGGAACGGGCCATTTTTTGCGAGAAATTTTGTATTAATCCGCCGTTGCGCCGGGGCGGCGTTTTTGGCATATGTCCGCCGCCCTTGAAGCGGTTAGGTCCTCCCGCCGGCCATGGGGACGGGCGGTTCATTCGCGCCGTCCGGAAGTCCAAGAAACTCGAGGGATCTACCATGTCCATGAATCTGACACTCGTCCTTGCGGCGGGCGTGTTGGCGCTTCTCTACGGTCTCTGGACCATCCGTTCCGTCCTGAGCCTGAGCGCCGGCAATGCGCGCATGCAGGAAATCGCACACGCGATCCAGGAAGGCGCCGGCGCCTACCTCAATCGCCAGTACACCACGATCGCCATGGTCGGGGTCGTTATCTTCATTCTTGCCGTGGTCTTCCTCGGCTGGCAGGTCGGCGTCGGCTTCCTGATCGGCGCGACGCTCTCCGGTGCCGCCGGCTATGTCGGCATGTATGTCTCGGTGCGCGCCAATGTCCGCACCGCCGAAGCCGCGCGGCAGGGCCTGGCACAGGGCCTCTCGGTCGCGTTCCGCTCCGGCGCCGTCACCGGCATGCTGGTGGTGGGCCTCGGCCTCCTCGCTGTCGCCGGCTACTACACGGTCCTGACCGTCGTACTTGGTCTCGACATCGCGGTTCCGGAACAGAGCCGCATCATCGTCGACAGCCTCGTGGGCCTCGGCTTCGGCGCATCGCTGATCTCGATCTTCGCCCGTCTCGGCGGCGGCATCTTCACCAAGGGTGCGGATGTCGGCGGCGACATGGTCGGCAAGGTCGAGGCTGGTATCCCCGAGGATGACCCGCGCAATCCGGCCACGATCGCCGACAATGTCGGCGACAATGTCGGCGACTGCGCCGGCATGGCCGCTGATCTGTTCGAGACCTTCGCGGTGACGACCGTCGCCACAATGGTGCTCGCCTCGATCTATTTCGAGGGCGACCTCAAGTCCAAGCTGATGCTCTATCCGCTCGCCATCGCGGCGATGAGCATCGTGACCTCGATCGTCGGCACCTTCTTCGTGCGCCTCGGCGCCTCGAAGAATATCATGGGCGCGCTCTACAAGGGCGTGATCGCGACCGTCATCCTGTCGCTGATCGGCCTGTGGCCGCTGACGAACTACCTTATCGGCATGGACACCGACCTGACGGTGGGCGACGGCGCCAGCGCCATCTCCTTCACCGGCTCGACGCTGTTCTGGTGCGGCGTGGTGGGTCTGGCCGTCACTGGCGCGCTGATCGTGATCACAGAGTACTACACGGGCACGAACTACCGCCCCGTGAAGGTGATCGCGGCCTCGTCCGTCACCGGCCATGGCACCAATGTGATCCAGGGTCTGGCCATCTCGATGGAGTCGACGGCCCTGCCGGCTATCGTGATCTGCATCGGTATCGTTGCGACTTACCTGCTCGCGGGTCTGTTCGGCATCGCCATCGCGGTGTCGACCATGCTCTCGCTGGCCGGCATGGTCGTGGCGCTCGACGCCTTCGGTCCCGTCACCGACAATGCCGGCGGCATTGCCGAGATGGCGGGCCTCGAAGGCGACGTCCGCAAGACGACGGACGCGCTGGACGCGGTCGGCAACACGACCAAGGCCGTGACCAAGGGCTATGCGATCGGTTCGGCGGGCCTCGGCGCGCTGGTGCTGTTCGCCGCCTACACCCAGGACCTGAAGTACTTCGCGGCCCAGGGCACCGGCTTCTTCGCCGGTCTTGAGCAGCCGACCTTCAGCCTTGCCAATCCGTGGGTGGTGGTCGGTCTCTTCGTCGGCGGCCTGCTGCCCTATCTGTTCGGCGGCATGGCGATGACCGCGGTCGGCCGTGCGGCTGGCGCGGTGGTCGAGGAGGTGCGCAAGCAGTTCCGCGAGATGCCGGGCATCATGGCCGGCACGCAGAAGCCGAACTATGCGCGTGCGGTCGATCTGCTGACCAAGGCGGCCATCCGCGAGATGATCATCCCGTCGATGCTGCCGGTGTTCTCGCCGATCGTGCTCTTCCTCTTGGTGGACTGGATCGCAGGCAAGACCGAGGCGTTCAACGCATTGGGCGCCATGCTCATGGGCGTGATCGTGACGGGCCTGTTCGTCGCCATCTCGATGACCTCGGGCGGCGGTGCCTGGGACAACGCCAAGAAGTACATCGAGGACGGCCATTACGGCGGCAAAGGCTCCGACGCCCACAAGGCGGCTGTGACCGGCGACACCGTCGGCGATCCCTACAAGGATACCGCCGGTCCGGCCGTCAATCCGATGATCAAGATCACGAACATCGTTGCGCTCCTGCTCCTCGCGGTGCTGGCGCATAATTTCTGAAAGAGATTTGACGCAAACGGAAACGCGCGGATCGCAGGATCCGCGCGTTTCGCTTTTCTACGGGCCGCCGCCGGGACCGCCGCCGGGCGGGCCGTTGCCGCCGCCGGGGTTCGGGTTGTTGCCGCCGGTATTGCCGAGCGGCACGCCGGGGGTTGCGTTGAAGAGCTGCTGCAGGAAGGTCATCTCGCGGCCCTTGGCCGGCGTCTCGCGGCTCTCGAACGCCACGATATGGCCGTCGCGCAGCGAATAGTGCTTGAGGTCGGTGACCTTGCCGTCTTTGTCGAAATACACCGCCAGGATGGCGCGCGACTGGACGGTGGCCTGGAAGAAGGCGATCTGCTTCTCGACCGCGGTGATGTAGTACCAGGCGTCTCCCGCCTGGGTGAAGGTCGCCTCGGTCGAGGGAAAGCCGAGCGCCTGCTGGATGGAGGTCTTGGTGTCCTTGCCGACCGCGATCTTCTTTTCCGCGTCGGGATCGGGCAAATAGCCGCGCTGGTTGACCACCGGCGTGCAGCCGGCCAAAAGCGCCAAGGAGGCGAGGACCAGAACCGTTTTTCGCATGCCAACGAACCTCAAACCGGATAAATCCCGCCCGGCCAGACGTGCTAGCCTTGGGCGGGCGCGCTGGCAAGTCCGCCGAAAGTTAAGAGTTCCAACATGTTGAATATCCTACGCCGCACATCGCCGGCCACCCGTCTGGTCCAGACGCTGCACGCCGCCCTGGTGAACGCAGCCCGCCAACCGATTTTTTTCCGGGAATATGGCGTCGCCGACACGATCGATGGGCGCTTCGACATGGTGGCCCTGCATGGCTGGCTGGTGCTTGGCCGCCTGCGCAGCGCCGGCCGGCCCGAACTGGCGCAAGCCCTTTCAGACGCGATCTTCGTCGCGTTCGACGAGGCACTGCGCGACCTCGGCAATGGCGACATGGGCATGGGCCCGCGCATGAAGAAGCTCGGCAACGCCTTCAACGGCCGCCTGCACGCCTATGAGGCCGCCGCCGGCGACGAGGCCGCGCTGGCGGACGCGATCGCCCGCAATATCTATCGCGGCGAGCCCGGCCAGGAACGCAGCGCCACCGCCTTGGCGCGCTATGTCTTGGCCGCCCGCACCCGGCTCGAGGCCGCCGATCCGGTGAAGGACCCTCTTGAATTCGGCCCCGTGCCGACGACATTCGACTGACGATGACCGATACACCGCCCTTCGAGCAGGACTATGACCTCGGCGATCTTCGCCGCGGCGAGGAAGATATTCGCGTCGAGGCGAAGGGTGACGATCTTGCCCGCATCGCCGCCTGGGCCGATCTGCGCGCTCTCGAATCGTTCGGCGCGACCGTTCATTTGCGCAAGCATTCGCAGACCCGCTTCTCCCTGGACGCCAACCTCGAAGCCGATGTCGTACAGGACTGCGTCGTGACGCTGGAACCGGTCCGGAGCCACATCTCGCGCCCCGTCCACCGTGAACTGCATCTGGCGGAAACAATCCGCCTGAAGCCGCATGAGAGCATTGCCCTCGGTGCCGGGGCAGGCGACGACGAGGTCCCCGAGGAGATCGACAGCCTGACCTACGACCTGGCGGCGCCCTTGCTGGAGGAGTTGTTGCTGGCGATCGATCCTTATCCCCGTGCGCCGGGTGTGGAATTCGCCGCACCTGCCGCGGAGGCTGAGCTGCGGCCGGAAAGCCCCTTTGCCGTGCTTAAAAGCCTCAAAGGCCGGAGCTAAGGTTCCGAAATCCGTGGCGAATCCGGCTTGAAACGGGCAGGGGTTTCCTGTTACTTCCGCGCCTTGTTCGCCCGACCGGTCCGCAAGGCTCGCGCAGATGGTGCGCCGCGCCTGAAGATTCCCCGTCGGGTTCCCGAAGGAGTTACCCGCCATGGCGGTGCCCAAGAGAAAGACCTCGCCGTCCAGGCGCAATATGCGCCGGTCGCATCACAAATTGGCCCCGGCCGCTCACAATGAATGCCCGAACTGCGGCGAGCAGAAGCGTCCGCATCACGTGTGCGGCGCCTGTGGCCATTACGACGGCCGCGAAGTCGCGAAGACCGAAGCCTGATCCTGACGATCGGGCAGGGATAGCGAGGCAGGCTTGGCCCGCGAATTGACCGTCTCGATTGATGCCATGGGCGGCGACGCCGGGCCGGGCATCGTCGTGGCTGCGTTGGCGCGCTCGGTGCTGCGTCATCCGACGGTCAGGTTCATCCTGCATGGCGACGAGACCGAGCTGAACGCGCTGTTCGCCAAGCGCACCAAGCTGCTCGAACGCGTCGCGATCCGCCACGCACCCGATCGCGTGCGCATGGAAGAAAAGCCCAGCCTCGCGCTGCGCCGCGGCCGCAACAGTTCGATGTGGCGCGCCATCGACTCGGTAAAAAAGAAAGAGGCCGAGGTCGCGGTCTCCGCCGGCAACACCGGCGCGCTGATGGCGATGTCCATGTTCCAGCTCGGCACGCTGGAAAACATTTCGCGCCCGGCCATTGCGGCCCTGTGGCCGACCAAGCGCGGACAGAGCGTCGTCCTCGACGTCGGCGCCAACGTCACCGCCAGCGAGGAGCAGCTCGTCGACTTTGCCGTGATGGGCCAGGCCTTCGCGCGTGCTATTCTGGGGCTGGAACGGCCGATGGTCGGCATCCTCAATGTCGGGTCGGAAGACGTGAAGGGCAATGACGCGGTGAAGGGCGCCGCCCATGTCCTGCGCAACAGTCCCACGCTGCCGATCGAATTCGCCGGCTTCGTCGAAGGCGACGACATTTCCGAAGGCAAGGTCGACGTCATCGTCACCGACGGCTTCACCGGCAATGTCGCGCTCAAGACCGCAGAAGGCACTGCGAAACTGATCGTGCACTACCTGCGCACGGCGCTGCGCCGCTCGTTCCTGGGACGCCTCGGCGCCGTCGTCGCCTCGGGCGCGCTCAACGCGCTGCGCCGCAAGCTCGATCCGCGCTCGTCCAATGGCGGCATTTTCCTGGGGCTCTGCGGCGTGGTGGTGAAAAGCCATGGCGGCACCGACGCGCTGGGCTTCGCCAGCGCGCTCGACATGGCGATCGACATGGCCAAGGCTGACGTCATCGCCCGCATCGTCGCCGACAGAGCCGGCATCCGCACGCTCGAGCCGGAGGCCGTCGCTTCGTGATCCGTTCGAAAATCGTCGGATGCGGTGCGTATCTGCCCCCGACCGTCCTCACCAATAGCGAGATCGCCAAGAAGATCGACACGTCGGACGAATGGATCCGCGAGCGCACCGGCATCCGCCAGCGCCATGTCGTGGCCCCGGGCGAGAAGACTTCCGATCTCGCGCTGCAGGCCTCGCGCAATGCGCTCGCCATGGCGGGCATGGACGCCAACGAACTCGACCTGATCGTCTGCGCCACCACGACGCCGGACGAGACCTTTCCCGCCACGGCCACGACGCTGCAGGCGCGGCTGAACATGAACCACGGCGCGGCTTTCGACGTCCAGGCGGTATGCTCAGGCTTCATCTACGGCATGGCCGTGGCCGACAACTTCATCAAGGCCGGCATGGCGAAGACCGTCCTGCTGGTCGGTGCCGAGACGATGAGCCGCCTGCTCGACTGGAACGACCGCACGACCTGCGTCCTGTTCGGCGACGGCGCCGGCGCGGTGATCCTCCAGGCCGAAGAGGGCAAGGGCGACAACACCGATCGCGGTGTCTTGAACACCAAGCTGTTCTCCGATGGTCGCCTGCACGACCTTCTCTATGTCGATGGCGGTCCGTCTTCGACACAGACCACCGGCCATCTGCGCATGCAGGGCAAGGAAGTCTTCCGCCACGCGGTGACCAACATCTCCGCCGCCATCGTTGCTTCGGTGGAAGAGGCCGGCCTCACGATCGCCGACATCGACTGGTTCGTGCCACACCAGGCCAACCAGCGCATTCTAGACGGCACCGCCCGCAAGCTCGGCATCGATCCCAAGAAGGTCGTCACCACGGTTGCACAGCACGGCAATACATCGGCGGCCTCCGTGCCGCTGGCCTTGGCGACCGCGGTCTCGGACGGGCGGATCAAGAGGGGCCAACTGGTCCTCCTAGAGGCGATGGGTGGCGGTTTCACCTGGGGCGCCAGTCTCATCAGGTGGTGAGCCAAAGGGTGAGGGGTGCCCCCTATCCCTTTGACGTTGACGGATAATCCGCCCGCGCCTACCTTTCCTTAGCCATGAGGGAGTCGCGGCCATGTCCACCGATACGCTGACACGCGCCGATCTGACCGAAGCCGTGTTCCAGGCGGTCGGGCTGTCGCGCAACGAGTCTGCGCAGATGGTCGAGGACCTTCTGGAGGAGGTCTGCGCCGCGCTCACCCGGGGCGAGACGGTGAAGCTCTCCTCCTTCGGCACTTTTGCCGTGCGACAGAAGAGTCAGCGCATGGGGCGCAATCCCAAGACCGGCGACGAAGTTCCGATCGCGCCACGCCGCGTTCTGGTATTCCGCCCGAGTCATGTGTTGAAGTCGATCATCAACGGGCAGGTGCCCGATCCCAACAAGAAGGACTGACGCGTGCTGGCCTCGGCCGTTCTTCGCACGAAATCACCCGAAGCGTTCCGCACCATCAGCGAAGTCGCGGAAGAACTCGACGTGCCCCAGCATGTGCTGCGTTTCTGGGAAGGCCGCTTCGCGCAGATAAAGCCGGTCAAGCGCGCCGGCGGCCGCCGCTACTACCGGCCAGAAGACGTCGATCTGCTGCGTGGCATCCGCACGCTGCTCTATGGCGACGGCTTCACCATCAAGGGCGTGCAGAAGATCCTGCGCGACAAGGGCCAGCGCTACGTCGCCGAACTCGGCCGCGAGGAAGCCGCAGTCCTTCCGCCGCCGGCGCCGGTCATGCGGGTGGTCGAGGTCGCGCCGCCCGAGCGCTCGAATGTGATCGCGCTGGAACGTCCTGCCGAGCCGCAGGCGATGGAACGCACCGAGGCAGTAGAAACCGCGTCCGCGGAAGCAATTGCAATCGTGGCCGCGCCGGAACTTTCGCCCGCTTCCGGCTCCGTCGTCCTGGCCGAGGAAAATCGGGTGAAGCTCGAAATCCTGTTGGCCGAGCTTCAGCAGCTCAAGGCACGCCTCCAGCGCGCGCGGGCCTAGCGGTTCGAATTTGCCTTTGGGCGCTGGGTGACTATAGTCCGCGGCCTTCGCGAAAACGGCTTCCTGAGCGGGCACCTTTCAGGTCTTTTCCGCGAGACATATTGGATACGGAGCGTGGCGCAGCCTGGTTAGCGCACCAGTCTGGGGGACTGGGGGTCGTGGGTT
>Ga0265314_10002667_pt1 | contig 17889 bp, 17 predicted proteins | sample 4126metaG_FD_203106 | JGI IMG/M metagenome (GOLD analysis project Ga0265314, IMG submission 203106) | Rhizosphere microbial communities from Carex aquatilis grown in University of Washington, Seatle, WA, United States - 4-1-26 metaG | ecosystem: Host-associated > Plants > Roots > Rhizosphere >... | reverse complement strand
CCAAGCCGCTGCTCCGCGCCTACAGCATCGTGAGCGCGAACTACGAGGACCACCTCGAGTTCCTGAGCATCAAGGTGCCCGACGGCCCGCTCACCTCGCGCCTGCAGCACATCCAGGTGGGCGACACCATCATCGTCGGCCGCAAGCCCACGGGCACGCTGCTCATCGATTACCTGCTGCCGGGCAGGCGCCTCTTCCTGTTGTCGACCGGCACGGGCCTCGCGCCTTTCATGAGCATCGTGCGCGACCCCGACACCTACAACAAGTTCGAGCAGATCGTGCTTGTGCACGGCGTGCGCAAGAAAGACGAGCTTGCGTATCACGACCTGCTGGCCAATCACCTGCCGCAGCACGAGTTCCTCGGCGACATGGTGCGCGCGCAACTGGTGTATTACCCCACGGTCACGCGCGAAACGTACAAGCACATGGGGCGCATCACGAAGCTGATCGAGTCGGGCCAGCTGTTCGAGGACTTGAAGATGAGCGACCTCGACCCGAAGGAAGACCGCATCATGATCTGCGGCAGCCCGGCGATGCTCAAGGACCTGAAGCACATGCTCGAGACGCACGGCTTCAACGAAGGCAACACCTCGCGGCCGGGGGACTTCGTGATCGAGCGGGCTTTTGCTGAACAGTAATAAAACGTCGACAGGACGCCTACTGCGTGAGTGACGCGAGGTCTTCCATCTTCGTGAAGATCAGCGACGCGCCCGCATTGCTCAGTGCGATCGGCGTATCGTGGCCCGCTTCGAGTGGGCTGTAGCCCCACACCGTTGCGCCGGCGGCGACGCCGGCCGCCACACCCGTGATCGTGTCTTCGATGACCAGGCAGCGCATCGGCGGCACGTTCAACGCGGCGGCCGCCGCAAGATAGACATCGGGCGCGGGCTTGGATCGCGGCAAGTCATGCCCACTAAAAATGCGCCCTTCGAAGAATTCAAACAGGCCGCACTTTTTCAATTGCAATTCCACCTTGGGCCGGTCGGCGCCCGACGCGCATGCGATGCGGCCCTGCAGCGTTGCATGCAATTCGCGCACGGCATCGACCGCCCCGCGGATCGGCCCGACTTCCTGCACGAGCCGGATGTTGCGACGCTCGCGAAATCGCACGAGCCAATCCTCGGTGAGTGGCTGTCCCGTGTGCGCTTCGATGAGCGCCGCTTCGTCCTTCACCGCCTTGCCGATAAAGATGCGCATGCATTCCGCAGGAGTGAGCGTCCAGCCCAGCTCTTCGAGCATGTCGCGCAGCACGCCGTTGGTGATGGCTTCGCTGTCGACGAGGACTCCGTCGCAGTCGAACAGCACGGCTTCGAATTTCATTCCGGCATCGTAGCCGGGCGCAGATCAATCGCCTGCGGCCGTGCCGAGCGGCTGCATCGCGACGGCCGGCGTGGCCGTGTGCTTCCACGCGTTGAGGACGAACATCACGAACGCAGCCCCGACGACGGACGATGCGATCGCAAGCACCGGCTCGATGCCCGGGTTGCCGCCGATCACCATCGCGAGCGTCACCATCTGGACAAAGTGCGCGGGCACGTAGGTCCAGAACTGGATCTTCGCGAGCTTCGTCGCGGCCGCCGCCGGCCACAAACGGTAGAAGAAGGCGAACAGGCTCATCGACACCCAGCCGAGCAGGTTGATGTGCGCGTGCACGGGTGTCATTGCGTAGTTGTGGCTGCCGGCCATGACGAGGCCCAGCGTGATCCCGGCCAGGATCCAGCACATTGCGATGCGGAAATACCAGTTGCTCACATTGCCCATGTCTTGCTCCTCGTTTGTGGTGCCGCGGAGTCTATGAGGCTCGAGCGATTCGCGAAAGGGGGCAAATCAGCAAGCGATATCGCCGTCCACGTAGTACCAGCGCCCGCCTTCGCGCACGAAGCGCGAGCGCTCGTGCAGGCGCTGCGCGCGGCCGCCGCCTGTGCGAAAGCGCGCGACAAATTCGACTTCAGCATGGTCGTCGTCGATGACGCGATGATCCTTCACGTCGAGGCCGAGCCACTTGATCGCAGGATCGAGATCGAGCTGCGCAGGCCGTGTCGACGGATGCCAGCTGGCCAGCAGCCATTCGCGATTGAGCGCCACATAGGCCGCGTAACGCGAACGCATCAACGCTTCGGCATCAGGCGGCCACTCGCGTTCGCTCACAGGTTGCGCGTGATGATGATCTTCTGAACGTCCGACGTGCCCTCGTAGATCTGGCATACACGCACATCGCGCCAGATGCGCTCCACGGGGAAGTCGTTCACGTACCCATAGCCACCCAGCGTCTGGATCGCGGCGCTGCACACCTCTTCGGCCACTTCGCTCGAGAAGAGCTTGGCCATCGCGGCTTCCTTCAGGCAAGGCCGGCCGGCATCGCGCAGCGCCGCCGCGTGCCAGATCAATTGCCGCGCGGCCTCGAGCTTCGTTGCGCAATCGGCGAGGCGAAAGCCCACCGCCTGGTGATTGAAAATCGCGGTGCCAAAACTCTGGCGCTCTTTTGCGTAAGCGATCGCCACTTCGAGTGCGCTGCGTGCCATGCCCACCGACTGCGCCGCGATGCCGATGCGCCCGCCCTCCAGCGCCGACAGCGCGACCTTGTAGCCTTCACCTTCTTCGCCGATCAGGTTCTCCGCCGGGATTCGGCAATCTTCGAACGTGAGCTGCGCGGTGTCGCTGGAGTGCTGGCCGATCTTCTCTTCGAGTCGCGACACGATATATCCGGGCGTGTCGGTCGGAACGAGGAAGGCGCTCATGCCTTTCTTGCCCGCGGCCTTGTCGGTGACTGCGATGACGACAGCGAGATGCCCGTTCTTGCCGCTCGTGATGAATTGCTTGACGCCGTTGATCGTGTACGCATCGCCATCGCGAACGGCGGCGGTCTTCAGGCCCGACGCATCGCTGCCCACATGCGGCTCGGTCAGGCAGAACACGCCCAGCATTTCGCCCCGCGCAAGACGCGTGAGCCACTTCTTCTTCTGCGCGTCGTTGCCGTAGCGCACGAGGATCGCGTTGATCGGGCAGTTCGTCACGCTGATCGCAGTGGACGTGCCGCCGTCGCCCGCCGCGATTTCTTCGAGCACGAGGGCGAGCGCGAGGTAGTCGAGACCTGCACCGCCGAATTCCTCCGGCACACAGATGCCGTACGCACCGAGCGCGGCAAGGCCCTGATGCGCCTCGCGCGGGAACGTGCGCTCGCGATCCCACTTCGGCGCGTTGGGCCACAGCTCGCGGATCATCTCGTGGTCCTGGCCGAGGATCATCGATTCATTGTCAGAGCAACTCGATCGCCACCGCCGTGCCTTCGCCGCCGCCGATGCAGAGCGTGGCGATGCCGCGCTTGCCGCCGCGCGCCTTCAGCGCGTGGATCAGCGTGACCATGATGCGAGCGCCCGATGCGCCGATCGGGTGGCCCAGCGCGCACGCGCCGCCGTTGACGTTGACGATGTCGTGCGAAATCTTCAGCTCCTCCATCAATGCCATGGGCACGACGGCGAATGCTTCGTTGACTTCCCACAGATCGACGTCGCTCACCTTCCAACCGATCTTCGCGAGCAGTTTCTGCGTTGCGCCGACGGGCGCGGTGGTGAACCAGTTGGGCTCTTGCGCGTGCGTCGAATGCCCGACGATGCGCGCGATGGCCCTGCCGCCGAGGCGCGCCGCCGCCGATTCCTTCATCAGCACCAATGCCGCCGCGCCGTCGTTGATCGACGACGACGATGCGGCCGTGATCGTGCCGTCCTTCTTGAATGCGGGCTTGAGCTGCGAAATCTTGTCGAGCTTGACCTTGCCCGGGCCTTCGTCGATGGAGATCACGCGTTCGCCCGCGCGGTCCTTCACCGTCACGGCCGTGATCTCGGTGGCGAACGCGCCCGTCTCCGTCGCCTTCCTCGCGCGCATGACGGAAGCAGTGGCGAATGCGTCCTGCGCTTCACGCGTGAACTTGTATTTCGCGGCGCAGTCTTCGCCGAACGTGCCCATCGCGCGGCCGGGCTCGTACGCGTCTTCAAGGCCGTCGAGCATCATGTGGTCGTACACCTTGTCGTGGCCCATGCGATAGCCGCCGCGGCCCTTGAGCAGAAGGTAAGGCGCGTTGGTCATGCTCTCCATACCGCCTGCAACCATGATCTCGTGCGTGCCCGCGAGCAGCATGTCGTGCGCGAACATCGCGGCCTTCATGCCCGAGCCGCACATCTTCGATAGCGTGACGGCGCCTGTGCTCTTCGGCAGCCCGGCCTTGAACAGCGCCTGACGCGCGGGCGCTTGGCCCTGACCGGCCATCAGGCAGTTGCCGAACAGCACTTCGCCCACTGCGTCGCCCGGAACGCCTGCGCGCTCGACGGCCGCCTTGATTGCTGCGCCGCCGAGATCGTGCGCGGCAAGCGCGGTGAAGTCGCCCTGGAACGCGCCCATGGGGGTGCGAGCGGCGCCAGTGATGACGATGGAATCGGACATGGTGATCTCCTTACGGTGGAAAGTGTTCGAGGCCTAGTGACCTGTGATGAAGGCGGAGATGTCGGCCACGACGGCGCCTTCGATGCCGTTGTAGCCGTGGTGTGAAAACGCTTCGCAGGGATCGCCCGTGGAGATGCCGCCGCTTTCCATGACGATCTTGCTGCCCGTGGCGGGCAATTTCAACTCTCGCAACAGCGAAGGCGCGCAGATGGGACACGGGTCGCTGTCGTGATGCACGATGAGAACCGGGATTTTCAATCGGTCGAGCGGCTGCTCTTGAATGGGCGTGCCGCCGTCGCGTCGGCTGCGCGCGAGGATGGATGACGAAAGCACGATGCCGTCAGGCGAACGCGCATCGTTCGCGAGCGCGACGGCCGCATGCGCCGCCGATTGCGTGCCCCGGCTCGTGCCGACGAGCCACACCGGCTTGCTCCACTTCGCACGTGCCCATGCGATCACGGCTGAAAGGTCCGTCACATGCTCCGCGCTTTCGCGAAAAGCCACGGCCATTCCGTTCGGCTGGTCGCTGGGCGCATCGACAACGACGACCGCGAGCTGGTGCTGCGCAAAGAGTGCACGCGAACGGATCAGGAAGTTGCCGTCGTTGCGGATGCTGCCGTTGTCGAAGATGCGCAGCCGGCCCAGTCCGCCCGCCAACAGGATCACCGTCGCCTTCGGCGAATCGGCCGCGATGACGGCGATGCGCTCCGTCACTCCGCTGCGCGTGGGCAGGTCAACCACGTCCATCGCTTGCGCGCGCACTTGTGCGAACGCCGCAGCGAACAGAAGCGCAACGATCGCCGCTTTCACGTTGCGGCCCCCGCTGCCTGGGCGCGTGGCGTTGCATAACGCCGCCCAAACCGCCGTTCTCGGTCGTAGGGAAACACGTCGTGCACATGGCCCGCAACGATGCGCTCCTTGTTCGCGTTCCAGAAAGCGGGGTCGAGCAAGTCGGCGTGATGCTGCATGAACACGTCGCGCACCGTGGGGTTGCCCAGCAGGAAAGGCCCGAACGTTTCCGGGAAAACATCGTGGCGATTCACCGTGTACCAGACTTCGCCCGACAACTCGTCTTCTTCGTTGCGCGCCTGCGGCACCTTGCGGAAATTGCAGTCGGTGAGATATTCGATCTCGTCGTAGTCGTAGAACACGACCTTGCCGTTGCGCGTAACGCCGAAGTTCTTCCACAGCATGTCGCCCGGAAAAATGTTCGCCGCGACAAGGTCCTTGATCGCGTTGCCGTACTCGGTCACACCCGATTCGATCTGCTGCTGCGCATGCTGCGCGTTGGCGGTACCGGGCTCGGTCTGCAGCACGTCGAAGGCTTCCTGCAGATAGATGTTCAGCGGGATCATGCGGCGTTCGATGTACAGGTGGCGGATGACCACCTCCTCGAAGCCGTCGCGCCCGACGATCTCGAGCATCGACGGCGCATGCTTCTTGATTTCGTCGAGCAGCTCATCGTCGAAGCGGTCGCGATCGAAAGCAACGTCGGAATATTCCAGCGTGTCGGCCATGCGCCCGACGCGGTCGTGCTGCTTAACCAGCTGGTACTTGCCCTGGATCTGTTCGCGTGTCGTGTCTTTTTGCGGCGGGTAGTGGTCCTTGATCACCTTGAACACATAGGGGAACGACGGCAGGTCGAACACCAGCATCACCATGCCCTTGATGCCCGGAGCGATGCGGAACTTGTCGCTACTGTGCTTCAGGTGATAGAGAAAGTCGCGGTAGAAAAGCGTCTTGCCTTGCTTGGCCAGGCCGAGCGCGTTGTAGATTTCGTTGCCGGGCTTGCGCGGCATCATCGTGCGGAGGAACTGCACATAGGCCGACGGAATCTCCATGTCCACCATGAAGTACGCGCGTGCGAAAGAAAAGAGACCCAGCAGTTCGTCTTCGCCGATGACGCATGCGTCGATCACCAGCTTGCCGTCGCGGTTGTGCAGGATCGGCAGCGCGAACGGCACTTCGTTGAAGCCGTTGATGAACTTGCCCACCACATACGCGCCCTTGTTGCGATAGAACAGCGACGACAGCACCTGGAACTGGAAGTTCGGGCGCAGCCTGACATGCGCCAGGCGCGCCGTGAATGCTTCGAGTACGTAACCCGCATCGCGCTGCAGGTCGTCGAAAGGCCGTTGCAGCTGGAAGTTGTCGACGATGCGCACGAGTGTTTCGCGCAACGTCTCGCGCGTGGGATAGTACGAGCGATAAGTCGGCATTGCCGCGGGCTCGTCGTTTTCGATGAACTCGGTGCTCACCGCGGGCCGCACGAAGATGAAGTCGTTGTGGAAGTGCGTGCGGTGCAGAATTTTTGTCGTGACCGAATTGAAGAAGGTCTCGGCCAGCTCGGGCTGGTGATGGTCCACCAGCAAGCCGATGTAGTGCAGCTTGATCTGCTGCCACACATCCATCGGTTGTTCGCCCGCCCTGAACTCCTTTTCGAGGCGCATCACGGCTTCGCGCACGCGCAGGCTGTAGAACTGGATGCGTTCGCGCTGCGCGCGTTGCTGGCCGTGCCAGTCGGCCGTTTCGAAACGATGCTTCGCGCGCGCCGACTCCGTGCGGAACAACCGGTAGTGGCGATTGAAGCCATCGAGCATGGCCTTCGCAATGTCGTAGGCCAGCGGCGAATCGAGGCGCTGGGGAAACATCGACATGACTGGCCCGCCGTTCTTCCGTGTTTAGCGCGTCGCGCCGATCACGCCTTCGATCGCGGCGCGATACACCGGCTCGATCGAATCGGCGCCGTCGACGTCCATGTGCAGGTCGTGCAGCAGGCCGTCGTGCACGCCGTACGCCCAACCGTGCACGGTGACCTTCTGGCTTTTCGCCCACGCGTCGGTCATCACCGTGCTGAGACATACGTTGACCACTTGTTCGATCACGTTCAGTTCGACGAGTGCATCGAGCCGCTTGTCATCGGCGACGCCGTCGAGAATGGCGCGGTGGCGATCGCGCACATCCATGATGTGGCGAATCCAGTTGTCGGCCAGGCCGACGCGTCGATTCTCGAGTGCGGCCTGCACACCGCCGCAGCCGTAGTGGCCCACGACGATGATGTGTTCGACCTTGAGCATGTCCACCGCGAACTGGATCGCCGACAGCGCGTTGAGGTCCGAATGCACGACGATGTTCGCGACATTGCGATGCACGAACACCTCGCCGGGCTCCAGCCCCGTGATCTGGTTCGCGGGCACGCGGCTGTCCGAGCAGCCGATCCACATGTACTTGGGCGACTGCTGCTGGGTCAGCGACGAGAAAAAGCCGGGGCGCTCGCGCTCCATCTGCGCCGCCCAGGCGCGGTTGTGGGCGAAGAGATCGGACAAGGAAGCCATGGCGTATTGTGGATGGTCGTGCGAAAAAACGCTGGTACGTGCGATTCCCTAGAGGACGGCCCTACATCGTCTCCGCGAACAACTCGCGGCCGATCAACATGCGGCGAATCTCGCTGGTGCCTGCGCCGATCTCGTAGAGCTTCGCGTCGCGCCAAAGGCGACCGAGCGGATAGTCGTTGATGTAGCCATTGCCGCCGAAAATCTGGATGCCTTCGCCGGCCATCCATGTCGCCTTCTCTGCGCACCACAGGATGACGGACGCGCAATCCTTGCGCACTTGCCGCACGTGTTCTGCGCCGAGCATGTCCAGGTTCTTGCCGATCGTGTAGCAAAAAGCGCGGCCGGCCTGCAGAACCGTATACATGTCGGCGACCTTGCCCTGGATCAGCTGAAATTCACCGATCGACTGGCCGAACTGCTTGCGGTCGTGAATGTAGGGGACGATGTTGTCCATCACCGCCTGCATGATCCCGATCGGGCCGGCGGCGAGCACGGCACGCTCGTAGTCCAGGCCCGACATCAGCACCTTCGCGCCACCGCCCACCGTGCCCAGCACGTTTTGCGTGGGCACTTCGACGTTGTTGAACACCATCTCGCCCGTATGCGATCCGCGCATGCCGAGCTTGTCGAGCTTCTGCGCGGTGGAGAAACCCTTCATGCCCTTCTCGACGATGAAGGCCGTCACGCCGCGCGCGCCGAGCTCAGGCTCGGTCTTGGCGTAGACCACCATCGTGTCGGCATCGGGGCCGTTGGTGATCCACATCTTCGTGCCGTTCAGCACGTAGTAGCCGCCCTTGTCTTCCCCGCGCAGCTTCATCGAGATCACGTCGCTGCCCGCGCCGGGCTCGCTCATCGCGAGTGCGCCGACGTGTTCGCCGGAGATGAGCTTGGGTAAATACTTCTTGCGCTGTTCGTCGGTGCCGTTGCGCTTGAGCTGGTTCACACACAAGTTGGAGTGCGCGCCGTACGACAGGCCGACCGATGCCGACGCACGCGAGATTTCCTCCATCGCGATCATGTGCGCGAGATAACCCATGTTCGCGCCGCCGAATTCTTCGGGCACGGTGATGCCGAGCACGCCCAGCTCGCCCATCTTGCGCCACAGGTCCATCGGGAATTGGTCGCTGCTGTCGATCTGGGCCGCGCGCGGTGCGATCTCGGCCTGCGCGAAATTGCGCACCGCATCGCGCAGCGCGTCGATGTCTTCGCCCAGCTGGAAGTTCAGGCCCGGCAGGTCGTTCATGTCATTTCTCCGTTCAATGCTTGACGTCGTCGCGCCCGACGATCGTCATCTCGGTCGCGGTCATGGTGGCGATGAGTTTCTCGCGGCCATCATCGATTGCGTATGCGCGCCCCTCGACCACTGTGATCGTGCGCCCCGGCTTCGCGACGATGCCTTCCATGCGGAAGAGCTGCCCTTTGCCGGGCGCGAGCAGGTTGATTTTGTATTCAATGGTGAGCACGCCCGCATCGTGCGGCATCAGCGTGAACGCCGCATAGCCGCACGCCGAATCGAGCGCGGTGGCGATCATCCCCGCATGCATGAAGCCGTGCTGCTGAGTGAGCGCCGGCGAATGCGGCAGCTCGATCACGACACGGCCAGGCTCGATCTCCGAGACAAACGCGCCGATCGTCTTCATCGCCGCTTGCCGGTCGAACGATCCGCGCACGCGCTGTTCGAAGTGCGGGTCCTGCGGCTTGAAGGCGTCGGTTGTCATAGGCGGCTGGGCTCCTGTGCAATTGACGTTTACGTAAACGTCAATTATGCCGATCCGGGCAGTCCCTGTCCAAGGCAGAGCTCAAGGCTGCTAAAAATGGATTTCATGAAGTCCCTCCACTCATTGACCCGAACCATTCTCGCAGGCGCGTGTTGCGTTGGCGCGCTTTCTTCCACCGCCTTCGCCGCCGACGCTGTCATCGCCGCGCCGCGCTACGGCAACTGGGGCCTCGACACGGCAGGCATGAACAAGTCGGTCAAGCCCGGCGACGACTTCTTCGAATACGCAAGCGGCACCTGGGCGCGGACCACACCGATCCCGCCGGACCGCTCCACGTTCGGCAGCTTTCCGGCATTGCGCGAGTTGTCGGAGGCGCGTGTCGCCAAGCTCGTCGAGACCTACAAGCCCGGCGATGCGGGCGTGAGCGCCGACCAAACCAAGGTTGCGTTGCTCTATCGCTCGTTCATGGATGAATCGAAAGTCGAAGCGCTCGATGCGAAGCCGTTGCAAGCGCGGCTCGATGGGATCCGCGCGATCGCGAACAAGGAAGACATGGCCCGCTCGATGGGCCGTGCGGCGGGCGAATTCGGCAAGTCGTTCATCTCAACGTCCGTCTCCGACGATGCGAAGAACCCCGACTTCTATGCCGTCTACCTGCGGCAATCGGGGCTGGGCCTGGGCGATCGCGAGATGTACGTCGATGCGCGTTTCGCCGCGCAGAAGGCGCGCTATGCAAAATATGTTGAGCAGATGCTCGCGCTCGCCGGGTGGCCGCAGCCCGAAGCGTCCGCAGGGCGCATCGTCGAGCTCGAAACGCGTATCGCGCAAGCGCACTGGACGCGCGCCGAAACCCGCAACCGCGACAAGACCTACAACCCCGTCACGCTCGCCGCGTTGCAAGCGCAGGCTCCCGGCTTTCCGTGGGCAGCGTTCCTCGATGCCGCTGGCGTTGCGAAGGCCGAGCGCTTCATCGCGGCGCAAAACACCGCTTTCCCGAAACTCGCGGCGATCTTCGAGTCTTGCGATCTCGACACACTCAAGGCATGGCAGGCCTTCCAGACCATCGACGAGGCCGCGCCGCTGCTCTCGCACCGGTTCATCGATGCGCGGTTCGAGTTTCGGGGCCGGTTCCTCAACGGCCAGCCGGAACAGCGGCCGCGCTGGAAGCGCGCAGTTGCGTTCGCGGAAGACGGCATGGGCGATGCCATCGGCCGCGACTACGTTTCGCTCTACTACCCGCCGGAATCGCGCGCGATCATGGAGCGCATGGTCGCCGACCTGCGCGTGGCGCTGCGACATCGCATTGAGTCGCTCGACTGGATGTCGCCCGCCACGAAAATGCAGGCGCTCGAGAAGCTTCAATCGTTCCGCGTGAAGATCGGCTATCCCGACAAGTGGCGCGACTACACCGCGCTCGACGTGCGCGACGGCGATCTCTTCGGCAACGCCGAACGTGCAGCGAAATTCGAATGGGATTTCAGGCGCGCGCGCATGGGGCAGCACGTGGACCGCGCGGAATGGGGCACGACGCCGCAGACCGTGAACGCTTACTACAACTCGGTGAAGATCGAGATCGTGTTTCCCGCGGCAATCCTGCAGCCGCCGTTCTTCGACCCGAAGGCCGACCCGGCCGTCAACTACGGCGGGATCGGCTCGGTGATCGGCCACGAGATCAGTCACGGCTTCGACGACCAGGGCCGCAAGTCCGACGGCACCGGCATGCTGCGCGATTGGTGGACGCCTGGGGACGCCGCTCTTTTCGAAGCACAGGCCACGAAGCTCGGCGCCCAGTACGAGGCGTATGAATTCCCCGGCCTTCCCGGCATGCACATCAACGGCCGCGCGTCGATGGGCGAGAACATCGGCGACCTCGCGGGCGCGGCGATCGCGCTCGACGCGTATCGCAATCTCCTCGGCGGCAAACCCGCACCGGTGATCGACGGCTTCACGGGCGAGCAACGGTTCTTTCTGGGCTTCGCGCAGGTCTGGCGCACCGTAACGCGCGAAGACGCACTGCGCGAACAGCTCGCGTCCGATCCGCATTCGCCCGGCCGGGTGCGCACGTTCGCGCCACTGCGCAACATCGACGCGTGGTATGACGCTTTCGATGTGAAGCCCGGCGACAAGCTGTACCTCGCGCCGCAGGATCGCGTGCGGTTGTGGTGATGCGCGCGGTGATGCGCAGTTAAGCGGCTGCGCGGCCCTTGTCCGCTTTCGCGAGGAGCGCCTTGGTCTCGCGCTCGTGCACCTTCACTTCGTCGAGCTGCGCTTGCAGGTCGGCCATCTGGTCTTCGAGCTGCTTGCGATGCGCGGCGAGCACAGAAAGAAACTTGCGCAGCTGCGGGCCCGTGTCGCGCGGGCTGTCGTACATGTCGATGATCTCTTTCGCTTCGGTCAACGACAGGCCCAGGCGCTTTGCACGCAATGTGAGTTTGAGGCGCGTGCGATCGCGGGGTGAATACACGCGGTTGCGCCCACCGGGCCCGGTGCGCTGCGGCTGCAGCAGGCCCATGTCCTCATAGAAGCGCATGGCGCGCGTGGTGAGGTCGAATTCCTTCGCGAGATCGCCGATCGTGTAGGTCTGTGGAGCCATCGACGCCTAGAATGCCCAGATGTGACGTTTACGTCAACGTTAGATCGCAATCCGATGAATGCGCTGGAACAAGAACTGAACTACCCCTTCGGCGACACGCTGCCCGAGCAAGGCGGCACGATCGAGGTCGCGCCCGACATTCGCTGGGTGCGCATGGCGTTGCCGTTCGCGCTGGATCACATCAACCTGTGGCTCCTTCGCGATCGCATCGACGGCCGCGACGGCTGGACGGCGGTGGACTGTTGCATCACGCGCGACGAATCGAAGGCGCAGTGGGAAAGCATCTTTGCGACGCAGCTGGATGGTTTGCCGATCCTGCGCGTGATCGTCACGCACATGCATCCCGATCACATGGGCCTCGCGTGGTGGTTGTGCGAAAGGTGGGATGCGCCGATGTGGATCAGCGCGACCGACTACAACGCAGCGCGGGTCGCATCGCAATCGACCACCGGCTTCGGCGGCGAAGCGGCGGCGGCGTTCTTTGCGTCGCACGGCCTCACCGACCCCGAAGCGCTCGACAAAGTCCGCGCGCGCACAGGTTATTACTCCGGCATGGTGCCGAGCATTCCGCCGCGCTTTCGCCGCATGATGGACGGCGACGTCATCGCGATCGGCGGGCGCGAATGGAACTGCATCGCCGGATACGGCCATGCGCCGGAACACATCTCGCTCAATTGCGCCGAACTGCGTGTCGTCATCTCCGGCGACATGCTGTTGCCGCGCATCTCCACGAACGTGAGCGTGTACGACATCGAGCCCGAATCGAATCCGCTGCGGCTTTTTCTCGATTCGATCGATCGCTTCCTGGCGCTGCCTGCGGACACGCTGGTGCTGCCGTCGCACGGCAAGCCTTTCCGCGGCGCGCACGAGCGAGTGCGGCAGTTGCACGACCATCACCGCGACCGTCTCGCTGAGGTGATCGACGCTTGCGCGGCCGGGCCGAAGTCGGCGGCCGACATGTTGCCCGTCCTGTTCAAGCGCAAGCTCGATTTGCACCAGACGACGTTTGCGATGGGCGAATCGGTCGCGCACCTGCATGCGCTGTGGCACGAAGGAAAGCTCGCGCGCCTGCGCGGCGACGACGGCGTGTGGCGCTTTCAGCTCGCCTGAAAGCTCACCAGGTTGGAAGCGCTTCGTCCTTGAGTTGCCCGCGCAGCTCGGCGTAGTCGGGCACGACGCTGGCCACGGTGTCCCAGAACTTCGGACTGTGGTCCATCACGCGCAAGTGCGACAGTTCGTGCGCAACAACGTAGTCGATCACGTCCATGCGGAAGTGCACCAGGCGCCAGTTCAGGCGGATCGTGCCGTCGGCGTGCGCGGTGCCCCAGCGCGTGCCCGCGTTCGACAACGCGAGCTTGCGCCACGTCACGCCCAGTTGCGGCGCAAAGTGATCGAGCCGCTGAGTGAACACCTGCTTGGCCTGCTTCATCAGCCACGCCTGCACCGCATCGCGAATCTGCGGCGGCTCGGCATGCTGCGGCAACGCGACGCGCAGGATTCGCGGCGGCCCGCCTGCGTTCGTCTCGAGCAACGTGCCGGTGCCGCGCGCATCGAGCACGATGTTCACCGGCTCGCCGAAGAAAGGAAACTCCGCGCCATCGCGCCAATCGATGCGATTGGCTTCGATCTGCTGCCGGCGCTCTTCGGCATCGCGCAGCTTTTGCAAAATCCATTTGGACTTTTCCTGCACGGCAGCATCGACTTCGCGCATCGGCACCCAGCGGGGCGCGCTCACGGTCAGGCCATCGGGCCCGACGGAAAAACCGATGCTGCGGCGGCGCGCGCGCTTGAACTCGAAAGCCACCACCGTCTCGCCCAGCCGTGCTTCACGATTGGCGCGCGGATGACGAAAGCCCGCCTGGAATGCGGGCGCGGTGGATTGAGCGTGGGGAGAGTCTTCCGCATCGGCGACATCCGCGCCGAAGAAATCCAAAGTGAGCTGCAACAACCGATGCATGTGCGCCCAGTGTAGCGGGCCTCTTCGATTTTTACTCTTGCTCTTGCTTGTATGCGTCCGGATCGATGCGATGCATCTCCGCTTCGATCCACTCTTCCACTTCACGCAGCAGGTCGTCGGGGTCGCGCCCTTCGCTGGGAATGGGCTTGCCGATCACCACATCGACCATCCCCGGTCGCTTGATGAACGCTTTGCGCGGCCAGCATTTGGCGGAGCTCACCGCGACCGGGATCACCGGCGCGCCCGTCTCTACCGCCAGCCGCGTGCCGCCGTGTTTGTAGGTGCCCTTTTGCCCGCGCGGGATGCGTGTGCCTTCGGGGAACATGATGATCCAGATGCCTTGCGCGAGCAGGCGCTTGCCTTGCTCCACCACTTTCGAAAATGCCGTGGCGCGCTGGCTGCGATCGATGTGGATCATGTCGAGCCGCGCCATCGCCCATCCGAAGAACGGGATGTAGATCAGCTCGCGCTTGAACACAAACGCGAGCGGATGCGGCATCAGGATCGGCATCAGAAAGGTCTCGAGCGTGGATTGATGCTTGACGAGAAGAATCGCGGGGCTGGTCTTGCCTTCGGGAAGATTCTCCATGCCTGTGACGCGCCACCGCACGCCGCAGATCACTTGCAGGCCGCGCATGCACAGCCACAGCCAGCCTTGCGCCAGGCGATACATCGTGACACTGCCCACGAAGATCGACGCGAGGACCATCATCACGCCCCACGGAACCACCGTGACGATCGACCAGATGGCGTGAATGAACGAACGCAGCGCGGCCATGTTTCGGATGGGTCAGTCGAGTGTCACGCCGGTTTGGCGCCCGCGTGCTGCGAAGAGATCAGCCACTCCGCGAACGCCGCGAGGTCGTCGTGCATGCGCGTGCCCGGCGGGTATTCGGACGGCAGCGTCTTTCCCTTGAACTCCGCGCCCTTGCCCGTGAGCACCAGGTGCGGCTCGCAGCCCGCGGCCACACCGGCCTGCAAATCGCGAAGGCCGTCGCCGACGACGGGCACGCCCTTGATGTCCACGCCGAACCGATCCGCGATCTGTTCGAACAAGCCCGGCAGCGGCTTGCGGCAGCGGCAGCCCTCGTCGGGGCTGTGCGGGCAATAGAACACCGCGTCGATGCGGCCGCCTTGCGCCGACAGCATCTTGTGCATCTTCGCGTGCATCGCGTTGAGCGACGCGACGTCGAAAAGCCCGCGCCCCAAGCCCGACTGGTTCGATGCGATCACCGCATGCCAGCCCGCGTGATTCAGGCGCGCGATCGCGTCGAGCGCGCCGGGCAGCGGCTCCCACTCTTCGGGTGACTTGATGAACTGGTCGCTGTCGGCGTTGATGGTGCCGTCGCGGTCGAGGATGACGAGTTTCATGTGGCGAGCTTCGAAAGATCGGCCACGCGATTCATCGCCGCGTGCAAGGTGGCGAGCAGGCCGAGGCGGTTGGCACGCAGTTTCGCATCTTCGGCATTGACCATCACGCCTTCGAAGAATGAGTCGACGGTTGCGCGCAGCGCAGCGAGCGTTTGCAACGACGCGGTGTAGTCGCCCGACTTGAACTGCGCATCGGCGCGCGGCGTGATGTCCTTCATCGCGGCGAAGAGCGCTTGCTCCGCGCTTTCTTTCAGCAGCGATTCGTCGACGCGCGCATCAACCGCGCCTTCGGCCTTCTTCAGGATGTTGCCGATGCGCTTGTTCGCGGCGGCGAGCGCGGGCGCTTCGGGCAGCGATGCGAATGCGCGCACGGCTGCGAGGCGCTTGGCGACATCGCCCAAACGCTGCGGCTTGAGCGCGAGGACCGAATCGACTTCCTGCGCGCTATAGCCCTGGTCGCGCAGCAGGCCGGCGAGGCGGTCGTAGATGAAGTCGTTGAGTGCTTTGACGTTGGACCCATACTGGTGCTGCTGTTCAGGTGTCCAACTCTCTGCCATCGGCCCGAACAAACCGTATGCTTGTTGCAGAAGATCTTGCACGTCTAGAGGCAGATTCTTCTCCATCAACATGCGCACGATGCCGAGCGCGTGGCGGCGCAGCGCGAACGGGTCCTTGTCGCCGGTGGGAAGCTGCCCGATCGCGAACAGGCCCGCGAGTGTCTCGAGCTTATCGGCCAACGCAACGACAGTGCCCACGGCGTTGCGCGGCAACGTATCGCCCGCGAAGCGCGGCTTGTAGTGATCTTCGATCGCGTCGGCGATCTCTTCGCCCAGGCCGTCGTTGAGCGCGTAGTAGCGGCCCATGATGCCTTGCAGCTCCGGAAATTCGCCGACCATGTCGGTGAGCAAATCGGCCTTCGCGAGCTCCGCCGCGCGGTCTGCGTTTTGTGCGACAGCATCGCTGCCGAGCTGCACGCCGATCGCCTTCGCTATCACCTTGGCAATCGCACGCACGCGCTCGATGCGCTCGCCCTGCGTGCCCAGCTTGTTGTGATACACGACCTTCGCCAAGCCTGCAACGCGCGAGGCCAGCGTCTTCTTGCGATCCTGGTCGAAGAAAAATTTCGCGTCGGCCAGGCGCGGTCGCACCACGCGCTCGTTGCCGCCGACGACGGCGCTCGCGTCTTGCGGATGGATGTTGCTCACGACGAGGAACTTGTTCGTGAGCTTGCCGTTCGCATCGAGCAACGGAAAGTACTTTTGGTTAGCCTTCATCGTGAGGATGAGGCACTCTTGCGGCACTTCGAGGAACTGCTTTTCGAATTCACAGACGAGCACGTTCGGGCGTTCGACGAGCGCAGTGACTTCGTCGAGTAGCGCATCGTCATCGACAGGCTTTGCTCCGCCGCCGGACTTCTGCGCGGCATCCGCGAGTTGCCGCGAAATCTCGGCACGGCGCGCGGCAAACGATGCGATCACCGCGCCTTTATCGCGCAGCGCATGTTCATACGAATCGGCATCGGCGATGACGATGGGGTCGACCGCCGCTTCGAAACGATGCCCGTGCGTGACATTGCCTGCCTTCAAGCCGAGCGCTTCGATCGGCACGACATCGCTGCCGTGCAGTGCGAGCAGCGCGTGCGCGGGCCGCACGAATTTCACGTCGGTCCATCCGTCGGCGAGCTGGTAGGTCATCACTTTCGGGATCGGCAACTTGGCGATCGCTTCGGCCAGCGCCTTCTGCAAACCCTCGGCCAGTGTCGCGCCTTTGGCCGTGCTTTCGTAGAAGAGAGCTTCGGCTTTGCCGTCCATCGCGCGCTTCAAACTTGACGCGGCCGATGCATCGGCACCGAGCGATTGCAGCTTCTTCACGAGCGCGGGTGTGGGCTGGCCATTCGCATCGAGGCCGACACTCACCGGCATCAGCTTTTGCGACAGCGGCTTGTCGGCGGCTTGCGCTGCAACGCTCGTCACGTGCGCGCCGAGACGGCGCGGCGACGCGAATGCAGTGACCTTCGATTCGCTCGTCGCGAGCCCTTGCGCCTTCAGACTCTCGAACAGCACGTTCGCGAACGATTCGCCGAGCTTCTTCAGCGCCTTCGGCGGCAGCTCTTCGACAAAGAGCTCGACGAGAAGATTCTTCGCCGTACTCATGCCGCCTTCCTCGCCGCGACCTGTGCCGCGATCTGGGCGAGCACTTCATCGGCATGCGCTTTCGGCGCCATCGGAAAGCCGGCGCGTGCGCGGCTGTCGAGATAACTTTGCGCCACGCTGCGCGCCAGGTTGCGGATGCGGCCGATGTATGCAGCGCGCTCCGTCACGCTGATCGCGCCGCGCGCGTCCAGCAGGTTGAACGAATGCGCGGCCTTGAGCACCTGTTCGTACGCAGGCAGCGCGAGTTGCTGTTCCATCAAATACTTCGCCTGCTTTTCGTGCGCAGTGAATGCAGCGAAAAGAAAATCGACATCGCTGTGCTCGA
>Ga0265314_10002664_pt1 | contig 17896 bp, 17 predicted proteins | sample 4126metaG_FD_203106 | JGI IMG/M metagenome (GOLD analysis project Ga0265314, IMG submission 203106) | Rhizosphere microbial communities from Carex aquatilis grown in University of Washington, Seatle, WA, United States - 4-1-26 metaG | ecosystem: Host-associated > Plants > Roots > Rhizosphere >... | reverse complement strand
AGCGGCGGGACCAGCAGTGCTGGTGGTAGCGGAGTTGCTGGAACAAGCGCGGGTGGAACAAGCGCGGGTGGAACGAGCGCGGGCGGGACGAGCAGCACTGGCGGCATCGCCGGTACCGGCGGAGGCACGGGCACTGGCGGCACGACTGGCATGTGCGCGTCGGCGTTTTTCTCGTCGGACGCTGCGGGACGAAAGTCGGCCGAATACACCGCCTGGAAGACCGCCTTCATCCAGGAGTGCCCGGCCAACGCCAGCGCGGTGGTCAAGAACGGAGGTGGCGTCTACTCCGAAGGTATTGGCTACGGAATGCTCCTGGCCGCGAACAACAATGATCAACCCCTGTTCGACAAGTTGTGGAAGTTCTATTCCGACCACCTGGACAAGAACGGCCTCATGGACTGGGCCATGGATGCTTGCGCGGCCCCAGGGGACAACACCGCCAACGCGGCGGCCGACGGAGATCTGGATGCTGCTCTCGGTTTGGTGGTCGCGAACAAAGTGTGGGGCGGCTATCTCGCGAAGGCCCAGTCGCTTATCGGCAAGATCAAGCAGTTCGAGACCGACTCTTGCTCCAACGGCCTGGTCGTCCTGCGGCCGGGCGACGCGTGGGGCGGCTGCAGCGACCCTGGCAATCCTGGCAAGGTCAACCCGTCGTACTTCTCGCCTGGCCACTACCGGGTCTTCGCTACGGTCGACACGGCCAACGCCGCCTTCTGGACCAAACTGGCCGCGGATTCCTACACGCTGCTGGCGCAGTACCAGACCGCAATGAACGGGCTGGTCCCCGAATGGGGGTACAACGACGGTCGCATCGACTCCGCTACCTACGACTACAACGCCTGCCGCACTCCCTGGCGCGTGGCCATGGACTATATGTGGTTCTGCACGCCCGAGGCCAAGACCTTCCTGCAGAAGATCAGCACGTTTGTCGACGGCAAGGGCGGCGTGACCAGCACCGGCTATGCTAACAACAGCGCCTTCGTGGGCGCTTTTGCCGACTCGGGGATCGCCGTCAGTCAGGCGAAGATCGACGCCTACGTGAAATCCTGGATGGGTGCCACCGGCATGGACGACACGCCCTATTTCCAGGGCACGCTAAGGCGGCTGTACCTCCTGGTAGCAGGGGGCCAATTTCTGTCGGGCCAATAGCGGTAGCCGGACTGGTCTATTCGTGGTCGACCAGGCGCATCTCCAGCTGGTAGCCGCCTGCGCCGGGCACGCGCAAGACCACAAGCGGGTAGAAGCCACCGGTTGGGGCGCCGACGAGCAAGATCTCGCGGGTGACGTGGACGGCGCGATAGGTGCGAATGGCGTGCGGACCATCGGCGCCCAGCTCTACGTCCGTGGTTTCGCTGTCGGGAGGTGACCAGCGGCACACGGTTTCGCCTGTCTTGTAGGTTCCAATCGCCAGGGGCGGGCCTGCGGGCGAGAGAAAGGCGTTGCCCACGTCGGCCATCAGCGAAGCCGCGAAGTCGGGGCGGTCGAAGGGCGGCACCGCACGGTGCACGACAAGACCGCCGTCCTTGCCGCTGCGTTGGACGCCATCGAACAGACTGAGGCCCTCGGGCGAAAGCAGAATGGAATGCAGTCCTTCGGTGCCGACCGCGGTGACACCGATGAGCTGGCTGTTCTGCCCGAAGGGCAGGGCGGCGAAGATGGTGTGCGTGGCTCGCCAAGGCTGGGGCGGGAAGGCCTGCCGACAGCGCTCGGCCGCGGTTTGCGCCTGGCTGGCCTCGATGGGCGCGAGGAGTGGCAGATGCGCGCAGGATGCGGCCAGCAGAATCGCGGAAAGCGCGGAAAGAACGATGAGTGGGCGCATGGTCAGCGAGGGGGATCGAAGCGCTCTCCAGGAATGTTCTGGTCGAAGCGCGAATTCTCGAACGCGATGTGGGTCACGCCTTCGCCCTCTTCGAGGATGTCGATGGCGCTGACCGTGCCAGGCCGCTGCCCAAAGTAGATGTTGATGCGCGCGATGATCTTGGCAAGCGACGGGTCGAGCGGAATCAGTTCGACGTGCGCAGGCTGGCCAGCCTTGGCCGGGCGCAGCTCTGGCCTAAACGTCTTGCTCGACGAGAAATCGCCGTCGAGCCAAAGGTTGATTTCGCCGAGCACGATCTTCATGGCTTCCAATCGGCCGCTGGCATCGGCAACCCAGGTGTTTCCATGCTTGATGAGGCGGTGGATGTTGCCGCTCTTGGCGACCAGCAGGGTTTGCAGCGGACTCTGGTATTCCCAGCGCAGATCGTTCGGGCGCCGGAAGGCCATGATCCCGCGCGACACCAGCGGCTTGGTCAGGATCTTCAGGGTGCGCGTCTGCACGAAGTCGGTCTCGATGGACTTGATTGTGGCGGCGGCCTTGCGGATGCTGGCCCAGTCGTCGTACCACGTGGCCGCAGCACCTGGCCGCGCCGACAGAAGCAAACCAGCAAGGAAAAGCAGGCGAAAGAAAGCCATGGCTAGACCATCCCGCCGTTGACCGAAAGGACCTGGCCCGTGACGTACGAAGCGTCGTCGGAACAAAGGAAGCGCACCACGCGCGCCACCTCTTCGGGCAGGCCAACCCGGCCCATGGGGATCATCTTCTTCACGATGTCGGCCGGCATGTCTTTGATCATGTCGGTCTGGATGGGCCCGGGGGCCACCACGTTCACGCGGATGCCGATGCGCGCGACCTCGGAGGCCAGCGCGCGGGTGGCGCCCATCAGCCCGGCCTTGGCCGCGGCGTAGTTCGACTGTCCGCGGTTGCCAACCAGGCCCGAGACCGACGAGATGGTCACCACGCTGCCCTTTCGTTGCGGGATCATCTTCTGGATCACCGGCTTCGTGACGTTGAAGAATCCCATCAGCGACGTTTCGATGACCCTGCGCCAATCCTGGCTAGGCATCATCGCAAAGAGCCCGTCGGCGACGACACCGGCGTTGTTCACCAGCGCGGCGATGTGTTCGTGGCGTGCGAACAACCCGCCCAGCGCGGTGCCGGCCGCCGCTTCATCCGCCACATCGAACGGACACAGTTCGCCATGGCCACCCGCCGCTTCGATGTGAGCCAGGGTCTCGCGGGCCGCGGCCTCGTTGCTCTTGTAATTCACCGCCACGTGCATCCCGTGGGCGGCAAGCTCGATGGCGATGGCGCGGCCAATGCCGCGGCTGGCGCCCGTGACCAGGGCCAGCGGGGGAGCGCTGCCTGTGTCGGGCGACGTGGACGGTACGGTCATGGCGATCCTCCAAGTGTGTCCAAATTGTCGGGCCGGTAGGCTTGAATCGATCCAGCGAGCCAGCGCACGCCATCGGTACCTGCCACTTCGCCGGTAAACGCGAGGTAGTTTTGGGCACCGTGGGTGATGTGAACGGAACAGACCAGCGCTGTCCCGACGGGAATGGTTGGGGTCTGCGGCTTGGCCTCGGGAATCCCGACCAGCAGGCCGCCGATGCCGGCCTTGTTCTCGTTTCGCTCACGCCATCCTTGCAGCACCGCCGCTGTCTGCGCAATGAGCTCGATCAGGATCAAGGTTTGTGCGCGGCAATCGCGGACTGTGGGCCAGGAGTCTCTGACCACGGTGGTGGTTCGGATCGACTCGCTGTCCACGCTGGCGATGGATTCCACCATGCGCATGGGCAAACGATGCGGAATCAACGTCTCGATGTCGATGCTTGCGGCGTCGTCGATCATGGGGTGTGGTGCGAAGCTTGCGGCTCAACGATCCAGGCGGGCGGTTGCGCGCCCCGGGCCAGCGGCGCCATGGCCAGCGCAACGATGGTGTCGCAGACGCCCTGGTTCTCGTCGGTGAGCCAGAGGTCGAAGGTCAAGCCGTGCGCATCGACGGTTTTGGGCGCGACCACGCAGCGGCGTTGGCCGTGGGCGAGGGGCGATGCGATAGCGCGTGCTGAAAACCCAGTGGGATAGGCCACGACGCCAGCATAGCGTTGTCCCCACAAGCACGCGAGGTGCATGGCGCTGTCGAAAAGATAGGGGCAGCCTGCGCGCGATGGCTCGGGTGATGAGGGCTTCGGCGAGCGCACCCACCCCGTGCCACCGTCGCGTCCGAGCCGGATCTCGCCGTGCAGATTGCGATAGCGCGGCCCGAACGGGATGAGCTCGGCGTACACGCGCTCGGCGGATACTTCGACGTCACAAGCGATCTCGGCGGGCGTCGGGGGCAGCGGATTCGTCGAACCGCCAAAGGTGACAACCGCGTGCCTACGCGTGCGGCCGATCCCTCCCGCGAGGGAAATGCGCGAGGTCAGGGTGGCTCGCGTGCCGGCCGATGCGTCTTCCGGCGTCTCTTCGAGAGAAATATCGAACGTGCAGCGCTCGATCTCTTCGGCGGGCAAGAAGCGCGGGAAGGCCGCATCGCGCATGACAAGCGGGTAGGCCGCCGCTTGCGCATTCTGTTCGGCTACTCTGTGCACCAGCAGATCCAGCAGCAGGGCGGCCGGCACCGTGGCTTTGCCTTGGATGGTGTGGTCGGCCAATTCCGGCAAGACTGCGAGAGTGACGGGCAGAGTGCGCGACACGGGCGTCACACGGGAAAGTTGTTGAAGATCCCGACGGTGACGGGGTCCACGGCCACGGGCCGGCCCTTGCGGTTGGTGGCGCAGTGGCGGGTGAATCCTCGGCACAGCACCACGCCAGTCTCGGCGTGCGTGATGATGTAGTCGAAATCGATGGTCACCGGGCGAAGTTCGCGGAACCGAGTGTGGATCCACATCGGATCGTCGTAGTCGAGCGGGCGAAAGTAGTCGAGCCCGAGTTGGAAAATGGGATACACGAAGCCGTCGGCCTCGACCTGGCGTAGGGGAAAGCCCGAGTCGCGTAGCAGAGTCACCCGCCCGAGTTCGAAGAAGCGGAAGTAGTTCGCGTGGTAGACCGCGCCCGTGCGATCGGTGTCGGCGAAGAGAACGCGCTGGCCCACGCGGTGCCAGACCATGCCACCCTTGGTGTCGCGCACGAAGCGAGCGTCGTGTTCGTACGGTGCGGGCTGAAAGTCGGGAGCGCGCATGTTCAAACGCCGCGAAAGATGACACAGCAGTTGGTGCCGCCGAAGCCGAAAGAATTGGACAGCACGAACTCGTGGCGATGGGGCCGGCTGGTTTGCACGAAGTCGGGGCCGGCAAGCTCGGGGTCAGGGACATGATTGAGGGTGGGCAGCACGGTCTGGTGTTCGAGTGCCATCAGCGCGAGGACCGCCTCCACAGCGGCTGCGGCGCCAAGCGAGTGGCCCACTTGGCTCTTGTTGGCGGTGATGGGAACACGCGGAAGGTCTTGGCCGAAAATCTCGCGCAAGCACTGCACCTCGACGGCGTCGCCAGCGGGCGTGGAGGTTCCGTGGGCATTGATGCTGCCGATGGTGGCTGGGTCGATCTCCGCGTCGGCGAGCGCATCGCGGATGGCGCGTACGATGGTCGGCTGGAAGGGACGGGTGAAATGGTGGGCATCCGAGGTCCAGCCCACGCCAGCGACTTCGGCAAGCGCCTTCAAACCGTGGGCCGCGACGACTTCGTCGGCCGCCAGCACGACGGCGGCGGCTCCTTCGGCCAGAACGAAACCACGTCGGTCGATGCTGAACGGACGCGAGGCTTGCCCGGGATGGTCGAAAGCCCGGTCGGTCTTGCGCAGCTTGAAGCTGGCGTTCATGTTGGCAAAACCGAGCACGATTTCAGGGACCAGTGGCATCTCGACCCCGCCCACCACGGCGAAATCCACGTCGCCGTCGCGCACCATGCGCGCGCCGAGGGCGATGGCGTGGTTGCCCGACGCGCACGCGCCTTGGGGCGAGAAGATGGGCCCGGTGAAGCCGAGCACCGCGCCCGCCTTGCCCGCGGGAACATTGGCGCAGATATTGGGCAGCAGAAACGGGCTGACGCCGTTGGCGCCGATGCTTTGGAAGCGCAGGAAGGATTCGCGCAGGCTGTCCGACCCGTTGATGGCCGACCCCATCAGGCAGGCCGTGCGCGGCGCGACCACTCCGTCCATGGCCAGCCTGGCGTGCGCGAGCGCGTCCCGGCACACGGCCATGGTTTCGAGCACGTAGGCGGCGTTCCAGTTGTGCCGCTCCTTGGGCGTGTCGAAGTGGTAGCTCGACCGATCCCGCACCGGAATCTCTCCGACGATCATGGGCATTCCCGCTCCCACCGAACAGCGCGATAGTTCGCGAAAACCGGCCTCGTTGGCGGCAGCGCGGCGCCAGGTCTCTTCCGCGGTCGCGCCGAGCGCGGTCATGGCGGCTCGGCCGATGACGAAAACGCGACGATTCCTGGGTGCTTTCATTCGAGGGAATTTGGGGGGAGCGCGGTGCGCGCACCCGCTCGGTGGCTGGCCAGACAGGCAACGATGAATGCCGAAGAATGCCCGGTAGCGACCCGATTCTATCGCACGCCATCGGTTCCTCCCGCAAGACTTGCGTGCGCCCGCCGCAGGCGGAGATTGACGTGCTGAAAGCCCGCGTGATAGTTCCGGGGTGCGCGACAGGAAGCGCGGAAGATGGACCACAGCACGGCTTACAAACTCATCGTCGAGTATCTCTCGCAGCGATTCGGCGTTCCCCTCGAGAAGATCCAGCCCGACTCGAAGATGTTCGATGACCTCGGGCTGGACAGCATCGACGCACTCGACATGCTCGCACTCCTCGACAGACAGTATCGCGTCAAGGTCAACGAGGAGCAGGCGCGGCGCATTCGCACCGTCGAGGATGCCGTCCAGTACGTGCTGGCGAATCTACCCGAAAGCGCCCCACCTCCCTGATGGTTCGTCTGCGGCCGACGCTTGAGTTCCGTCGGGGCGACGAGCTTGTGACCCATGTCCTGGCCCTGCCGGGAGCAGTCTGGTTCCAGGGGCATTTCCCTGGCGGGCCGCTGCTGCCGGGCGTGGCCATGCTGGCCTTGGTCGAGGAGTCGGTGGGGGCGTTTTGGGCGGATGCCGATCGTCCCGCGCTTAGGATCGAGAGCTTCAGGCGCGTGCGTTTCCGCCAGCGGGTCGAGCCGGGGGCGAACCTGCGCGTGCGCCTGCGCCGGAGCCAGCCTGGGACGCTTCGCTTCGCGGTTGAAGTCGGAGGACTCGCGGCGTGCACCGGGGAGTGCAGCGTGGTCGCAGATTCATCGGACGGCGCTTTCCGACCCACCCGAGCCGAATCCTCGGCGCGGCCGTGGGCGGGACGCGCGTCGGCCCTGTTCTCGTCTGATGGGACCCACTTCGAGACGGTGGCGTTGCGCGCCTCGGGGCTTTGCGCGTTGACTTCGGAGGGTTCGCGCCCGTGCGTTTGCGTGGCTAGCGAGGATCGAGTCGAGGTCGCAGCCGTCGTGCTGGCTGCGCTGACCGGCGCCATCGAGATCGTGTTTCCCGCTGCCGTCACGCCCGAGGCATTGCTCGCCAGCTTCGAGGCGCGCCCGTTTTCCCATTGGCTTGGGCCGGCCGAGTGGCAGCCGAAGGTCGCGGGCCTGGCGGCCGAGCGTGTCGCGGATGGGGTGCCATCGCAGAGGACGCATGATCTCCAGATTGGCCACCTCGACGCCGCTCGCATCTTTCTGCAGACCGGCGGGACCACGGGCCTGCCTAGGCTTTGGCAGAAGACCGCGGGCAATCTTCTGGGCGAGGTGGTTCGCCACGTGCACGCCTTGCAGGTCGAGACCGGCGATCACATCCTGGCCACCGTGACTCCGCATCACATCTACGGGCTGCTCTTTTCCGTGCTGCTGCCGCTTGTGTCTGGTGCCACGATCGAGCGGACGTCGCCGTTCTTTCCGCACGAGATCGCCGAGCGCATCGAGAAAACCGCCACTACCATTTTGGTCAGTACGCCGGCCCACCTGCGTGCCCTGTCGGCTTCGCTCACCTCCCGTCACCAGCTGCGCCTGGTGCTTTCGTCGGGGGCGCCGCTGTCCGCCGCCGACGCCGCGGTTTTTTTCGCGCGGACCGGGATTTGGCCGCTCGAGGTCTATGGGTCGACGGAAACCGGAGGCATCGCCGTGCGCCGGCAGGACGTCGCGGACGCGTCCTGGTCGCCCTTGTCAGGGGTGGACTATCGTGTGGAAGGCGATGTCTTGCGCGTTCGCTCGCCCTTTGTGTCGCCAGACGCGGACAGGGATCAGAACGGCTTCTTTTCCACCGCGGATCGCGCGCAAGAACGCCCGGACGGCAGGTTCGACCTGCTCGGGCGAGTCGATGGCGTGGTCAAGGTCGGCGGCAAGCGCGTGGCCTTGCCCGACATCGAAAAGATCATCGCGGCGCTTGATCGGGTGCAGGATGCGGTGGTGATGGCGTCGCCTTCCGAGTCTGGTCGCGGACAGGAGATCGTTGCGTTGGTCGCCTCGGACCGGCCGGCTGCCGACCTCACCCGCGAATTGCGCGCGAAATTGCCCTCACCGTCGTGGCCGCGCCGTTTGCGTTGCGTGCCGGCCATTCCCACCACGTCCGCGGGAAAACGCGATCGCGTTGCGATTTTGGAACTGCTGTCCGCGGCCACCCGCGAACCTTCGGGAAAGTAGGCGGGACGTTGCCGGGCAGCCTGAGGTCGATGCGACAGTGGTTGCGACAGCGGCGCCTGGTGCAGCGGGCTCTGGCCACACCCGTCGATCCCATGTTCCTCCGCAGGCCGCCTGCTCGCATCGTGGTTGGGTTGTCACTTGTCGTTGCAAGCTACCTTCTCGGCTGGCCCGCCATTATCGCGCTGGGCGCGGTTGCTGCCTGGCTGAGCCGGCCCAAGCTCTTGCTCGGTGGACCGGCGCTCTACGGCCTATCGTGGTTGGTCTTCGCCATCGGCCTTGTCCTTATTGGCAGCAAATCCCTCAGCACCGGGCGTGCCTTGGGCCTGCTGCTCGTGCGGCGGTTGGCGGAAAAGTTCCTGCTGGACTGAAATCTGACGGCCGTGTTGAAATCTGAACACGCCAAGCGAGCCTCGCGCGAGTCAAGACGGGGCCCATAGCTCCGATTGGATCTGGCAGCGAAATTGCTAGGTCAAGACATGACAATGCCGACGCTCGAGGAAAGGAACGCCCCATGAAATCGATTCGGTTTCTCTTGACGGTGCTCGCTATTGCCGTGTTGTGGGCGCCTCGCGCCTATTCCGCCACGGTTGCCGTGATGCCGGTTTCAGGGGTCAACCTCTCCGAAGGCGCGTGCGATGCCATCGGCGTGCTTTTCGCGAATGCCTTTTCCCGCGACGCCAATGTCGCGGTGGCGTCGCCCTTGGAGACCAAATCCATTCGTCGGCAGGCAAAGACATCCCTGGAGGCAGCCACCCAGATGGGGGTGTCGCTGTACGCAGAATTGACCGCCATGCAACTAGGAATGGCCGTCAAACTGCAGGGTACACTCTTTGCCAAGGACGGCCGCGAGCTCTACCGTGCCGGAACGACGGCGCCCAGTCTGGACGACATGGAGATCGAAACCGCGAAGTTGGCGCGAGCCTTGATTTTGCGCCAGCCCGTTCCCAGAAGGCCGTTGCCGGAAGCGGTGACGGACGTTACTACTGCACCCGAGGTGCCCGAGGCGCCGCCCGAACCAGTCGACCCGAACGCCACGGTGAAGGCCTTCGGAGGCAAGTCGGGGATCCTGATGCCACACTCGACGGGCAGAACGTTCTCCCCGATGCTGTCGGCCCAATTTGACGGTCGTATAGGTGCCCGGGGCTACTTTGTCGAGTTTGGCGCTGGCGGGGCGGTTCCACTCAACGACAACTACGGCTTCACAGAAACGCGCGTCTCGGTTTTCTTTTTTGAATTGGGGGCAAGCTATTATCTGTGGGAGGGCAACACGGCACTGTATCTCGGTGGTGGCATTTCGCCGAGTGTCTGGATATCCCGGACGGACTACAACAGCAGTTCGGCGGGGACTCTTGCAACCTATGGCCAGCTAGGACTGACCCTGACCCGTGATTCCAGGGCCAAGTTCTACGGCGAAGTCCGGATCTCGCAGTACCTGCTTGGTGTTGCGGACCCGGCGCAAAGCAGCTCCGGCGATCTGTACAGCACGGGCACGAGCGGCACCTACCATCCGACTCTCGTTGCCTTCCAAGTTGGGATAGGGTGGTAGTTCCCAAATCGGTCCGCATTGATGCGAAAATCGTCGCGCCCAACCAAACCATGAAAAAGGATCGCTACATGAAACTTACGTGGACCCTCTTGTCGGCGTTCGTCCTTCTTTCCCTCTCGTCGGCGCAAGCCCGTGCCGCCGCTGCGGTGGTGGCGGTCATGCCGGTTCAGGGCGTGAATCTTTCGGAAGGGCAGAGCGACGTGATCGGGATGCTCTTCGCGGATGCCTTCGCTCGGGAAACCCGGGTCGCGGTCGCGACGCCCGCGGAAACCAAGCCGATGCTTGTGCAGGGCAAGACGCCGCTGGCGATTGCCGCGCAAATGGGGGTGCTCGAGTACATCGAACTGCGAGCCTTGCAGCTTGGCACTCGCGTGACCGTCGCCGGGATCCGGCGCACCAAGGATGGCACGGAACTGTTCCGCGCGGAAACTGCTGCGTCCAGCCTGGACGAAATGGAGTTGGCGGTGGCCCGGCTGGCGCGTTCGCTCGCCTGGCGGCAGCCCATCCCTGTCGCGCCCATGCTCACCGCGCCCAAAGTGCAAAGTCCCGAGGTGGTGGCACCGATTCCGGAATCGCCTCAGCCAAGCGGACAGTACCCCAAGGCGTTTGGCATGAAGACCAGCCTCATCTTCCCGTTCTCGAGTGGCCGAACCTACGCGCCGCTGATGGCCGCGCAGTTCGACGGCCGTATGGGGAGCCGGGATTCGTTCATTGAATTCGGCGTGGGCGCGGCGATTCCGGCGAGCTCGGCCGATGGCTCGAATAACATCCAAATGGGTGGCGTGTTCGTCGAGCTTGGCGGCAGCGTCTACCTGTCCGATGGACCGATCGCGCCCTATCTTGGCGCCGGGCTTTCTCCCCGAATTTGGGTCGCCGACGCTCCGAATGTCAGCGACAGCGCCGGTGCGACCTGCGTCGCCTATGGTCAGGCTGGCGTCACGTTCACCCGCGATTCACGGGCTAGGGTCTACGCCGAACTTCGACTGAACCAGTACATTCTGGGTCTGGCCAACCGGGTTCCGACACCCGATGGAACCATGACCAATGGCACATACCATCCGACCGAGTTGGCGCTGCAGCTCGGAATCGGGTGGTAGCGCCGGTGCATGAATTGGGCGGCGCAATTGCGTGCCCAAGTTGTCGCGGCACCAACCTGTTCGTACTTGCTTGGGCCTCCATGGGGCTTGGCTGTGGTGCGGCGGCTCCACGTCCCGAGGTGCCCGTCCAGGCGACGGCCGACGATCCCGAAGCGATCCGCTCTCTTCCTGGCTATCGCAGCGAGATGGTGAACGCGCCCACTTTCAGCGGGCAAGTCTACGTCATGGAGGCCGGGCCGACCGAGGCGCCGGCGGTGGTGCTGGTTCATGGCTTGGGCGACGGCGGTTCGCGCGACTGGTATCCGATCCTGCCGGCGCTGGCCGCGCGCTACCATGTCATCACGTTCGATCTGCCCGGTTTCGGCCGCTCGACCCACGGGCACGATCTGTACTCGCCCGAACGCTACGCGGAATTCATCCATGCCCTGGTGGGGCCGCGCGTGCATGGCGCATTCAACCTGGTCGGCCATTCGATGGGTGGCGCCATTTCGCTCTTCTACGCGGGTCGCTTTCCCGGGGATGTGACGAGGCTCGTGCTCATCGACGTCGCTGGGATCCTGCACCGCAAGGCCTACGTGAACTTCGCGGTTTCCGCCGGGCTCGACAACTTGCTCGGCATCCTGGCCGGGACGGGCAAGGAGCTTGCGACTATGGCGATCGAGGCAACCGCGCAGGCGACCTCGCCGCTCTTGCCGGTTTCCCCGGATCCCTCGTTCGTGCTTCAAAACAGCTTGCTCCGCGCCACGCTCCTCGACACGCCCATGCGCATCGCGGCCCTGGCCACGATCCTCGAGAACTTCGCGCCCGCCATTGCCAAGGTCGAGGCCCCGACCTGGATTCTGTGGGGACGGCACGATGCCGTCGCCTCGCTTCGCTCGGGGCTGTTGCTGAAAGCGCGGCTGCCCTACGCGCAATTGAAGGTGCTTGAAAACTCCGGCCACGATCCCATGTCGTCAGAGCCGGCCGCCGTTGCGGACTTTCTCCTGCAAGCCCTCGCGACCGCGGAGAAGCCACGCCTCGTGCGCGTCTCGCCGCAGCGGCTCGTGTTGCCCGAACGCACCGGGAGTTGCGACGGTCAATCGCGGGTGAAGTTCGCGGGCGACTATTCAGAGATAGACATCCAGGGATGCTGGGAGGTCACGTTGAAGGATGTCCACGCGCGGGCGCTGCGCATTCGCGATTCGCAAGTCACCGTAGAGAACACCCGCGTTGTGTCCCCAGCCGTGGCGCTGGAGGTGAAGGGCTCGCGAGTGGCAATCACGGCGAGTGAGTTCGAGGGAAATGTGGCCATCGACGTGGACAACAGCGATCTCGATCTGGCCGGCGTCGACTTGCAGGGGACACGTGCCTCCGTGCACGTGGCGCACGCCTCGCGGGTGATCTTCTCGGCCAGCCATGTGGACAGTCCCATCCAGCGCCGCTACGTTCACGATCTTCTCGAACCGAGTGCTGGCGAAGACCTGTAGACACGATCCGGTGAGATTCCACCGGTGTTTTCAGCTAGTCTCGTGGAATGGCTGCAGCGAATTCGCAGGTAAAGCACGGACAGTTCTTGCTTGGCGTGGCCGTCGTCGTTGGACTCTTGCTGTCGGCCCCCTCTCGGGCGGCGGAGATCGACCCGGTTCGGGTTCGCATTTCTGCGGCTCTCCTCGACGAGGAGATGCGTGCCTTCTTGCCCGCCACGCTCGCACTGCCGCGCTCGCTGGCCGAGCTGGGAGAAGAAGGGGCGCGGACCATGACGCTTGCCGAACTCAAGTACTGCGGCGCGAGCGAGAAGGGGGCTGGGCGCTTTCGTGCCGTCATTCGCCAGTCAAACGGGAAGACACAGGCGATCCTGACCGCCGGCGACGGCTGCCATGCCAGCCCCGCGGAACTGGCCAAGCGTGGTGCCGCCAGCAGCGAGGCCGGCGAAGGACTCGTCTTGGCGGATCTCGAGGCCACTTGGAAATCCTGGGAGCTGAAACTGGCAGTCGTGCATGCGCTGGTGGTTGGCAAAGGCGGGCACAAGAGCGCCCCGGCGGCCTTCGACAAGCGGGTCGATATTCTGACCATCTCCACCTCGGATCTGCGTATCGACGCCGGCCCGGGCGCGCCCATCGTTCTGCATGTCGCTCCATCCTTCGCTGCCACGGCCGTCGAGCTCGCTGTGGCCATGACCGAAGGTGCCCCTCCCAAGGCCGCGACCTTGGAACGCGCGGCGGCCAATGGACGCGGTGACATACTTTCCGGTCAAGCCAACATCGCCGCTGAGATTCCGTTGCAAGTCGCCAATCAGGTGCTGCGCCGCTTGACCTGGACGCAGCCATTGACCATTCCCGTGGATCGCGACGAGGTCGAGATCCGGCAGGTTTCGCTTTCGGGCTCGGGCTCAGGGGAGTCCGCGCGACTGACGGCATCCGGAACCGCGACGCCGAGCGCGATTCGCGAAACCATGCAGTGGACCCTGGCACTTGGCGGGGATCCGCTTCTTGTGTCCACCGCGCAATTCTCGGGGCAACTCGAGAACTGCTCAGGGCTGGCCACCATGGCTGCGCTCGCCTGCAACGTACGTAACGGGGCGCGCGGCGCCGCCGCCGAGGCATTCGGGTCGTCGCTCACCCAGCGTTATCAGGGCCAACCCGTGCACGAGCTGGCCAGCCCGTTCGACCTCCGCTTCGAAGTGGCGCGGCAGCGGATCGAGTTGCGCGGCGATCTGCTTCGAATCGGTTTCGGTCCGCGCGGTTTGTCCGCATCGGGCCGCTTGGGAACGGTCGTCCGCGAGTAGCTCTACGGCTTGGCCTCTGGAAACCGGCCGCGTAGCCATGCGGTGATGGACGCGATCTGTTGATCGTCGATCTTGCCCTTGAAGGAAGGCATCATACCTGGCCCTTCGTTGATCGCCTTGGTGATGGCCGCGTCGCTCAACTTGGGCACGCGCTGGGCGAGGTTTGCGCCTCGCCACGTCCCGCTGCCGTCGCCGTTGTGGCACTTGTAGCAATCGACGCCGGACACGGTCTGGCCGTTGAACAGCATCTCTCCGGGATCCGCGATGCGATCCTTGGGTGTCTGAGTCCCAGCGCAGGAGATGAGAGCGCCGAAAAGAATCAAGCCGCCTAGGAACGCGCGGCCAAGCCAAGTGGATTCATGCATGGCGAAAGCCTATGCGGACGAGGACCCCCCTGCAAGTTCAAGCTGCCGCCAGTCTTCTTCTGCTAGCTCCGGTAGTCGGCGTTCTCGCTGACGTATTCGTGGGTCAGGTCTGCGCCCAGCACGGTGGCGCTGGCGGAGCCGCAGCCGAGGTCGATGTCCAGCTCCACACAGCGTTCGTGCGGCGGGAAATCGATGACTGGCTTGAAGACGCCATCGGCCGGCGCCGCGCTCTGATACAGCTCGGCGTTCTTGAGGTGGGCGATGAGATCCGTCTCGACCGCGGGATCGAGTCCAAAGCTACCCCGCTCGAAAATGGTCTTGCCGCCGAGTGCAATACGAAGGTTGGTCAGATTCACTTCTGGCGCGTGGATGCCCACGTGCTTGCCGATGGCCATGATGATGCGGCCCACGTTGGGGTCGTTGCCGGCCAAGGCGCACTTGACCAGCGGCGCGTTGACGACCGCTTTGCCCAAAGCGCGCGCTAGCGTTTCAGAGGGCGCTCCGCGCACGGAGGTGCGCACGACGTGGCGGACACCTTCGCCGTTGCGGACCACGTCTTCAGCGAGATCGGAGCAGACCGTGGCCAGGGCGCGTGCGAACGCCTCTTCGTCGTTGCAGGGAACGACGCCCGACGAGAGCAACGCCACCGTGTCGGAGGTGCTGGTGTCGGTGTCGATGCTGATGCAGTTGAAACTCGGGCCCACAGCCAAAGGCAGCAGTCGGCGCAGACTGGCGCGCGGAATCGCCAAGTCGGTGAGCAGGTAGACCAGCATGGTCGCCAGGTTGGGTTCGATCATGCCCGCGCCTTTGGCGATGCCGACGACGCTGCCCCCGCCGACGCGGGCGCGGCGAACCTTGGGGTAGAGGTCGGTGGTCATGATGGATTGCGCGGCGTCGAGGAGACTGCATTTGCCGGCCGACGCTGTCGCCTTGGGCACGGCGGCGAGCATCTCCTGGATCGGAAGGCGCCATCCGATCACGCCGGTGGAACTGGGAAGTATCTGACCGGGAGCCACGCCGAGCGCGCTAGCCACGCCCGCACACAGTCGCTCTGCCGTGGCCACGCCGTCGGGGGCGCACACGTTCGAGATCTTGTTGTTGACCACGATGGCGCCCAGCGATGGTTCGTCGAGGCGTCTTCGACCGATGATGATCGGAGCGCCTGGTAGGGCATTGCGGGTGAAGACCGCGGCAAAATCTGACGTGGGCTTGTCGAGCGCGATGAGGGTCAGGTTCATCGCCGCTGGTTTGGGAACCTCGGCAGGAACGAAGTCGAAACGGGTCGTGCCGACGCGAAAACCGGCCGGCAAAATGGCCTGGGTGGAAAGCCAGGCCCGGTGCGCCTCGCGCGAGGCGAAGGTCAGGGTGGTGCTTGCCATGGCGTAGAACCTAGTAGCTGGAAAGTGGCGGGCACGCACAAACGAACTGGCGATCGCCTTGCACGTTGTCGAGCCGGCCGACGGGTGGCCAATACTTGTGGTTGCGCAGGTAGGGCAGGGGATAGGCCGCCCGTTCGCGCGGGTAGGGATGCGACCATTCGGTCGCCAGCAGCGCCTCGGCCGTGTGCGGGGCGTTCTTGAGCAGGTTGTCGCCGCGCGGCTGCATCTCGGTCTCGATCTCCCGGATCTCTTGGCGGATGGCGATCATGGCGTCGCAGAAGCGGTCGAGCTCGGCCTTCGATTCGCTTTCCGTGGGCTCGATCATCAGCGTGCCGGGAATGGGGAACGACATGGTCGGCGCGTGGAAGCCGTAGTCCATGAGCCGCTTGGCCACGTCCTCGGCCTCGACGCCGGCGGATTTCTTGAGCGGCCGCAAGTCGACGATGCACTCGTGGGCGACCCGGCCTTGCTTGCCGCGATAGACGACCGGGAAGTGGTCTTGCAGGCGATCGGCGATGTAGTTGGCGTTGAGAATCGCCATCTTGGTCGCGTGGGTCAGCCCGGCGGCCCCCATCATCCGGGCGTAGGCCCAGGCCACAAGCAGGATGTTGGCGCTGCCCCAGGGCGCGGCGGAGATCGTCCCGATGGACTGGTCCGAGCCAACCTGGATGACTGGGTGCCCGGGCAAGAAGGGCACGAGATGTGAGGCCAAGGCAATGGGGCCTGCACCCGGACCGCCACCGCCGTGGGGGATGGCGAAGGTCTTGTGCAAATTGATGTGGCAAACGTCGGCGCCGAGTTCGGCCGGGCGGCACAGGCCGACCTGTCCGTTCATGTTAGCACCGTCCATGTAGACCTGGCCGCCATACTCGTGCACGACCGCACACAGCTTCTGCACGTCTTCTTCAAACACCCCGTGGGTAGACGGATAGGTCAGCATCAGCGCCGCCAGCTTGTCGGCGTGCTCTTTGGCCTTGGCCGTGAGATCGGCTAGGTCGACGTTGCCGCCAGCGTCGCAGGCCACCACGACCACGCGGCAGCCGGCCATCACCGCCGAGGCGGGATTAGTGCCGTGGGCCGACGACGGAATCAGGCACACGTCGCGTTGCTCTTGGCCGCGGCTTTTGTGGTATTTGCGGATGGCGAGCAGCCCGGCGTATTCGCCTTGCGAACCGGCGTTGGGTTGCAGCGACACACCGTCGAAGCCCGTGACCTCGGCCAGAATCATCTCGAGGTCGGTGACGATAGCGACGTAGCCCTCGGCGTACTTGCACGGCACGAAGGGATGGATGTTGCTCCACTCCGGCCAGGTCAGCGGCAGCATCTCCGCCGCAGCGTTCAGCTTCATGGTGCACGAGCCGAGCGGAATCATGGAATCCGCCAGCGAGAGATCCTTGTTTTGCAGGCGGTGCATGTAGCGCAACATCTCGGTTTCCGAGTGGTAGGCCGAGAAAACCGGGTGGCGCAGGAAGGGACTGGTGCGCACCAGCGACGAGGGAATGGCCGGCGCGGCTTCGTCGAGATTGGCCGTCGCTGCGGTGTTTGGGGCGATCACGCGAACGATGTGTTCTACATCCGCCGCTGTCGTGGTCTCGTCGAGGGTGATGGTGAGCGAGGTCGCTGTCAGCTGGCGCAGGCAAACACCGGAGGCTTCCGCGCGAGCGTGGCAAGCGGCGATGGCGGGCGCGGTGGCTTCCACGCGAACCGTGTCGAAGATGGCGGTGGAGGCAAGGCGCACCCCGGCGCTGGCTAGCGCTTGGGCAAGGGTAGCAGCGAGGCGGGCCACCCGGGTCGCGATGGCCCGAATGCCCTCCGCGCCGTGGTAGACCGCGAACATGCTCGCCATGACCGCGGGCAGAACCTGCGAGGTGCAGATGTTGCTGGTCGCCTTCTCTCGCCGGATGTGCTGCTCACGGGTCTGCAAGGCCAGGCGCAGCGCCACGCGGCCGTGCGAATCCTGCGAAACGCCCACCAAGCGGCCCGGCATCTTCCGGGTGTATTCCTTGCGCGTAGCGAAGAACGCCGCGTGCGGTCCGCCGTAGCCCAGCGGAAGCCCAAATCGCTGCACGCTGCCCAGGGCCACGTCGGCGCCAAATTCTCCGGGCGGCACCAGCAGCGCCATTGCGAGCAGGTCGGCCGCGACCGCCACGCGCGCGCCCGCGGCGTGCGCCCTTTCGCAGAAAGCGCGGTAGTCGAATACCTTGCCGTCGGTGGCGGGATATTGCAGGAGAGCGCCGAAGACGCGCGCATCGAAGGCAAAGTCC
>Ga0265314_10002663_pt1 | contig 17901 bp, 7 predicted proteins | sample 4126metaG_FD_203106 | JGI IMG/M metagenome (GOLD analysis project Ga0265314, IMG submission 203106) | Rhizosphere microbial communities from Carex aquatilis grown in University of Washington, Seatle, WA, United States - 4-1-26 metaG | ecosystem: Host-associated > Plants > Roots > Rhizosphere >... | reverse complement strand
TACGCCGAGCAGCTCTGGGACACGGTTTTCGCCAAGGCTCCGGAGATGATGCTGTTCAACTGGAGCGGGATCCAGGGGAATATTCCGATGGGTCCGCGGCCATGGGCGGATCAGCACACGAGCCTGGATTACGAGGACATGATGAAAAATGCGCCGCCGGCGCCTGCGGCGCCCGCTGGGGGGCGCGGCGGGTTTGGCGGAGCGGCGGGGGGATTTGGCGGAGGACGCGGCGGGGGGCCGAGTGTATCCGCGGCGGTGGTGGCGAATTACGCGCTGACGCAGGCGGACAAAGTGGTTTACAAGCTGGGCAAGCCGATCGGGATCAAGAGTTACCGGCCGCCGCATGCGACGGGGGAGGATTTTCTGCATAACTTTTTGGGAATGGTCGGGTTGCCGATTGATCTTTATCCGAGTTATCCGGCGGATGCGAATCTGGTGCTGCTGACCGAGGATGCGCGGGACGACAAGGATATCGTGTCGAAGATCAAGGCGTCGCTGGCCGCGGGGAAGAACGTGGTGATTACGTCCGGCTTGCTCAAGGCGCTTCAGGGCAAGGGGATTGAGGATATCTGCGAGTTGCAATACACGGGGAACAAGATCCAGGTGACCGGCTTCCACGGGCAGGGCGGGGCGGCGATTGCGAATTCTGATCTGGACAAGCCAATCACGTTCCCGGAGGTCACGTTCATGACCAACGATGCATGGTACATCCTGGCGGGGGTGGCGAATGGGAACGGGTTCCCGATTTTGATTTCGGACAAGTATTCCAATGGGACGCTGTACGTGCTGACGATACCGGACAATCCGACGGATTTGTACCGCATTCCGGCGGGGGCACTGGCGCTGATTCGCAATGCGCTGACGCAGGGGCTGCCGGTAAGCTTTACGGGCAATACGCCCGCGTATGTGGGGCTCTTTGAGTATGACAACAACACGTTTGTGGTGCAGAATTTCGGCGATACGGAGCAGCAGGTGAGCGTGGGGGTGAGCGGCAAAAATTCGCTGGAGGATCTGCTGACCGGGGCGGGCGTGCAGCCGGCGGCGGCGGGAGGGTTCGGCGGGCGCGGGGGATTCGGTGGCGGTTTTGGCGGGGGAAGGGGCGGGCCGCAGCGGACGAATTTTGCGCTGACCGTGAAGGCGCATTCGTGGCAGGCATTTGAGGCGAAGTGATGTGGCGCTGATCGGGCCTAGGGGAGACCGTGCTTTCATTGCATCGAGGTGTTTTTTTCAATGCGGCAAGCGCGGGTCTCGGCTTTTTTCGCTGCTGACGTATGGGCGAACTGCGGCGAGCGCATGGCCCGTCGCGTGTTGAATGTCTACCGAAAGCCGATGGTGATTTGGATGGCGGACATTAAATGGATAAATCGTCAGTTTTTGATTTCATCATATCTTCGCAAACTCTGAGCGCTGCGCTGTGTTTCAATTAAAGAAGGCTTAATCCCTTTCTTATCAGCAGACAATTTTTGCGCTTCATACTCCCCGCGTCCTTCGTGGGAACTACTTTATTTCATCTAACTCGGAGTCCAACCAATGTCCACCATCTCCCGGAACGGGTGCGCGCGTATTTCTCGCGCACGAATGAGCGTCTTGTTTTCCGCGGCTGTCGCAGGTGTTGCGCTGGCGGGTGCGCGGCACGCCATGGCCGACAGCGGCCTGGGCGATGTCTTTGTGATCGATATGGAAAATCACAACTGGTCGCAGCCCAACGGCAACATTGCGAGCATCTCGGGCACGACCTACAACGGCGGAACCATCGGCACCACGATCCAGCAGATATTCAACAATCCGGCGGCCCCCTACATCAACAGCCTGGTCACTCCGGGGAACGCCAATGCGGCACAGGTTTCGTGGGCCAGCAATTACACGGCGGTGACGCCCAGCGTCAGCATTCATCCGTCCGAGCCAAATTATCTCTGGCAGGAAGCGGGCTCCAATTTCAGCGTCCTTAATGACGACGAGCCCTATCAGTCTTCGAACGGCAAGACCGGTCCGTTCAATGCGGCCACGATTCAGAACTACCTCGCGGCGAACCCGAACGTCAGCGGCCAGAATCTCAGCGGGCTGCTTCAGAACAAGGGGATCACCTGGAAGAGCTATCAGGAAGATACCGACCTGGCCACCACTGGCGTCACCGACGTCAATGGCAACCGGGCATCTTATGACGGGCAGCTGGTGGGTGCGGGACAGACTGCGCTGACCGGCACGGCGGTTTCGCCCATTAACTACACGGTGCCGCTGGCCAGCCTGGCCGGATCGTCAAACAGCTACACCAATCCGTATAACGGTTCGCACCAATTCGACTTCGCCGCCAAGCACGATGGCACGCTCTTCTTCCCCCTGACGAATGGCGGCAATGATCCCACCACGGCCAATGCCGAAGCCGGCCACTATGCACCGCTGCAGCAGCTCACGAGCGATCTGTCCAGCGGAAACGTGGGAAAGTACAACCTGATCACTCCGGATCAGTTCAATGACATGCACACCGCACTGACCGGCGGCTTCACGGACCCACGTTCCGGCATTCATTTCACCGGCGACGGCGCGAACATCTCCCAGGGCGACAATTTCCTCTCCATCATCATTCCGCAGATCATGGCCTCGAACGCGTACAAAAATAATGGCGCCATTGTGATCTGGATGGATGAATCCGAACCCCAGGTGAGCGGTGATCCGGGCCAGAATGCTTCCGATCACACGTTGATGGAAATCGTGATTTCGCCATTGGCCAAGGGGAATGGCTATCAGAGCACGGTGTCCTACACGCATTCTTCCGACCTCAAGACGCTGCAGGAGGTCTTTGGGGTTGCGGCGAACACCGGGAATGGCTTCCTCAACGACGCGGGTACACCGGGAACCAATGACCTGGCCGATCTGTTTGTTTCCGGCACCATTCCGACAGCGTCGGCGGTTCCGGAACCGGCTTCGCTGACCGCGCTGGGTCTGGGCGCTGTGGCGCTTTTGGCCCGTCGCCGTCGTTGTTCGGCTTAAGAACTGTCTCGCTTTTCCGCCAACCGCGCCGGACGCAGCGATGCGTCCGGTGCGGTCATTGATGGAAGGCAACATTCCCGCTTTGTGGGCGCGGCCTGGCATGGGATCCTCCGTGGGGAGGATTCCGTGCCTTTTTCTTTTCTGCACGATCGCGGAATTGCCCCGGCAAATGTGCGAAGCTTCGGCATCGCCTTGGTGTTGTGCTTCGTTGCAGCGCATGTGTTAGGCTGTCGTGCATGGGTGTGCGACTGGTCATTGGACGGGCCGGGACGGGCAAGACGGCGTTGTGTGCGCGGGAAATCCGTGCGGAGATGGCGCGGGCGGCGATTGGGGGCGCGCTGCTTTGGATCGTGCCGGAGCAGGGGACGTTTTCGACGGAGCGGGTGCTGCTCACGGCGGATGGGGCGGGGTTTGGCGCGCCGCCGCGGGGGACCTTTCGGGCACAGGTGCTGAGTTTTCGGCGATTGGCGATGCTGATTGTGCGGGAAACGGGGCGCGGAGCATCTGGTCCGGTGGATGGGCCGGCGGGAGGGATGGAAGAACTGATCAAGCCGATGGATGCGGTGGCGCGGCGGGTGCTGCTCGAAGAAATGTTGCGCCGGGAAAAAGGGAAGCTGACGGTGTTTGCGGGGGTGGCGGATCGGCCGGGGTTTGCCGAGCGTCTCGATGGCACGTTGCGGGAATTGCGGCAGCATGGGCATTCGGCTAAGTCCCTGCGGGAGCTGGTGGATCGACAAGCGATTGAACCCGGGGGGGCGCGGCGGCTGCTGGATTTGGCCACGCTGCTGGAGGCGTGGGAAGCGGAAATGACCGATGCCGCGCAGTGGGATTTTGAACAGCTGATGCAGTGTGCGACGGACCAGATGCATGCATCGGCGCTGATCACCGGCGCGGCGACAGGCGAAAGGGCGCGGATCTGGGTGGATGCCACCTCCGCGATGTCCGGGCAGGAAGTGCGGTTTCTGGCGGCGCTGGCGAGGCACGCCGAAGAGGCGACGGTGACGCTGCTGGCGGATCCCGATTCGCCGGCGCTGCGGCCAGTGCGGAGGGGGCAGGCGGTTGCGGAACCTGCGGGCCTCTTCGCGCGGACGGAGCGGTTGCACCGGCGGTTGCTGGACTCCTTTGCCCGCAACGGGATTGGAGTAAAAACGCCCGTTGTGCTGCGGGAGACGTGGCGCTTTATCCAGAAGGATCTGGCCCGGACGGAGGCGGCGGTTTTCGCGGAGGTGCCGATGGAGGCGATCTCCCACATGGAAAAGATTCCGGCGGATCTTTTCGCCGGGCCCGAGGAACGTGCGCCGCAGCCGGCGGGTGAGGGTGCGCGAGAGGGGGAGGGTGTGGAGGTTTGGTCCTGCGGGGATCCGGAGACTGAAGTGCGGGCGGTGGCGCAGCGGATTCGGGAGCTGGTGATGGGCGATGGTGGGGAGCGCGGGCGCATGCGTTACCGGCAGATAGCGGTGATCGCGGCGGATCTGGAGGGGTACCAGGATGCGGTGCAGCGGATTTTCCGGCAGCATGGGATTGCACATTTCATCGATCAGAAGCGCAGTGCGGCGCATCATCCGCTGGCGGAGTTTTTGCGAAGCGCGGTGGCGGTGGCGCGGTCCGGCTGGCAGCGCGATGAAGTGATGCTGTTTTTCAAGACGGGCCTGGCGGGGATTTCGGCCGAGGATGTGGCGCTGGTTGAAAATTATGTGATCGAACATGGCATTCTGCGCGGCGGCTGGCAGGAGCGCTGGACATGGCTGGCGCCGAATGTGGATGCGGAAGGCGCGGATTGGCGCGTACCCGAGTCGGCGACGCGGCGCCTGGAGCGGGCCAATGAAATTCGCGAAAAAACATGGGAGGGGATGAGCGGTTTTATTGCGGCGTGCGGTGAGGGTGGGGGTGATTCGCCGCAGGATGGCGACACGTATGTGCGGGCGCTGCGGGAGCTGATGCGCACCATGGCGGTGGCGGAGCGCCTCGTGGAATGGAAGCATGCGGCGGCGAAGCGCGGCGATCTGGAACTGGCGCAGATTCATGAGCAGATCGGGCGGGAAGCGGAGCGGCTGCTGGAGATGCTCGAGCGGGCGCTATCCGGGCGGCAGCGGACGCTCGGGGAATTTGAACGGTTGCTCTCGGGCGCGCTCGAGAGCCTGGCGATCGGGCTGATTCCGCCGACGGTGGACCAGGTGGTGGTGAGCTCCGTGATGCGGTCGCGCGTGCCGGAGATGGAGGCGGTGTTTGTGATTGGGGCGGTGGAGGGGCAATTTCCAAAAGTGCTGCCGGAGGATCCGATTCTTTCGGATGAGCAGCGGGAGGCGTTCAACCGCGCCGCCGCGGAGCCGATCGGGGAGGGCTCCGGGCAGGAACTCCTCGAGATGCCGTTTTTTGATTATGTGGCCATGACGCGGTCCCGGCGGCTGCTGGTGGTGAGTTATCCGGTGGCGGACCGGCAGGGTAAAGCTTTGCGGGACAGCCGGCATATTGGGGTGCTGCACGAAGTGCTGGGAAAGAATCTCAAGTACTGCACGTTCGATGCGGAGATCGTCAATGAGACGCAGCGGGTCTGCACGGCGGATGACCTGATGGGGGCCTTCGCGCGGCAGGCGCGGCAGGGTGGCGGCAGGATGAATGCCCAGCTCGCGGCGGTGGCGCGCTGGATTGCCGGGCAAAAAGATGCCGCGATCGCACAGGGCCGGCTGCAATTGCAAGAGGCGCTTGCGGGTGAAACGCCGACCCATCTGGCCGCCGACCTTGCCGAACTGTTTTTTCCAAAGGACCGGCCGCTGCGGCTGAACGTGAGCCGGCTGGAGCGTTTCTCGGCATGTCCGCTGCAATATTTTCTGCACTACACGCTGGGCCTGTCCCCGCGGAAGGAATTCCAGATCGATTCAATGAGCCGGGGATCGCTGGTGCATCGGGTGCTGGAGCTTTTTTACCGCAACGTGATCCTGCACTATCCGCAGTGGCCGGAGGTGGCGGAGGCGGAGGTGACGGCGATTCTGCGGCAGGCCATCGCGGAGGCCGTGAAGGAACTCCACGCGGAGGCCGAATCCAGCACGCCGGGATATCAGAAGATGCGCGGGCGGCTGGAGTGGACGCTGAATGTGCAGCTCGAGGCGGATCGCCGGCGGGCGAAGCAGGGCGAGATGCGGCCGAGCGCGGTGGAAGTCGCCTTTGACCGGCCGGGGCGCGCGGAAACCGATGCGCGGGGGCGGATCGTCAGGCTGCCGGTGCTGGCGTGGCGGACTCCGGGGGGCGTGCAACTGGAACTCAACGGCAAGATCGACCGGATCGATCAGCACCGTCAGAATCCCAAGGAGATGGCGGTGATCGACTACAAGACCGGCGGGTCCGCGGGATTGAAGCTGGACCATGTATTCCAGGGGCTCGATCTGCAATTGCCGACCTATGCGCTGGCGCTGCGGGAACTGGCGAAAGCCGAGCCGGTGGCGGCATTTTTTCTGCGGCTGGGGATGTCGCGAAAGAAAGCCAAGGATGGAGAAAAAGCACCGCGACCGGCTGATGATGCCTTTTACCAGCAGTATCAGCCGCGGGGCATCGTGGATCTGGATTTTGCGGAGGCCCTCGACCGGCAGATTCATCCGGCCGGATCGCGCGGCAACCGCGGCGTCAAGAGTGCATGGTATAACATCGCGTTCAAAGCCGATGGTGGCTCGAAGCAGCGCAGCGACCTGCTCGATCACCAGGAATTTCAGTGGCTTCTGGATTTCACCCAGTGGAAGCTTGCGGCGCTCGCGGATGAACTTACGCGCGGCCGCGTGGCGGCGTCGCCGTACCGGATGGGCACTGAGACGCCATGCGATTTCTGCGATTTTACGGCGTTGTGCGATTTTGATCCCACGAACGGAAACTTCCGATCGGCGGCCACGATGAAGCGCGATGCGTGCCTGGCAGAGATGCGGGACCTGACCGGCGGGTGATCGTCAGTCCATGGCCTGGGCCTTGACCGCGGCCTCCGTTGAGGCCCAGCGGGCGTCGGCATGCAGCGGGGCAAGCTCGCTGCGCTGCAGAAGGTCCGCGGCAAGTTTGGGATACATGATGGCCAGCTGGTTGATGTAATCAAAAAAGGCCCGGGCGTCGCCAGATCGGCCCAGCGCCAGTCCTCGATTGAGGCGGGCGTCGGTGAGATTGGGGGCAAGTTCCACGGCACGCTCGTAGGCCTTGGCGGAACTGGCGAACTGTCCGGCGGCGGAGAGTTTTTCGCCGTAGAGGCACCAGAGTTTTGGATCGGTGGATTGCAGGATCTGGCGCTCGATGGATTCCAGCGGCATATCGCCGCGGGCGGTGCCGAACTGACCGGTCGCGGCAAAGAGCAGGAGCCCTGCGCCGAGCACTCCGACGAATACCAGAATAGCGGGCCATCGCGGATGGGTTTGCATACCTGCTATTGTTGCCGACGGCGGCTGTTTCAAACAAGCCGGCACCGGCAATTTCTTGCATTGGCGGAACGCATTGTTAGAGTAACTTGAATAATTGCACGCAGGATGACGCCGGGCCCAATTCATCAACTCCCGCGGCAAAATAACGGCGGCAAAATTCCCAAGGAAGCGATCTCATGAAAAAAAGACTGACCGGCATTGCGGTGGTGGTTGTGTTATCAGCGGCGGTTGGGTCGGCGGTGCAGCTTTTCGGCCAGGCGCCCGCGGGGGGCCCCGGGCGCGGGCGGCGCGGGTTTGCCGACGTCAATGCGAATCTCACGAACCTGGCCCTGGTCGCCATCGCATCGGCTTCCTTTGTCTCGCCAGACCAGACGCTCTCAGCGATCAATGACGGCAATGTGGTGAATCCGGCCACGCATTATGGCAACTGGCCAAACGGGGGAACGCAGTGGATCGAATACCGCTGGCCCGTGAAGATCAGCACCAACAAGGCGGAGGTCTTCTGGTACCAGGACGGCCGCGGCCTCCAGCTTCCGGCGGCCTGCCGGATCACCTATTGGAACGGAACAGACTTTGTGCCGGTGGCCAATGCTCAGGGGTTGGGTGTCGCGCAGGGATCGAATGTGACGACGTTCGATGAGGTGACGACCGATCGCATTCGCCTGGAGATGGATGCCGCGGGCGGTCCGCAAATCTCGACGGGGGTCAACGAATTCCGCGTGTTTGATTCAGGCAAATCGCCCGCCTTTCCGCCGGTGGTAAGCGCCGGCCATGACCGGGTGGTCATCGAGCACGGCAAGACGTACCTCGCCGCCACCATCAAGCCGCTCAAGGCCAGCGACCGGGACCTCACCACGATGACCTGGTCAAAGGAACAGGGCCCGGGCGACGTGCGATTCGCCGGCGCGGGCGATCCGGCGACGACGGCCACATTTGAGACTCCCGGCGAATACGTGCTGAAGTTCACCGCGGCGCTGGGCAAGCTGGAAAGTTCAGACACCGTGCATGTTCGGGTCGATCCGCCGGCGCCCGAGACGCGCCTCGAGCCGGTGCAGACCAGCGTGTACAAGCTCGACAGCCCGTTCTGGCAGCCGCGGATCAAGGCGCAGATCGTCAACTGGATTCCGCACGTGGTCGATTATCTGGAGCATGAGGACAAGCACATGGGCCGGGGCGGGGCGATTCAGGGCTCTGGCGGCATCGATAATTTCATCGAGGCGGGGAAGAAACTCCGCGGCGAGCCGGCGAAGGCGCACCAGGGATACCCCTTCGCCAACGCCTACGTCTACAACACCGTCGAGGCGATGTGCAACGCCCTGATGGTCGATCCGCAGGGCGATGCGGAGATCATCAAGGCGCAAAATGGGATGAAGGAAACGCTCGATCAGTGGATTCCCATCATCCTCGCCGCGCAGGAACCCGACGGCTACATCCAGACCCGCTTCACGCTCAACGGCGGTAATCACTGGGACCCGCGCACGCGAGGCGAGCACGAAGGCTACACGATGGGCTATTTCCTGGAAGCCGCCATCGCGCACTACAACATGACCCAGGGAAAGGACCTCCGTCTCTACAACGCGGCGAAGAAATGCGCGGATTGCTGGGTCGCCAACATCGGCCCGGGCAAGAAAACCTGGTATGACGGCCACCAGGAAATGGAACAGTCGCTGGTGCGTTTCAGCCGGCTGGTGGACCAGGTCGACGGTGCGGATAAGGGGAAGCCGTATGTACAGTTGGCGAAATTCCTGCTGGATTCGCGCGAAGGCGGGCAGTCTTACGATCAATCGCATCTGCCGGTGGTGCAGCAATATGAGGTGATGGGGCATGCGGTGCGTGCGGCGTATACCTATACGGGGATGGCGAGCGTCGCGGCGGAGTTTCATGATGTGGATTATGAATCCGCGACCAAGAGCCTCTGGGATGACCTGATCAACCGCAAGATTTACGTCACCGGCGGCATCGGCAGCGGGGACACGTCGGAAGGCTTTGGACCGGACTTTGCCCTGCGGAATAATTCGTATTGCGAGTCCTGCTCCAACTGCGGCGAGCTGTTCTTCCAGTACAACATGCTCTTGAATTATCACGACGCCAAGTACGTCGACACGTATGAGACCACGCTGTACAACGCGATCGTCGGCGACAACAACCTCGAGGGCACGCTTTTTGAATACACCAATCCGCTGATTGAAAATAACCGCCCGCGCGAGGCATGGGACCAATGCCCCTGCTGCGTGGGCAACATTCCGCGCACGCTCCTGGCGCTGCCGACCTGGACTTATTCCACCGCCAGCGATGCGCTGTATGTGAACCTGTTCATCGGCGGCACGATGCATGTGCCGAATGTCGCGGGCACGCCGGTGGAAGTGGTGCAGAAGACCAATTATCCCTGGGACGGCAAGGTGGCCATCACGGTGAATCCCAATGAGAGCAAGCCCTTCACATTGAAGGTGCGCGTGCCGAACCGGCAGGTGGGGACGCTGTACCAGACGCAGCCGGAGGTGCAGGGCCTTTCGGGCCTTACGGTGAATGGGGTGGCACAGGATGCGAAGATCGTGAATGGGTATGCGGAGATCACCCGGTCCTGGAAGCCCGGCGATACCGTCGCATTCACCGTTCCGATGGAGGTGCAGCGCGTGCATGCCGATGCGCGGGTGGCGGCGGATCGCGGCATGGTGGCGCTGCGGTATGGGCCGCTGGTGTACAACGTCGAGAGTGCCGATGGGCAGGACGTCAACGGCATATTGCCGGCGTCGGCGGCACTTTCACCGCGATGGGTCACGGACCTTCTCGGCGGCGTCATGACGATCCGCGGGAAATTTGCCGACGGTTCGGATCTGACCGCAATCCCCAATTATGCCCGCAATAACCGCGGCGGCCGGTCACAGGTGTGGATTCGGGAGCAATAAGTCCGCTCGTTTGGACGGTTTACCGGCAGGTTCCAGCCGTTGCCCGGGAAATGCCGCCGCTTGCACATTCAATGGCTGATGTGAGACGATTGGCTCCCGCGGCAACGTAGGAAGGCAAAGAACGTCCGCGCTTCGTGGGAGAACTGCCGGCAATGACCACCGCCCTGACCAACCCCTCGCCCGCGCCGGCGCCCGTTCCCGGAGGCGGCGAGCCACGGCATTTGAACATCAGCGGCGGCCGGCCATGCCTGACGTCGCTAATCGCCGTCACGGTGATGTGCCTGCTTTTGGCGCTGGCGCAGGTGTCGCTTGCGGGGTATCAGCTGGGCGTGGGGAATCAGTCGATCCAGATGGCGTTTTTGGAGCATTCGGCGAACCCTGCGTTTTACAGCGATGATGCGATGGTGACCGATACGCTGCCGGCGTATCCGACGTATTTTTTCCGGCTGCTCGCGCCGTTTCTGCATTATGTGGACCTGCAGCCGCTCTACCTGGCGCTGCAGATCGCGACCGCCGCGGCGACGCTGCTGATGGTCTATGCGCTGTCGCGCAGCATTTTCCGAAACCAGCTTTCGGCGCTGGCGGCGGTGGCGGTTTTTTTGCCGGGCCATCTGCAGGCGCTTGCGGGAGAGGCGCTCTACAGCCCCGCGTTTACGCATACGTTTGTGGCGCTGCCAATTGCCCTGGCGGCACTGGTGCTCGGATTTCGCGGGCGCTGGTACTGGGCGTTTGGCATTGCGGCGGCGCTTTTTAACCTTCATGCGCTTACCTCGGCCTTTGCGATGCTGATGCTCGCGGCGGGCCTGGCGGTTGAGCTCCGAAACATGGGGCGGGAAGGGCGGCTCTCCCGGGTGATCCTGTGCGCCGCGCTCTGCTTTGCCCTGGCCTCGCCCACGCTGGCGCTGATAGTGCGGGAGCATCAAACGTACAACGCCGAGTGGATCAACCTGATGCGCATCCGATCCGGCGACCACTCGTTTCCCTCCACCTGGTGGGCGGACAGCAATCCGGATTTGCCGCGCTTTGCCCTGTTGCTGGCGCTCTTTGGCATTTCGCTGAGTTTTGTCCCGCAGGCGCCGAAGGATGGCCCGAGGCGTGCGGCAGCCCCGGCGATGCTCAAGGCGATGGCCCTGGCGGTGCTCCTTCTTTTTGCCGCCGGTTATGTTTTCACGGATCTTCACCCGCTTCCGCTGATGATTCGCCTGCAGCCGTTCCGGGCGTCGCGCCTGCTGCTGGTGGTGATGATTGTGAGCATCGTGCATGCGGCGACGATGGCGCTTGTCTCCGGAATCCGCGGCCGGTGGGAAGCTGCCTCCGCGCCGCTCTCCGTCGCCGGGCGCATGAGTGAAATCATCTCCGGGCTGCTTGTGCTTGCCACCCTCCTGGTCCCCTCGTTTATCACGCTGCTTCCGCTGGCAGTGCTGATCTCGCTGGCCGCCGCACTTGGGGCGGGGCGGGTTTCGTGGCGGCAATCCGCCGTGGCCGCAGCGGCGTTTCTCGTCGCGGTGCTCGCATGGCGTCAGATCAGTTTCCCGCTGGTGCCGGTGGTGCTTGGCAGAAGTGCGCTGCGGTCAGATGCGGTTGCGGATTCGGCACGTCTCCTGGTGCCGGCGCTTTCGGCGATCGTCGGGGCCGCCGTGCTGGCGGTGATGCTGGTGCGCGTTCGGCTGCGGTTGGCCCGGCGGGTGCTCACGGGCGCGATCGGGCTTGTCGCCTGCTTCCTGACCGTGGGCGTCTACTCCGCCCTGCTCCCCCAAAAACTCGCCGGCGACCCCTTCGCCGATGTTGCCCTGTGGGCCCATGAATTCACCCCGCTGCGCACGCTTTTCCTCGCTCCGGCCGACGCCGGCAATTTTCGCATCGCCGCCCAGCGCTCTCTGATCACCGACTGGCGCGACGGCACGCAGCTCTATTTTTCCGCCGACTTCGCGCCCACCTGGTTCACCCGCCTCAAATCCCTCAAGCCCGGGCTCACGCTGACCCCGGACGGCTCGTATCTCCTTTCGCCGGGTGAAAATCTCGATGCGCTTTCAGACCAGCAGCTCGTCGACCTGGCGGACGAGTACGAAGTCGATTACGTCCTGCTGCCCAATCCGCCCAAAGACCGTCCGCGCAATCTGCCGGTGGTCCGTGCCGGCGAACATTACACAATTTATGAACCGCGCATCGATGTGGGCGATGCGCCCGTGGGCGTCTTCAACCTCGCGCTCTGGAACCAGGGCGAGGAGTTCATGAACACCACGGTCAAGGAGAACATAGAAAAGAACCGCAAGTCAGACCTCACGGTGCAGATCATCGATGCCGCCGGGCGTCCGGTGCAGAATGTGCCGATCAAGCTGGATCAGACGAAGCAGGCATTCGTTTTTGGCGCTTCGCTGGGATTTTTTGAACCCAATAATATTTCGGTTCCCGGCGACGAAAAGGCGCCGATGGTCAGGCCCGTCGAGCTGGAAAAAATGCCGGAGATTTTCAACGGCTCGATGATTCCCTTCTCCAGCAAATGGGCCTTCACTGAGCCGGAGCGCGGCAAGGAGCACTGGTCGGACCTCGACAAATACGTCGACTACTGTGCATCGCACGACCTCACGCTGGAATATCACCACCTCACCGGCACATTTCCGCCGTGGGTGCGTACGCTCGATGGCGGCCGGGAAGGCCCGCAGCTGGGCCTGAGTTTTGCGCCGGTCAAGCCGGAACTGCAGACGGAATTCACGCGGCATTGCCTCGACACCGTCGCCAGGTATCACGACCACATCAAGTATTTCCAGGTGGTTAACGAAAAATACCTGATGGAATACGTGCCTGCGGTCATGAAACAACTGCAGGAAAAGTATCCGGACAACAAATTCGGCATCTCGGATTGCGTGCGCTTCTGGGATGGCACCTATTCCGCCAGCTCCGGCGGGTCTACCATGGATCAATATAAAGGTGTCGATGCGATCGAATGGCTCAAAGGTCAGGGGATCACGCCCGATTACTTCTCGGTGCATGGCCACTTTCCCGTGGGTCTCTGGGCGGACCCCAAGGAAATGTACAAGGTCATCACCTATTTCCAGGACCGCGGCATCCGCGTGCATCTTTCGGAGGAATATGTCGACGTCGGCGAGAACGTCCAGGGCCCGGTCCGCAACGGCATCACCTGGACGCCGCAGCTGCAGGCGGAATATCTCTGCCGCTACCTCACGATTGCGTTCTCGCATCCCGATGTGGACATGGTCAACCTGTGGGGTCTGTCGCCCGGATGGGGATTTGACGGCAGCGCCAAAAATGGCAGCGGCATTCTGGACGATAAAGGCAATCCCCGCCCCGCCTGGGATGCCCTCAAAAAACTTTTCACCGAAACCTGGCGATCGCACGAGTCGCTGGTCTCGGGCCTCGATGGCCGCATCGGCGCCCGCGTATTCCAGGGCGCTTATGCGATGAGCCTCTCGTTGCCCGACGGAAAAAAGATCACCGCCACATTTGATGTCCCGCAGGAAAAGACCGTCACGCTGGAATTCCGGCTCAACGAGGAAAAAGGAACGCTCGAGCCGGTCGCGCCCTGATCCGGCTGCCTAACTCTGCATCAAAAACAGCACGATCACCAGCGCGCCGGTGTTGTGCATCGCATGCGCCGCCATGCTGCCGATGATGCTGCCCCGCCACTCCCGGATGCCGGCAAACGCGACCGCGATCGCCGCGAGCACCGGCACCGCGACATACCCCTGCGGATGAACCCCCGCGAAAATCAGCGCCATCGCCGGCGCTGCGAACCACCAGCCGAAGCGCTCGCGCAGGCTCGAAAAAAGCGCCCCGCGGAACATCAGTTCCTCGGTCACCGGCGCCCAGACCGATGCCAGGAAAAAGGTGAACGCGATCTCCGACCTGCTTCCGAGTTCCTGCTCGATCGGGTGCGTCGGCGTGTATCCGGCCACCCGCGTCAGGATGAGCACCACCAGGAGCGCGATGCCCATCAGCGGCACCCCGACGAGATAGCCGAGGATGCCGCTGAAGACTTCGCGAATTATGCCGCGCCCGTTGTGGAGCCCCAGCGACGCCCGCCACTGCGTCACGCTCTGCCCGCGGAACAGCGGCCAGAGCAGCCCCGCGCCAAACGCCAGCGGCAATTCCACGACCGCCGCCACCAGGATGGGAGCATTGAGCTGCCGCAGTAAATAAGACAGCCCGACCATCAACACCAGATAAAGAGTGAACCCCTCCAGGTAGGCGCTTCCGTCCGCCCGTGGCGCCTGGGAATCCAGCATCGCGCGGAACGTCAGCCGTATCTTTTTGCGTGCCAACAGCACGATCGCGATGATCAGCAGCACAAGGCCCGCGGCCCCCATGGCCAGTGCCAGCACCTCCGCGCCGATCGTGACCCCCATCGCCAGATACGCCGCCGAGAGCACGTTCTGCCGGACGGGGTCAGTATCCGGCCGGCCATGCGAAAGCGCCAGATCGGCGAACCATCCGAGCCGCTGGCGGAATCGCGGAACCCCCGGGCCCTCCGGCAACTCGGGCACCGGAATGTGATCGGTCCGCAGGGCATAAATGGATCGTGCCTCGGCCAAATCCTGGCTGAATTCGGGATCGTTTCCCGGATCCTGGAGCGCCGCCAGACGATCCGCCGCCGCATCCGCCCCCTGCACCTCGCCGTAAACGATTGCCAGCCGCAGCCGCTCACCGGGCGTCCTGGCGATGCGCTCCAGGCTCGGCAGAAGCCGCTCAGCGCTGCCCGCGACGCCCGCTTTGGCCTCGAGTGATTTAATGGCCACCGCATACTTGCAGACGCCGGGGAACTGCACCGTCGGCACCTGGTCGCTCCCGGCGCGTGCCAGTTGCCCGATCGCCGCCCGTACGGAGACGAATCCGACGCACGCCAGGATGATCATCCAGCACAATGTTTCGCTGATTCTCCAGGGCCGGGGCGGTGTCCGGGGCAGCGCGGGTGGACGCCGGCTTTCATAGGGAATTGCCCCGCCTCCGTGTGATTTGTGGAGATCATCGCTCATGCCGGCACATCCTCCCGCGGCATTGTCGCGATTCCCGTCGCTCCCGCCAATTCCTGGCCACGCACCGCGGCCGCGCCAGCCCCCCCGCGCGCCTATGATCTGCTATAAATATCCGATTGCCACAGGAGGTAGCCGTTCCATGCGAATCGCGCTGGCGCAGATCAATCCGACCATCGGGGACTTTGCCGGGAATCTGAAAAAGCATCTCGACGCGGTGGAGCGGGCGCGCGGCCAGGGCGCCCAGGTTGTGCTTTTCCCAGAGATGTCGATCCTCGGCTACCCTCCCAAGGATCTGCTGCTCAAGCCCGCCGTGATTCGGCTTTGCCAGGATGCCGTGATGCGCATCGCGGATGCCTGCCAGGGCATCACGGCCATCGTCGGATACGCGGAGAAGAACGCCGAGCCGGTCGGCCGGCCGCTGCACAATGCGGTGGCCGTCGTGCGTGATGGGCAGGTGCTGGCCAGGCGCTTCAAGTCGCTGTTGCCGACGTATGACGTGTTTGACGAATCGCGCTATTTTGAGCCGGGCCCGGATGTCGAATTGACGCCGCTTTTTGGCGAGAGCGATTGGGGGGGGGGTGGGGGGGCGGCGCAGCCGGCGGTTGGCGTGTCGATCTGCGAGGACCTGTGGAACGATGAAAAATTCGTGGAGCGCCCGCTCTATCATTTCAATCCGATTGGCGCCCTGGCCCAGGCCGGCGCAAAGATTCTGCTGAATATTTCCGCGTCGCCCTTTGTCCTCGGAAAAAATGAATACCGCCACAAGCTCTTCGGCTTCCAGGCCCGGCGCTGGAACATGCCGATCGTTTACGTCAACCAGGTCGGCGGGAATGACGAGCTCGTTTTCGACGGCAATTCGGTCGTCTTTGACCGCGCGGGAAATGTCATCGCCCAGGCGAAGGATTTCGAGGAGGACCTGCTGGTCGTCGATCTGGAATCCGGCGGGCAAAACACGCTCCGCACGCCGCGCTCTGGGATCGCCTCGATCCATGGGGCACTGGTCCTTGGCTTGCGTGACTATGTGCAAAAGTGCGGCTTTAAGAGCGCGGTGCTCGGGCTCTCCGGCGGCATCGATTCGGCGGTCGTCGCGGCGCTCGCGGTCGAGGCGCTCGGCAGGGAAAACGTCGTCGGCGTCAGCCTGCCCTCGCGCTATTCCTCCGACCATTCCAAGGGGGACGCGCACCTGCTCGCCGAAAACATGGGCATCGTGATGCACACCATCCCCATTGAAGGCCCGCACAAGGCGATGGAACAGGCCCTTGCTCCGGTTTTCGCCGGCACAAAGGAGGGCCTCGCCGAGGAAAACATGCAGGCCCGCCTCCGGGGCAACATCCTCATGTCGCTCTCCAATAAATTCGGGCACCTCCTGCTCACCACCGGCAACAAGAGCGAAATCGCCACCGGTTACTGCACCCTCTACGGCGATATGTGCGGCGGCCTTGCGGTCATCTCCGATGTGCCCAAGATGATGGTCTACGAACTTGCCCGCCACATGAATGCCGAATATGCCAGTGCCGGCAAAAACCCGCCAATCCCCGAAGGCTCTATCACCAAGCCCCCCAGCGCCGAGCTCAAGCCCAATCAAACCGACCAGGATTCCCTCCCGCCGTATGAGGTGCTCGACCAGATCATCGAGCGCTACGTGGAGGAAGAAAAATCTGTCCCCGAGATCATCGCCGAGCACATCCCCGGCGCCGAGCCGGCGATGATCGAACGCGTGGTCCGTCTCATTGACGTAGCGGAGTACAAACGCAAGCAGATGGCTCCGGGCATCAAGGTCACCTCGCGTGCCTTTGGCTTCGGCCGGCGCATGCCCATCGCCCAGCGCTTCGATCCGCGCATGGCCCCCCTGTAAGCACCCTCCGAGGCACCCGACTCTTTTGAGTTTCCGCAGTGCTTCGCCTACGATGTTCCCTCTCCCGTTTTTAAGCGGAAAATCCGCGTCCTCCGAGAGGTTTCATGGATACCAAACGCCTTTTCACAACAGCCCTGATCGTCATGGCTGTCATGCTTGCTTTTAACTACTTCATGAAGGGACCCAACGCGGCTGGCGGGGGCGCAGCGGCCGGGCCGGCGGCCAATTCGATGTACCAGGACCTGCCCGAGAAGTCGCAGGCTCACGAGGCGGACGCCGCACCGGCGGAAATCGTCATCGGCAGCGCGGACGCGGCCCACCCCGATAAGCTCGCCCTGCGCATCAACCCCGTCACCGCCGCCGTCGATCGCGCCCAGCTGAACATTCGCGACTATGCCCAGACGTACGAACGAAAAGACCCGCTCACGCTCTTTGAAGTAGCCCCCGCCGAACCGGTGCGCCCTTTTGCAACCGTCGGCATCCATGTCACGCGGTTTGGTGAAAAGGCCGAACTCGGCTATGGCCTGGTCCATTCCACGGATAAATCCGGCAAGACCTCCGTACGTGAGTTGGCGGGAGACGATTCCGCCGACGACATAAGCAAGGGCAACGCCACATGGGTGCTTGACCGCCAGTTTCTCTGGAAAGCAACGTCCGGCCCAGCGGACTCTGGAGGGGTGGTCCACGATGCCACGCTGCTGATGACGCTGCAGCTCAAGAATGTTCCCGTCGCCGAAATCACCAAGACCTTTCACGAAGACCCCAAGACCTAC
>Ga0265314_10002661_pt1 | contig 17912 bp, 15 predicted proteins | sample 4126metaG_FD_203106 | JGI IMG/M metagenome (GOLD analysis project Ga0265314, IMG submission 203106) | Rhizosphere microbial communities from Carex aquatilis grown in University of Washington, Seatle, WA, United States - 4-1-26 metaG | ecosystem: Host-associated > Plants > Roots > Rhizosphere >... | reverse complement strand
CTCGACCGGCGGCGTGGGCGATAAAACCAGTCTGGTAGCGGCGCCTTTAGCCGCGGCTGCTGGTGTCGTTGTCCCCATGACCGGGGGACGCGCCCAAGGCTTCGCCGGCGGGACCCTCGATAAGCTAGAGGCGATTCCGGGGCTCCGCACCAACCTGAGTGCGGAGGAGTTCATCGCCCAGTTGAACGAGCATAAGCTGGCCTTTGCGGCTGTGCCCACGGAGATCGCACCGGCTGACGCGCGATTGCAGGCGTTGCGCGACGCCACGGCGAGCGTCGAATCGATTGCCCTGATGGCCACCTCCATCATGGCGCGCAAGATGGCCTCGGGTATTGATGCGCTGGTCCTGGACGTGAAGGTTGGAGCCGGCGCATTCATCAAAAAGCAAATCGACGCCCGGCGCCTGGCGCAATTGATGGTCGGAATCGGGCGGCGCATGGACAAGAAGGTCCAGGCGCTCATTACCGACATGAATCAGCCGCTAGGCTTTGCCATCGGCAATGCGCTCGAAGTAATGGAAGTTTCGCAGACGTTGCAGAACGTCGGGCCGACGGATCTCACGCGGCTGTCGCTTGAACTGGCTGCACGCATGATCTTCCTGGGCAAGATCACGGCTACTCTCGAGGAAGCACGCGAGCTGGCGCAATCGAAGCTGCTGGATGGTTCCGGATACCGCAAGCTGAAAGAAGTGATCACGGCGCAGGGCGGCGATGCCCGCGTGATGGATCGCTTCGAACTGCTCCCCAATGCCACCGGCGCGCGCGAAATCAACTCGCCGCGGGCTGGCTATGTCAGCGCCATTGATGCCGAGGGAATCGGCCAGGCTTCGGCCATGATCGGCGCGGGCCGTGAAAACAAGGACGATGCCATCGATCCCGCGGTGGGCGTGATTCTCGAAGTCAAAGTCGGCCAGAAGGTTGACGCTGGCGGCGTGCTGTGCCGCCTGTATTACACCCGTGAGGATCTGGTGGAAGATGCGGCCCAGATCGTGGAAGGTGCTTTCCGCATTTCGTCCAGCGCCCCCGAAGAACGCGCTTTGATTCTAGAAGTCGTCGGCTAATCAAGCGGTTCAAAAAACATGCAGCGGTTCACCGGGCTGCTCGGACTCATCGTCATCGTTGCTCTGGCGTTCTTGTTTTCGAACAATCGCCGGGCAATCCAGCCGCGCGTCATCTACTGGGGCCTGGGGCTCCAGTTCGGTTTCGCGTTCCTGGTTTTGAAAACCCCCATTGCCGAGTGGTTCAAGAAGCTGAGCAATGGCGTCAACAGCATGCTCGGGTACGCCATCGAAGGCAGTAAGTTCGTCTTCGGCGATAAACTCGGCGCGCCTAACGACCAGTTCGGCACGGTGTTCGCGTTCCAGGTGCTGCCGATCGTCATCTTCATCGCGTCGCTGTTCGCGATTCTGTATTACCTGGGCGTCATGCAAGTGTTCGTGCGCGCCATGGCGAGCGTGATGCAGCGCGTGATGGGCACCAGCGGCGCCGAATCGACCAGCGTCGCCGCCAGCATCTTCATGGGACAGACCGAGGCTCCGCTGACCATCCGCCCGTTCCTCGCGGGGCTGACGCAGAGCGAGCTGTTCACCATCATGACCAGCGGCATGGCGCACGTTTCCGGCGCGGTGATGGCCGCCTATGTCCTGATCGCTCATGTCGAGATACGACATTTGCTGACAGCCGTGATCATGACCTCTCCGGCCACGCTGATGCTGGCCAAGATCCTGATGCCAGAAACCGAAACGCCCGCAACCATGGGCGGGATCAAGATTGAAGTGGAGAAGCCCGGCGTCAATGTGATCGATGCGGCCGCGCGCGGCGCAGCCGACGGTCTGCAGTTGGCGCTGAACATCGGGGCTATGCTGATCGCCTTCATCGGTCTGATCGCCATGCTCAATGGTGGCTTGCAGGCGATTCACGCGACGCGTTTCTTCGGATGGCTGCCCGATTCGATGCAGGGCATCCTGGGCCGGCTCTTCGCGCCCATCGCCTGGCTGCTGGGAGTGAAGTGGGACGACTGCGCGACGGTGGGAAATCTCTTGGGAACCCGGCTGATCCTGAATGAATTCGTGGCGTTTGTGGATCTGGGGAAAATCGGTGCCGGGCTGGATCCCAAGTCCTTCGTGATCGCGACGTACGCGTTGTGCGGCTTCGCCAACTTGAGCTCGGTCGCGATGCAGGTGGGCGGAATCGGGGCTCTGGCGCCGACTCGACGATCGGATCTGGCACGGCTGGGAATGAAAGCGGTTGCGGCCGGAACCATGGCGAATTTCATGTCGGCCTGCATTGCTGGAATGCTGTTATGAGTGTGGGCGTAATTCTCGGCAGCGGTCTCGGATCGTTTGCCGATACGCTCGAGAATCGCGTCGAGACGCCTTATTCGGAAATACCCGGCTGGCCCGTATCGACGGCCAAGGGCCACGCGGGCAAGCTGGTGACGGGACGTCTTCTTAATAAAGAGCTCGGAGACACGGAGTTGATCGTGGCTGCCGGCCGCGCGCATCTGTATGAGGGCTATTCGGCCCAACAGGTCGCGTTTCCCATTCGCGAGCTGGCGCGGCGCGGAGTCAAAAGTCTAGTGATCACGAATGCCGCTGGCGGCGTGAACCTCAGCTACAAGCCGGGAGACTTGGTGCTGATCTCGGATCACATCAACTTGATGGGCGTGAATCCGCTGATCGGTGCGAATGACGAATCGCTCGGTCCGCGCTTTCCCGACATGAGCGAAGCATATTCCAGCGAATATCGCGAAATCGCCAAGCAAGCCGGCGGGCTCAAAGAGGGCGTTTACGCGGCGCTTTCTGGGCCGAGTTATGAAACACCCGCGGAGATTCGTTATCTCCGAACCATCGGCGCGGACCTGGTGGGGATGTCGACGGTTCCGGAAGTGATCGCGGCGAACCACATGGGGATCAAAGTGCTCGGGATTTCCTGCGTGACGAATATGGCGGCGGGCATTCTGCCGCAGAAGCTGAGTCACTCGGAAGTGATGGAAACGGGCGATCGAGTCAAAGATACACTGGCGGCGCTGCTGCGTGCGGTGCTGCCGAAGTTGAAGTAGGTGGAGCAGGCTTTTAGCCTGCAACGGGTGCTTCAGCACCCGCGCCGATCGGAGGCTAAAGCCTCCGTTGCAGGCTGAAGCCCGCTCCACATCACAGCCGGTAGATCGTCACGCCGCTTAGCAACTTTGGATAGAAATCGGTCGACTTCTGCGGCATCACACCGCCGGCGAACGCGATCCGAGCCATTTCGTCGATCGGCGTTGGCTCCAGCAAAAATGCCGCCTGCGCGCCCTTCCCCCGGACTTCCGCAACGGCCGTATCGACGCCGCGCACGTACGTAATGTATCTCTCATCCCGCACGGACTCTTCGCTGATGCCGAGCAGACCGCCCAGAATTTCCGTGTGCAGCACCGGAACATCGAGTTCTCCATCGCGCCGTTCGCGTTCTAGAACATATGCCCGGCTGGCCGCGACGAGCCCGATGCGCACAATTCCCTTTGGAGCCCCGCGCTGCGGCATGCCCTCTTGGACCGACCAGCCACTTGCGCGAGCTTTCGCGAGCAACGCGACCGCCTGAAAGCCTTCAAGGTTCCGCAGCACGCGATGCGTCGCCAGGATCTTCAGCCCCGGCGAATACATATTGACGAACGTCATCATGACGTACTCCGCAGCAGGTACACCAGGATTTTCGTTGCGATATGCCAGAGCCGTCTCATAGCGATGATGTCCATCCGCAATAAGCAGGCTTTTATCTGACATCAATTCTTTCATCCGCTGTATAGTCACGTGTTCCGTAATCGGCCATAAGCGGTGCCGGGCTCCGTATTCGTCGAGAACATCGAGCTCGGGAGCACCCGCCGCGGCTTTCGCCAGCACTTCATCGACGGATCCTTCGCGATCCGGATACAGCATGAAAATCTGGCCAAAGTGTCCGCGCGTGTGCCGTAACAGTTCCAGTCGATCTTTCTTGGGACCGGACAACGTTTGCTCGTGGCGATAGACCACGCCGGCCGAGTAGTCCTCAACCTTGCCGATTCCGATGAAGCCCATGCGCGTGGCCCTCTCATGCGTATCGGGCACGGCGAAGTCCTGAAAGTAGGCGTAGAAACCGGGCTTAGGATCCTGCGCCAGGATGCCGTCGCGTATCCAATCTTTTAAGTGCTTCGCAGCTCGCGTGTAGACGTTGTCGGATGGACCATCCGAGCTATGGCGTTCTCCGAGAATCACCCGCACTAGGTTGTGCGGGCTCGCGGCGAGATACTTGGCCTGCATCGCGGGGTTGATCTTGTCGTAGGGCTGCGTGAGCAGATTCGCGGGATCGCCAGCCTTGGATGTGTAGCGGTAGGGTTGAAACGGTTTGAGGGTTGCCAATACTCAGGATAGCGTCAGCGCGACGCCGTCCGCGTCGCCATCGGCGCGGCTATCGAAACGGCGCGAGGACTCACTACGGCCCCGGCAAACCAAGGAGAAAAGAACTGCGGCCGGAAATTCACGATGGTCACGCTGAGTGTTTCATCGTCGGGACGTTCGGACGGTGCGAGGTGGCGAACTACTACGTTCTCCCGCTTCAGACCTAGGAACGCAGGCGTATCGCCGCGAGGCGCGTCGGTCTGAGTGTAGAGAACCAGATTGACGATAGGATCGGGCTTGTCCCACGGATGCACCACACCCCAGCGGACTGCGGTGCGTACTCGTTCCACGAGCGACTGGTGTGCGAATAGGACCTGGCCGCAATCGATCACCCCTAGCAGCAGCGCGAAGAAGACCAGCAGAACGAGCGTCGCCTCGACCATACTTTGCCCGCGTTGGTTGCAACGTTTCACGGCTCACGCTCCGCGGGCGCGAAGCGCCCCACGAACGGATACTCGACCGCCGGCTTTCCGGTGAAGCGAAACATTCCGAACGCGGCGTCCACGGTGTAATCGACGATGGACACGTTCACGGCCGCAGGTTTCCCGGATTCATCCATGACCCAATCCACCTGCACCTGCTCAGGCTTCAGATTCGCGACCTGGGGCACCGCATCCGGCGAGGGGCGCGAATCGCCGTACACCACCATGTTGCGGATCGCGGCGTTGCCCTTTTCGATGTCCGGCTGCGCGGCGGCACGATACGTCCGCATCGCTGCGTAGCGTCCGCCGTTACCCACGGCCGTCACCAACTGGTTGTAGACGTAAAAGGTGTAACCGAACTGGACCGTGCCCGCGACACACGACACCATCACGACGGCCGAGACGGCGAGCTCGATCATGGCGTGGCCCCGTTGCCGGGCTCGTCTCATCATTCGACTATTTCTCACTCCACAAGCCTCACTGGTTTCGCAGCGGCCACGCTGTGTGCAGGAACCGTTAACACGGGCTGTCCGCCCACCGCTCGCAGGAAAGTAATCTCCACCTGATTGTCTGGAGCCGTGACGCGGGCCCAACTCCGTTTATCCGGGCTGAACTCCACTACCACGCCGGTGAACGATTTCGTTCCCAGGTTCCAGCGCATCGGCAATTTTGCGACGGCCTGGCGAGCCCGCTCGAGTCCCGCATCCGTTCCGTCGAGTTTGGACGCGGCGGCCATGGCGGCGGCGTCGGTGAAAACCTGCGCTTCGTTGTGGGCGATGTAGATGCGGCCGAAGTCGAACGCCAGGCCCATCACGGCCAGCATTACCACCATGGCGACGGACATCGCGATGAGCACGAAACCTTTTTGACGTACACGCATTGCTGCCAAAGAATCGGCAGAATCCGTTGTATTCGTTAGGCGTGCAACGGCTGGCCCAGCCCGACGGGCTTCCGCGCGCGGACCAGCAAAACGGCGCCGGCGGCGGCCAGACCGATCGCGATCCACTGCGTAATCGAAAGCGGCAAGCCGAAAGGCAGCGCCTGCTCATGATTGCGGAAGAACTCAATGAAGAATCGCAGAACCGAACTGATCACCAGGTACAGTCCGATGATCTGGCCGGGTGCGTGCGGCTTTCCGAATCGCCAGTACAGGAACCCAAACACCAAAGCTTCTGAACCGGACTCATACAACTGGGCAGGATGCAACGCGATTTCGAGCGGGACTCCGGTGAGCGCGTAGGCCGCCGGATCGTGGAACTTCACCGCCCAAGGCAGATTGGTTTCGGTCCCCCAGCAGCATCCCGCGGCGAAGCAGCCGACCTTGCCGATCGCATGTCCCAGCGCGAGGCCGGGGGCGAAGGCGTCGGAAGTTCCCAGCAGCGGCAATTTCTGGTGACGCATATACAGGACCGCGGTCACAAGCGCGAGAATCAGTCCGCCTTGAAAAACACCGGCCGCCTGGAGCGTCGCCAGCGAGAAGATGTCGCTGGGATTCGCCATGTAGCGGTGCCAATCGAACACGATCATCAGGATCTTGGCGCCCAGCATGCCGGCGAGCGCCACGTAAACCGCGAGGTTCGTCACCAGCTCGGCGTTGAGACCCTTGCGGCGCGCAAGCTTGACGGTTACCGCGAGCCCGGCCAGAAAGGCCAGCGCGACCATCACGCCGTAGGTCGGAAGGTAAAAGCTTCCGATGGAAATAAGCTTCGGGAGCATTCTGCTTTTAGGTTATCACCTGCCGCTTGTGGGGCAGGTTTTTAACCTGCGCGACGAATACGTCGATAATCAGGGTAGCGGAGGCAGAGGAGCACTACTCTGGGTCAGCAGGCCGTGCAGAACCGCGCAGCCCGCGAAGAAGAATAATGCCCCTACGAGGATGGAAATGGCCGCTCCCGCCGACGCACTGTCCCGCTCCTTTGGTAATCCGCGCATCAGTGTCCACGTAGCCTCTATGTACTTTTCTGGATATCGAATTCCGTAATAGGAGTTGTAGAAGAGCCAAGCCGCCATCGTCCAACTGATCGCGATGCCGACGTAGGGGCTCATACGCGTTTATTCGCCAGTTTAGCAACGATCCATATTGGGTCCAACTACGGAGGGTTTTCCAGTTGGCTGTGCTAAAATCACGAATAGAAGGACTTCCGTGCGATTCGGGCGAATTATCCTGGTCAGTTTAGCTCCGTTGCTTGGCTTGTCGGCGTTCGCCGCGGCCATGGCCACGGGACCCGCCGTATCGAACGAACACAAGTCCAATTCTCTGACCCGTCTGCTGCTGTCGGTGGTGACGCCGATGGACGAATCGTCCGCCCTGAACGTTCGGGCGGAGCGGTCATCGCCGCAGGCGGTCTTACCCGTCATGGCTTTGGCCGAGACACCTCTACGGCATTCGCTGTGGATGGTCGCGAGCCAGACCGTACTTCCCTTCTCCGCCCGATCCCAGCATCGCTCCCAACTTCGCTGCTGAAATAGCGTCAACCCGCAACCCGAACGTTATTCCACTGTAAGTAAGAACGGGAGGTCTGATTATGCCCATGGAACAAATGCTGGCGAAGGTTTTCGGCACCAAGCACGAGCGCGACATCAAGGCGATGCGCCCTCTGGTCGCGGCCATCAACGATATGGAGGGCCGCATCCAGGAGCTCTCGGATCAGGAACTCGCCGGCCAAACGGTCATCTTCAAGGAACAGATCGCGCAGGGCGCATCGCTTGACGATATCCTGATCCCCGCGTTTGCCACCGTGCGCGAAGCCGGCCGCCGCATTCTCAACATGCGGCATTTCGATGTCCAGCTCATTGGCGGCATTGTCCTCCATCGCGGCAAGATCTCCGAAATGAAGACCGGCGAAGGTAAGACGCTGGTCGCGACGCTGCCGGTATACCTGAACGCGCTCTCCGGGCTCGGTGTGCACGTGGTCACCGTCAACGACTACCTGGCCGAGCGTGACTCCGCCTGGATGGGCCGGATCTACAAGGGCCTGGGCCTGAGCGTCGGCGTCATCGTTCACGATCTGGACGATAGCGAGCGGCGGGCCGCCTACGCCGCCGACATTACCTACGGCACCAACAACGAGTTCGGATTCGACTACCTCCGCGACAACATGAAGTTCCGGGTCGCCGAGTGCGTCCAGCGGACCATCGAACCCATTACTGTGCCCGCCGTCGATGGTAAGGGCACCCAATTCAAGATGTTCAACTACGCCATCGTCGACGAAGTCGACTCGATCCTGATCGACGAGGCGCGGACACCGCTGATTATCTCGGGTCCGAGCGAGGAATCCACCGACAAGTACTACAAGATCAACCGGCTGATCCCCAGCCTGATTCGCGGCGAAGTAATCGAAGGCAAGGAGCCGGGGCAGAAATGGACCACCGGCGATTACACCGTCGACGAACGCCACCGCAGCGTGGCGCTTACCGAGGAGGGATCGCTCAAGATCGAGCGCCTGCTCGGCATGGGCAATCTGTATGAGGCCGCCAACATGGAAGTGAATCACCATGTGCAGCAGGGCCTCAAGGCCCACGTGCTCTTCCAGCGCGACAAGGATTACGTCGTCAAAGACGACGAGGTCATCATCGTCGACGAGTTCACCGGCCGCCTGATGCCGGGCCGCCGCTGGTCGGACGGATTGCATCAGGCTGTGGAAGCCAAGGAAGGCGTCAAAATCCAGCGCGAGAACCAGACGCTGGCCACCATCACCTTCCAGAATTACTTCCGCATGTACAGGAAGCTGGCCGGCATGACCGGCACCGCCGATACGGAAGCCGCTGAATTCGAGAAGATCTATGGACTCGAAGTCACGCAGATCCCCACCAACCGGATCATGCAGCGAACCGATTACCAGGATATGGTGTACCGCACGGAAGAGGAAAAATTCCGTAACGCCGCCAAGGAAATCCAGGAAATTCACGCCAAGGGACAGCCGATCCTGGTGGGTACGGTTTCCGTTGAGAAATCCGAGAAGCTGTCGAAGATTCTGAGCAAGATGGGTGTCCGGCATGAGGTCTTGAACGCCAAGAATCACGAGCGCGAGGCGTTTCTCGTCGCGCAGGCCGGGCGCAAAGGCGTAGTCACGGTATCGACCAACATGGCCGGCCGCGGAACCGACATTCTGCTGGGCGGTAATCCCGAGTTCATGACCAAGGAGCGGCTACGCAAGGAGAACAAAGATCCCGACGTCATGCAGACAGCGGCCGTCGGATCGCCCGAGCGCATGGAATGGGATGCCCTTTTCGCGAAGTTCAAAGCGGAAACGCAACAAGAGCATGACGAAGTTGTCGCCCTGGGCGGCCTGCATATTTTAGGCACCGAACGGCACGACTCGCGCCGTATCGACAATCAGCTTCGTGGACGATCGGGACGGCAAGGCGATCCCGGGTCGGCTCGCTTTTATCTGTCGCTACAGGACGACTTGATGCGCATCTTCGGCGGAGAGCGCATGCAGAACCTGATGCTGCGGCTCGGCATGGAAGAAGACGTGCCGATCGAGAGCAAGATGATCACCAAGCGCATCGCGGCCGCCCAGAAGGCCGTGGAAGCGCAGAATTTCGCGGCTCGCAAACACATCCTCGAGTACGACGACGTGATGAATAAGCAGCGCCAGGCGGTGTACAGTATGCGCCGCGGCCTGCTGGAAGGCAATGACCAGAAGGAACGCATTGGCGAAATTATCGCGGGCATCCTGGGTTCGTTCGTCGACGCGCGGCTGCCCGAAAAAGCGCATACCAGCGCGTACGATTGGACCGGCCTTGAAACCGATGTCCTCACTCAATTCGGTGTGAAGATTCGTACGGAAGAGCTGGCGGACCTGCCTCGCAACCAGGCCGAGGCGGATATTCTCGAGCAGCTCAACAAGAAGTATCAGGAAAAAGAAGACATGCTCAGCGCGCCGCTGCTGCGCGAAACCGAGCGCATGATCATGCTCAACGTCATCGACAACCAGTGGAAGGATCACTTGTTGTCGATGGATCACCTGAAGGAAGGCATCGGGCTGCGCGGCTACGGCCAGAAGGATCCTCTGGTCGAGTACAAGAAAGAATCCTACGTTCTGTTCCAGGACATGATGGACCGCATCGAGGATGAAACGGTCCGCTACCTGTTCTTCCTGCAGCGCAGCGAGGGTCCGAACGTTCCGCATCCGGAATTGTGGAATGAGGCGGACGAAGACGACGGCCGGGGAGAAGACGAGGCCGACGCCGTGGGAGTTGCCTCCGGACCCACGAATGAGCAGCGCCAGATCGAGTCTCGCGCCGCGCAGAATTCGGTGATGGACTTTACGCGTAAGATCGAGCGCAAGAAAGAAAAAGAACTAGCCGAGCTGCAATTCGTGGGCGGCGAAAACTCGACTAAGAAACAGCCGGTGCTCGCGAAGAAGGTGGTCGGCCGCAACGATCCTTGCCCGTGCGGCAGCGGAAAGAAGTACAAGAAATGCTGCGGAAGTTAGTCCTTTTGCTTGCCGTGCTCCCCTTGGGCGCGGCCATCCTCCCGGACCATATCGGCGACTATGCCAGGGGCGAGACCAAGGCGCTGGCGGCGGCGGACCCCGGCTTGTATCAGGAATTCGGGTTCATCTCGGCCGAACAGGCCCAATACGCGGCTCCTGACGAAAAGCCCTCAAAACGTTTTACGGCGACCGCCTGGCGGCTCCGCGATTCCACCGGCGCTCTGGCCCTTTTCGACGTCCGGCGGCCGGAAAACGCGACACCGGCGAAATTGTCGATCCTGTCGGCGAAAACGCCGGATGGAGCCCTCTTCACGTACGGAAACTACGTTTTTCAGGTTGCCGGCGAGGTCCCGGAACAAAAGGACCTGGAATTGCTTTTTGCCCAGCTTACCCAGCTCGACAACGCGCCCCTCCCCGCCCTGGCTACCTACCTGCCCCAAGACGGGCTGATCCCCAATTCCGAGCGCTATATCCTGGGTCCGGCTTCCCTGGCCCGCTTTGAGCCCAGGATCGGTCCGTCCCTGGCTGCCTTCCACCTGGGTACCGAAGCTCAGTTGGGCCGCTACAGGACGCCCAAAGGCGATCTGAGCCTAGCCATTTTCAGCTACCCAACCCCCAATATGGCTCGGGAGCGGCTGGACGAGTTCTCCAAGCTTCCTGGCGCCATCGCCAAACGGAGCGGTCCGCTGGTGGCCGTAATCGTACAGCCGCCCGACCCGGACGCTGCCGAGCGGGTCCTGGCCGGGGTCCAGTACGCGGGGAATCTCACGCTGAATGAGAAGGTTCCGGTCAATCAAGGCCTGTTGATGTACAAGCTGTTTCTCAATGTCTTCGTCCTCACGGGGGTACTTGGCGCTCTGAGCATCATCATCGGAATTGGGTTCGGAGGGTTCCGAGTTCTGCGAAGAAAGTTCGGAAAACCCGGCCACGACGACCCCTTTCAGCTGCTGCGGATCGGCGATAAGTAAGCCTAGACGTTCCGCACCCTTAGACGGAAAGCGGACCCTGGCCGGATCGGAATAACAACAGTTTTTCCACAAACGGCACACTTCTGAGTTTCTTTGCAAGTATTTTGGATTCAGAGGATTGCGAGCAGAATCGCAGCCAAAGTTTTTTCCCTTGACTAAATCTGCGCCGCACCCTAATATCGCAATCACAACCAGGTTTTGGCGGTTGCGAAACCGTCGAATCTGATTCTCCCATGTACATCACCCCGCGAGAGCGGGGGAAGCGGAATGCTCACCTTCATCGGGTGAGCATTTTCGTTTTGGAGGGGTGTGCGTGGGGTGTACCATGGGTCCGATGCCATCCTACCCATCCATCGCCCAAACTCTGACCGATTCCCTCCACCTGGAACGTCCGCCCGTCGCGGTGTGTTTCGCCGACGCGATTCCCTCCGGGATGAAGACGTTCGCCGGCTCGGTCCCAGCCGGTTGCCGCTTCTGGCAGGAGGCGCAGGGCGGAGTGTTCGCCACTGTGCCGAGCGATCACGATCTTTGCGGCATCGGGATCTATACGCACAACCTGGAAGCCTCGCCCGCGGCCCAAAAAGACCTGGGCGATGCGTTGAAAGTTTTCGCGGACCTGGGCTATGTTCGCGAGCAGGACATTCCGATGATTCCTGTCCTGAAGGATCGTCCGCAGGCTGTGATCTATGGTCCGCTGAGTCAGGTTCCGCTGCCTCCGGATGTGGTGCTGCTGTTCGTGAATGCGGATCAGACGCTGGTGCTATCGGAAGCTTCGCAGCAACTCGAGGGCGGACTTCCCCCGGCCATGGGACGCCCGGCGTGCGCGGTGGTGCCGCAAGCGTTGAACAACAACCAGACGGCGCTCAGCCTGGGATGCTGTGGGGCGCGCGCGTATCTGGATATCCTGACACCGGGCGTCGCTGTTTACGCGATTCCCGGGAAAAAGCTCGAGGCGTTCACCGAGCGCGTTGCGGCGCTGGCCAAGGCGAACGCCGTCCTGACCACGTTTCACACCTTGCGGCGCAAAGAGGTGGAGGCGGGCAAACATCCCAGCGTTCAGGAATCGCTGGCAGCGATGAGCTAGCGTGATGAGCTAGGACGGGAGGCGGAAATGCGGCCGATTATTTTCGTTCTGGCAGCAGCGGTAGCGGCGAGCGCGCAGGATGACGCGCGGGCTCGCAAAGAAGCCGCGCTGGGCGCGCAACTGGCGAAGCAAATCCAGCAGCGAACCACTGCGATCGAGAATCCGGCCGTTCTGAATTACCTCGATCGGATTGGCCGAAGGCTAGCAGACGGAAATCGTGTCTATACATTCGCACTGATCGCCGACGATGCGGGCGGTAAGACGCATGAGCCGCTCTCTCTTCCCGGAGGATACATTTTCGTCTCCGCGGGCCTCATCCAGAGCGCGACCAGCGAAGCTGAGGTGGCGGGCATGCTGGCGCATGCGATGGCGCACGTCACGGCGTCTCGGCCTCAAGTTGGGAACGGCACGATTCCGATCGTCTTTATCGGAGGATCGCAAGGCCTAGTTCCGACAAGCGTTCGTAAGACGCAGCGAGGCAATGAGACGCGGGCGGACGCGATGGCTGTTCAAACGATGTCCGCAGCAGGATACGATCCGGAGGCGCTCCCGAGCTATCTCGCGCGAGTGCAACCGCCTCCCGAACGGACTGCCAAAGTCCTCGCTGCATTACCGGATCGAGACGCCCGCATCGCGGCACTGCGGGAAGTGATTGCCCAGTTGCCTGCGCGAGCCTATGCTTCGCCGGATTCGGAAGAGTTCCATCGAATGCAGGAACAGGTTCCGGTCAGCACCCTGGACTTGGTTCCACCGACGCTTCGCCGGCAGAATTAGTGTGAGCTAGATCCCAGCTTCCTGGCTGAAATACTGGAAATCTTCCCGCCAGCCACCTTGGCCGTGGCCAATATCTTTGTAGTTCTCTACGAACTCAATGGCGCGAATATATTTCACCATCGTGAAACCGAGCTGCGTTTCGACGCGAAGACGAAGCGGCGCCCCGTGTAAGATCGGGAGGGTCTGGGCGTTCATTTCGTAAGCCAGAATCGTCTGCGGATCATCGGCCAGTTCCATGCGAATCGTACCGTAGAAGTATCCAGGGCCCTGGGCATGTGGCTCCGACGTGGATTTGTTATCGAACGCATAAAAGACAATGTACCGAGCGGAGTCCAGCGGTTGGCAGAGCCCAACGATGTGACGCAGAGATACGCCCGTCCATTCCGCGACGCCCGACCAGCCCTGGATGCAGCAGTGCTTCGTAATTTGAGTTTGTTTCGGCATGCCGCGAAGCTCCGCCAGCGTTAGTTGCAGCGGGGTGGTGACTAATCCACCGACCTCCAGGCTATAGTTCGCAAAGTTATCGCGTGCCATCTCCAAATACTTTTCGTCTTTTGGCGGCCGGCCGTTCACCCACAGGTAAGGCGAAATGTCCGCGGGGGAGTAATGCTGCGCAGAACGTTCATGACCGAAAAGAAATGTGCGCAGCGGGTCCGTGATGGACTGAGTGGCATTTTGGACGAAGCGTGGACAGCGGCGCGAGCACACGGTGGTAACGACGTGGATCGCAACGACGCCCGTCAGACCAGCCAGCCAGACCGCCAGAGCAAGCGTCCGTTGTGGATCGTGCGTCTGTCCCAGAACAATTCGCGCCAGCTCTGTCCGGAAACCGTGCAGAGCCACGATCGTGACGTGTCCGATGAAGAATACGAGGAATGCACAAAGAGCCAGGAAATGGAGACTGCGCGCGCCCTGCCGTCCGTGAAAGATTTTGATATACCTCGGAAAACGAGCGGCGACCGCTGGGGACATTGCGATCCCGGTAGCCATGCTGAACGGTGCGAGAAAGAAGATAACGGCCGCGTACGTCAACTGCTGTAAGGCGTTATAAGTTCCCGGCGCTTCCACCAGGTGAAAGCTTAGATAGCTGAGCAGTGCGCGCCAGGCATCCGGGAAGACCTGCCAGGAATCCGGAATCAGGCGTCGCCACTCAGGGGTGACAAAGAGCATCGCAACGTACATCAAACCCGTCAGCAGCCACGCGAAATCGGTGAGAAAGTGCCAGTGCCTCCCGAGGCCCAAGTTCGCATGGCCCGGCAGGGCGATCACGGACGAAAACGAACTTTCCTCGTCACTCGCGCACCACAGTTCGTCTTTCGGTCTCTGCTTCCTGGTGAACTTGAGCCATTCACTTCCGGGCGTGCAGTGATCGTTCCAGTAGAATCTCGGATGCGCGCTCAAGATCTCGAGACCACTGCGAATCAGAAGGGACAGAAAGAGGAAGTTGAAGAAATGCGCCGCACGAAGCCATAAGGGGAAATCCAGAACACTCACGGCGACAATCATACGCTGTCTCCGCACGACCCTGCCGTTAAATCTTCGAGGCCTGAACCGGCCTACAGATTCGAATTCGTTTGGCCGAATGCAGAAACAGGTTCGCTAGTGTTACCATCGCAAGTGCATCCGATCCACCTCGCGGAGAGGTGGCTGAGTGGTCGAAAGCAGCGGTTTGCTAAACCGTCGAACGGACTTAAATCTGTTCCGGGGGTTCGAATCCCCCCCTCTCCGCCATCCTATTTTCCATGTAGGATGTCGCCCGACTGGATTTCTAGCGTGCGGGTTGGTTCCAGTTCCGCACAGCCACGGCTGCGATCACCGTGCCGGTCCCATAATTCGCCCACGTCCAAAAGCTTCGGGTCTCGGGATGCTTCCGCATGATCATTCGTTCCGCAAGGATCACCCCACCAGCGATACCCGACTTAATGGCCATCTGCCGGCCACCGAACTGGCCCTGTCCGAGGACCGGGTTCGCTTCGATACTGCCTCGCGAGCTCATGGTGTCCATCATGTGTGCGCCGACAAAGAACGCGACTGAAACATTCCAATTCCGCTGAGCGTGGTCTTGCGCGCATACGGTGAGCATCGATAGCACCAGCAGGACGAACATCTTCATGTTGTCCTCTATCGCCACCCGCGCCGACGATAATAGTTTTTTCGAAAAAAATGGCCCGGTGGTCGATTGATCTCACCACCGGGCCTTCTTGAGGGAAGAAAAACTTTAGGAGAACTTTATCGTTGGTGGCCGCCACCACCGTGGCTACCGCCACCACCACCGTGGCTACCACCGCCTCCGCCGCCGCGCTGGCCACCGCCTCCACCTTGCGGACGAGGCGCGCCGAATCCTCCGGAGGACGGCTGCGGACGGCTCATCTGTGGTGCAGCCTGGGGTGCAGGCTGCGCACGCTCGCGAACGATAGGCGGGCTGATGCGAACCGGCTGCTGGACATTTTGCCGCGGTGCAGTTTCACGCAGCGACTGAGGAGCCTGCGCGTTGGAACGGTTGCCTTCAAACGTCCGCCAACCGCCCGTGTTCGAATTGCCGCCGGGGCTCGAATTATTGTTCACCGCTCCGTTGGAAACAGCTCCATTGCGCTGGCCCATCGCCGGCGCAGCGTTATTCATGATGCGCGGCGCGGAGGCTTGTCCGGAGGAAGATTGCCCGAAAGGTTGTGCGGATCGCGCTTGCGATACCGGGCGCTGGGCGAAACTCGTGTTAGCGTTCACCCGCGGCATCGACTGCGTGTTCACCCGGGCGTCCGACATGCGCCGCGAGTCGGCCGACGCAGTGAACGGCAGCCTGCCCTGCACCGATCCCGCTCGCTGCAAGTCACTATTCGAAGCGCGCACGAAGTTATTCGAATTGATAAAGCGTCCGCGGCTGAAATCGTTCGCGTTGACGCTGGTCACGCCGCTGCGGCCGTTGACGGACCGCGCGTTGCGGAAACTGCTCGCCACGGATACGTTGACGATGCTCGTGCCGGCGTACCCGCGTCCGTACCACGGACGGAAGCGCTCGAACGGGGCCAGCGGAACCCAGCCCACGTTTCCAAACCCAAATCCGAATCCAACTCCACCGCCGGCGCCCCAGCCGAAGAATCCGACCATCGCGGGCCTCCAGTAGTGGCGGCCATAGATCGGCCCCGGATACCAAGCCCAGCCGAAGGGGCTCATGTACCAGTTGCCGTAATGATACGGGGCCCAGCCCCAAGGATCGCCGCTGACCCAGGTCCAGCCGTAGTAGGGTTCGTCCACCCAGCGGCCGTTCCGATAGGGCGCCCAGTCGGCGTCCTCGTTAGGAACCCACACGTTCCCATACTGCGGATCATTGTTCCAGCGGCCGTAGGTATCCAGATCCTCGGCGCCGGCCACGTCCGGACTCACGTAGCGATAACTTTGAGTGCGCTCCAGAAGCCGGTCGCGATCGACATTCCAGCGATCCCATTCGTCCTGCGGAATCGCCGAGTTAATCATGTATTCGGGATCGGAGGGCGTCCCGCGCGCTTCCATGGTGCGTCCCGCGGTGAGGGTCTCCGTGCCGCGCGGCGAGAAAATTTCGGCTTGGCCGAGACGCACGGTGATTTCGGTCTGCCCATCGGGAAGGACCGTGACCCGATAGATTCCCTCCTCCACGGGCCGGACGGAAACCGTCGGCGTGCTGATTTCGATATCCGCGCCGCTGTCACGCAACACGCGGAAAGTGGTGGTGCCGGCAGCGATCTGGACCAGAAAACGCCGGTCCTCCAGCTCGCCCATGCGAACTTCGGTAGCCGGACCCAGGCGGATCATGTTGCCCCAGTCAAACTGGATTTCGGCACGCGCGTTTTGGCCGGTGGCCAGGTGATCGTTGACCACCAGAGGCCCGTTCATGGCCGCCGCGCTCAACTCGCCCGAATCGCCGCGCCGCACGGAGACGTCGCCGTTGACCAGGCTGATGCGCGCCACGCCGTGCTCGGGGGCATAACCTTGGTCGTCGGCCTGCTGCTGCTGCTGGGGAGGCAGCTGTTGCGCCCAAACCGAGACCGCGCCTGCCAGCAGTACCGCTAGGATGGTTCGCGTGGTTCTTAGCGCCATGGTCATCGCCTCGCGAGTTCATTCGCAAGTGGCGGGCCAAATGGTAAATCGCTGAGTTTATGGAACTTCAACATCCAGCCGATCTTTTCCACATGGCTGAAAACCACCAACCTGCTGGGAATGAATCAGTTGGAACCTGCTGACCAAGAAACGTTTGCGCCCGCAAAGGTCTCATTTAGTGTCAGGAAATGTGGGAGACTAAGAGCGAGGGCGGGTGTCCAAGAGTATATGAAGTATTGGGCTTACCTGAGTGCCAAGCTAGCACTAGCTGGGTTGTTCCTGTATCGTGTAGGCCACAGCCTTCCGTACCTGCTTCCCCCTCCCAAAATGCGGTTCCATACAGAACCGATTGGATACGATCTAACCTACACCTTCCTCATGATGGCCTACACGCTATTGGCAGCAGGAGTGATCTGGGTGGTGATCTGGGATCAGCGCCTCCGCTGCCGAACTTGTTTACGAAAGTTGCGCATGCCCATCCTCACCGGCTCCTGGACTCATATCCTCCTCGGCCCGCCACGCACGGAGTACATCTGTCCGTTCGGGCATGGGACGCTGAAGGTCGACGAAGTGCAGATCACCGGTCATCAGGCTCCGGACTGGCAGCCGCACGAAGACATGTGGAAAGAGCTGGTATCGCTGGACGATACCAAAAAGTGAAAGCGGAGTCATAGCTCGAAGATGGCTGTAAAACTGCGCATTTCCAAAAATTCCCCGGTATTCCGGATGCTGAAGAGCCCA
>Ga0265314_10002660_pt1 | contig 17917 bp, 15 predicted proteins | sample 4126metaG_FD_203106 | JGI IMG/M metagenome (GOLD analysis project Ga0265314, IMG submission 203106) | Rhizosphere microbial communities from Carex aquatilis grown in University of Washington, Seatle, WA, United States - 4-1-26 metaG | ecosystem: Host-associated > Plants > Roots > Rhizosphere >... | reverse complement strand
CGCTTCCAGATAGGCGTTGGCATCGGCCGAACGGGCATCGTCCAGCTCGGTGTTGACGCCCCAGGTCAGGAACTTGCGCTTGATCAGATAATCGATGCCCTTGCCCTCGACCCAGAACTTCTCGACGGCATCGATATCCACGTCCTTTTGATTCACCGCCGAGGCGACAATCTTGGACGAGCTCTTCAGTTCCTCGCGCAGACGCACCATACGCTCGATGTTGGCAACCAAAGTGCCCCATTCCAGGCCGGCGCGGACCTTGTGGTAGGTCTCAGGCTCGCAGGCGTCGACCGAGAACTCGATCATGTCGATACCGGCCTCCAGCAGGGCGCGGCTGTTGGCGTCGTCGAACTTCGAACCATTGGTAATCAGCCCGATCTTGCAGCCCACCTGCTTGGCATAGGTAAGCAGCGGCACCGCCTGGGGATGCAGCATGGGCTCGCCGCCACCGGAAATGCGCAAATAGGCGCCGTACTGGCCCGCTTCGTCGGCGATCTTCTTGAACGTCGACTCGGGCATGTATGGCATGTCCCGATATTCCTTGCGGATGTTGGAATTGGTGTATGGGCAATGCGGACACAGCGCGTTGCATGGAAACACGAACGACAACACCAGCATCATCGGAAATTCCGACGCTTCCGGTCGGAGCCCGTAATCCTCCTGGGTGTGAACGACCGGGGTTTGCGACTTGGGCTGCTCGGACATGGTTCAGGCCTTCTGCTCGTCGTAGTACCAGAACGGCCGGGTGCCCTCGACGTTCTCGCGTTCATAGTCGGCCCCCGCCACCTGCCAGTCGCCGCAGCCCTTGCAGATATTGGGGATATTCTTCCAATCATGGTCGAAATGCGGCTTGCGCAGCTTCGCGCCCAGGACCGCCCACATCTCCTTGACGCTCATCTCGCGGGTATTGCCGGCGACGAACAGACCCTCGTAATCGATGGCACAGGCCACGGCATTACCGTTGGAATGGATAGCCATGGTGTTGATGCCCCAGGGGCAGGAAATGCGGAAATCGGTATTGTGCTTGATGGTATCCGAGCGCACGGTCCCAGTCGCCGTCCATTCCAGCATGGGGCGTACTTTTACTTCGGCACCGCGCGCATGCCAGTAATCGCGATACGCTTCGACCTCGTGGGCATTTTCCTGCATCACGGAGAACTGGGCGGTGATGGCGGGGTATTGCTGGCCGCTTTCCTGGCGCCGGCGACACAGTTCCTCCACCGCCGGATAGACCACATCCCACTTGGCCTTGTAGCGGATACTTTCGAAGGTTTCCTTGGACAGGCCGTCGAGGCTGAGAATGAAACGGCGCAGCGGCGACTTCAGGATCTTCGCGATGTTGTCGTTGCGATCGAGCAAGGTGCCGTTGGAGTTGAGCACCAGGTTCCTGCAGCCGACGCTGGCGGCGTAATCCAGACGGTCCCACAGCTCGTCGCCGAGGATCAGCGCCTCGCCGTAGAAGGTCGGCCAGATTTCGCATTCGGGGGCTTCGCGGCCCACCTCCTCGACGATCTTGTTCCAGATGTCGCGCTCCATGTGCTCCTGGGTACGCATCATCTCCTTGTGCGAACAGTGACTGCACTTGATGTTGCAGTACGACGTGTTCTCGATCACCAACTGCGGCGGAAATGCGGTGTCCCTCAGCTTGGCCTCGATCTCAAGCAACTTGGCGCGGCGGGCTTCATCCTCGAGATGGGGAGCGAGCTTGGCAAACTGAGACAAGGGAACCTTCCTTTTGAGAGACCCGATGGAGCGACGGCTGCCCAACATTGGCCCGATCCGGCACGGCGGGGCAATCGTTAAGTAGAATATGGAACGGTCAAGATGCAAGGGTCAGCATGATCGTTCCATCCAGTCCGGCCACCGCCAGCAGATCCGGCGCCGCCAGCCGTGTTTCGCCGGGCCGCAACGGAACGGCGGGAACAAGGGCGTTCCGCGCCAGACCGCACACGTGATGGCCCGCGATCACGGCCCCGGGAAATGGCGCCCAGGCCCTTACGCGCCGGGCGATATCGGCCACCGGCAGGGCGGTGGGAATCACACGCGAATCGTCATCGGGGCGGGGAAAGCTGGTGGCGGCGGCCTCATCCTGGACGACCGCGTGCCAGTCCCCGGTCCGGGCCGCCCGAGCCATGGCCACCGCCGCCGGACCCATTGGCTCGCACAGCCGCCGACGCAACGAGCCCTGCGTCTCGTCGGCAGCGATGGCAATCCTGTCCTGCCATAATATGTCACCGGCGTCAGCCTGGGCGACCAGGCGGTGGGCGGTGATTCCAGTTTCGGTTTCACCGTTGGCCAGCACCCAGAAGAACGGGTTAGGGCCGCGATAGGCCGGCAGCAGCGAGGGATGGATGTTGACCGCCACTTTGGCGCTGTCGATCAGCGGCTGGCGCAGGATGCGATGATAGGTGGCGGCCAGCAGCAGGTCAGGACGATGATCGCGCACCCAATCCTCGCCGTCGCCGTCATGGCGGACGGGGATGCCGTGGCGGCCGGCCAACAGTGCGATGTCTTCCACCGGAAAATAGGGATAGGGGCCGGTTTCGCGCCGGGTCACCAGCATCTCCGGCCCGTATCCGGCCGCCACCAGCGCCTCCAGCGCCGCGTTGCCCAGGCCGGTCAAAGCGAACAGGGCAATGCGCAGGCTCATGACTGGTATTTCTTCCACCAGCTTTGCAGCATCATCAGGTTCCAGATACGGTTGCCGTGGTTGGCGGTGCCGGCGTAATGGGCGGCCAGCATGGCCTGGACCGGCTCGGGCGCGATCAGGCCATGGGCGGCCAGACTGGCCGGCGACAGCAGCGCCTCCACTTCGGGACGCAGGCGGGCCAAAATCCATTCGTTGATGGGCATGATGAAACCCTCTTTCGGCCGGTCCAGCAGGTCCTGCGGCAGCAGGTCGCGCACCGCCTCCTTCAGGATGTGCTTCACCCGCCCGGCCTTGATCTTCATGGCTCCGGGAATGGTGGCGGCCAACTCGATCATGCGATGGTCGAGGAACGGGGGCCGCACTTCGACGGAATGGGCCATGGACAAGCGGTCGACGAAAGGCAGCACCTGATCGGGCAGCAGCGACTGGAAATCCACGAACAGGGCGCGATTCAGCGGGTCGCTGGTACCGGCGGCGGCATAGAGATCACGCACCAGATCCTCGGTGCGCCGACCGGCCACCGCCTCGCGCATGCGGGCGGTGTAGAACGGCTCCTTGGCGGCATCGTCGGCGATGTACTGGGCCATGCGCCGCGCCGCCTCGTCGCCACGCGCCAGGATACCCGCCAGAGTCTTGGGATCGTGACCGGTCAGCAGCGCCAGTTGGGACTCGTCCAGGTGGGCCAGGTCGCCCATGGCCTGGGCCGCCGCCAGGGGCTGCGCCAGGCGATGGGGCGCATAGGAGCCGAACAGTTCGTCGGCGCCATCACCCGACAAGGCTACCTTGACGTGGCGGGCGATGCACTGGGTGATGAAGAAGGTCGAGACCACACCCGAGAACGGTTCGTCGAAGGCGGTGACGATATCATCCAGGTATTGCGGCACGTCGGCATAGGTGACCACGTGCTCGTGGTGGTCGGTGCCATAGCGTTCCGACACCTGGCGGGCAAAGCGGCGGTCGGCGTCCTTGTTGGCGAAGCCGTCCTCGTAGACCAGGGTGAAGGTCTTGACGTTGGCCGCCCCCAGCTTGGCCATCAGCGCCACGACGCTGGAGGAATCGATACCGCCGGACAGATAGGCGCCCACCGGCACGTCCGAGCGCATCTGCAACCGGACACTGTCTTCCAGCAGCGCGCGGATGCGGGCGGCGGCCTCGGCCTCGCCGAGGGAGGCATCCTCGGCGAAGACCGGACGCCACCAGGTATCGACCCGGATCTCACCGCCCTCCCACACCAGACGCTCGCCGGCCCGCAACTGACGGATGGCCTTGAAGGCGCTGAACGGAGCCGGCACGTTCTTGAGGCTGAGGTAATGATGCAGCGCCAGAAGGTCGGGTTCGCGCGACACCGCCGGATGCGCCAGCAGGGCCTTGGGCTCCGAGCCGAACACCAGACCGCCGTCTCCCCCTTGAGCGAAATACAACGGCTTGATCCCGGCGCGGTCGCGCGCCAGCACCAGACGGCTGCTGTCCATGTCCCACAAGGCGATGGCGAACATGCCGTTCAGATCGTCGAGGAAATCCAGCCCCTTTTCCTCGTACAGATGAACGATCACCTCGGTATCGGAATGATCGGTCTGGAAACGATGGCCCTGGGCGCGCAGGCGTTCGCGCAATTCGACGTGATTGTAGATCTCGCCGTTGAAGACCACGGCGATACGGCCGGTCTCGTTGAACACCGGCTGATGGCCGGTCGCCACATCGATGATGGACAGGCGCCGCATGCCCAGAGCGACGGCTTCACCCATCCACAGGCCGGCCTCGTCGGGGCCGCGATGATGCAAGGTGGCGACCATCCGGGTCAGATCGCGTTCAATCCCTGAACCGACAAAACCACAAATGCCGCACATGCGAAGGCTCCTTGAATGGGGTTCATCTTTACAATCTGACCCCCCGATCAAACAAGATAAAAATGTTCTTCCGTACAGGGATGGCGACCGGTAATCTGGCGCCGCTTTTCACAGGAAAACCGATGACCACGCTTGTCGTTCTGCAGCCGGGCTATCTGCCCTGGCTCGGTTTTTTCGATCAGATGAACCGGGCCGACATCTTCGTTTATTACGATGACGTACAATTCGACAAGCATGGCTGGCGTAACCGCAATCGGGTCAAGTCTTCCAAGGGGCCGGTCTGGCTGACGGTTCCGGTGATTCATTCCGGATTGGGGACGCAGCCGATCAATCAGGTCGCGGTCGACAACCGTCAGAAGTGGGCTCGCAAACATTTGGAGACGGTGCGCCAGCTCTACGCCCGCGCCCCCTTCGCAAAGCGCTACCTGCCCGAACTTGAAGAGGTCCTGATCGGCCGCGAGTGGCAATTGCTGGTGGATCTGGACCTGGCGGTCACGGCGTTGATGTGCCGCTGGATCGGGCTGGATCGCCGCATCGAACGCTCGTCCTGCCTGGAGATCGACGGCAGCAAGAGCAGCCGGCTGCTGAACCTTGCCCGCCATTGCGGCGCCGACCGTTATCTGTCCGGCGACAGTGCCCAGGACTACCTGGACGGCCCCCTGTTCGGCGGCGCCGGGGTGGCGGTAGAATGGCAGGATTACACGCACCCGGTCTACGCCCAGCAGCACGGCGAATTCGTTCCTTATCTGTCGGCGCTGGACCTCATTCTCAACGTCGGGCCGGACAGCCTGGAAGTCATCGCCTCCGGCGCGCCACCGTCCGCCCGCCATCGCCTGGTAAAGGACTGAGCATGCACGTTCCGTTTTACCGTCACGACCTGGGGTCGACCGAATTGGAAGCCATCGGCCGGGTGCTGGCGCAGCCGATCCTGACCACCGGCGAGGTGGTGGACCAGTTCGAGAGGCGCTTCGCCCAACTGATGGGAACCCGCCACAGCCTAGCGGTGACCAGTTGTACCGGCGCCATGCAGATTCTGCTGCAGGCCCTGGATATCGGCCCCGGCGACGAGGTCATCACCACGTCCATGACCTTCATCGCCACCGCCACCGCCATCATGCAGGCGGGTGCCACGCCGGTTCTGGTGGATTGCGAACGCGATACCGGCAATCTGGACGCGGCCAAGGTCGAGAAGGCCATCACGCCGCGCACCCGTGCCATCGTGCCGGTCCACCTCTACGGTCAGATGTGCGATATGCGGACCTTGCGAACCATCGCCGACCGCCACAATCTGAAGATCGTCGAGGACTGCGCCCATTGCGTCGAGGGTAGCCGCGACGGTATCCGTCCGGGCCAGTTGTCCAATGGCGCCTGCTTCAGCTTCTTCGCCACCAAGAACCTGACCTGCGGCGAGGGCGGCGCCATTGCCTTTAACGACGATTCCATTGCCCGCAAGCTGCGCCTGCTGCGCCTGCACGGCATGGACAAGACCGCCGCCGACCGCCACCGCGAGGGCTATACCCACTGGGACATGGTCAGCTTCGGGTGGAAGTACAACATGAGCAACATCGAAGCCGCCATGCTGATCCCCCAACTGGACCGGCTGGCCGCCAAGCTGGAGGCGCGCCAGCGTCTGGCCACCCGCTACAGGGAGCGGCTGTCGACGCTGGCCGGGCTGACCTTACCGGCGCTACGGCCCGACACCATCCATGCCTGGCATCTGTTCCCGGTCTGGGTGCCCAACCGCGACGAGGTCATGGCCCAGTTGAAACGGCGGGAAATCGAAAGCGTCGTAAACTATCGTGCCATCCACCTGACCACCCATCTGGGCAAGACGCTGGGCCATGGCCGCGGCGACTTCCCCAACGCCGAATGGATCGGTGATCATACGGTGTCGCTGCCATTCTATCCGACCATGGACCCTGCGGCGGTGGATTACGTCTGCGACGCCCTGAAAGAAATTCTCGGCTGACCGCCGTCAGCCGGTCTTGGTCAGCACCACCAACGGGATCGAGACGGTGGGCACGGGGAAGCTCGTGTCTTCCGTCCACCGCGGCGCCTTCAGCTTGAGCAGCCGCAGGACCTGAGCCAACGGCAGCCGGTTCCATTCCAGGCCGCGATACAGCAGGGTCATGCCGCACTTCTCCATCAGCACGTCGAAGGATCGGTCGGTCAGATCGTACATGACGTTCCAGCCGACCTTGAGGCCGGGGAAGACGCGGCGGATCCAGTGGTCGAAGTTCTGGTAGTTCATGCAGAGCAGCCCACCGGGTTTCAGACCGCCCAGCAGTTTTTGAAACGATTCCAGCGGATGCAGGAAGTGGGAATCGGTCCCCCACAGCGTGATGATATCGTACCCGGCAGGTTCAATTTCCATCCCTTCCAGGGTGGACACCCGGAAATCGAGGCCGTAGGAGCGGCAACCCAGTTCGGCGATTTCGGCGGACGGCTCGACACAGGTAACGTCGAAGCCCCGTTCGCGAGCGGCAACACCAAAGAATCCGGTGGCGCTGCCCACGTCCAGCAACTTGCCGCCCGACAACGGCCGGACCGCGTGAATGGTGTCCAGCCGCCGGCGGGCATGGGCGATACGCAAGGGATCGTGCTCGAGATAGGCGCGATAGGCCGATGCGCCGCCATCGGTGCGCAATCCCCAGTAATCCATCTCCACATAGGCCATATGAATGGAGTCCGCCGACAGACGGGGATTCTGGAATACCAGGGTGCAGCCGGTGCAGCGACTCCACTTCAGCACCTGGCCGAACAGCATCACCTGAAATTCCGGGCGCAATTGCGATGCGCCGCACAGGGGGCAACAGGAATATTCATCGATGAAGGAAAGTGAGAGCGAAGTCATTGGCCAGATTCCATTTTGTCGCCGCCCCTGCCGGGATACCGTCCTCGTCAGCCCAACAGACAGGCCGCCAGCGCGAAATCGGTGGCCGTATCGATATCGACGGAGCGCTCGGGCGGCATGATCACCGAGCGGGTGTTGGCGTCGACAAAGGTCCGTTCGGCGCGAAACCACTCCACCGCCACCACATAGACCGCTCCATTGACCACGAAGGCGGGCGGCAGATCCTGGCGGCGATGAGCGCCCGGCGGCGGTTCGACGACCCGGTTCAACCGACCGTCGGCGGTACGAAAGAACATCCAGAAGGGCGGCTTGGCGGCCTCGGTCACCGTTACGCACGACGTGGCGCCGGCGGCGCAGGCTTCGACGCAGGCATCGATGTCCGCCGCCCGACGCAGCGGCGAGGTGGGCTGCAACAGCACGGCCAGATCGCTCTCCGCGCCGATGGCGTCCAGGGCATGCAGCATCACGTCAACGCTTCCGGCGGCATCGCCGGCCAATTCCGCCGGACGGACGAAAGGGGCCTCGGCACCGGCCGCCACTGCGGCGGCGATGATCTCGGGGTCGTCGGAAGACAGGACCACACGATCCACGTAGCGGGATGCCTTTGCCGCTTCCACCGTCCAGGCGATCAGCGGCTTGCCGCCCAGCGGCAACACATTCTTGCGCGGCAACCCCTTCGAGCCGCCGCGTGCGGTGATGACGGCAACCACTTTACGGCCGGCAATCATTTCCCGGGGACCTTGAGCACGGGAACCGGCGCCCCGAAAATTTCGGCATAATCACCGTTGGCCTGTTCCAGGTCGGCGGGCCGGCCAATGTCCGTCCAATATTCGCCGATGGGGAACGAAGCCACCTTGTCACCGCGGTCGATGGCCGCCTGGAACATATCGGGCATGTCGTAGAAGGTGCCCCGTGGCACCAGGGACAGCAGCCTGGGTTCGATGACGTAGATTCCGGCATTGACGAAGAAGCGATGCACCGGCTTTTCGACGATGCCGGTGATGCGGTGCTCGTCGTCCATGTCGACCACTCCGAACGGCACCTGGATGTCGTATTCGCGCACGCACATGGTGGCCGCCGCCGCCTGCTCCTGGTGGTAGCGCAGCAGTGCCGAGAAGTTGACCTTGGTCAGGATGTCGGCGTTCATCACCAGGACGGGATGGGACGGCAGGTCATCCATCAGCGACAACGGTCCCGCGGTTCCCAGGCGCTCGTTCTCGCGCAGGTAGGTGATGGAAGCCCCCCACTGGCTGCCGTCACCCAGTGCGCTCATCACCATTTCGGCCTTGTAGTTCACGGCCACGTAGAAGCGGCGGAAATCATGGGCCAGCAATGAATCCATCAGGGACAGCAGAATTGGACGCTCACCCACCTTGATCAGCGGCTTGGGCACCGTCTCGGTCATGGGACGCAGCCGGGTTCCCAGGCCGCCGGCCATCAGCACCACGGCGTTGGGCAGGCCGCCGCCAGCCACCGGCACCAGATCCTCGATGGATTCCAGCCCGACCACCCGGCCGGATTCGTCGACGATGGGCAGGTCGCGGATGGAATGGGTGCGGGCACGAGCCAGCAGCACGTCACGCGATTCGCCAGGGTGCCCGACGGTCGGCGTCGTGAACATCACCTGCCCGGCATTCTGATCGAGGCCAGCCCGCAGAATGGCGCGGCGGATGTCGCCATCGGTGACCGTACCCAGCAGGCGCCCGGAACCGTCCACCACCAGGCAGATGTGGCGGCGGCTCGCACCGATCACCCGCATAGCCTCGGTCAGCGGGGCGTCGGAGGCGATGATCGCCCTTTTCCAGTCCAAATGTAGCGTCCTGTCTGCTCATGCCCCGGCGACCTGCCGGACAGTCGATGAAGCTAGTCCATTCGTCAGCCGGATTCAACGCCCGGCCAGCCCCGGAGCCGGCCGGTGGCTTGCCCAGGAATGGCGGGCTCGCCTGACGGCATCACCGGCCATAGGCGCCAGAACGTTCTCCCGATGGTTCCATCCGTCCATCCACCGCCGCCTTCGGCCACGGCAGACGGCCGTGTTGCGCGGGTCCGGCAATGATGTAAGATGCCGCGCGTTTCACTGCTGCGGCGATTGAAGTTGGCGAAGACAGTTGTCTGGGTGACCAAGCGCCCGTTCCATGCGCGCGATGTGGGGCGCCTGGGGGTCGGCACGGCACTGGACGTCGGGTACCGCTGTATCTTCATCGACGGTTCGAACGCTCTGCACCCCGAAGCGGTCAACCCACCGCCCCATCCGCTCGACCATCCCGATCTGGAAGTCCGGCGGCCGTCCAGCGGCCGCGCGCTGGTCGGGGAGATAAATTCTCTCGGTGCCGTCGATCTGGTCATTCCCACCACGGCGACCATGGGGCTGTCACCGCGTTATGTCGCCGCCATGCGCGCGGTATCTCGGCTCGACGCGCCGTATCTGGTGATCGCGCCCTATCCCATTCCAGTTCACGCCCCGCCCGGCACGACCCGGCCCCGAATCGGCCGGCTGCGCGACCGGCTGAGAGCCTTCGATCCAGCCAATTCCCTGATCGGACGGCTGCCGCATGGCTGGCTGGGAGTGCGGCAGGCCGACTACGCGCTGTACAGTTGCACCCTGAGCGCCGAACTGCGCAATAATCTGGTTGGCGCGACGACGGTGCCGATCTATTCCCACTCACCCGACTATGACGAGCTGCTGTCCAGCGGCGCCATGGACCTGCCCGTGCGCGACCAGGCGGTCTTCATCGACCAATACATGCCCTTCCACCCCGACGCCCTGCGGAAGGGGACGGGCCATCTGGACCCGCAAGAGTATTACGGCCAGCTTAACCGCGTTTTCGAGCGATTCGAGCGCGAATACGGGATGGAGGTGGTGATCGCCGCTCACCCGCGGGCCGATTACGCGGAAAAGCCGTGGTGTTTTCCCGGGCGGCGCATCGAAACCGGGCGCACCATCGCCACCATCGCGGAAAGCCGCCATGTCTTCGGCCATTACAGTGTGGCGCTCAGCATGGCGATTTCCTTGCGCAAGCCCATCACATTGCTGTCGAGCACGGCCCTTCTGGCGCACCACGTTTCGGCACCCACCTATTATTGGGGCTACGCCACCGAGCTGCGCTTGCCGCTCGGCATGATGGACGGCGACATCGACGCTATCGATTTCGGTCATGCGGACAACGGCCCCGGCCCTCGCTTCGAGGAATACGAGCAGCGCTACCTGCGCCACCCGCTATCTTCCGGAAGCCCCCTGTGGAGCACCGTGTTCTCAAGGATTCTCGGGGAAAACTAGCGCGCAAAAGACGTTGAATGGGCTTGGGCGAACTCCTATACAGGACGTGTCATGGGCCTGGGCATCGTCGCGTCCGTCCGAAGCCGGTCGTGCCCATTGATCAGATGAGGTGAGATTGCTTCCATGACCCGGTTCGCCAATCGAACGATCCTGGTGGTCGGCGCCTCTTCCGGAATCGGCCATGCCACCGCTACTCGCCTGGCCGGCGAAGGCGCGCGCATTCTCGGTGTGGCGCGGAATGCCGACCGTCTGAATGCCGCCATGGCGGCGCTGCCGGGCGAAGGTCACCGCGCCGTCGCGGCGGATGCCGCGTCGTGGGATGAACTGCAGCCGGTCCTGGCAGCCGCCAAGGAATGCGGCGGTCTCGACGGTGCCGCGCTGTGCGCCGGCAGCATTGCCCTGCGCCCGCTGTCGCTGCTTGATGAGGCATCCCTGACCGAAGCCTTGCGCGGCAATCTGGTGGCACCGCTGACCGCCACCCGTCTGGTGACCAAAGCGGGCTCGCGCCAGGGCTGTCCAGTGGTGTGGCTGTCATCGGTGGCGGCCCATCGCGGCTCGGTCGGATTTGCCGCCTACGCCGCCGCCAAGGGCGGTCTGGAGGGAGCCCTGCGCTCCGTCGCCGCCGAGGTTGCCGGGCGCGGCATCCGGGTCAACGTCGTGGTCGCCGGCGTGGTCGAAACGCCTCTGGCCGAAGGATGGATGAGCAAGCTGACGCCCGAGCAGCGGGCCAAGGTCGCCGCCGATCACCTGCTTGGGTTGGGACAGCCGGCCGACGTAGCCGACGCCATTGCCTTCCTGCTGTCGTCGGACGCCCGCTGGATCACCGGCGCCATGCTGACGGTCGATGGCGGCCTGTCGGTCCGCTAGGGACAGGCCGGCGAAACAACCTAGTAACGGAGCCTTCATGGACATCCTTGCCGACCTTAGCCGCATATTTCGCGAAATCTTCGACGACGAGGCGCTGTCCGTGACGGTGGAGACCGGCCCCGACACCCTTGAGGATTGGGACAGCATCGCCCAGGTCAAGTTGGTTCTGGCGGTGGAAATGGAATACGGCATCCGCTTCACCACGGATGAAGTGGCGGGCATTCACTGTGTTGGCGACTTCGTCACCCTGGTGAACCGCCACCTGGGACGATAACTTGGCCGCGCCGACCCGGGATCTGGTCAAGTTCGCCGCCGCCACGCTGGGGGCGCGGGGCGCGGTCGAGCGCATATTGGCCTGGCCCGGTTTTGCCGCCGAAGCCATAGATACGTTGATCGACGCGATACGGCCGCTATTGACCGAACCGGTCCAACGCGCCGAGTTGGATACCTTGCTGTCCGCCTCGGTGTCGGTCACCGCCCGTTATCTTCAGGCCCGGCTGGCGCAGATCGACGGTCGCCGCGAAGATGCCGCCGCCGCCTACGATATTCTGCGCGACGCCCTGGCTGAGCCCGAGCCGTTCGCCCTGCTGCACCATGCCCGGGTGCTCGCCGATCTCGGCCGAACGGCCGAGGCCATTCGGACACTGCGCCTGGCACTGGCGGCCCATCCGCCCTATGGCTTCGTGGTCAAGGCCGAGCGGCTGATCGCCCGCCTCTTCCGGTCACCCGATTGGGTCCCGGTGCGCAGGCTGCGCCTCGCCTTGCTGGGATCGTCGTCGACGGCACTGCTGCCAGGGCCGCTGATGGCGGCCGCCTTGCGGGCCGGCATCGCCCTCGATCTGTATGAGGGCGGCTATGGCGCCTGGCGCCAGGAAATTCTTGATCCGGGATCGGGGTTGCATGCCTTCGCGCCCGAGACCGTCCTGATCCTGGTCAACCACCGCGACTTGGCGGCGTCGCCGCGCGGCGTCGCCGCCCAGGGCGAGAGCCTGTGCCGTGAGCTGCGCGATGCCTGGACCGCTCTACAGGACCGGCATGCCTGTCACGTCATCCAATGCGGATTCGACCTGCCCCAGGATGGCGCCTGGGGTGCGCTGGAAGACCAGTTGGCCGATGGCCGCCGCCGCCTGACGATCCAGGCCAATCTGCGCCTGTCCGCCGACCTGCCCAGTGGGGTGTCGTTCCTCGATCCCGCTCGCGTGGCACGGTTGTCCGGCGCCCCGCTGGCCTCGGACGAGGAATGGATGCGGTTCCGTCAGTACCCCGCCACACCCTCGCTGCCGGCTTTCGCCGATCTGGTGATGGCGCAATGTCGGGCCGTGCTTGGGCTGGCACCCAAGGTGCTGGCCCTCGATCTCGACAACACTCTGTGGGGCGGCGTGATCGGCGAGGACGGGCTTGCCGGCCTCAAGCTCGGTGCGCCCGACCCCCAGGGCGAGGCCTATCTCGCCCTGCAGGACTTCGCCCTGGATCTTAAGGCGCGCGGGGTGATTCTGGCCATATGCTCGAAAAATAATCTCGAGGATGCCCAGGCGCCATTCCTCGGCCACGATGCCATGCGCCTGCGATTGGCGGATTTCGCCGCCTTCCGGGCCAATTGGGATGACAAGGCGACCAATCTGGCGGCCTTGGCCGACGAGCTCAACCTGGGCCTGGATGCGATCGTCTTCCTGGACGACAATCCGCTGGAGCGCGCCTGGGTGCGATCGCGCCTACCCCAGGTGACGGTGGTGGAGGGCGGCGACGACCCGTGGCGGATGCTGCAGGCCTTGCGGCGCGGATGCTATTTCGAGGTGGTCACGCTGACCGCCGAAGATGTCAACCGCCACGCCAGCTATGCCGCCACCGCCGCCACCAGACAGCTGCAGGAAGGAGCCGGGTCGGTGGAGGAATTCCTGGCCGGGCTGGGTATGGTGGCGGAACACGGACCGGTGGACGAAACCACGCTGACCCGCGTTACCCAATTGATCAACAAGACCAATCAGTTCAACCTGACCACCCGCCGTTATACCGAGGCGGAAGTGCGACAGATGGCCGCCTCGCCGGAATGGTGGTGCCGCTGGTTCCGTCTGTCCGACCGTTTCGGCGACCACGGCCTGATCGGCCTGGTATTCGCCCGCAAGGATGCCGTATGGCGGATCGACACCTTCCTGATGAGCTGTCGGGTGCTCGGCCGCCGAATGGAGGATTTCATGGCGGCGGCCCTGTTGACGGCCGCCAAAGCCGAGGGCGCCGGGCGCGTGACCGGCCGCTATCACCCCACCGCCAAGAACGGTCTGGTGGCGGACCTGCTGCCCCGGCTGGGTTTCGCGCCGGAAGGCGAGGATTCCTGCTGGGATCTGGTGACCAAGCCTATCGCTGCCTGTCCGTTCATTGCCGAGGATGCAAGCAACCGTGGCCGAGACTGAAATTCGCCGCATCTGCGTAGTGACCGGCAGCCGCGCCGATTACGGACTGCTGCTGCCGGTCATGCGTGCGCTGGCCGATCACCCCGCCTTCCACCTGCAGGTGGTGGTCACCGGCCAGCATCTGGCCCCCGAATTCGGACTGACGGTCCAGACGGTGGAGGCCGACGGCTTCACCGTGGACGCCCGCGTCGACATGCTGCTGGCCGGAGACAGCGAAGTGGCCGTCGCCAAGTCGGTTGGGCTCGGAGTGATCGGCTTCGCCGACGCCCTCTCCCGGCTGCGGCCCGACCTGCTGCTGATTCTGGGGGACCGCTTCGAGATCCTGGCCGCCGCCCAGACGGCACTTTTCCTCAAGATTCCCATCGCCCATCTGTGCGGAGGTGACGTCACCCTCGGGGCGTTCGACGAATCCATCCGCCATGCCGTCACCAAGATGGCGGCGCTGCATTTCGTCACCAACCACGAATCCGCCGCCCGGGTCATGCAGATGGGGGAGAACCCCGCCCATGTCCACACGGTCGGCAGCACCGGCATCGACATGATTCTGGCCCAGCCACGGATGAGTCGCGCCGAGCTCGAGGCCAACCTGGGTTTTATTTTCCGCCGCCGTAATCTGGTGGTGACCTTCCATCCGGTCACCCTGGACCCGCAATCGGGTCTGGCCCAGGCGCAGGCGCTGCTCGACGCGCTGGCGGACCTGCCAGACGATGTCGGCATGGTGATGACCCTGCCGAATGCCGATACCGGCGGCCGCCGGCTGATCGCCATGCTCCGCGACTTTGCCGTCGGCCGGCCGCAGATGGCGCTGCATGCCTCGCTGGGCCAGAAGCGCTATTACAGCCTGCTGGCCCAGGTGGATGCCATGGTCGGCAATTCGTCGTCGGGACTGAGCGAGGCACCCAGTTTCGGTATCGCCACCGTCAATATCGGTGATCGCCAGGAGGGACGCCTGCGGGCGGCCTCGGTGATCGATTGCCCGGCGGAACGAAGTGCAATCGCCGAGGCTATCGGCGCGGCATTGGCCGGCAATTTTCGCGGCACCGTCAATCCCTATGGCGACGGACAGGCCGCACGCCGTATCGTCGAAATCCTTGCCCGAACCGCCGATTTCAGCGCCTTGACTCGCAAACCCTTTTTTTCCGGAATCCAGCAATGAACCGCACCGTGATCATCGCCGAGGCGGGCGTCAACCATAACGGATCGCTGGAACTGGCCAAGGAGTTGGTCCACCACGCCGCCAAGGCCGGCGCCGATTTCGTCAAGTTCCAGACCTTCAAGGCGGAACTGTCCATTTCCACCGGCACCCCCAAGGCGGCCTATCAGCAGCGTACCACGGGCGCCGGCGAGGATATGCTGGCCATGGTGCGCAAGTTCGAGTTACCGTTCGAGGCGTTCGAGGATCTGGCCCGCCATTGCGCCGGCAGCGGCATCGCCTTCCTTTCAACCCCCTTCGACCTGCCCAGCGTCGATCTGCTCGATCATCTGGGCATGCCGCTATTCAAGATTCCGTCGGGCGAGATCACCAATCCCCGTCTGCTGCTGGCCGCCGCCCGCACCGGCAAGCCGACGATCATGTCAACCGGCATGGCGACGTTGGGCGAGGTGGAACGGGCACTGGGCGTGCTGGCCTTCGGCTATATAGGGGGCAGTGACCGCGACGCGAGCGAACAGGCCTTCGCCAATGCCTTCACCTCCGATCCGGGGCAGGCCGCATTGCGGTCAAAGGTGAGCCTGCTGCATTGCACCACCGAGTATCCCGCTCGCTTGGAAGACGTCAATCTACGGGCGATGGCGACCCTGCGCGCCGCGTTCGATCTGCCGGTAGGTTATTCCGACCACAGTCTCGGGCTGACCGTACCGGTGGCGGCGGTAGCCTTGGGAGCGACGGTGATCGAAAAGCATTTCACCGTCGACAAGTCCCTGCCCGGCCCCGATCACCAAGCCTCCGCCGATCCCACCGAACTGGCGGCCATGGTGGCGGCCATCCGCGAGGTGGAAGCGGCCCTGGGACAGACGACGAAGCGGCCGTCGGCCAGCGAAAGCGCGGTCGCCAAGGTTGCCCGCAAAAGCCTGGTGGCGGCCCGCCCCATCCGCCAAGGCGACGTGTTGACGGCCGAGGACCTGGCCATCAAGCGCCCAGGGACCGGTATTTCACCGCTCAGACTGTATGATCTGGTGGGCTCGCTCGCCAAGCGCGACTACGGCCGCGATGAATTGATCGACTGATCCGCGACGGCGGCGAGAAGGCAGGACCGCCTCAGCCATCGCATCCGTTCCGGAGCCATTCTTCGACCACCGGCCCGATCACCGCCAGGGAATCCTGGGTGTCCACCGGACGCAGCGAGAGAGACTGGTCGGTCGCCGCCCTGGCCAGCCGGGGCGTGATCGCCGTCAATCCGGGCAGAACGGCGGCCAACTGGCGGCACAGTGCCTCGCCCGCCGCCTTGGCTGCGCAATATTCCTGCCATTGCGTCCCATTGCCGTCCAGGAACACGGTGGATGGGTAGAGAATGCTCAGGTCCCGGCCGCGACCGGCGAATACGGCCACGGCGTCGGCCACGACCTGGATGTAGAACGGGCTGTAGCGCCGGAACAGCACGGCGGAGAAGCCGCCCGATCCGGTGGGCTCGATACGCGGAGTGGCGAACAGACCCACATGGCTCGGCCGCCAAGTCCCCAACTCGTTCGCCAGAGCCCCCATTGCCCCGATTTCGGTTACGTCGCAGCGCAAAGCCTGCGCCTCGCTCCCCAGGGCGCGGGCCATCGCCACCACCTGCTCGGCATCCTCGGCGCCGTCGCGCCACGTCACCCGGATTTCGGCGCCGCCACGGGCGGCCGCAAGCGCCGCAACGGCGCCCAGCCCACGCGATCCCCCCAGCATCAGCACCCTGGCGCCGGAGAAACAGCCGGCGGGAATGGCCGCCAGCAGGCGTTCGAAGGGCGGCAACGCGACTGGAGCGGGACGGATCATGGTGGTGACGGTTCCACTCAGGTCCGGGCCACCGACCTTGATCGTCAGCATCGAGAAGCGCATGTCGACGGACACCACCTCCCAATCGAGACGGCTGGACGGCACAACCCCGCCAAAGGACACCGTCACGTCACCTAGGACGGAATGCAGGCCGGGGCAATCCATGCCCACCATCCGCGTGATGGCGAGCAACTGGGCAAGGCGGCGGCGGTTGAAATCGGTGGCGGCAAGGTTCGGAAACAGAGCCGCATAAAGGCCGGCGTCCATGGCCAGTTCCAGAGTGCCGCTGGCATCGGCCATGTCCGCGATGGTCGGCGAAGACGGCGCGACCCGCGGAAAGGCGGCGCCGGCAAGGGCGACCTCCGGACCTACGGGGACAAGACCGAAGCGAAAGCTGGCGCAGCGTCGTCCAGCCAGTTCCACACGGCCACGCCAAGTGCTGTCGTCCACCCGCGACAGCTTCAGCTCGATCTCGTCATCAACGCGGACCGCTTGGCCAAATTCCGCCCGGATGCTTCCCAGACCATAGGGACCGGTCTCCGTCGCCAGGACGTCGAGCGCCCAGCTCAGCAGATGGACGCCATGAACGACGGCGCGGCCGAAATTGGTCCGCCGTGCCGCCACCGGGTCGACATGGACAGGGTTCCAGTCGCCGGAAAGCCGGGCAAAGGCCAGTTGATCATCCAGAGTGAAGACGCGGGTTACCATGGGTGAGCAACCGTCAGGTCGGCGGCGGCCACGGCGCCTCGATGTCGCCGGGCGTGGCCGGGTCCAGGCCCTCCGGCCAGCGCAGGCTGATCATGCCCCAGGACAACCCGGCACCGAATCCGCATAGCAGGGTGCGGCTGCCCGGTCGGATACGGCCCTCGCGCCAAGCCTGCGACAACAACACCGGCAGCGAGGCGCCGGCGGTATTACCCAGCTCGGTGATGTTGATGAACTGCTTTTCGGCGGGAACCTTGGTCGCCTTGTAGATCAGGTCAAGCATGGTCTTGTTGGCCTGGTGCAGCAGTACCAGGTCCACATCGTCCATGGTCAGATTC
>Ga0265314_10002659_pt1 | contig 17925 bp, 11 predicted proteins | sample 4126metaG_FD_203106 | JGI IMG/M metagenome (GOLD analysis project Ga0265314, IMG submission 203106) | Rhizosphere microbial communities from Carex aquatilis grown in University of Washington, Seatle, WA, United States - 4-1-26 metaG | ecosystem: Host-associated > Plants > Roots > Rhizosphere >... | reverse complement strand
TGTGGATTAGGCAAGCCCGTATACCATCCCGAATCTCGTCCTTCGTGAACTTATTTGGGGCCAACGCGACTGCCACGAGAAAAGCTGCCTCGTCCATCCAATCGGTCAGATGAAATGCAATGTCTGAGGCAATCTCCGGAGCGAAATCGCTTTCGATCGCGCTGGCGATTACGGAAATCGGCGGACGCGGAACAGGCATCGACGGCAATTCCTCAGCAAAGAATTGCCTGGTTTTGTCTCTCCATGTTTCCTTGTCCACTGCAAACTGCTCCCAAACGCACAAACAATCTACGTTTCACACACGTCGGACAGCAGGGCCGCAAACTAGGCCACGTCCAGTCCGCGCATGGTGCCCGTCGAGGAGGCGAATTTGTCCTCCTCGATCCCCATCCGCTGGAGCATCGAAACAAACAGGTTCGGCAGCGGGTAATTGTTCGACGTATCGAACGCCAGGTGCTGCCCGTGCCGGAAGCCGCCGCCGGCGAAGAGCATCGGCATGTTGACGGTTGAGTGGGCGTTGGCGTCGCCAAGGTTTGAGCCAAAGAGGATCATCGTCCGCTCCATCAGGGTTTCGTCCCCTTCGCGCACGCCCTTGAGGTGCGTAAAGAGCTCGGCGAGGAGCTTCATGTGCCATTCGTCGAGGATTTTGAGCTGCGAGAGCTTATCGGGGGCCATGCCATGGTGGGAGAGGTTGTGGTAGCTGTCGGTGAGGGTCTCGCCATCGATCTGCACCACCGGCGTCGCGACGCTGTTGAGCATGAGCGTGATGGCCCGCGTGGAGTCGGTTTCAAAGGAGAGCCGCACGAGGTCGTACATGACTTTCACCTTGGCCATGTACTGGGCGGGGCTGGTGGGATCGACCGGCGGGGCTTCATTGACCACCGGCTTGGGCTTGGATTCCCAGCCCTTGGATTCCTGCAGGCGATGCTCGAGGTCGCGCACGCTGCTGAAATATTGATCCAGCCGGCCGCGGTCGCGCGTTCCGAGGTTGCGCTGCAGGGCACTGGCCTGATCCGCGACCACATCGAGGATGCTCTTGCCGGTATCGAGCGCTCGAATCTGCGTCTGCACTTCTTCGGGCGTCCCCTGCAGGAAGAGCTGGTTGAAGACCGACGAAGCTTTTTCCTCCGGCGGAATCGCCACGCCGGTGCCGGTCCAGGAGAGGCCGCGCGCCCCGCCATTGACCGAGAGCGTCAGGGAAGGAAAACGGGTCAGCGTGCCGATGCGCTCGGCGATGTGCTGGTCGAGCGAAATGCTGTTGCGGAAGGAACTGCTCGCGGGATGCGGCGCGGCGGTGAGAAAGGCGATGTCGGTGGGATGCCCGCCATCCACATAAGGATGCGAGACGCCGCTCATCACTGTGAAATCGTTGCGATGTTCCTTGAGGAATTCGAGGTAAGGAGACAACGTGTAATTCCGGCCGGTGTCCTTCGGAAAGAAGGGCTCGTGCAGCACGCCGAGGTTGTTGCAGATGCCAAACATCCGGCGTGGCGTCGCATCGGGCGAGAGCGGGGACGCAGCCTTGGCGAGGCGGCCGAAGGGCTTGATCATGGAATCCAGAAAGGGCAGGGCCATCGCGATGCCCGCCCCGCGCAGGAGCTGGCGTCGTGAAATGGGCTTGCGCCGCGAGACAAACGGCCCATATGCCGCCGAATCAAGTGGCTGCTGCGTTTGGTCGTTCATTGCCGGCGCTCCTTGGTGTTGGGCTTCTGAGAAACTGCCCGTTTATTTCGACTGGAACAGATCGCTCTGCACGGTTTCTTCAATGATGCTTTTTACGCCGTAGTCGCTGGCCTGGGCGCGCTTCATGATCGCCTCAATTTGTTCGCGGTCGGAGAACCGCACCGGCGATCCGGTTGCATAAATGCTGAGTTGCTGCACCAGGTTCCGCGCGATCGCCGGCTCATCGGTCAGGAGCAGCTTCTTGATGCCCCGCGCGTCAGTGAATTTCCGGCCATCCGGCAGGTTTCCGGCGGAATCCACCGGCAGGCCATAATGGAACTGGAATGCCTGTCCATCCATGCCGTAGCCCTTTACCGCCGCCACATCCGCAGACGCCGCGCGATACCGGTCTCGCTGCGCGCCCATGATGTCGAAACTCTCGAGGGCAAAGCCCGTCGGGTCCATGACGCTGTGGCAGGAGGCGCACGTTGGATCCGCCCGGTGCTTGTCGAGCTGCTGGCGGATGGTCACCGCGCCGCGAATGTCGGGCTCAATAACCTTCACCGACGGCGGCGGCGGCGGGGTATCGATTCCCAGAATGTGCTCCGTGATCCAGTGCCCGCGAATGACAGGCGAGGTGGTCGTGCCGTTGGCGGTCACCTTGAGGATCGACGCCATCGTCATCACGCCGCCGCGCTCTGAATCCGCCGGTAGCGTCACCTTGCGCATCTGCGAGCCGACGACGCCCGGGACGCCATAATGCTCCGCGAGCCGCTCGTTGAGGAAGGTAAAGTCCGAATCGACGACATTTTTCGCCGGCAGATTTCCGCGCACAAGTTCGGCAAAGAACAGTCGCGTTTCATCAATCGCGGCCAGCTTCAGCGGGTCGTCCAATTCATAATCGTTATAGAGCGTGGTCGATGGCGAGGTGTCATCGATCTTTCGAATATCCAGCCAGTAATCGGTGAAGGCTTCCACGAAGCGGCTGGATTTGGGGTCCGCGAGCATGCGGTCGGTCTGCTGGCGCAGCACCTCGGGCTTGCTCAATTGTCCACTGGCGGCGAGCTGCCGCAGCGTCTCATCGGGGGTGGAATTCCACAGGAACAGCGACAGTCGCGTGGCCAGGGCGTAGTCATCGAGCTTGCCGGGTTTCTCCTCGATGAACACAAATCCCGGCGAGGCGAGCACCGCGGTGTAGGTCGTGATCATGGACTGGGCGAACCCGAAGCCCTTGCTCATCTGGTCGTTATAGAGCGCCAGGAATCGCTGGACGTCCGCTTCTTCCACCGGGCGACGATACGCATGGTTCAAAAACGTCCGCAAGAGCCGCTCGGCGTCTTCCTTGGGATGATCGGTCACCACATCCATTGCAATCTGTGATCCCCCACCGCCGCGACCGCCGCGACCAGCGCCGCCGCGACCGCCCGCCGCTCCCCCGCGTGCTGCGGGCGCGCCTCCGCGTCCGCCAAAACCGCCCCGCGCCGCCGCGGGAGCATCCACCATCAACCCCTGCTGACCCGGCTCAAGCCGCTTCAAGGGCAGATCGCCGAAGAGCAGGCGGTATCCCGGCGTCGATTCCTTGGGCGGCGTGCCATCGGCGCCAGGCGCGAGGTTCGGATCGGTATAAATCGGGCCGGTCACCTCCACCCACTGCATGGCTACGCCGGGCATGCCATCCGGCGTCGCCAGCGGATTGACATATTGCTCGTCGCTTCCATTCACCCGCGTGTGGAAAAACCGCATCGCGTCGGTCTGAATGACCTCCCCCGCCATCAGTTCCACATCCGCATCGCTGACCGTCGGCTTTGGGGTGAAATCGATTGAGCCCACTTGCCGCACCTGGCCGGAACTCTGCGCGTAAATGCCGATCGGTTCGTTGTTGCGGCCTTGATAAACTTCATCGAGATTTGGCCGGTGCCACAGCGGCAAGTAGTAGGTCGGCGCCTTGGCCTGGCCCTGGCCATAGTAAAACCACCGCCCGATGCCGCCCCCACCGACCCAGATCGAATAGCCGGCCACGCGGACATGATATTTACCGGCGATCGGCGCACGGAAGCCGCCCCAGCTATACCCGCCGGCGTCGCTGAAAATGCTCGCCACCTTCCCCACTGCTTCACGCTCCCGGGTCTCCTCGCTGCTCGCCGGCGCCCGGCCCACCCGCACATCGGGCTGGGCGTGCGAATCGAGCACGGGGAACGACAACCGGTCCGGCAGGGTGCCATTCTCCCGAGGCACCCAGCCGCGCATCACATCCCGAGCGTACATCTTTGTGGTGGCTGTGGGCATCCGGTTCATTTGTTCGGAGAGCGCCAACTTCATCGCGAAATCCGCGGTGCTCATGAACCGCTGCATCTGCACAAACGAGATATCCAGTGCCTCCCCACTCTTGTTGAAACGATAGGCTTCCCCATCCTGCGGCAATTTTTCCTTGAGCTGCGCCATCGGCAGATCCAGGAGATCGCGCAGGGCGTTTTCATACTCGTACCGGTTCATCCGCCGCTGCACCGCACGACCCTCCCCGGCCATCTGCAGCGCTTCGGACGCCCGGAATGTGTCCCCCATCGCCTTCACGAACACGCCCCTTGCCGCATCGTCGGGCTGGTCCGCATTCTTTGGCGGCATCTCGTGCTTCTCCACCCGATCATGGACCTTCACCCAAAGGGCGAAATTTCCCCGATCATCCGGCGCATACGCCAGCGACGTCAGATCCAGCCGGCCGCTCTTTAGATCCGCATTGTGGCAATCCGTGCAATTGTCCTGGATGAAGTGCTTTTCATCGGCGGTGATCCCCTTCTCCGCGGGCGCGGTTCCCGGAGCCACATCCGCGAGCACCACGCGGCTGGCGCGCATCGCCGGCGCCGTCGCCCGCCCTGAAGACAAGACCGCACATGCCGCGAGCACTCCAGCCGCCGACAACGCCGCCAGAGAAACGGCAAACCGTTTCCATCGAAAGTGACCGGACATCGGAAAGCACCGCCTTAGTGGTACACCGGGATAATCTCAATAAACGCCCGAATGGCGACACGTCCCTCACAACGGTTTCGGGACGAGAGTCAGAAGAAATGCCCTCACCGGCAGAACCTGGCCGCCGGCAAAGAACCTCCAAGGGAGTGCAGGCGATCATACAATGCTCCCACCCCTTTTTACAAACACCCTTTAGGAACCTTCACGGATGGCTCAATGCGCGCCAGAACGCCCCGGTTACCACATGGCGGGAGGCCGTTGCGGGCGGGACTGCGCTTCCTGATTTTCGCGATCGGCCAGGAGGACACGGTTGAACCACGCGATGCCGTCCCCCATCCCCTGGAAGTAGCGGATCAGCGTGGCCGGCAGCCGCGGCGAAAGCGCGAGGGATGCCGGAAGTTCGACCCACCAGTAAAATTGCTTGAGGCGGAGGAAACTCGCGACCGGAGAATCCGCCGGCCAGGGCTTGGGAACGCGCACCAGGCGCTCTCCCTGGATGCTTCCGAAGAGCTTTTGCAATCGCGGGCTTTCCGCCATCGCCAGGAAGCGCTTCGGGTCGGCGGCGATGGCCGCGCGGATCGCACGCAATTCATCCGGTCCCGGCATGTATACACCGCCGGCAATGCCGACATAGCGATGGGAAATCTCAAAATAAAACCCGGCGCCCGCGTGCCGCGGCAAAGTCCGATGGGCAAAGGTCGCCGCGATGTGCGTTTTGTATGGCGTCTTGTCCTTGCTGAAACGCGTGTCGCGGTAGATGCGATAAATAGTCCGCGCCGGTTCGTCAGCGACGTGATCCGCGGAAATTGCGCGCAGCTGGTCATTGAGTAACGTTACCAGGCCAATCATGGGCCTCCGGATCTGCGTCTCAAAGAGTTCCTTGCGCGGACCGAACCATTCGCGGGTGTTGTTCTTCTCTAACGCGCGGAAGAACGTCGGCATTTGCCGAGGAAATGGAGTGTAACGTGCTTCCATTTTGTCGGATTATACACACGATATATAGAAGCTTCGCCCTCAAACGACAGTTAAAGGAGAATCTTCCGCACGTCCCCTTCAGGGTCGTTTGCCATTTTGCACTCATTGTCGAACACCATCGTCGGAGAGTGATCCGGCTCGAAGGGCTTCCAATCGAGTCCGGGCTGGCTGGGATTGCCGGTGCGGGCGAACGTTGCCCAGGCGCCGGCCATCGATTTGGCGAGGGCCTGTGCCTCGGGCGTGTTGCCGGTGCCCTGCTCGCAGCGCTTGGTGTTGTCGAAGCAGAACGCCAGTTCAGACGTATGCCAGGCGCCGGCGCCTTCGAGCATCGGCGACTGCCAGGTGAAGTAATAGGCGAAGGCCGGGGCGGTTTGCAGTTTGTGTTTCATCGTGGCCATGCGGGTGACGTTGTTGCGCACGAGCAGGCCGCTGACGCCGTAGGAGAGCGTGCGGATGCTCTTTTCCGGATGGGCTTTTTTCATCGCGGCGATCAGGGCGGTGGCCTTGTCGTCGCCGATGACCCCGGCGAGCGTGGTGTGCCACTCCGCTTCTGTCGGATTGGAGGACATCCGATTGCCTTCCTCACTGACCGAGCCGATGAGCATCGGAACGTTCTTGGAAATATCCGGCGCACCCTCGAAGAACGATCGCATCGTGATGATTTTCCCGTCAACGGTCGGCCCGCTGCCGACGCGCGGTGTTGTCCCGGCCATCGCGCCCATGCCCAGCGTGCGCGGCGCCGGGCCGTTGATCTTGGTCGCGGCGGCCGTGGCGGCGGCGTTCAATTTTGTCCAGTCCATCTTCTGCAGCGCCCCGATGTCATTGGCGCCTAGGCCCAGCTCCACCATCACCTGCCTGGCATAGGCCTTGGATTGCTCGGCACTTGGCGGATTGCCGCCGCCACCGGATTGCGCCGACGCGCGATGAAACAATCCCGAAGCGGAAGGCATGCCCATGAGTGTTGTGACTTTCGAGCCGCCGCCGGATTGGCCATAGATCATGACCGTATCCGGATCGCCGCCGAAGTTGGCGATGTTGTCGCGAACCCACTTAAGCGCCGCAACGAGATCGGTCATGCCGACGTTCACCGAATCCGCATAAGCCGCCCCACCAATGTCCGAAAGATCGAGAAAGCCAAGAGCATTGAGCCGGTGGTTGACCGACACCTGCACCACATCATGGCGCCGGGCCATCTGCGCGCCTTCGTGCGACGGCAGTTCATAAGACGAGCCAAACGTGAAGCCGCCGCCATGGAAATAAACCATCACCGGCCGCTTGCCTGAGAGGCTCGGCGTCCAGATATTCAGCTTGAGCATGTCCTCGCCCTGGTAGCCATCATCCCAATCCTGGATAAAGGACTGTTCGATGGCGCCCCAGACAGCGTCGCCTGCGCCTTGTTGAGCGAGGGGACGATCCCAGCTATGGAGATTCTGCGGGCAATTCGGGCCATAGATGAGGGCGGGGTATTCGCCATCCCAAGACTTGGGAGCCTTGGCAGGGAGCCAGCGGTTTTCGCCGCCGGTGTTCTGTCCGTAGGGGATGCCCTTGAAGGTAAAGACGTCATCACTCACAAACCCGCGCACCTTGCCATATTGCGTCTTGGCGACCGCGGTGCGCGGAGTGGACATGCCCCCCTGCTCCTGATGCACGGCAGTCTTGACGCTGTCGGACGCCCTGCCCGGACGCCCGATCGCCGCCCCCAGTCCCGCCGCCGCGGAAGCCAAAAGCGCCTGACGCCGACTGAGCGTGACTTTTGATTCGGAGCGGGACATGACATCTCCTTGAAAAAAAACGCCGGGAATGTTCAAAGCCTGGCATCACGCCGGCTGGACAAGAAACAAATCGGGCCGAGGCAAACGAAGTGAATTCCCCGAGGCAGGCGCTGATGCTAACCGAGGACAATCTGGTCGATCAATGCTTCGTCCGCCCGTGATGGAGCGCCCTGGATGCCGCAGGAGGGTGGCGATTCCTTGTTGGCGGGCCGTCATCCTCCACCTACACTCTCCGCTATGCGCATCCTTGCTTTGGACATCGGTTCCAGCTCCGTCAAAGCCGGCTTGTGGACCGGGCGCGCTTTTTCCGCGCAGGCGCGCGTCGCGTTTCCCACGCATTTTGCGGGAGACGCCGCCGAAATCGATGCCTCCACACTGTGTACCGCAATGTTGCGCGCCGGCGAACAGGTGCTCGCCAGCGGAAGCGCCATCGACGCCATCGCCTATTGCAGCTTTTCCAGCGGCGTGGTGTTCACGGACCGTCAAGGAAAACCCCTCACGCCCATCATCACCCACGCCGATCGTCGCAGCAGCGCCACCGCGCTCTCCCTGGTAAAAAAGCGCCCCAAATCCTGGTGGCTGCATCGAACAGGCAACCTCCCTTATCCCGGTGGCATCGGCAGTTCGACCATCGCCTGGTGGCGCCAAAACCATCCGGCGGTTTTTCGCAGGCCTTACCGCGTGGGGCAGGTCGCTTCGTTTCTCGGGTCTTTCCTCACCGGCGGCCTGTGGCTGACGGATCCGTCGCAGGCGGTGTTCCTGGGTCTCTGGGACATTCGCCGCAATGGCTGGAATGATGAGGTCTGCAAGGTCGTGGGCGTTTCTCCTGAATCGCTGCCGGATTGCCATTGGGCCGATCATGTGCTCGGCGGGCTGTCCGCGGCGGTAGCGAGGCGCTGGAACGTGCACGCGGGCATGCCCGTGCTGGGCGGATTTGTCGATACGAGCGCCGCGGTCATTCAGACCCCCATGCGCCCGGGGCAGCTCGCGCACAACGCGGGTTCGACGGATGTCCTGGCCCTGTGCGTCGACCGCCCGCATCCGGCCGAGGGAATGCTCTCGCGGCCCGTCGGCGTCAGCGGAAAATGGAGCGGTGGCACGCCGCTCTGGCTGGCCGTACGCACCATTGCTTCGGCCGGCAGCGCCCTGGAGTGGACGCAAAAAATGCTCTTCCCGGGAATGAAGGATCATGCCTGGCAAAAGCTGGTCACGAGCACGTGCAAGGATCTGCCGCCGATGGATAACCAGGGAGTGCAGTGTGTCCCGGCATTTGCCGGCGAGCGGGCGTCGCTCACGCAGCCGGCGGGAGCATCCTTTGGCGGTCTCCGTTTGAACACCAGTCCGCGTGCCATGCTGCAATCCGTCATACGTGCCTTGACGATGGAAAGCGCCAAAAACTACGCGCTGCTGGCGCGCATTCATGCACCGCAACGGGCGGTCTTTGCGATGGGCGGGGCGTCGGCCCTCGGAAATGCCATGCACGGATGCTGGCCTGGCAAACATATCTACAGGCATTTGCCCGGGGACGGCTTGCGGGGGCTGGTGTTATTGGCGGAGCGGACGCTGGGGTAAGGTGCTCCGCCCGCGGCGCGGAAAAATCCAATTTGCGCAAGGAAAAGGGTCAAACCGCTTCATCGGCGATGAAAGCGTCCCCCGCCACCGTAGTAGAAGCCGCCATAAAACGTCGGGTACGAATAGTAATACGGTCCGTAGTACGGACTGTAATTCGGATAGGCGACGTAGTAGGGAATCACGCGCTGAAAATTCACCGCCGCCTGCACCGGCCGCCCATTGATGGTGATGGGCACGCTGAGCCGCAATCCGTTTAAATCCAGCGTATCGGTTGAAAGCCGCGGCGGCAGCGGGAATGTCCCCTCCACCATGACCTGCTGGCCCGGAGCGATCGTCATCGGCGGCGCCGGATCCATGATTCCCGGTCCGAGCGCCACCAGACTCCCCGTCACAAGCTGCACCTGCCCGGGATCAAATACGGCAGGCGCCGCGCCGTTCTCCAGGCGTAAGCGGATATCCACCGCTTCCGGCAGATGTTTGAAGGGATCGCCCCGCCGCACGCCGATCACTGTCGCCAGGACGTTCATCGCCACCGGTTCCGCTGGCGGCGCGGGCTGCGTGGCCGGAGGCTGTGCGGGCTGCGTTGCGGGTGGCTGCAGGTTTTGCGGAATCACCACCAGCGCCGGATTGGGGACATAATCGTAATCCGCCAGATACGTGGAGCATCCGCCCATCAACCCTGCGATTGCTGCTATCGCGCCGGCAAACATCATCCGATTCATGCGTTTCTCCTTCGCTTCAACGGACCGCTCCGCCCTTCGGTCGCCTCTGATCATCATAGCCTTCCAACTCACGCCCGAGACGATGGAGCCACTTGGCCCAGCACATCAGACGCCGCAGCGCATGAGCATTTATTCCTATCATCTTCCTTTTCCCTTCCAACCGCCGCCGATTTATAGTCATGGCGAATTCGCTCAAATCAATCGTCCGAAAGGAGACCATCATGTTCAAATCTCGGATTTTTGCCCTCGGCATCGCCGCAAGCGCTGGGGCCGCCGTGGTAACCGCAACCGTCGCTCTGGGCGGCGGAAGCGCTCCGGCGACCGCCCCCGCGACGCTCCCCGCGGTTGGAAGTGAATCCGGCCAGCGCACCATCGAAGACGGCGGCACCGGCCCCTACAAAGCCATCGCCGTGAGCGACTCGAGCATTCCCACCCACACCATCTACCGCCCCGGCGATCTGACGGCATTCGGCGAAAGGACCAAACTGCCGATCCTCGCCTGGGGCAACGGCGCCTGCGCCAATTCAAGCACCGAACATGAGAAGTATCTTTCTGAAATTGCCTCGCACGGTTTTCTGGTGGTGGCTGTCGGGCCAGTGCAGGCGGGCGGCGGACGCGGAGGCCGCGGTATGCCAGGCAGGGGCGGCGGTATGGGCAGCGGCACAACTTCCGCCCAATTGCTTGATGCCATCAACTGGGCCATCGCACAGGACAAAAATCCTGACAGCCGTTACCACAACAAGATCGACACATCCAAGATCGGCGTTTTCGGCCACTCGTGCGGCGGACTGCAGGCAATTGAAGTCTCTTCCGACCCGCGCATCTCCACGACGATCGTCGTCGACAGCGGCATCTTGAACGGCGGGCCCGGCGGCGCGCCGGCAGGCGGCGCCCCAGCCCCCGGCGTCCGCGGCGGCGCTTTGGCCGGCATGCCCCCGCTCACCAAGGATTATCTCACTAAATTCCACGCGCCGGTTTTCTACCTCCTCGGCGGGGATGCCGACATCGCCCACGACAACGGCATGGACGATTTCAAACATATTGATAAAAACCCCGCCTTCGTCGCCAACAAAGGTGTCGGCCACGGCGGAACTTTCGCCCAGGCCCACGGTGGCGACTGGGCCATGGCATCTGCCGCCTGGTTTGAATGGCAATTAAAGGGCGACCCCGAAGCCGCCAAACTTTTCACCGGTGATACTCCGGGCCTGGGGAAAAAAGACGGCTGGACTGTGGACAAAAAGTACATCCCCTGAGGCCGGCAGACGCCCTGGCTAGACGTCGCCCGACGCGCAGCATCGTTCGGAAAAGATCCTCTTCAAAGCGTGCTTCGGATCACGCGCAGAGGTATATTGCCCATGGGTCAACGGCCCGCCGCGTCACACTTCTCCTGCGCGTGCTCTGACAGTTGATGATCTCTGTCCCTTGCCGTGAGAAAAACATGCTCAACTTATCGAAACGCTGCATCATCGCGTGGCTCGCGCTTCCAATGACGCTGTCCATGGCTCAGAGCCCCGGCGACTCCGGCAAGCGCATCACAGCCATCGTTGATGCCTCCAGGACCGCCCCGCCCATGTCGCCCTATCTCTACGGCCAGTTCATCGAACACATCGCCGACACCGTCAATCGCAGCCTCTGGGCCGAGATGATTGACGACCGGAAGTTTTACTTCACGATCGACTCCAAAACCCCGCCGCCGGCCGCCTCGCGCGGGCGGCAGCCCAACGCATGGCGTCCGATCGGACCCGACGAGGCCGTGGTGATGGACAGCGTGCATCCCTACACCGGCGAACACACGCCACTCATCATGGTCGATGGAACGTCGCCGCATGGCATCGTCCAGGCCGGCGTCGTGCTCAAGAAGGGCCGGGCCTATAGTGGGCGCTTCGTGCTTGCGGGGGACACGGGGGCGAACGTCTCCGTGAGCCTTGTCTGGGGCGACGGCCCCAATGACCGGCAGACCGTTCCCATGAGGAATCTGACCGCCGCTTACGTCAAATATCCGCTGAACTTAACCGCTGGTGCGGATGCAACCAGCGGCCGCCTCGAAATCGCCGGCACCGGTACCGGCGCGTTTCACATCGGCGCCGTTTCGCTGATGCCTGCCGACAATGACCACGGGTTTCGTGTCGATACCATCGCCCTGCTCAAAGATCAGCATTCTGGCATGTATCGCTGGCCCGGGGGCAATTTTCTCTCGGCCCATGATTGGCGCGATGCCATCGGCGACATCGACAAGCGCCCGCCGAAATGGGATCCAGTGTGGAATGCCCTGCAGCCCAACGACGTCGGCACCGACGAGTTTTTCTACATGACGCAACTCCTCGGTGTCGACACTTTCCTGAGCGTCAACGCAGGATTCGGTGATGCCCGCTCGGCCGCCGAAGAAGTGGAATACGTCACCGGCTCCATCGACACGCCGATGGGCAAGTTGCGCGCTGCCAACGGTCATCCGGCGCCTTATAAGGTCAAGTGGTGGGGCATCGGCAACGAGATGTGGGGCGATTTTCAGTTTGGCCACATGGTGCTGAAGCAATACACCTTTAAGCACAATCAGTTCGGCGAGGCCATGCGCAAGGTCGATCCCACGATCATGTTCGTTGGCGACGGCAACACGCCCAGGATGGCCGACCTCCTCACCGACCGCGACTGGAGCGGCGGCATGCTGGCCAACTGCCTCCCGAATATCGATATCATGTCCGAACACTTTTACACCTACGAAGGCGGCCAACAGGGCAATGGGACACCGCCCCCCGATGAACCCGTTATCGACACCGTCCATCGCGTGCCCAATTCTGTTCGCGCCAAAGTCGAGGTCTACGAGGAGTACTACCGGCGCATCCCGGCGCTCAAGGACAAGAAGGTTCCGATTGCCCTCGACGAGTGGGCATATTCCCGCCTGCCGGCGAACATGAAACAGGAATTGGGCAATGCGCTCGCCCTTCAGGAAATGTTCCGCCACACCGATGTGATCCAGATGGCCGGTCACACCATGGCCACCTCGCAACTCGACTTCAACCCCAATGAGGCAACGCTCAACGCCACCGGCCTGCTCTTTAAGCTTTACCGCGATCACATGGGCACAATCCCGGTCGCCGTCGACGGCAACTCACCGGCGCTTCCGCCCAGGCGTGCGCCTGCGGATGGAGCGGCCCAGAACCAGCCCAACGCCGGCAGCCCCACGTGGCCGCTCGATGTGAGCGCCGCGCAAAGCGCCGTTGGCAAATCGGTCACGATCGCCATCATCAACCCCACCGATGCCGCACAGGATCTCGACGTGACTATCCAAGGCGCGTCCCTGACCGGCAAGGGGCACATGTGGCGCCTGTCAGGTCCCAGCCTCACGGCAATCACCGGCCTCGCCCGGAAGGAAGTGGAGCTTACAGACTCGCCCGTCACCGAAACGCCCAAAACGCTTCACGTGACGCCGCTGACCATCGAGATCTGCGAGTTGGAAAAAGCGCCGTAAATCCAGCACCAGTCTGGGTTCGTTGTTTCGTGATCGGGTCGTCAAATGGCCCGGGGCATTTCGCCTGACAGGTCATTTCGCCTGATAGGTTTTCCACACCCACTCCAGCGCCTCGGCAATGGTTTGGCGTTCCACGCCGCCTTCGACATGGCCGGCGCCGTCCGCCCAGAGGAACTGGTAATCGTAACCCTTGGCTTTGAGGGCATTGGCCAAATTGTTGTTGTTCACGCGCCAGTCGCCGAACTGATTGCTGAGATCGTTGGAACCGACTTCCATCCAGATGCGGATCGGCTTTTTGTCGGTATTAGGGATCAGGCTGTCTGGATATTCCTGCGCACCTTTGGGCGCGGTCTGGCTCTTTTGGATCTGGGTGAAGCTGCCCGAGTAACTGATGATCCGGGTGAAGGCCGGCGTGTGAAACCACGCCATTCCCATGGCCGCCGGGACGCCGGAAGACTGCCCGATCGCGCCTCGGCCGTCGGGGTCCTGGGTGAACTTGACGTTGCCGGTTTTCTCCGCGACGGGAATGACCTGCGTTTCAATGTAGTCGGCGTATTTGCCCGAGACGGTGTCATATTCCTGCGAGCGCGACACCGGAGCGATGAAGACGGCGCCCATCATGGGGATTTTTCTGGCCGCAATGAGGTTGTCCATCGCGGCGATGAGCTGGGTCTGCACAACAGCGGTCTCGCCGCCGTCGTGATCGACCATAAATGGGAGTTCCGCTCCGTCCTTGTAGCCGGCCGGGACATAGACCCAGCAGTTTCGAGGCCGGCTGCCGGCGCCGCCTCTTCCACCTGCGTTAGTGACGGCAATGGCGGCATCCCCAGAGAGTTGGAATGGGGTGACGGTGCCGCGCGGCGTATCGGCGGTGACCTGAATGGACGCGACATCCCGCCAGGCGGTTTTGGGAGAGACCTTGAAATTGCCGTTCTTATCCAGCGGGGGCATCAGATCGACCGCCTGGGCGTCCGCCAGGGGCGGAACGGGCGTGCTCGGGGCGCCCCCGCCACGTCCGCCTGCACCAAACCGGCGCGTGGGCTGGGCGGGCTGCGTTGCCGTGTCCGTGGCGGGCCCCCCTGGCACCGTGGCCCATGCGAGAGTGCCGGCAAGCAGAACGCCGACAGTGGACAAAACGTGATAAAAACGGACGGGCATCAGCGACCTCCTGATTGAATGGCTGGCGAATATGTGGGAGCACAAGCAAATTTATTGGATTTGGAAGTTCATTCGGAAAGAGATTAATGCCCTGTCGGTCGTAGAGACCAAACAAAGAACCCCAAGCGCTCTCGCGCTCGGGGTTCTCAGATAAGTTAGTCGCTGCGGCAGCGCCTGCAGGAAATGCTCCGCGGGTAGGATTCGAACCTACAACCAGCCGGTTAACAGCCGGCTGCTCTACCATTGAGCTACCGCGGATTGTGGCTGGCGAAAAATTTCGCCAGATGCGCTCACCGTATCCCAATCGTCTGCGCCGGTCAAGCGGCCTTGGAAACTCCGGTGCAGATTGCGGAAGGGATTGACGCCGCCATCCACTATCGGCCTCTCTTCGCGCCAGGTTGATGGCTCGCGCGAAAATGAAACTTCGCGCGGGGTCGATAACCTTCACTGTCTCCTTCTATCTTCCCGGGCGAACTTCTCGCTATGGGCCTCGTATCCATCAGAAGAGCCACTGTCCCAGACCCTTTTTGAGTCTTTTGAGTATGTCCGGGAAAATGCCCACCACAGCTAGAAGGCGACGCCCCACCCCATGTATTCACACTGAAAAGGCTTGCCTCTCGGCGTGTCGAGGTTACCATTGAATAGATTCACCTGCTGAGCGGTCCCGCCGGGGTTTGCCAACATCTCCACCCCGTCCCACCGCTGAGCCGATACATCTTTGCGACCCTTCGTTCGTTCCGGCGAGTGCTCATGACCCTCAGTGCCCAGACAAAGCAGGATACGCTCCTCGGCCAGGTAATCATCAATCAGGGCCTGGCGACCAAAGAGGAAGTGGAAGACTGCGTGGCCATGCAGTCGGAGCTCGCCAAGGAACAGAATCAGCGGTCCCTCGCGGACCTCCTCGTCGAAAACGGCTACATCACCCGCTCCCAGGTCGAACGCATCCGGCCCAGGGTCGAGGAGGAAGGCGGACTCCAGCAGATCCCCGGCTACCAGATCCTCTCGAAGCTCGGCGCCGGCGCCATGGCGGCGGTTTTCAAGGCCCGGCAGATTTCACTGGACCGAATCGTGGCGATCAAGGTCCTGCCCAAACGGATGAGCGAGAATAAAGAATTCGTCGACCGCTTCTACAAGGAAGGAAAGGCTGCCGCCAAGCTCAACCATCCGAACATCGTGGGGGCGGTGGACGTGGGCGAGGCCAATGGGTTTCATTACTTTGTTATGGAATATGTGGAGGGGCAGACGGTTTTTGACCGCCTGGACAAGGGGCAGCGTTATTCCGAAAAAGAAGCCTTGAATATCGTCATGCAGGTTTGCCGGGCCCTGGCTCATGCGCACAAGGCCGGCTTTATCCACCGCGACGTAAAGCCCAAGAACATCATGATAACGCCGGATGGCGTCGCCAAACTGGCCGACATGGGCCTGGCGCGCGAGACCTCCGATGTCGAGGCCGCCCAGGCGGAAGCCGGGAAAGCCTACGGCACGCCCTATTACATTTCGCCGGAACAGATTCGTGGCGAACTTGATGTGGACCAAAGGGCCGATATTTATTCCCTTGGGGCGACGTTTTATCACATGGTGACTGGGCAGGTGCCATTTGACGCCCCCACGCCGTCCGCGGTCATGCACAAGCACCTTAAAGAGGACCTCGTGCCGCCGGATCACCTCAATCCGTCCCTATCGGCGGGCGTCGGGGAGATCATCGAAGTCGCGATGAAGAAAAAACGGCGGCAGCGTTATCAGACCGCGGAGGAAATTCTCACCGATCTGGAGCGTGTGGCCGCGGGCGAACCGCCGCTGATGGCCCGCCAGCATTACGACCTTACGTCGCTCGCGGAGATCGAGGAAGGCGGCGTTCCGTCCGCTTCGCACTTCCAGACCAAGCGCAACGCGATTCCTGTTTCCGCACAGGAAACGATGGATGTCGACGCCCGTTCGTTCCGGGACCGGATGCTCGATCCGATCGTGATGCTGCTCGCCGGGGCTTTGGCACTGGCGTTCATCATCATTATTTTCCTGATTCTCTCCCATTCTGGACGCTGAAAACAGCGTTTCCCCGCTGACAATCGGAACTTTGGCGCGTGATCCGCCGTTCTGGGGATGCCTGACGTTCTGCGCACCGTTGCCGCATGACCCGCGGCACGGCGTCGGAAAAGTCCATGCGCGGACTGCCTTCCTTGTGAATTTCGGAACAGTTCTTGCTCATTAAATTCTCACTTCGAAAGTACGACAGGTTGGATTGAAGCCGGAATGGGCGATCACCCGCATTTAGCGCTTTGTTCGCGCAACTTGAATTCAGCGTGGTTATTTTCTGCTTCCCTTTTAGGCAGGAGGAAGAGAATTGCGGGAGCGCGACACGACCCGAAAAAACGGCGTTTTTCGCACACCCGTTCCGCATTTTTCTTGCAATGGTTATCTGAAGGTGGCTACGATGACGTGCTCTTTTATGTCGGTGAGCCTGGGATCCTTTCGTTGTCGCTCACTCAAGTGACATCTTTGTCAAACCGACGAATATCCATGTTATCGCACCGCGCCGGGCGAGTTATTTCTTGAACTTGGCGAAGAGGATTGTTACACTGCGGATGATTCCGGGGAGAAAATAGAATCCCGTCTTTCGCACGCAGTTGATGATCCACTTCTTGAACCGCGTTCGGCCCGGAACATCCAGTTTACGGATCGTTCATTTATGCCGGTTGAATCAGGCCTGCAGCTTTACTTGAATCAGATCAATCGCGTTGCGCTGCTCACAGCGGACCGCGAAAAAGAACTGGCGCGCCGGCTGATCCGGGAGAACGATCCGGCGGCCCGCGAGGAAATGGTTCGCGCCAATCTGCGGCTGGTCGTCAACATCGCCAAAAATTATGGCAACCGCGGCCTCTCGCTCCAGGACCTCATCGAAGAAGGAAACATCGGCCTGCTCAAGGCGGTTGAAGGTTTCAATCCTGAAATGAACATCCGTTTTTCCACCTATGCTTCATGGTGGATCAAGCAGGCGATCAAGCGGGCGCTCATCAACTCCGTGCAGCCCATCCATATACCGGCGTACATGGTCGAAATGATCGCCAAGTGGAAGCAGGCGATTTCCGAACTTGAAGACAAACTGGGCCGGGTGCCGAACCTCGAAGAATTGTCGCGGCACATGAAGATGTCCGTGAAAAAGGTGCGGATCATTCACCGTGCCGTGCGTGCATTCCACTCGCCGACACAGGCGCACGTTTCCGAGGAAGACGGGCTGGCACTGCATGAAATGCTGCACGACGACAAAACGCCCACGCCGGACAATATTGTCCTGGGGCGCGACGAAGTAAAAACGATTTACATGCTTCTTAATAAAATCGACCAGCGTGAAGCGGAAATCCTTCGCCTGCGTTTTGGCCTGGAAGACGGCCAGCCGCTGACGCTCAAGGAAATCGGCGAAAAGGTCGGACTCACGCGGGAGCGCGTCCGGCAGATCGAAAATGAAGCGCTGCGGAAACTCAACGCCTATCTTTCCGCGGATCGCCTGCCGACGCTCTCCCATCTCAATGGCTACAACAATTCCAACGGCGCCCCCGCCGATGAAGCGGACCGCTTCGATCCGCCCTCCGCAGTCAGCACCCTCGATCCCGACGAAGAATTCTAAATGCAAGAAACC
>Ga0265314_10002657_pt1 | contig 17930 bp, 14 predicted proteins | sample 4126metaG_FD_203106 | JGI IMG/M metagenome (GOLD analysis project Ga0265314, IMG submission 203106) | Rhizosphere microbial communities from Carex aquatilis grown in University of Washington, Seatle, WA, United States - 4-1-26 metaG | ecosystem: Host-associated > Plants > Roots > Rhizosphere >... | reverse complement strand
GTACACGCTTGTGATCTGGCCGTCAGGGCCCAGCGTCACCGCGGTGTTGTGGTATAGCCCCGGCGCACGCCGCTCAAAGAGCGATGCAACAATCGTCACCTGCGCCTCACGCGCCACTGCGCCCAGCTTCTCTGTCGATGGCCCCGGGATCGCCTCCGCCAGGTCAAACAGCCGCAGGTCCTCGCGCTGGCAGAAATACTGTACCCGGAAAAGCTCCGGCAGACACACCACCTGCGCGCCTCGCCGCGCCGCTTCGCGCACACGCTCCAAGGCCGCGGAGAGGTTTGCCTCCGGGTCGGGGCCCATGCTCATCTGCACCAGGCCAACTTTGTATTTGCGTTTGTCTTCCGCCATCTCTCCTCATGCAACAGGGCCAATCCCGCGGCGCGGAATTGGCCCTTATGGCTCGTTATGATTCGGCCTTAGTTCTCGTCCAGAATCAGCACCGCCGCCGCAATCGTCGTCGTCCACAGCCCGCGCTTGTCGCCCACTGCCGACTGGGTTACGTTGCTGGTCCGTACAATCTTGTTTGAAATGCGGTAGATCTCCTTTTTCTCGTCCCAGCTCTTGTCGGAGTCGAACTCCACGTCCAGTGTGGTGGCCAGCATCTCGGCCGCCAGCTCTTCCGCGTACTCGCCTGCCTGCTCTTCCGTCTCCCCAAAGCTATGGTGCTCGCTCAGGTAGCCGTAGGTGTTGCGGTCTGCGGGAATCGCCACCCCGATGCTCGATACGATCAGCCGGTGCGGCTCCCGCGTTGAGTTCTCCGCGATCACAGCAAATACCACTTCGCCATGGTCCAGATACTTCAGCCCTTCTTTGCGCGAAAGGACCCTGCACCGCGGCGGAAAAATCGAGCTGACCCGCACCAGGTTTTGCGAAGCGATCCCCGCATCCCGTAGAGCCAGCTCAAACGAGGTCAACCGCTCCTTGTGTTTGCCGACTCCTTTGGTGAAAAACAGCTTCTTCGGGACCATTGCTTTTCCCAATTTCGATGTACCCTCCATAAGGTCAGAATTGATGTGAGAACTGGTGTGAGGAATAACGTTGCTTGCGAGACGTTCCCGGTAGAGTTTATCCCATTCCAGCGGACCAAAACCCCTCCAGCCCGAATTAATATTCAATTCATTTTTCAACTTCGTTCGGGCGCCTTTTTCAACGGACTGGCCGAGTACGTTAAATGGAATTTCCCACCGCCGTTGGCTCCCCAGTAACTGACATCGTTGAACCGGGTCAAGAAGTACCCGCCCTCTCCACCGCAACCTTTTCCTCCACCGTGCGTTCAATCCGGTATGAAGTTCCGTCGCATACTCTCCCTCGCCGCAGCCTGCACTTTTTCCTGCGCCGCCTTCGCCCACGCTGCGCCCGTCCCGGCTCCCCTGCCCGACGCCCAGGGCCCCGTCGTCCTCGACTGGACTCCACCCGCTCTCGCCGCCCTCAGCTCCCAGGCCGCGGTCAGAAACAGCTTCACTTTCGACCGCAACATGCTTCAGGCGGCCGCTTCCCTCATGTCCCAGGACGACGAGCCCACACGCCAGGCCATCAACCACCTCGACGGCATCAGCGTCCACTTGCTCCGCTTCGGCAACACCGGAATACCCAATGAAGACGCCGTAAACACCATCCGCGACTCTTACCACCTGCGGGGCTGGAAGCACCTCGTGACCACAACGCAGGCCGGCGGGCCGGTCCGCAACGGAACCACCGACGTCTGGGTGGTGATGGACGGGGTCAACTTGCGGGGCGCGGTGGTTTTAGCGGAAACACCCAGGTCTCTCACGCTTGTCACCGTGGCCGGCAACCTCAGCCCCGTTGACCTGCTTCATCTTCGCGGCCACTTCGGCATTCCCAAATTTGACAGCGACGACCTGCAAACGCCCAGGCAATGAAACGGCAGCCGTGCAAATGAATCGCTGCCCGCCCATCCCTTCAGCTGATTTGCAGTATCGACAAAATGAGTCCAGAAAAAAGCACGAGCGCCGGGACTCAAGCCCGGCGCTCATTCCATGGATGCGGCCACTCACTTCAGCCCCACCCGTTCTCCCCCTTCGATTTGCGAGAACCGCTTTCAGGCAACCAGTGCATCCGGGAACGCGTAAGCCGGCTGCTGAACCTCCTCCACCTCGCGATTGAGGATTCCTGAAAGCCCCATGAGCGCCTCGGACGCGCACGCAGGACACCGGCGCGAGCAATTACTCACGCAATTGCAATCTGTGCACAAGTATGCTGAAGCCAGAGGAATGTAGTGTGGTGCGGACGGCATTGCTTCACCAGGCCTTTTTGTAATCAGGGAAAGCATAGGGCGACACCTGCTGGATGGTGATTGAGGCAACCGGAAGGACAGCCTGACCCCCCGGGCCGCAAGGCCACTGTTGAATGGATGCCGCAAAACAGCGGAAGGGTTGTTTCTAGATCAGAATCGCGGCGGTTCAAAAAAATGCACAAAGCCCGAGTAAGATAAAGCATTTCAATCGTTTGCCGCAAGGCCACAGTCGGGTCGCCGGGGCTCCGCGAGTCCCTGCCAACGCTCTTGAGATGAGCGCCAGGGGGGCTTGCCCGCGGCCACCAGATCAAGCCTTAACCGCGGGTCAGCGCGCGGTTGTCAGTTAGATCCGGAGATGATGGTGTGGTCCGCGTCGTAACGCTTTTCCGTGTCGGTCCCGCGCCGCGCCGCCCTATCTGCCATGCGCTCCATTTTCTTGTGTTTCGCGCGTTGTACAGACTGCGGATCGTTGGGGTTGTCCACTATGGTCGGCGTTTCGGTCTCGATCCGCTTGCTCGGCGGCTGAGGAATTCGTTGAGTCATTGCGTCATTCCCTCCAGCGCAATTCGATGCCGCCGGATTCTCCTCAAGATGCTCCGCCGCACTTCCATGCCGAGTTGGCCGGGGCAGGCTCGCGCCGCTCCGCGCCATTAAACTAGTCCTGTGGCACTCAGCAAGCAGTCGCGACTCCGCATCGCAGCCATTCGCTTTTTGAATCCCGCTCCTCTCATGTGGGACTTTGACCACTCCCCTGAATGCGAAGCGCTCGCTGCTAGTTACCACGTCGACTGGATGCTTCCCTCCGAGTGCGCCGACCGCCTCGCTTCAGGCGAAGCCGGCATCGGCCTCGTGCCCATCGCATCGCTTGCCACCATTCCCGGCTTGCAAATCATTCCCGGTTGCACAATAGCCGCAAAGGACTACGTCCGCTCGCTTTTGCTGGTCCGCCGCGCCCGGCAGCCGCTGGCCCAAATCCGCTCCGTCGCCGCAGACGTCGCCAGCCGCACTACCATCGCCTATACGCGCCTGCTCTTTCGCATGTGGGGTAATCCAACGGCAAGGTTTGTCCCCATGCCCGCCGATCTCGATGCCATGCTGGCGCGCGCCGACGCCGCTATCGTCATCGGCGATCCTGCGCTTTTTGCCCTGGAAGAGCGCGCCAATCGCGCCGAACGTTCTGAAGAAGAGCTGATCTATCACGACCTGGCCCATGAGTGGCGCGCGCAAACCGGCCTTCCTTTCGTCTCGGCTGTCTGGGGAGTCGCGCCCGGCGTCCCGTTCGACCAGCGTATCGCCGAGGACTTCATCCGATCCCGCGACCACGGCCTCGCCAACATTGTGGCCCTGGCAGAGGAATGGTCGAAGAAGATGCCTCTGTCCGAAAACACCATCCGCCACTATCTCAGCCAGAACATCCACTACGTGCTCGACGACGAGTGCATCCAGGGCATGCGCGGCTTCTTCCGCATGGCCGCTGAAGCCGGCATCCTGCCTGCCTATCAACCCGCCCTCTGACCCATCCTGCCGTGTTCCATCTGCCTTATAATCTGTCCCAACATGCTGATCCAGATTGCAGGCAAGGCCTCCCGCGGCGTGGGCTCAGCGGTGGTCATCCTCTTTTACATCGTCTATTTGTGGCGCACATTCAGGAGCAATCCCGGCAATCGGCTGATTGAATGCGGCACCCTCACGCTCATCGTGTTTTTCCCCATGGTGGCCGTATCCATCTTCTTCAGGCCGCCCGACTGGTTGTTCTTCTCCTGGCTCATTCTCGTTGTCCTGCTCTGCTTTACAACGCTCTTCTTCCTCATCCAACGGGGCATCCGCGCAGGGCTTAACCCACAAAAAAACAGAGCGCCCGATCGTGCCCGGCGCTCCATCCTCATTCCCTGATCCCTGATCCCTGGTCCCTGTCCCCTATATCTCCCACCGCAGCAGCGTAGTCCCCACCGTGAACCCCGCGCCTACCGCCGCCAGCAGTACCAGGTCGCCTTTCTTCAGCTTCCCGTCCTCAATCGCCGTCTCCAGCGCCAGCGGAATCGTCCCCGCCGAAGTGTTCCCGTATTTGTCGATATTGATGATCACGCGGTCTTCCGCAAGCCCCAGCCTGTCCGCCGTCGCGGTAATGATCCGCTTGTTCGCCTGGTGCGGGATGAAGCACCCCAGGTCCGCGCCCGTAATGCCGTTCCGCGCCAGCAGCTTCGTCGTCGCTTCCACCATTTTGCGCACTGCAAACTTGTAAACCGCCTGCCCGTCCTGGTGGATGTAGTGCATCTTCTTGTCCACGGTCTCGTGGGTTGAGGGATTAAGGCTCCCGCCCGCCGGCAAATTCAGGCTTACGCCGCCGGAGCCGTCGATTTCGTGCAGGAAGTCGATCATCCCGATCTCGCCCTCTTCGCACGGCTCAATCAGCACCGCTCCGCCGCCGTCCCCAAACAACACGCACGTCGCCCGGTCCGTGTAGTCCGTCATCCGCGTATTGGCGTCCGCCCCGCACACCAGCACCTTGCTGTGCGCCCCGCTCTCCACCAGCTTTACGCCCGCCTGCAGCGCAAACACGAATCCCGAGCAGCCCGCCGATACGTCGAATCCCCATGCACCCGCGGCGCCAATCTTGTCCTGCACCAGGCATGCCGTCGAAGGAAACATCATGTCCGGCGTTACCGTCCCCACAATAATCACTTCCACTTCAGTCGGCGCAATCCCCCGCGCAGCCAGGCACTTCTTCGCCGCCTCCGTGCAAATGTCGCTGACCCCCTTGCCCTTTTCCAGCATGTGCCGCTCGCGGATTCCCACCCGCTCCATGATCCACTGGTCGGTGGTTTCCACCATCTTCTCCAGGTCCTGATTGGTAATCACCTTGGGGGGAACGTAGGTGCCGAGAGCGGTAATTTTGGCGCGACGGCCAACAACAGGACGCACAATTAAGCTCAATTTCTTCTCCTGATTTTATCCTTGCTCATCTTTCAGTCATTCCCGCAGGGAATCTGCTGTTGCCCTTGCTCTTGCTTTTTCCTTTGCTCTTGCTTTTCTTTCTGTCATTCCCGCAGGGATTCTGCTTCTGACCCCTGACACCTGACACCTGACACCTGACACCTGACACCTGACCCCTGAACAAAAAAAGTACCGGGTGACCTACTGCACACGCATGAGCCCGTTACCGTTGCTTCCTTCCGGACCTGGCGGGATTGGCGGGATTACGTCGCGTAGGACCCGGCACTGATCGATTTTATCACTCGCCGGTGCCGCCCTCGAACGTAACTCGCGCTGCCGCCCGGAGGTCTATATTGATTAACGAATCCGCAATTCGCCTCTGGGAGGACTGAAGTGAAATCCCTTATCCTTTGCCTTTGTATTCTGCTCCTGTATTCCTCCGCTGCTCCCGCTTTCGCTCAGAAGGATAAGGAAGCCAAGCCCGGTCCGTGGCCAGCCGGCAAAGTGAATTCCGCCCTCGGTTTTGCTCGTATGGCCACGGCGCAGCAGCGCTATCAGGAATCCGAAACACTCATGCTGCAGGTCACTCAGGCAAATCCCAAGCAGGTCCTGGCGTGGGCGGAACTGGGGAATGCCCAGTTGGGCCTTAAAAAGTACACCGAAGCGGAAAATAGCTTCAAGATCGCACTAGGCTTGAAGTCGGATGCCGGGAACCCTGCCCCCCAGGCCTCCGCTGCCTCCGAGCCCCCCGCTGCCCCAGAGGCCGCCGCTGCCCCCACCCCCGACAAGCCTCAGGACCTGGTTCTCGAATATATCCGCTCGCTACCAGTGCCTGGCGCTAGTAAAGGTGGGCTGTCTCCGCTGGGCGGAGGCTCGGGTTCGCCGCCTCCGCCTGCCGCAGGTTCAAGTTCGCTTCCACCGCCGGGCGGTGGGTCCAGCCCTCGAATCTCCCCTGCCGCCGCCAACAATGCCCTCAGCAACTCGCCTCAGGTGCTTGGGCCGGTATACGCAAGCCTCGGCGAGGTGTACGCCCATGAGGGCAAAATTCCGGAAGCACAGGCCGCCTTTGACCAGGCCGTCGCGGCGCTTCCCGGTCAGGCGGCTCAATACCGAAGCAACGAGACCATCGTCTTTTTCCAGGTCGGCCAGGGCGACGCCGAATACACCGCCGCCAAACAAGCCCTCGCCCTCGATCCCGAACGTACCTCCATGTACTACTTCGAAGGCCAGGCGCTGCTTGCCAGCGCCACAATCGATCCAAAGACGCAGAAGTTGACGCTGACGCCGGAGTGCATCGACGCATTCAATAAGTTCTTGAAGATATCCCCGAATGGGCATCTGAACGCCGAAGTTCGTGGCATCCTCGCTTCAGCAGGAGTCACCCCGGCCAAGTAATCCGAGTCGATGCTCTTCCTTGGCGCGAACTTTGCTACCGGCTGGCGCCTTTCACCCACTGGAATCGCAGCCCCATACGGAAATTGAACGGCAGGCTGGGGTATCCGATAGGCGCAATGTGCTGGCTGCTGGTCAGATTCTCGGCAATACCGTAGATGCCCAGCCACCACTTCAACTGGTAGCTGCCGCCCACATCGATCTTGGCAAAGCCGTAATCGAGATTGCGGTTGGGCAGCAGCAGGCTGTTGCCGCCGTCGGCGTCGGCGTACCACAGGTACGTGGAATCGTCGCTGCGGCTCGCAAACGCCGCGTTGAATGTGCCGGTGATCTGATGATGTGTATATGTGCCCGTGATGAAGCCGGTATGCGGCGGCCGGCGGAACGGGCGTGCGCCCACCAGCGGCGAAATGGCCCCAATCGGCATGCAGCCAGAGGCGCCCAGGGTGCAGCCGTAAGGATAAGTGGGCGCGTAACCGCCGGTCAGCGCCTCGTTGTCGCTGTTGAACGATCGTTGTACCACCGCATCCAGGTAGGTATAGCCGCCGCGCAGGAACAGATTGGGACCAATGCCGCCTTCCACCGTTGACTCAATCCCCTGCGCGCGGAATGCCTGCGTGTTCACCGCCAGACCATAGTCGTTGGTGTAGTAGAAACCCAGCGCGGCGATAAGCTGCTGCTGTTGAGCCGGCGTGAGATTCGGGATCAAACCGGGCAGGATGTGCCCGCCCACATATTCGATCTGCTTGTCGAATTGGTTATGGAAGTAGCGCACGCGCAGCGTAATGCGCTGGCTCAGGAACGCCTGCTCCGCGCCGCCATCGTACATGCGCGCAAACGGCGCAGCCAGCGGCCCGATGCTCAACTCCTGCGCCGTGGACTCGTAGCCGTTCGAAACCAGAATATGGTAGAGCGATCCAAACTGATCCGTCAGCGCAGGCTCGCGCACGCCATCGCCGTAGTGGAACATCACCCGCGTGCCGCTGAAGATGCCCTTGCGGGGTTTGAGTGCCCACAGCGAGAATCCCGCGCTGGGCGTCGTCTCCACTCCAAAAAGCGAGTAATGCTCAAGGCTGCCCGCGAGCGTGTAATAGAACCTGCTTTTGAAGTCGCCGTGAACACTCGCCAGATAGACGTAATTCGTCCGCTCGGTAGTGTCGTTGGTGCTGTAAGTGGGCACCGCCTCCGCCCCTCGCTCGTCTTCAAACTGGAAGCCGGCAAGCGCAGCCAGATGCGGTGTCACCGTGTAGTCGCCGCGGTAGATGAGCTCATCGCGGTCGGAGACAAGCTGATAGCGATACGGATACGTCTGCGCGTAGTCGAGCACCGCCTGCCCCGTTGCCGACGCGCCATTGGCCCCGGTGATCGTGACCACCTCGCCCAGAGAATCGCCGTATGCGTCGAACGCGCCGTTGCCGCTCTGCTGCCACAGCGCCGATTGCTCGCGCTTCCGCGTCGCGCCATAGCGAATCACGTTGTGAAAGCTCGCCGTGGTCTGGTTATCGAATGCCGCGCTGACGTACAGATCCTGGTCCTTCTGCGTAGCCAGGTCCGCCACATGGTAAAAATCCCATGCATTGGGATCGCCTGTTGAAGCCACGTTGTAGTGCACCGTGCCGCGGATCTGTGTCTTGCCGCTCGGCTGCCAGCCAAAATTCCCCGCGGGCGACGCGATGTGCATCGTGTCATTCGGCACGGAGTTCGTGCTTTGCAGCCAACTGTACGCGGCCAGGTAATCGAATTTGTTGTGCGCGCCCGCCAACGATGCCTCTTCGTGCGACGTGTTGAAGTTGCCGGCGTCGCCTTCAAGAAAAAAGGACGGATTACTTGTGGTTCCGCGCGGAGTGGTCAGGCTTACCACGCCGCTCACGGCGCCCGCGCCGTATAGGCTGGAATCCGTGCCGCGGAACACTTCGGCGCTCTCCAGGGCAGTAGTGGGCAGATTGCCAAAATCGAACCGCCCCCCCAGATCGCCCGCATCCACGCCATCTACCAGGATCAGGTTGTCATCGGAGTCTCCGCCACGGATGAATAACGACGCCTGAGATCCACGCTGGCCGATCTCCACCACCGAGGTCCCTGGCATGAGCCGAAGATCGCTCACCAGCGTCGTGCTTCCGTCCAGCTCTGTTGGTCCAATCACGGACGTCGCTGCGCTTGTCTGCGGCTGCGGAGTGGGCGTGCCGGTCGCAGTCACCACAATCGACTGCCGCACCCACTCCGGCTCCAGCACCAGGTTGCGCTCCACCCCATCGAGCCGGCCTGCATAGAACCCCGGTGTCTCAAGCTGGCGGAAGGTGGGCGCTGACACCAGCAAAAAGAACCGGCCGCTGTTCCCGGCCAGGATTTCATAGCTGCCGTCAGCCCGCGACACAGCCGTCGCCACCACCTTGCCGTTCTGGACAAGAGCAACGGCGGCGCCGATGACGCGCGCGCCGCTGGCATCCGTCACGGTGCCGCGGATCGATGCGGAATGGGCCTCGATAGCACAAAGAAGAACAGCCGGCACAAGAATCTTGGCCAGCCGCAAAAGCCGGAAGCACTGAGGAAGAGTGACGCGCATGTTGGCTCCTTCGTTCCCCTCGGAACGCAAGCGGTAAAACGCCGGAGACCGGTCTCCTGACTCGCGCCTTTCCCAGCCACCTTCCCAAGGTCGAAAACCTCTCGGCCTCAGTGGTTTTGTTGCGCTCTCTTCAAAAAAAGAGCTTGGGCTGAATCGCCTGCCTTCTTCCCAATGACGCAGAAAAAGCAGGGGCGCTCACAGTTGCGGGGCAGTGGCGGAATTTCACCGCCTTCCCGTACATCCCGGGCGATAGTGATGATGTGAATGGCCGATCCTGCAAGCAGAATAGCCGCTATGTCATCAAACTAATTTCAATGACATGAACATTTATATCCCGACAACGAGGCTGGCGTCAAAGGCAGCGCTCTACTGCAATTCGAAGAAAAAGAATGGTGACCCCGGGCTGATTCGAACAGCCGACCTGCGGTTTAGGAAACCGATGCTCTATCCATCTGAGCTACGGGGCCACTCGCTCCTATTGTAGTGCGTCGATGTTTCTGACGGTTCTCCTTTGATTTGGCTTCTCAGCCCACGTAGCGTGCAGTTGTTTCTGACGGTTCCGGTTGGATCGCGCTTCTCAGCCCGCGTAGCGGGCAAAAGACGCTAGCCCCAGGCGCAAGCCTGGGGAAAAACAGCGAATGCACGCGGCAGCCCCCGAAGGGGGCGTAAGAAGAGGCGCCCCCGGATCAAACAACGACCGTCAATATTCAAGAAAGCGCCATGTCGATCGTCTTCACATCCACCAGCCCGCAGCAGCCGTAAAGAGCCGGCAGAACTCGTTCCGGCGGGTGCGCGCGGCGCAGCGCGGCCACTTTTTCCGTACCCGCGCGATACGCCGGCAGATACATCCGCCCCAGCAGAGGATGCCGTCCCCAAGCGCCGGAGAGCTTGCCCGCACGTTCCTCGGTCACCAGAAAATCGCGGCGCAGAGCGGCTGCCACCTCCGCCTGCGCGCGCTCCTCGCCCCACGTCATCCACGAAGACTGGTTCTTGGCATCGTCCTGGAGCAGCGCAAGCAGCGCGCCGATCTGTGCATCCTCATCGGGCAATTGGTCCACTTCCGTAATGCCGTGCGCAATAAGAATGGCGTTGTTCGCCAGCCCCTCAAAAAGCGTGGCGGCGCGCGTGTTCATGGTCAGAACGCTCGCTTCAAAACCCGCCCGGTGAAGCGTGTAAAGCTTTTGCAGGTAGGCAAACGTGGTCACATGCCCGGGCACAACCTCGTGGCTCACAAGCTGCTCGAATTCGGGATAAGAAATCTTGAGCGAGGCATTGATCTCATAAGTCGCTTCATATTGGGGCGAGTCATCGGCGTTGCGCGCGCGGCCCAGGTAGTTCATTGAGCCGGAAAACCACGCTTCCTTGATGGGCATAAAGCTGATGTTGGCGCGCGGCACCCCGGCCAGCTCGTGCGGCAGGTAATGAAGCAAATTGCGCGCGCTGAGAATATCGAAATGCGCAATCACCGCGGCGCCCAGCGCACGCACGCTGGCCATCGGGCAGATGCGCTCGTTGCGCCACGCATCCACAGCCGCCTGCAGACCGGCGGCGTCGTGCGACGAATAGCCGGCACGGCCAAGGAGTTCGGCCACCCGCTCGCGCTTGGCCTGCGGCCTCGAGGGCTCCGGCGGTTTTCCGGTTGAAGCCTCAACCGCCCGTGTGTACGGCACCGGATCGCCGCGCCCCGCAACTTCCATGGCAAGGTCCCACATGGTCTCCAGGCAAATCGCCAGCCCATCCAGATACGCGCCGCGCAGGCCGCCGATCGACTCCGCTTCCTTGCGCACGCCACTGATATCTTCTTGGAAGTTCACCGCGCCCAGGTACTCGTCGAGCGCCTCGCGATCGAGCTCCTTGCCGGAAACACCGCCGCATTGGCGCAGTCGCGCAGCCGCGGGATGCGTATAAGCCGCCGGCAACGGCTCATCGGAGAACCAGGAATCGGCAATAAAGCGGCCTGTGCCGGAGGCGCACATCACATCGCCGCCCCAAAGTGTGTCGATCCCCAGAACGGCGTCGGCTACAAACTTCCCCGCTTGATCCATCACTCCTCCTTTGATCGCTTCATTGACACGAACCACACATAACCGCAAACTCCCAGGAACAGAATTGCAGATACGCATTGCGAAACCGGCTCATTTGAATAAAACGGCGTTTGAATCCAGCTTTCGCTGAAGCTGGGGATGAGACGCAGTCCCGCTCCCAGCACACCGCCCAGCGCGCCCCCCGCCATCAATCCCGATGCCAGAATCACCCCGCGCTCGCGAATCGTGTTGCCGCGCTCGCCGCCGGTTTTTTCCGCGCGCCGATTCACCATGTGCGAAAGAATTCCGCCGGCAAGAATCGGCGTGGTCAGGTTTAGCGGCAGGTAAAGGCCCAGCGCAAACACCAGCGATGAGCGCCCCAGCATCTCCAGCACCAGCGTAATCAGCGCGCCAATGCCAAACAGCATGTACGTCACCGGCTGGTGGCTCATGAAACCCACCACCAGCGCCTTCAGGATGGACGCCTGCGGCGCTGCCAGAATCTGCCGCGTGTCCCCCGCAGCCGCCTCGCCAAACTGAAACGTGTGCGCCAGCAGGATGATCGTAAGCCCCGCGGTAACCGCGGCAAGAACCACGCCGAGAAACTTCACCTTCTCCTGTGCCGCCGGCGTGGACCCGAGCCAATAGCCCGCCTTCAGGTCCGTAATAAACTGGCCTGACGCACACAGCGCCGTGCACACCATCCCTGCAATCGCCATCACAAAAAACATTCCCGTATTGCCGCTCAGCCCGAACCTCAGCAGAACCAGGCAGGAGATGATCACCGTGAGCATGGTCATGCCTGAGGCCGGATTGTTGGCCGTGGTCGCAATGGCGTTGGCCGCCACCGACGTAAAGAAAAATGCAAACAGCAGCGTCAGCACCAGGCCCGCGGCCAGAACCGTAAATGACACTTTCAAACTGCCGAAGAAAATGGCCACAGCCAGCGCGCCAATCACCACGCCCAGCAGGATAGTGAGAATCGGAATGTCCCTGTCAGTCCGCTCGGTCTGCGGCGCTTCACCGTGGCGGAAGGTGTGCAGCGCGATCCCAAACGCTGACACAATCACCTTCAGCGACTTGATCACGCCCACGATGCCCGCCGTGGCAATCGCTCCCACGCCGATAAACCGAACGTAGTTGCGATAAATCTCCACCGCCGTCATGTGCGCAATCGGCGTCGTGCCCGGATACACCGCAAATTCCATGTGGCTGCCGGTAAACCAGATCAGCGGGATCAGCACAAAATTCGCCATGATGCCGCCGGCGCAAAACACAATTGCGCTGCGCAGCCCCATCACGTAGCCCAGCCCGAGAATGAAGCCAATGGCGTCAAACCCGAAAACCATGCGCCCGCGCTCCGCCAGCCCGCGCACCGCGGGAATGAACTGAAAATTCAGATACTCCTTCCAAACATGGAACGTGCTCACCAGGAAGTCATACACGCCGGCAATCGCCGTGGCCTGCAACAGCAGCCGCGCCTGCGTTCCGCCCTTCTCTCCCGTCACCAGCACCTCGGTAATCGCCGTCGCCTCCGGAAACGGAAACTGACCATGCATCTCGCGCACAAAGTAGCGCCGCAGCGGAATCAGAAACAGAACGCCAAGGCATCCGCCGGCCAGGCAGATGAAGATCGTCTGCACCGGGTGCGGCGCCAGTTGCAGCGCGTAAAGCGCGGGCACCGTGAACACCGCGCCTGCAACCGTAGACGCCGACGCCGCTCCAATGCCGGTGATGATCACGTTCTCCAGCAGGCTCGATCGCCGCCGGAAAAGCCGCGCCATGCCGATCGCAAGAATCGAAATCGGAATCGCAGCTTCCATTCCCTGCCCCACCTTCAGCGCCGAATAAGCCGAGGCCACCGAGAAAACAACGCAGAAAACTGAACCCCAGAAAACCGCGCGCAGCGTGAGTTCGGGCTGGCTCAATGCTCCTGAGACAATCGGCGTGTACGCTTCGCCAGGCTTCAGCGGCGTGTAGGCATTCGCGGGCAGTGATTGCGCCTGAGTTTCGGTTGCGGTCCGGTTCACAATCCACCTTTGCTTTCTCTTCGCAATCAAAGGCTCCGGGGAGAACCGGCACGAATGCGAATACAGGATCGCAGCGGATTGTACTCCGCCAGACTGAGGCCGCAAAGTGACGCACGCCAGTCCGCAAATTTATAGTGGTGAGGTTCGACTAACCGTGCTCCTCCCACTTCAATCCGCGCGTCCCATCACGCTGTCCCGGCGCGCCCCCCGCCGGCTCCATTCGCGGCGTCTGCTTTTCGTCTGCGCGCTGTTTGCGGCCGCCTCCCTCGCTATGCACCGGGCCTCAGCCGCCCCCCAACCGCCCCCCAATCGGTCCGCCGTGGCGGCAAATACCATCCTCGCCACCGCACCGCCATCGTCCGCCGCCGCCTGGGATACCGAAACCGGCCTTCGCCTCCAGGCCCTCGAAGCCCAGTGGTACAACTCAGCCAACGGCGCATACTTCCTCTACTCCCGCCGCACCGTCGACGCCGTCCTCGCCGATCCCAACTGGAACGCTCCCGGTCGCTCGCCCTACGCCGACGCGCTCCTCGGCCGGCAGCTCATGCTGCTCTACCGCGTCACCCTCAAACCCGATTACTACGCGTCAGCCCGCCAGCTCCGCAACCGTCTCGCCCCTTCCTGCGGACTTGCTCCGGAATCCATCGCCACACCACCATCCCCGCCCACCCCGCAGCCATGCGTCGCCCAGGCTTTCCTCTCCAACTATGCCGCCGAATTCCAGCGCCCCCAGGACCTCCTCCCCCTGGCGCGCAGCTTCGCTCAGAGTTCCACCAGCGCCGCAACCCATCCCGCGCAGGATCCCTCCTTCGCGCAAGCCTGGTCCGCGGCATCCCTGGTCGAGTCCCTCCCCAACTTCCCTCAAGGCGATCCCGCGCACGCCCACGCCCTCACCTCACTTCGCCAGCTCGCAGCACAATTGCCCGGCTCACCCTCTCCCAGCGCCACCGCCGACTGCCTGACCACATACGCGTTGCTAAAGGCCGTACGTCTTCACCAACTGCCCCCGTCCTTCCGCGCCGTCGCCATGCGCGCCTGGAATCGCCGTCTCGCATCCGTGCGCCAACCGGATCCAACCAACCCGGCCACCAGCCTCGGCGCATTCCTCCTCGCCTCCACTGAAGCCGACCTCGCCCCCACCACCGCCGACACAGTCCTGCTAGACGCCTGGTTCAACAGCCAGCAGCGCACCAACGCCGCCGGCCAGCCAGAGTCCTTCCACTACAAATTCACTGACTTCAGCGACTCCGGCTACTCGCTCTTCGACCACATGCTGCAGAGCGCCGGCCTGCAAACGCAAACGCTCTTCGCCGCCCCAACCGCCGCCAACCTGCAAAGCGCCGCTTACTACCTCATCGTCTCGCCCGACATCCCGATAAAAAATCCAAATCCCCATTACATCACCCCCGCCGACGCTGACGTCATCGCCGCATGGGTGCATCGCGGCGGCGTCCTCATCCTCATGGAAAACGACCCGCCCAACGCCGACATCGAGCACCTCAACCTTCTCGCCGACCGCTTCGGCATCCACTTCCTCAACGTCCTCCATCACCACGTCCTTAACGACCGCGTCCACGGCGACCTCGTCGAAAGCGGCAGCATCCCTGTATCCCCCGGCGGGCCGCTCTTCCACCAAAGCCACACCCTCTACATGAAGGACACCTGCGCCATCTCGCTCAGCCGCGGCGCCACCGCCCTCCTCACTGACCGCGGCGACGTCGTCATGGCCACCGCCCGCTACGGCCGCGGCACCGTCTACGCAAATGTCGACCCGTGGCTCTACAACGAGTACACTGATGGCCGCAACAACCCCGCCGTTTACAGCCAGTTCGATAACTTCGCCGCCGGCAGGGAGCTTGTCCAATGGCTCATCCAGCAGCGCCCGCAATCGCCCTCTCCGGCAAAGCAAAAGGGGAAGCAATGAAGACCATCCTGATGGCAGATCCGCAACGCTACCCGCGCATGACCACGCAGGAACTTCGCGACACCTTCCTGCTTCCCTGTCTCAGCCGGCCCGGCGCACTTACTCTCAACTATCTCGATCTCGACCGCGCCGTAGTAGGCATGGCCGTTCCGGTCGCCGAGCCAATCGCCCTCCCCACACCTCCGGAACTCCGCGCGCAGTACTTCACTGAGCGTCGCGAACTGGGCGCGCTCAACGTCGGCGGCCCCGGCATCGTCCACATCAACGGCGATACGCATCAGCTCGCCAACCTCGACCTCGTATACATCGGCCGCGGCAATCCCGTCATCCGCTTCGAGTCCATAGATCCCGCGCAGCCCGCCGCCTTTTACCTGCTCAGCTACCCGGCCCACGCGCAGCACCCCACCGCCGTAGTCCGCGGTCAAACAGCGGAGCCCACTGAGCTGGGCTCGGCGGAAACCTGCAACCGCCGCACCGTCTATAAGTACATCCACACCGGCGGCGTGCCAAGCTGCCAGCTCGTCATGGGCGTAACTCATCTGCACCAAGGCAGCGCCTGGAACACCATGCCACCCCACACCCATATGCGCCGCTCGGAAATTTACCTCTACTTCGACCTGCCTGAAGATGCCCGCGTCTTCCACCTCATGGGCCCGCCCCACGAGACCCGGCCCATCGTCATTGAGAATCGCGAAGCGGTAGCTTCACCCGGCTGGTCCATCCACGCCGGCGTCGGCACCAGCGCCTACAAGTTCTGCTGGGGCATGGGAGGCGAAAACCAGGACTACGCCGACATGGACCCCGCCCCCATCGCTACCCTCCGCTGACAACCGCCGTATAAAGCCCGTAGAAGAGATCCGGGCTTCAGCCCCGGGGGGGGGTGTTTTCCCCTCGTCAACGTCCCATCGTTCCCTTTTTCCGCAGCCTCTCCACACCCGCACATCAGCCCCGGATCAATCCATCGGGTCTCATTGATCGCATGGGCGAAATTGCACGAACCGAGATCCGCCAATTTCAGACGGGTTGAAGCCGGGGACTCGCGGCCGTCTCGGAGGCCCGCGCCACGGCTTGGGTGTCGATAAACTCCCGGATCTTCGCCACCTTGCCCTTACGAACGGTAATGTCGAAGACCCAATGGTCTTCGAACTTCCCGTTCGTGGCTTTGATTCTCCCCGTAGCAAAGCCGATGACCAGAACCCGGTCACCCTGCGCTATAAGCTCGGGGGGCTCTGGATACGAAGTTTCCACCGTTTCGTTCGCCTTCTGAAGTAGATTCTCCAATCCCGCGTGCCCGCGGTGCGTGCCGGCCAGCGGCCAGTCCTCGCCCGGAACAATCCACTCAATATCTTCGGCAACCAACGCCAGCAGACCTTGCTTATCGCGGCCGCCGAGTGCCGCAAGAAAATTCTTCACAACCTGGACATTCTCTTCGATGCTCATCGAAATCTCTCCTTTTCCCTTACATCGGATCGTGTCCGACCTGATCGGACGTTTTGGAATCCTTCAACTCGGGCCAATCAGATTTGCGCCAGGCCGCCGTCCACGGCGAGCTCGCTGGCAGTCATGAAGCTGCTATCGTCCGACGCGAGAAAAGCAGCCGCCGCGCCGATCTCCGCGGGATCGGCCATACGCTGGAGCGGAGTCATCGTGGCGTAGACCTTCTGGCCCTCCTCGCCTAGCGCTGCCTTGGCGAGTTCGGTGGCCGTGGGCCCGGGCGACAGCACGTTTACCCGGATGCCGGTGCCCTTCAGGTCTTCCGCCCAGGTGCGCGCCAGGTTGCGCACTGCCGCCTTGCTGGCGCTGTAAACGCTCATTGCCGGGGCGCCCGTAGTGCCGGCGCTCGAGCCCGTCAGGATGATCGAACCGCCCTTGCCCATCAGCGGCAGCGCCTTCTGCACCGTAAAAATCGTACCCTTCACATTGGTGTCGAAGGTTTCGTCAATGTGCTCGGCGGTGATCTTGCCCAGCGGAAGCGGGCTTCCCACCCCGGCATTGGCGAAGACGATGTCGAGGGTTCCGCGCTCGGCCTTCACCGCCGCGTAGAGTCGGTCGAGGTCGGCCAGATCGGAGACCGAGCCCTTCACCGCACGGGCATTGGGCCCGAGGTCGGCCACAGCGGCGTCGAGCTCTGGCTGCCGGCGGCCGAAGATGAAGACGAAAGCGCCCTCCTCGATGAAGCGTTTTGCCGCGGCGCGGCCAATGCCGGTGGCGCCACCGGTGATAACTGCAACCTTGCCTTGAAGCTTTCCCATCATTACTCCAATCGGTAGATCTGTTGAGTTCAGTAAAGTAGCGGTCCCCGCGGATCGGCCACTTGCGGCGATCCGGCGCGATTTCAGATGGCCGAGAAGCCGCCGTCAACAGCCAAATCCACCCCATTCACGTAGCTCGACTCGTCGGAAGCAAGAAACAGCGCGGCCGCCGCAATTTCCTCAGGACGACCCATCTGTCCCCGGGGGATCAGGGATTCGAACATCTCCCTCGTCGCCTTGTCCAGCCGCTGGGAATCCGGTGTGTCCACCTGCCCCGGGCTCAGCACGTTTACCCGGATATGCCGGTCCTTCAGTTCGTTGAGCCACGTGCGCGCGAATGAGCGCAATGCCGCCTTGCTTGCCGCATACACGCTGAAACCAGGAAAACCTTTTACTGAAGCAACGGACCCGATCAGGATGATCGATCCGCCATCGTTGAGCAGCGGCAACGCCTTCTGAACCGTAAACAGCGTTCCGCGCACAATCAGGTTGAAGCCCGCATCGAAGTGCTGCTCGGTAATCTCGCCCAGTTTGGCGGCTTCGCCCTTGCC
>Ga0265314_10002656_pt1 | contig 17934 bp, 12 predicted proteins | sample 4126metaG_FD_203106 | JGI IMG/M metagenome (GOLD analysis project Ga0265314, IMG submission 203106) | Rhizosphere microbial communities from Carex aquatilis grown in University of Washington, Seatle, WA, United States - 4-1-26 metaG | ecosystem: Host-associated > Plants > Roots > Rhizosphere >... | reverse complement strand
TGCTCCCGGCCAACGGCGATCCGATCCACGCCTTCCAATCTTTCAAGAACCGCAAGCACTTCCGGCTGTTTCTCCGGCCGACAATAAACAAACGCCACCTGGTGATCCGCCATCACAAAGGCCGCCGAGCGCTCATAATCGACCAGCAGTTTTCCCGCCGCGTCGGTCTTTGGCACAAGTAATCCCGCTTTCCGCAGCGCCACATTCGGCAGGATCGGCCGGGATACCTCGTGCATTCCATAATCGCCAAGAATCACCACGCAGCCGCCATCCGCACGCACCTGCTCCGCCAATGGCCCAAGCAGCGCGTCGACATCCTGCAGCTCCTTGATCATCGCCGGGTGCTCCGGTCCAAGCCGCTGCAGGTTGAAATCCAGGTGCGGAATGTACACCAGTTGCAAATCCGGCGCGTGCGCCCTCCAGACGTGCATCGCCGCCTTGGCGATCCATTGCGAGCTCGGCAGCCCCGCCATCGGCGACCAGTAATTGTGCAGCGGAAACGGGCCCAGCGCCGCGGTCAGTTCCGCGTAAAGATTCGGCGGATCGCTCCAGCAGGCGGTCAGCGTCTTGCCGTCCGGCGTGTGCTCGGGCTTGGGCGTCAGCACGATATCCGCAGCCCCGCGCATGGAATTCTGCCAGAAGAGCATCGCGGTTTTCTTTTTTGGAAACCCTGCCGCCTGCCAGAACCGCGGCGCCTGCAACAGCGTGTTGCTCTGCTCCCAGAACGAAACATTCCTGCGGGCGTCCGCATGATTGGATAAATCAAGATGTGCGTCGAGCTCCGGCCGGCCATGCGTATAAAGGCCGTTGCAGATGATCCCGTGGCGCTCCGCCGACACGCCCGTGGTGAGCGTCGCCTGGGCAGTGCATGTGACCGCGGGAAACGCGGGGCGATACGCCGCATGCCACGGCATCGCGCCCAGCGTCGGCAGCGCCGCCCCGCCCCCCGCCCCGCCTGTCGCGCTGGCAAAAAGATGCGCATCCAATCCGGCGACCAGAATCACACAGGTGCGTGCCATCGATTTCCTCCGTTCAAATGAGCGGTGGATCTTACTCATGAAACGCGCCCAAGTCCCATCCGCAGCGGTTTCGAGTATTCTCAGGCGATGCGGGTGTTCGTTCCCAAAGACCATGCGCTCCATGCGCCGGAGTGGTATCTGGCCGACGGCTCGGTGCGGCCCTGCCCGGAAGTGCCGGCTCGTTTGGACGCCATCCTCGATGCCCTCGCGGGAAAGGGACATCCGATCGAGCAAGTCTCTGCCGCCGGCACGGACGCCGAATTGCTCGCGGCGATCCGCGGTGTGCACACGCCCGGCTATCTGCATTACCTTGAAACGATTCATCCGATCTGGGCCGCCGAATTCGCCCCCGGCGGCGGACGCGACGTGCTGCCCGACACTTTCGTGCGCCGCATGCCCGGAACCTCCCCACCTAAAAAGCCCTCCGCGCAGGCCGGCTATTACTGCTTTGACATGGCCGCCCCGATCATGGCCGGCACCTGGCCCGCCGCGCTCGCCTCGGCACAATGCGCCATCACCGCCGCCCGGTTCATCGCCCGCGCCCGCGGCGCTTACGCCCTCTGCCGCCCCCCGGGCCATCACGCCGGACCCGATTACTGCGGCGGATTCTGCTACCTCAACAATGCCGCCATCGCCGCCCAGCTCCTCCTGGACCGCGGCCACTCCCGCATTGCCATCCTTGACGTCGACTATCACCACGGCAACGGCACGCAGGAAATTTTCTACCGCCGCCGCGATGTGCTCTTCGCCTCGCTGCACGCCGAGCCGGACACGCAGTATCCCTATTACTGGGGTTTCGCCCCGGAAACCGGTGAAGGCGAGGGCGCCGGCTTCAATCTGAACCTGCCGCTCAAGCGCGGCTGCGGCACGGCCGATTGGTTCGCCGCGCTGGATGCAGCCTTCACGCGCATCGCCGACTTTGATCCGCAGGTGCTAGTCGTTTCACTGGGTGTTGATACGTTTGAAAAAGACGGCGTCGGCGACTTCACGTTATCGCTCGACGACTTCGCCCGGCTTGGCGTGAAGCTCGCGAGCACGCACACGCCGGTGCTCATCGTCCAGGAGGGCGGCTACAACCTGCAGGCAGTTGGCCCGTGCATTGCCGCGGTGCTCGGGGCCTTCAACGCGTGAAAGTGCCAGAGCCGCATTCCCCACCCCGCCGCTTCATGTTCCCTTGAACAGTCGGCGAATCGCCGCCTTCTTCGCATTGCGCAGCTTTTTTCCATGGGTGATCTTCTTGATGCGCGCCGCCATCGAACGGTCGGTCTTGGAGAGGGTGGGAGTGAATTTGGGAAGTGGTTTAACGATCACCCGGAGTTTCCTTTCACGTTTGGGTGCGCGCGATCATCACGATCGGCGGGTTGCATGTTGCCAACCCGGCGCGCACTTTGAGGCCGTTGTCTTGAGGTACTGCACAATCAGGGAAATCGAGGGCTTACGGCTGAGCTTCGTCCCATTATTATAAACGCCCCGCTTCGGCGGCAAGTTCCTGCAAAATCGCCAGGCCCTTTGCCAGCTTCTCGTCCGACGTCGCATAACTCAAGCGGAAGTGCGTGTCGCGCGACGAAAACACGTTGCCCGGAATAATTAACACATTGCGATCAATGGCTTTCTGAACGAATTGCGTCGCCGTAATCCTGCCATCCCCAGGAACTTTCGGAAATGCGTAAAACGCCCCGCCCGGCTCATTGAGCGCAAAATCGGCACGCAACGCTTCCACCACTCGGTCGCGCTTCTTCTTATACGCGTTCACAAACGGCGTCATATCCACCGGCGGGTGATCCGAGCCCGAGATCGTCTCCAGTGCCGCATATTGCACCATCGAAGGGGCGCAAACGAACGTATATTGCTGCAATTTGGTCATCTGCTCGACCACCGCCGCCGCCTCCCCGGTCGCCGCCGCATAGCCCAGCCGCCAGCCGGTCATGCCATACGTCTTCGAATACCCCTTGAGCAAGATGCATTGCCCCGGCAAATAAGGCGCGATCGACCGGTGCGGCTGATACGAAAACGCATCATAAATCTCATCGGAAATCACCAGCAGATGGTGCTTCCTCGCGATCGCCGCCGCGGCCTCCAGTTCCTCCCGCGACAGCGCCATCCCCGTCGGATTGTTCGGTGAGCATAGGATCAGCATCTTCGTCCGCGGCGTGATTGCCGCTTCGATCCGCTCCGGATGCAGCCGGAAATCCGGATACGAATCCACCGCCACCGGCACCGCCCCGCACAACCGCGGCAAATGCTTGTACATCACAAAATACGGATCGAGAAACAGCACCTCATCGCCCGGATTTAGCGCCGCAAACATCGCCAGCACCAGCCCCGACGATGTCCCCGAAAGAATCAGCATCGCCGGATCGGTCCAGCCGGTTTCGGCCGCAACCTTCTGCTTCAGCGGCGCGATCAATTCCCCGATCCCCTGCGTCGGCGTGTAGCGGTTCTTTCCCCCACGGATCGCCGCAATCGCCGCCTCCTTGATCGCCTCGGGCACATCGAAATCCGGCTGCCCGATGGACAAGTTGATCGGATCCTTGAGCTTCGCCGCGAGGTCAAAGACCTTGCGGATGCCCGAGGCGTCGATTTCAAGTGCACGCTGGGCAATAAAGGGAGTCGCAGATGCGGCCATGAGAATGTTTCCTCCGGGAGTTACGGGTCCGGCATTGTATGCGGAAGACATCTGCAACTGGAATCGGCGCCACGCATCCAATAAACGGGGTAGAATCCGATCCGACGGAGCAGGTGCCATGACCCAGATCGCCGCGCAAACTTCTGAAAGCGCCCTCGCGCTCGCGTGCCTCGAGGTATGGGGCGGAAATGAGCCGGTTGATACCGCGCTCCAGGTGCCCGGCCTCGATGTCTGGGTCTACGCGGTCCCATTTGAAAATGCCGTCGCCGGGGGCGATGTGCATTTTGTCTCCTCCTGCGGCACCGGGCGCATCGCCCGCCTCATGGTCGCCGATGTCGCCGGCCACGGCGCAGGCGTCTCCGAAACTGCCCGCACCCTCCGAGGCCTCATCCGCCGCTACATGAACCATATCGATCAGCGCCGCTTCGTCACCGCGATGAACGAAGCCTTCACCGCCCTGGTCCAGACCGGCCGCTTCGCCACCGCCGTCGTCACCACCTACTACTCCCCCACCGGCGAACTTTCCGTGTGCAACGCGGGCCATCCCCGGCCGCTGGTCTTCACACGGGCGACCCATTCCTGGCGTTACCTGGACGCACAAGCGGTGCAGGGCGCCGAAATCGAAAACATCCCGCTGGGCATTTTGGGAGATGCCGCCTACGAGCAGTTCAAGATCAACCTGTCCAAAGACGACCTGGTCCTGTTCTACACCGACTCGCTGGTGGAAGCGGCCTGCCGCGATGGCTCGCTCCTCGGAGAAGAACGCCTGCTCGAAGTGCTCCAGAACATCACCGCCGGCGAGCCCGCGCACCTGATCCACCACCTGCTGGCCAAATTCAGCGTCTTTGGCGCCACGCTCAATGACGACGTGACGGTTCTCCTGATGCGCTGCACCGGCCGCTCGCCGGGAGCCGGATTTTTCCGCCGGCTAGGAGCGCAAATGAAATTCCTGGGACAAATCGCCACGTTCCAACGCCATATCCCCTGGCCGGAGTGGTCGAAGCGCAATCTGCTCGGCGCTCTTTTGCCAAGCACCGCGCGTTAACGATTTCATTTTGGGAATAAGGCGATTTCGTCCGCCGAGCGATCCGCACAGCTTGCCGCAAGCTTCGCAATGGGCGGCTGCATTTCCGACAACAGCCGCTGCCCCGCGATGTCATCCAGCGGAATCGCCCGCACCGCCGCCAGCACAATGTTCCGTGCAATCTGGAAAAGATACGTCGCGATGGCTCGCACCTGGTTGCTGGTGGTTTCACTCACGAGCGCCCCGAACGCCACCGCATGATGCAGCTCGATTTTCTCCGCGATGCTATCCAATTGCTGATGCACCCCCGATGCCCATTCCCACCCGCGCGAAACGCCCCATAGCCGCCGGCCCATCTGCACGCTGGCCACACGCATCTCGGCGGGAAGCCGCTCCGAACTTAGTGCAGCGGATATCTTCTCCAACGGATCAAGCGCCCCGCCACGCGCCGCGCGGAACGCGATCCCCGAGGCAATCCCATCCGCCGGCGCGATCCGCGCTTCGAGCACCCCCAGCACCAGTTCTTCAAGTTGCAGCGGCGATCTTATCCGGCCAGAACGAACGAGCGCCTCAACACCCACCGTTTCGCTATAGCCGACGGGTTCCGGATAGGCGCAAAGCTGAATCAGACCCATGACGTTCATCAAGATCCTCCAAAAAGGGCCGGCCAAAACTTTCGCCGGGAACTGGGGGGGACCTCGTTTCCACCGCTGCCGAATTTATCGGCGCGGCTGAACCGCTTGATGAATCATTGCGTGGGATCGAAGGATTTCAACAAAAAAAGGGTATTTCCGGAATTTGGCGTTGCCCGGGAATCATCGCCAGGTTCAGTTGGATGGAAAATTGGGCAGTCCCGGAATGCCCGGCGTGCCAAACGGCCCGCCCATGGGCCCGGGATGCGGCGGTGTGCCTGGACCGGCGGGCGGCCCTGGCGGGGTCTGCTGGCGTTTGTATTGAACCATGAGGCCCGAGAGGGTGTCGATCAGCCGGGGCATGCGCGGAGCCGAGATGTATATCCGTGCCGACACCGAGGCGTGCGGAATGAAGCTCGTGATGAAATCGATGCCGAACTCCGCCGGCGTGTGGCCCACCAGCACCGTATTGGCGTACACCCCCGACAGCACATCGTCGGAAATCTTCAGCTCCTCGTAAATCTCCTGCGGCGGCTTGGGCTTGGCATCTGAAGGCGCCGCCTTCGGCATCGCCGGCGGAGGGCCGAACTGCGCCGTAAACCGCGAAAGATTCTCCTTGAGCACATTCAAGAACTGCTCGACCACCACCGGCGCCATCACCACCCGAGCCACCAGGTGCGGTTTGGAGAGCAGTTGCAGAAAATCAATGACAAACTCATTGGGTCCAAAAAACGCCATGAAATCCGTGGCCGTCGCACCCCGGGCGAGGCGCTCCGGGACCCGCGCGCTGGTCGGATTGTGGGCCACACGAACCGGTTCATCGGCCGCGGGATTGGATCCAGGAGAAGGCGGGGGGGGAGGCGGGGTCGGTTCGCTCATCGTTTGGCGTTCCTTGCGGGGTCGTTGAATGGCATGCCGTACAATAGCGGGGGGGCCGGAAGATGTCATCTTTCCGGGGTTTAGAGGGCAGCTTGCCCCGGGGCGAGGCGTTGGCGAACCGCCCATTTCGCATCACAACATGCTTTGATGAAAGCATTTACGATTCGGCGCCTGGCCGATTGCTTTTCCCCCAGCCGCCGATTACGGTGCGGTTGGAGAAACCCATGGCGGTGGCCACCGAACATCAACTTTTCCGCGATCTGGAAGCGATCGCCGCCCGCGCGGTGGCAATCCGCCACGATCTTCACCGGCACCCGGAATTGGGCTACCAGGAACGCTACACCAGTGGCGTGGTCTCCCAGGAACTCCAACGCCTCGGAATTCCCCATCAGCGCGGCCTCGCGGGCGGAACCGGCATCCTCGCGACGATCCGCGGCACCGCCACCAGCGGCGGCAAATGCGTCGCGCTCCGGGCGGATATGGACGCCCTCCCCATAAGTGAAGAAACCGGCGCCGACTACGCTTCCACCATTCCCAACCGCATGCACGCCTGCGGCCATGACGGCCATACCGCCATTCTCCTGGGCGCCGCCGCCGTACTCGCGGCCCACGCCGGGGCTTTCTCCGGCACAATTAAACTGCTCTTCCAACCCGCCGAGGAAGGTGGCCTGGGCGCCAAACTCATGGCCGAGGAAGGGGTGCTCGAAAATCCAAACGTCGAGGCGGTTTTCGGCCTCCACGGCTGGCCGGGCCTCAAGGTCGGCATGGTCGCCACGCGCCCCGGGCCGCTGCTCGCCTCCGTGGATGGTTTTACGATCCGCATCACCGGCCGGGGCGGGCATGCCGCCGCGCCGCAGGATTCGGTCGACCCCATCGTCTGTGCGGCCGCTGTCGTGCAGTCGCTGCAGACCATCGTCTCGCGCGAGGCCGACCCCACCGATGCCTCGGTCCTCACCGTTTCGCAGATCAGCGCGGGAACAGCCTTTAACGTGATTCCCGACAAAGCAGAACTCAGCGGCACCGTCCGCGCTCTCCGCCCGGCGCGGCGCCAGGCCACGATCGCATCGCTGGAACGCATCGCGCGCAACATCGCCCTCGCCCATCGCTGCGAAGCCTCTTTTGACTATTTCGGCACCACCCCCGTCACCAGCAACACGCCGGAACTCGCCGCCTTCATCAAGCAGATCGCCACCGACACCCTCGGCCCGACGGCGTACGTCGAAGCGCCCAAGCCGGCCATGTGGGGCGAGGATTTTGCCTTCTATCTCGAACGCGTCCCCGGCTGCTTCTTTGTCCTGGGTGTCCAGCCCCACGATCGCGATTCCTATCCCATGCTCCACAGCCCGCGATACGACTTCACCGATGCCGCGATTCCCGTCGGCATCCGCATGATGAGCCAGACGGCGGTCGAATTCCTGCGGCGATAAACCATTCACCTGCATGAACACGCCCTCTGCGGCGGCGCACTGCGCAAAATTCGGCACAGCGCACCACAGGCACATGCTGAGGATTTCCACCCCACCCGCTACAATCTCCGCATGGACGCCGCCGCCGAAAAACATCTTGAATTGCATTTCAGCAGGCCGCGCAGCCGCCGCACCGCACGGACAGCGGCAATCCTTTGTCTTGCGGCATTTCTGGCCGCCCACCCCACTGCCGTCCGGGCCCTGGATCCCGCCGAGGTCGTCGTCCTTTTCAACACCCGCAGCAACTCATCGCTCATGGTCGCCCGGCACTACATGATGGCCCGCAAAATTCCCCTCAAGAATCTCATCCCCATCACCTGCGACGCCTCCGAAAATATTTCCGAAGCACAGTACCGAACCGTCGTCCTTCCGCAGATCAGGCAACAGCTCGCCGAGAAGCAGCTCGATTCCGACAAGCCCGGCAACGTCATCATCAAGTGCCTCGTAACCACGACCGACGTCCCCCTGCGCATCACCGGTTACGAACCCACACCGCTGGAGCGCGACGAAGTGCTCGCCCTGCAAAAGCGCCTCGATGAAACGACCGACCAGCTCGTTCAGGATGTCGAGGCCTACAACCGGATCGCCTCGGCCCCCCCCCCCGCCGCCCAGCCCCCTGCTTCAGCACCGTCCACCGCCCCCGCGACGGCTGCAAGCGCACCCGCCCGGCCCACGCTCGAAGCCCTGGCAGCGCAGCTCAATAACGCCGCCTCCGCCGCCGCCCGGCGTCTCGAACATCTGCCCGAGACAGAGCGCACCGACGCGATCGCAAAATTCGTCGCGACCCAGGAACGTGTCACCGGTCTGACCGGCCTGCTTACCGTTCTGGCGGTTCCCCCTGATTCTCCCAACGCCGCGACGGCCACACGGCTTTTGGCCGCCAAGCGCGCCGAGTTAACACATGCCCGGGAACAATATGCAGCCCTCGTCCCCCAGAAAAACTCCCCGCGCATCCGCACCGAAATGCTCAATGAACGCCAGAAAGCCGAGGGCGAGGTCGGCCTGGTCAAGGAAATCCAGGATCAAATCCACTTTCTCCAGCCCGCGAATACCGAATCCTGCTTTGATAACGAATTGACGTTGCTCTTTGCCCCGCAGGATTACCCCCGCACCAACTGGCTGGCGAATCCAAAATTCATCGACGCCTTTCCCACCCTCAACCGCATGGCCCAGGACCCGCGGGGACTCCTCACCCGCACGCTGATGGTGTCCCGCATCGACGGCCCGGACGTCGCAACCACCCTCGCGATGATCGATACCACGCTCAAAGTGGAAGCCCAGGGCCTTGATGGAAAAATCTACCTCGATGCCCGGGGCCTGCGCGGCACCGATCCCTACAGCCTCTTCGACGCCGACCTCCGCCGCGCCTCCGATTGGCTCAAGGCCCATACCTCCATGGACGTTCTCCTCGACGACAAGCCGGAGTTGATCAAGGCCGCGGATTCGCCGGAGTGCGCCCTCTATTGCGGCTGGTATTCCGTGCACAACTTCCAGGATTCCGTTCAGGCCGTGCCCGGCGCCGTCGGGTATCACGTCGCCTCCTTTGAAATGACCTCCCTGCACAACGCCAACGAAACCGGCTGGGTCCCCAACCTGCTCAAGCACGGCTTCTGCGGCACGCTGGGTCCAACCGACGAACCTTTTCTCGATGCATTTCCCAAGCCATCGGAATTTTTTCCGCTGCTGCTTTCTGGACAATTCACGCAGGGAGAAGTCTGGCAGATCACCGAGCCGTGGTTGTCGTGGCGCGTCGGATACGTCGGCGATCCGCTCTACAACCCATTCAAGGCCCACCCGCGCGTCAAGGTGGAGGATCTCCTGCAGCACCCGGTGTTGCGCTACGCGTTCGATGACCTGGGCCGCTCGCCGCCCGCCACATCGCCCGCCAGGTAAATTCAGGAGCCCGCATGTCCGGCGTTCTCGAACGCAATCTTGATGCACTGGGAAAGGTGATTCCGGCACTCGCGCCGCAGATCGAAAACACGCCTGTTCCGGAGGGGTTCGCCCGCACCGCCGGCGCCGATGGCACCGGGACATTCGCCCGCGTCATCTCAGGCCCCGAAGCCCGGCGCATCGTCTGGCTCGGCGGCACTTCCATGCCACGCGCGTCGGCCGCGCCCATCGCCAGCGCCCTCAATGCATTTTCCAACGGCGCAAACGGCCTGGGACTCACCATCGGCACAGGATATGAATGGCTGGCCTTTCTCGCGAAGCTCCCCGCGCCGCAGATGGTCTATGTCTTTGAGCCGGACCCGGCGAACCTGCGCATGGCGCTTGAGATCTGCGACCTGGCAGCGCCCCTCGCCACCCGCCGCCTCGTCCTTCTCCCCACAGAACCCAAAGCCGCCGCCGACTGGCTGGTCGCCTTCCTCGGCCAGAATATCGGCTTCGAGCCCCCCACCGTGCTGCACCCGCCGCCCACGCTCGCGGGCCCCCGAAAAAACGAGCTGCTCGCCGCGGGCGAGGCGATCGTTCGCCGCGCGGTTCTCGCCCGGCAGGAACACACCGTGGCTGTGCGCGAAAAGATCGTCACGCTCATGCAGAGAAGCGCACCGGCGGACATTCGCCTCGCCTTTCTGCTTTCACCGCGCTATCCGCTGGAACGCCCCATCGGCGCCGCCGCCGCAGCCGGCGACACCACCCTCTTCATCGATCGCCACGATTCAGCAAGCACACTGCTCCGCATGGAACGTCTCGCCGCACAACTCAAGTCGCCGCCAGTCGGTGCTCGGGCAATCGGGCTTTCCGCCGGCGGAAAAATCCTGAGCGATCTGTTCCGCGAACAGCTTGCCACCGTCCCGCCCGGCGTTCCTGTTGAAACCTGGGTCCCTCCCGTCGTCGGTCCCGCCTACTGGGATCGCATCCCCCCCGCCGCGACGCTGGCGGCGGAAGATCGCATCGTCGTGCACCATGGCCATCACGCCGAGCTGCTACAATCCCGCGGAATCGCCGCGCAGCAGATCGAGATCCGCCCGCTCTATCCTCCCGCGACATTCGCCCCGGCCGGCGCCCCCGCGTTCGCCCTGCGCCACCGTGTGGCGCTTTTCGCCGACCTGCCGCCGATGGATGCCGATGCTCTGGCGATCCAGCTCCCCACGCACCAGGCGGTCTTTGCCGCCGCGCGGGAACTGATCGCCGCCGACTTTCTGACGGTGCATCCGGGCATGACCGCCGATCTTCTGCGCCGCGCGCTCTCCCGCGCCGGCGTGGATCCCCGAACCGAGGATCCCGCCCTGCGCGAGCCGATGCTGCGTATCATCCGCGACGTGCTGATTCCCCATCTGCCCGCGGTCTGCCTCGCCGAAGCACTCGCGGCCCAGGATGTCCCGCTGCTGCTGCTGGGCGACTGGTCGGGCGCCGAGCTCCCGGCCCAGACCTCAAAAGTCGTTCCCTTCACCGGGTATTCCCCCGCCTGCTGGCAGGAAGTCGCCGCTTTCGCCCACCTGTCACCGACCGGAGCCGTTCCGCCATTTCTCTGGGAGGCCGTGGCGGCGGGCATCTGTATCGCCGCGCCGCAACATCCGGCGGACGCACAGGCCGGTGCGATCACCGCCTTGCTTGCCCCGGGAGATGATTTCGCCCATGGCCCCCCCGCCGCGTATCTCAGCACGCTCAAACAGTTGCTGCGCGACGCGACCCGCCGCGACAGGCTCGCAGCCGGCGCACTCAAATCCGCCCGATCGCACATTAAAATTTAAGCTTGCTCAGATTTCGAAAACCGAACGCGCTTCCACGGCCGGCCGCGCGGGCACATCAAACGCCTGGTCGAAATCGAACACGGAGTCAAAATCCCGCGGATCGTCCTCTTCCGTGGTCTGCATCACCTTGGAGTCGACGAGAATGAAAACGATCCGGCCGAAATCCCGCGTGCGGTGGATGCCCCAGTGATTCATCACCGCCCGGGCCATCGTGCCGTAAATGGCAAGGGCGAAATCCCGCAACCCCCAGCAAAGCTGCTGCCCGCTGACATGTCGCGGCGCCGCCGCCGTCCCCTCCTCGCCGTGGATGCGCCGCGCGGTGTGGCTCAATCCCTGCCGCACAAATTCGAAGGCTTCCACGGGATATCGCCCGTGTTCCTGCACAATCTGTTCCAGCGTCTTGGGCGTAATCTGATTCATAATTTAAGGATCGGCTCAGCTAAAGATGCGTGACGGCATTATACAAACCCCGCCCCGCCGTTGGGAAGATGATTCCGTCCAATTTGATAAAAACGATCCGCCCCAAAAAAGTCCGCGGCGCTTCATGCCGAAGCGCCGCGGAAATTTGTCTACGTTTCCTTTTGGCCCGCCGATGAAGGGGATCCACCGGCCAACCGCATTTCCTTATCCACCGAGGATTGCATCCTTGGCGGCCTTGGCGACGCGGAAGCGGACCACGCGCTTGGCCTTGATCTGGATCGGTTCGCCGGTCTTCGGGTTCCGGCCCATGCGGGCCTTGGTGTTCCGCAGCACGATCTTGCCGAGGCCCGGAACCGTGAACTTATTCTTGGCTTCCTTGTACGCCAGCGCCGCGAGCGCATCGAGCACCGCAACCGCCTGCTTCTTGGAAATCTCGGTACCCAGCGACTTGCCGGCCAGTTCCGCAACTTTGGCGATCGTGGCGGACTTGGTGAGGGATTTGGCCATGAATATTCTCCTTTGTCACATGGCGAATTAGGATGTATGGATGACGGTCCGGCTTTCCGTCGCCGGGTTTGGAAATGCCGCATCCATGCCTGAACAGCCGATAAAATAAGGCTTTTCACGCAATGTGCAAGAGAAAAGTGTGATTTTTCTTGGCTTTTTGCGGGTTTTTACGTTCCCAAGTCGCGCGCAGAGGCTTATTTAGGCGATTTTCGCCACGTCCTTCTTTACCGCTTTTTTCGCCGCGGCCTTCTTCCGCGGCTTTGGTTTCTCCGCCTTTTCCGCCTCCACCGCGGGTTCCGCCACCTTCCCGCCGAACTTCGCCACGATATCCGCCGGCCAGCCCTTCCCTTCCGCGATCGCCTGCTTGAATTCCTCCAGCCGCTCCGCCGGCAACGTCACCCGGCACTTCGGAAAACCCAGGCAGCTCATGAATGGGCCGCGTTTCCCCTGCCGCACCACAATATGCTTCTTCCCGCACTTCGGACACACCAGCCCCGTGTCCACCGGTGGCGGCTTGGGCGGCAGCGGCTCGCCGGTCTTCTTGTCGATGTTCTGAATCACCTTGCAGTCCGGATAGCCCGAGCACCCCAGAAACGCCCCAAACCGCCCCATCCGCTTGATCATCGGCTTGCCGCAGGTTGGGCACTTGTGTTCCGTGACCTCGAGCTGCTGCGGCTTGCCTTCACGATCCACATTCTGCGCCCCGTCGCACTCCGGATAGCGCGAGCACGAAAGAAACTTCTTCCCGAAGCGCGATAACCGGTAGTTCATCATCGCGCCGCACTTCGGGCACTTGTATTCCGAAGGCGTGAGCTCCGCGCGGGCGTGCGTCATGCGCTGTTCAGCCGTCGCAAGATCGCGCTCCAGCGGCGTGTAAAAATCACGCACCACCTCCACCCAATCCTTGTGCGATTCCTCGATCTGATCCAGCGCCGCCTCGACCGTCCGCGTGAAGGACGTTTCCATGATGTCCGGAAAACCTTCAATCAGCTTTTCGGTGACCTTGATCCCCAGGTCCGTCGCATACAGCGTCCGCCCCTTGGATTCCACATATTGCCGGTCCTGGATCGTCGCGATGATCGACGCATACGTTGACGGCCGGCCGATCCCCTCGGCCTCGAGCGCCTTCACCAGCGACGCTTCCGAATACCGCGACGGCGGGCTCGTAAAATGCTGCGTCGGCGTGAGATCCAGCGGCGCCACTGCCTGCCCTTGCGCCAGCGGCGGCAGAATCTGTTCATCAAACCGCGTGTACACCCCCGCCACCCGCGTGAAGCCATCAAACGCCAATGTCCGTCCCACCGCCTTGAACACGCCGATCGCGGCAACGGCCTTCTTCGCCTCGATAAACGCTTCGGTCACATTCCACTGCGCCGGCGTCATCTGGCACGCGACAAACCGCTTCCAGATCAGCTCATATAATTTGAACTGCTCATCACTCAGCCCCCGCTCGCGCAGCGAGGCCGGTGAGAGCGTCACATCCGTCGGGCGAATCGCCTCGTGCGCCTCCTGCGCCCCGGCCCGCGAGCTGTAGAAGTTCGGCGACTCCGGCAGATATTTCTTGCCAAAATTTTCGTCGATATATCCGCGCACCGCCTTGAGCGCATCGCCCGAAATATTCTGCGAATCCGTACGCATGTACGTGATCAAACCCACCGCCCCAAGGCCCGCAAGCTCAATGCCTTCATAAAGCTGCTGCGCCACGCGCATCGTTCGCTGCGCGCCAAAACCCAGCTGATTGCTCGCCGCCTGCTGCAGCGTGCTCGTCGCAAACGGCCCCGGCGGCCGGCTCGTTGAAAGCTTCTGATTCAGCTCCCGGATCGCATACCGCACCCCGGAGCGCTTCGAATCCGTGATGCCGATCACCTTCGTCAGCTTCGTCGCCGGTCCCTTGTTCGGAATCCCCCGCGGCCCGTTCGTCCCATCATTATCAACCGTGTTGGTCTTCACATCGAGCAGCCCCACCGCCTCCGCCGCCGCCCGCGCCGCGCCCGATTCCTTTGGATCAAACTTCTGCCCGTTAACTTCGATCAGATCCGCGCGAAATGCCGCATGCTCATTCAAAAATGCCGTCTTCTCCGCCACCGTCGGCCCGGCCGATTCGGCCACCTGCGCAATCACCGCCTCCGCCGAATCCGTCCCGTCATCCCGCGCTTCCTCCCCGAATTCAATCTCCCCAGAAAGAAACCCCCGCCACTGTTCCGCGAGATCCGCCGCCCCTTCCAGGTTGGCCGTGAAAATACCGGTGAGCTTCCAATACTCCTCCGGCATGAATTTCTGAATCTCCAGTTCCCGGTCCACCACCAGTTTCACCGCCACCGACTGCACCCGCCCCGCTGAAAGCTTCCCCGCCACCTTCTTCCAGAGCAGCGGCGATATCTTGTACCCCACCAGCCGATCCACAATCCGCCGCGCCTGCTGCGCGTTTACCTTCGCCTCATCAATCGACCGCGGGTTCTTGAACGCATTCAGGATCGCGGATTTGGTGATCTCGTTGAAAACGACGCGCTTGGCCTTGTGCACATCGAGCCCCAGCGCCTCGCACAAGTGCCACGCGATCGCCTCCCCTTCCCGGTCCAAGTCGGTTGCAAGATAGACCTCATCCGCCTTCTTCGCCGCCACCCGAAGGTCCGCGACCACCTTCTTGGCGCGGTCGGTAACCTCATACGTCGGTTTGAAATTGTTCTCAATATCGACATTCAACCCATGGCTCGGAATATCGCGCACATGGCCGACCGACGCCTTGACGATGAAATTCGGCCCCAGGTACTTATTGATAGTCTTGGCCTTCGCGGGCGACTCGACAATGACCAGCGATTTGCCGGTGGGTTGGGAGGCGGGGGCTTTTTCGGATGGGGGAGATTTGGCCACGGGGTATCCTTCAGGGGTCTTTCGCACCGGCATTCTAGGCCGGGCGAACCAAAAGCGAATCGGCTATTGAAGCGGTACGAGGTGAATTGTCAAGCGTTAAATGGAAAAAGGTCCGATATTTACGCAAAAACCGCCCCTGCAGCCCAGCCATTGGAAAGGTTTATTACCCAGCGGATCGTTTCGCCTTCCACCTCTATTGTAGCGCGGCGGGGCAAAAATTTGCGATTTCATGTCCCGCAAGACCGGAAAGATCGCGGCAGTGAACGTTCGCTCCCACCCCCACCGTATAGAATGAAGCAATGGCCGAAATCCTCCTCCATATTGAAGGGATGACCTGCGGTTCGTGCACCGCCCGGGTGGATCGCGCCTTGCGAAATCTCCCGGGGGTAACACTCGCGGCCGTGAATCTCACCACCGGCATGGCGCGGGTCGAAGGGGAAATTGCCGGCCGGGCGGATGAATTGCTCGGCGCTGTAAAAGCAGCCGGTTACCGCGGCGAGATTGTTGAGAAATCAGGAGCGGCCGAAACATTGCAAGCCGTCCGAGAACGCGGAAGCCAGGAAGCCCGGCGTGTGCGGCGGGAAATGTGGATCGGCATCGCGGCAGGCATCCCGGTGGTCCTGATCGATCTGTTCATGCACCCGTTAATGCGGATTCCCTCCGGAAACACACTGCTTGCCCTCGCGCTCGCGCAGGCGCTCCTGGCGAGCGTGGTCATCGGATTTGCAGGGCGATCTTTCTTCGCCGGCGCCTGGCGCGCTATTCGGCATGGTGCGGCAAACATGGATGTGCTTGTCGCGTTGGGCGCAGGCGTGGCCTACCTTTATTCGCTGGCCATCATGATTCCTATCTGGCTCGGCCACGGCGCGGCGCACATGGCCCTGGAAAATGAGCTTCACGCCGCTGTTACCATCGTCGTCCTCGTCAAGGTCGGCAAATACCTGGAAGCTCGCGCCAAACATGTCGCGGCCTCGGCGGTCGGCGGACTCGCCGCCGAGACCGCGGCCACGGCCACGCGACTGAAAGCCGATGGCGCTGCCGAATCCATCGCGGCCGAGCAATTACAAATTGGCGACCGTTTACAGATTCTGGCGCACCAGAAAATTCCGGTGGACGGCGAAGTAATCGAAGGATCAGGCAGCGCCGATTTGTCGGTCGTCACCGGCGAAAGCGTCCCCGTCGACGTGAAACCGGGGATCGCACTCCCTGGCGGCGCAACCCTCGCCGACGGCCGCATCATCCTGCGCGCCACCGCCACCGCCAACGCCAGCACCGTCGCCCGCATCTGGGACCTCGTGAACGCCGCCCAGGCCAGTAAAACCAATATCCAAGGCCTCGCCGACAAAATCGCCGGCATCTTCGTCCCCATCGTCATGGCCCTTGCCCTGCTCACGCTGATCGGCTGGACGCTCACCGGCATGGGCTGGCAGCGTGGCCTCATCGCCGCCATCGCCACCATCGTCATCGCCTGCCCTTGCGCCATGGGCCTCGCCACCCCCACCGCCATCACGGTCGCCCTGGGCACCGCCGCCAGGCGCGGCATCCTCTTCACCCGCGCCTCAGCACTCGAACGCGCCGGCAAAATCCACACCGTCGTCTTCGACAAAACCGGCACCCTCACCGAAGGCAAGCCCAGCGTGGCCACCATCACTCCCGCTGAAAACTCGGGGGTCGCCGGGATCGAACTGCTCCGCATCGCCGCCAGCCTCGAGCAATTTTCCGACCACCCTCTCGCCCATGCGATCGTCAAAGCTGCCCAGCGCGACGGCCAGCCGCTTATGGAGCCTGAGAGCTTTTCCTCCATGCCCGGCGGCGGCGTCCGCGGCAGGTTCTCGGGCAACCGCGACTACGCCGCCGGCAGCGGCACATTCCTCGAATCGATCGGCGCCGGCCGAGAATTCCGTCCCTTTATCGACAGCTTCGCCCAAACCGGACAAACCGTCGTCGCCGTCGCCGATCTGGACCGCAAATCCATCCTCGGCGTCATCGGCCTGCGCGATTCCCTCCGCTCCCAATCCCTCACCGCTCTGCGGCAACTCAAGACCCAGGCCAAAACGATCGTCGTGCTCAGCGGCGACTCCCAGGCCGCCGTCGAAGGCGCTCTCAAAACCGCCCCCGTCGATACCATCCGCGCCGGCATGTCACCCGATGGCAAGGCCCGCGCCATCGAGGAACTCCGTTCGCACCGCCCCGGCGTCGCTTTCGTCGGTGACGGCGTCAACGACGGCCCCGCACTCGCTGCCGCGGACCTCGGCATCGCCATGGCCGGCGGCACCGACCTCGCCAAGGCCGCCGGCGATGTCCTGCTCGTCGGCAACCGCATCGCCGCCGTTCCCGAAGTCCTCGACATCGCCCGCCGCACGATGCGCATCATCCGCCAGAATCTTTTCTGGGCCTTCGCCTACAACGTTGCCGCGATTCCTCTGGCGATGTTTGGTATCCTTCCCCCCGGAGTCGCCGCGGGCGCGATGGTGCTCAGCAGCCTCACCGTCGTCGGTAACGCGCTTCGCCTGCGCCGCCCGCCGGAGGTTGCCTCTTCGGAAGCCGCAAGCGCCCTCCCGCCCGAGGCGCAGGTCGACCCGCGACTCCCGTCGCCCGCCTGAAGGCGCGACATTTGCATACGGTCGTGATGATTCTCGTGGGGAAATGTTAATGAACGCGGAACAGCAGAGACTAGCCGAATCGCGCGATAAGTCGGATTGGAAACAATGGGGTCCCTACCTCTCCGAGCGCTCCTGGGGCACCGTCCGCGAGGATTATTCCGCCGACGGCTCCGCCTGGACCTATTTCCC
>Ga0265314_10002654_pt1 | contig 17954 bp, 11 predicted proteins | sample 4126metaG_FD_203106 | JGI IMG/M metagenome (GOLD analysis project Ga0265314, IMG submission 203106) | Rhizosphere microbial communities from Carex aquatilis grown in University of Washington, Seatle, WA, United States - 4-1-26 metaG | ecosystem: Host-associated > Plants > Roots > Rhizosphere >... | reverse complement strand
CTTGGTCTTGCGGATGGTTGCTGCGTCGCATGGTTGGCGGAGAGCGGCGCTGATTTTCTCTGCCATGTTGGAAGTTGTGAGAACGGGATGGCAGAGATGTATCGGACCGCGCGGGGATTCGAATCGATTCTACACAGCGCAACTCGTTCGTATCCGGTCTTATATTCAACTTGGTTTCTCAGCATTCTCTTCTTTTCAAGTGCGCTCGCGCCGCGAGCGTTCGCGGCGCAGACTCCGCCGCCGCCTCAGCCGAGTGATGTTCTGCCGCGCAATTTCGCTGTGGAAGTCAGCGCGGAGACGCAGACTTCTCCGCCGCAGATCACGTTGAGTTGGCCTGCGGATCCGAACACCACGGGCTACACAGTGTTTCGAAAAGCGATCGGCGATGGTGCGTGGCCCGCAGCCGGTGCACCGCTTGCGGCTGGCGCGACCGGTTACACGGATACGAATGTTTCGGACAATTCGGCGTATGAATACAAGGTGGTCAAGAGTGCGCTCGAGACGGCGAACTCGTACGCGTATACAGGCTATGGATTCGTGTACGCGGGCATTCGCGCTCCGGTCACGGAATTTCGCGGTACGTTGATTCTGCTCGTCGATTCCACCCAGGCGCCGGCACTTTTGAGCGAGATTGAACGACTCATCGACGATTTGAACGGCGATGGCTGGATTGTCGTGCGGCACGACGTTTCGCGCGGCGAGACCGTACCGAATGTGAAAGGCCTGATTGCGGCCGATTACAACGCCGACGCGCAAAATGTGCGCTGCGTTTTTCTGCTGGGACATATTCCCGTGCCGCATTCGGGACTGCTGAATCCGGACGGGCATGCTGCGCATCTGGGCGCGTGGCCTGCGGATGGTTATTACGCAAACATCAGCGGAACATGGACGGACACAACCGTCAATGACGTGACGGCGGATCGCGCGGCCAATCACAACATTCCCGGCGATGGAAAATTCGATCAGTCTGCGTTTCCCAGTCCGCTCGAATTGCAGATCGGCCGCGTGGATCTCGCGGACATGCCGTCGTTTCATGTGTCCGAGACGGATTTGCTGCGGCAGTATCTCGACAAGGATCACGCGTTTCGCCAGAAGAGTCTAACGCTGCCGGAGCGCGGCTTGATTGACGACAATTTTACGTCCGACGATTTCGCCGCAGCGGCGTGGTTTGGTTTTGCCGCGGTTTTTAAGGCGGAAAACAACAGCAGCGGCGCGTTCTTCCCGACGCTGGGGTCGCAGGGCTATTTGTGGGCTTACGGTTGTGGCCCGGGGAATTACATATCTGCCGTGGGTGTAGGCGGCACCGCGGATTTTGCGGCGAACGACACGCACGCAGTGTTCACGCAGCTCTTCGGCAGTTATTTTGGCGACTGGGACAATACCGATAATTTTCTGCGCGCGCCGTTGTGCTCGAAGTCATACACGCTGACCAGTGTCTGGGGGGCGCGCCCCTGGTGGTATTTTCACCCTATGGCTTTGGGTGAAACGATCGGCTTCAGTGTGCGGCTCAGCCAGAACAACGACGGCGTGCTTTATCCCGGTAGCAGCCGCGCTTCAATGCGAAATATCCGCGGCGTCCACATGGCGTTGATGGGCGACCCGACGCTGCGACTGCACGCGGTTTCGCCGCCCTCTGCAGTAACGACAGAAATCATTTTTACCGGCATAAAATTAAGTTGGACTGCGTCGAGCGACACGGTCGAAGGCTATCACGTCTATCGTGCCGCCGGCCGCAACGCGCCGTTCAAGCGGGTGAATCATGCTCTCTTAACCGGAACGACATTTATCGATTCCGCCACCGCGATCGGGACGTACCGTTATCTGGTTCGCGCAGTGAAACTCGAGACCGGCGGCAGCGGCTCGTACTATAACCCCAGCCAGGCCGCGTTCGCCGACGTCAACCGCCTCGAAGCCGGCGACATCGTGCCGGAAGTTTCTTTCGATACGCCCTCGGACGGTGCGACGTTTCTCGCTCCGGCGACGATTACGTTAGGCGCCGAGGCGTCAGACGCGGACGACACCGTGAGCCATGTGGATTTTTACGCAGGGGAAACGCTCATCGGCCGCGTTTCCACTGCGCCGTTCTCCTTTATGTGGAGTGACGTTGCGCCGGGCGATTATGTGCTGACTGCGGTCGCGGTGGATAGCCAGGGACTCGAGGCGACGTCGAGCGCCGTTCATGTTACGGTCCGTGCGTCGATTTCGTACGGGTTGAATCCGGTTGCGATGACGATTCAGCGTGCGGACGTGAAATTGAGATTCCCATCAACGCTGGGTAAGGACGCTCTGGATATTATCGCCGTGCTGCCGCTCAACGATGGCTTCAACCCGCAAGGCCAGCGTGTGGACTGGGAGATCGGCGGCGTCGCCGGCAGCGCGACGCTCGATGCTAAAGGCCGCTCTGCGCCGCCGGCGGCAAACGTTCGCGTGCAGTTGCGCTACAAGGCGCTGAAGCGCGGCGAAGCCTTTACGGCCCGTTCGGGGACGCTGACGATTGCGCTGAAAAATCAGTCGCTGGGGGCCGTTGAACTGAAAAACATTTCGAACTTAAATGCAACCACGCCACCGCGCGGAACTTCCGCTGCGGCGGATATCGATATTGTGCTGCAGGGCCATCAGGCCTATCGCGCGTCGGACGTGCCCGGAACCTATCGCGCCAGGAAGGACAAGACCGCGAGCTGGCTCGGCAAATCGAAGTAGCCGTACTCCTCCTTTCCTCGCCCGAAAAACCTCATTTTTCGCAAAAATCAGTGTATAGAGTCCGGTAAGTAACTCTCATTTTGGAGCGCGAGGCGACATGAAGCTGATCAAGAATGTGGTGTGTGTGTTAGTCCTGGGAATGTTGGCGCTGCCGGTCTGCGCCGGCCAAGTGGACTGGAATGTTAAGATGGAAACGGCGATGGCGGATCTAAAGGCGCCTGCGACGCCGGAGAAGCCGCGCAAGCTGCTGATCTACACGATGGCCAGCGGGTTTGTGCACAGTTCGATTCCGATTGGTGCAAAATGTGTGGAAATGATGGGAAAGAAGACCGGCGCGTTTGAAGCGACAACCAGCAACGATCCGGCGGTTTTCGATGACTTGAGCAAGTACGACGCGGTGCTGATGATGAGCACGACGGGTAATTTCCTCGTGCCGAAGGAAATCGGTAAGATGACGCCGGACGAGCAGAAGGCGTTGAAGGACAAGGAACCTGCGCGCCGCCAGGCGATCGTGGATTTCGTCAAGAGCGGCAAGGGCATCGCCGGCATTCATGCCGCGTCGGACGCGTACTACGCGAGCTGGCCGGAATGGGGCGAGATCATCGGCGGCTATTTCAACGGCCACCCGTTCGGCAAGATCAACGTCCGCATCGACGATCCGAAGTCGCCGCTGAACGCGCAGTTCAACGGGGAGGCGTTTGATTTCTCGGACGAAATCTACACATACAAAGATCCGTACTCGCGCGAAAAGCTGCATATCCTGATGAGCATCGACGTCGAAAAGTCCGGCATCACGAAGGGTGAAAACCGCACCGACCACGACTACGCAGTGGCCTGGATTCACGAGTACGGCAAGGGTCGCGTGTTCTACACGCTCTTCGGCCACCGTGAAGACACGTACGCCAACCCGCTGACGCAGAAGTTCTTCCTGGCCGGTTTGCAGTACGCGCTGGGCGATCTGAAAGCCGACGCGACACCGAGCGGGAAGAAGTAAGAAGCGAAAAGCATTCGATGGTAGAACAAAAGCCTGCTTCGGCAGGCTTTTGTTCTATTCAAGCGTCGCTCTTTACGGACTTGAACTATGAAATCGGACAATCCGGTGCGCTGGTATCACGTCCATCCGCTGACGAAATTGGCACTGATATGGATGGTTATCGTTGCACTGCTTTCCAACATTGAAACGGAAATCTATTCGACTGTTTCCTGGTCAGGCCAGTCCGGCACCATAGAAACTGTAAAATCTTACGGCATTCCATTCAAATTCCATGAAGAGAAAGTCATCTCGTATACAAATGGCGGTTCGTCAACGGATGAGACCTCATGGCAGTTGATGAATGTTATTTGCAACGGCCTTTTTTTTCTGGCGCTCATGTGCGCCCTGGGCGCGTTGATTGAATACGTTGTGCGGTTGCGCATCCGTTTGCACCAGATTCATCTATCGACGTCACTGGCGATGCTGATGACGGTTGGAGCGTTGATGTTGGTGAACACGCGCGAGCGGCGTGATTTAAAGACGGTAGACCAAGGCTGGCAGCACTATGGATGGCCGTATTCCGCGATAACGACGGAGATTCGCTTTTCCAGGCGCGCGGAGTCTGGAGTCGAAGTGCTCGACTTGCCTTTGGTTGGCAAACCTCGTCGTTGGGACATGTCCGCTGGCATGATGTTCGCTGATATATCCTGCGCACTTTTGATTTTGATATTTGTAGCGGTTGTTCTTGAACGAAAGTACACCCTCGCTGCACCCGAGGACGCATGAACAATTCCCACGACTCACCCGCAACACACGCCACGCGCGAAGAAGAACCGCTCGCGGTCGTGCGTGACTTTGGCGCAATCTACAGTCTGTTTCTGCGGCCAGGGAAGCGCGGAGCAAACCGCGTGATTCTCAAAGTCACGTGGGAGGAAGCAAACGCGGAACGCTCGTGCGTATTCGAAATCGATCTGGAACGCGAGCGCCTTGTGGCGCTGGGTCGCAAAGGGAATTCGCTGCCGGCAGAGCGCTTTTCGGCCAAGTGGTTCTGCGACTGGGCGCGCGCGCGAATCGGCGGCACGGATACCGGGCACTCTTGCGGTGAAAAGAGTGTATAGATACTCGAGCTTTTCGAATTAGCGCGTTGTGACGAGGCGCGAAGTTGGTGGGACAAACGTTGTCGCCGCGTTCGCACGTCTCACATGCGATTCAGTGAGTACGTGCGATTCGAATGTCTATCGAAGGAGACTTTCTTATGAAAATGACGCGGCTTGCTTTCTGGTTGTCGATTTCGCTGATCCTTTTTGGCACCGGTTTTTGCCGCGCCGCCGACGACACTGTGCATCGCTATCTCTATTGTTCCTCGCCCGATGGCGCGCAGGTGAAAAGCGGGTCGGGCACGGGACTCGTGATTTTCGATATCGATAACGGATTCAAGTTCGTCAAACGCATCGATATTCCGATTTTTGCGTCGGGGATTCGCGGGCTGACCGGGAACCTCGCGTCGCACGCCCTCTATTATTCGACCAGCAACCACGAACTCGGCTGCTTCGATCTCGAATCGGAAAAAGTGCTCTGGGAAGAGCGCTACGAGACCGGCTGCGACCGCTCGTGCGTGATTCCCGACGGGACGAAAGTTTACGTTCCGACGGGCTATTGGGACATGGGCCCGAAGGCCGGCTTCCTGGTTGTCGATGCGAAGACGGGAAAGATCAGCAAAGAGATTCCGGTCGCGAAGGCGCCGCACAACAGCATCGCCAGTCCCGACGGCACGCGCGTTTACCTCGGAACGTCGACCATGCTCAGCATCATCGATCCGAAGACCGAAACGGTTCTGAAACAGATCCCTGACGTCGGCGAATCGGGCGTGTTTCCATACACGATCGATTCGAAACTGAAATTCGCCTTCGTCTGCCTCGGAAAACACGTGGGCTTCGACGTCGTCGATCTCGAGCAGGGCAAGGCGATTCACCGCGTGCTGGCCAATGCCGATGCGCCGATCGCGCACCGCACGCATGGCGCGGGCTTCACGCCGGACGAGAAGGAATTGTGGATCAGCGACCAAGATGGCAAGAAATTGTTCTACTTCGACGCGACGGTGATGCCGCCGAAGGAAGTGGGGCATGTCGACCTGAGCGTCGGCGGGCACGGCTGGGTGAATTTCAGCCTGGATGGAGCGTACGCGTGGTGCCACACGCCGGATGTTTTCGACGCGAAGACGAAGAAGCAGATCGCGACGCTGAAAGATGAAAACGGCAAGCCGTTCGGCAGCTCAAAGTTGATCGAAGTTCACATCAAGAACGGAAAAGTCGTGCAGATGAGTTGCGAATTTGGAATTGGTCGAAAACAGTGAACGGCGTTGAGCCGCCAAGACGCCAAGAGCGCCAAAGAAGAGAATTTTTTGAAAAGGAGAGATCGGTGCGTCATTCATTTTTTATGGCTGTGATCGCAATTTGTTTTGTGGCCGGTTCAGTACGCGCGGAGAGTTGGAACAATCCGCCGGCGAAATTGCCGCCGAACATTCAACACAAGACGTTTCACAGCGCGTCGATGAATGTGGACGTCGGGTATTGCATCTATCTGCCGCCGGAGTACGAGGCTGACGCGAACAAGCGCTTTCCCGTGATTTATTATCTGCATGGGCGCGGCGGAACTGAATCGTCCGACCTTTTCAACATCGACATGCTCGACAAGGCAATCAAAGACAAGAAAGTTCCGCCGATCATTTACGTCCACGCGATGGGCGGACGCAACAGCGGCTATGTTGATTCGGTCGATGGAAAAATCATGGGTCAGTCGGTGATCGTGAAGGAATTGATTCCGCACATCGACGCGACGTACCGCACGATCGCGGAAAAATCCGGCCGCGCCATCCAAGGGTTTTCAAAAGGCGGGCAGGGCGCACTGTTGATCGCATTCAAATTTCCCGAAATGTTCAGTTCGGTAATCGGTTACGGCGCGGGTCTGGCGAACGGGGTTGAGCTGAAGAAGGAATTGCCGGCGGTGTTCAAGGAAATGCACAACGACGACATCGCACAGTTCGATGACACGTCGGCGTGGGCGTTCGCTCGCAAAAACGCCGACAAGATCCGCGAGACGCTGCCGATTTCTCTGGCGCTCGGCACCAAGGACCAGCACCTGACGCGCAATAAAAACATGCACAAGCTGCTGGACGAATTGAAGATCAAACACGAGTACGAGGAGCTCGACGGTGTCGGACACGACACGCACAAAGTTTACGAACTCGTCGGTCTCAAAGGATTTGAATTTCACGCGGCGAATTTTGGGAAGAAGTAGAAGGCCATTGGGAATTGGCGATGGGCGGAACTGAAAGTGGTGAATATGAGTTAGCCACGAAGGCTCGTTGGGAACGGATGCGTCCGGACCCCACTTGGCCCGACAGTCCGTACCGGATATTCAATGATTTTGGTCACCACGCGAGGAAGCATTCGAAAGTTTGCCGGATTTTCCCATTCTTCAGCTTGTTGACTCTTCGTTTCAGTCGCAAGTGTATGTACCCGTTCGACGCCGAAGGATTTCCCTCGGTCACTGCGAGCGAAGACGGACGTTACAAAGTATGGAGTGATTCAGCACAACTGGGAGAAGGAGACGGTGCCGCTGCGGTAGAGATTCTGGCTGCCAATCTGCCGCAAAACTAATTCATATTTCTATGCGCCACGCGAGCCACGATCGACGCCAGTTCATCCGGATCGACGGGCTTGGGGACGTGGATCTGAAAACCTGCGGATAGAATGCGCGTGCGGTCTTCGGCGCGGGCGTAGGCGGTCAGCGCGATGGCCGGCAGACGGTCGGCACCGATGCGTTCCTGCGCGCGAATTTTTTGAATCAATGAATAACCGTCTTCGCCGGGCATGCCGATGTCGCTGATCAGCACGTCCGGCATGAGCGTCAAAAGTTCGGTGAGCGCGTCGGCGACGCAGCCGGCGGATGTCACGTCCGCGCCCAGGCCTTTCAGCGCGACGGCCATCAGCTCGCGACTGTCCTTCTCGTCATCGACGATCAGAATGCGCAGATCGCGCAGTGATCCGCTTTCTGGAGTTCGCCGCGACGTGCGATAAATAGTGCCCGACTCGGGATCGCGATTCGTGTTCATGACTGGCACGCTGATCGTAAATTTCGCGCCCTGGCCCTTTCCGAGGCTCTCCGCCTTTACGGTGCCGCCGTGCAGTTCGGTAATGTGCCGCACAATGGCGAGGCCCAATCCCAAGCCTCCGTGAGCGCGCGTCGTCGTGCTGTCGGCTTGCGTGAAGCGGTTGAAAAGATGCGGCAGAAATTCCGGCGGGATGCCCTCGCCGCTGTCCTGGACGGTGATTTCCAGATGCGCTTCGATCTGGCGCAAACTGATGCTGATGCGGCCGCTGTGGGGAGTGAATTTCAGCGCGTTGGTGAGCAGGTTCCAGACCACCTGCTGGATTCGGTCGGCGTCGCCTTGGATTGGCGGGGCGGAATCCTCAAGATCGCAGACGAGCTTGATCTCCTTGGATTGCGCGGCGGGCTCAATGGTTTCCACGGCTGCGCGGATCACGGACGCGAGGTTGATGCGTCGCATATGCAGGCGCAGCTTGCCCGTGATGATGCGCGAGATATCGAGCAGGTCCTCGACCAACTGGCTCTGCGCGCGAACATTGCGCTCGATTACTTCCAACGCATGTGCCACGCTGTCGCCTTCCAGCTTGCGTGTGCGCAGCATGCGCGTCCAGCCCAGCACGGGGGTCAGCGGCGTACGCAGTTCGTGGGAAACGACGGCGAGGAATTCGTCCTTGGCGCGGTTGGCGGCGTCGGCGGCCTCTTTGGCGCGCTGAAGTTCGAGCTCGGCACTTTTGCGTTCGGTGACGTCGAGCGACACGCCGATCATGCGCACGGGGTGGCCCGTGGCGTCGAAGATGGCGCGCGCGCGCGAGGCGATCCAGCGGATTTCTCCAGACGGGCGCAGCGCGCGGTACTCGATGACAAAGGGACTGCGGTCAACCAGCGCCTTGTCGATCGTTGTGCGCAGGCGCTCAACATCCTCCGGGAAAACGAGTTTCAGGAAGTCGCCCATGCGGCCGCTGAACTGATCGCTGGACAGGCCGTGGAACTCGTAAACGCGGTCGGACCAGGTGATGCGATCGTTGTAGATGTCCCAATCCCACGCGCCGCAGTTTCCGGCGTCGAGGGCAAGGCGGAAACGCTCTTCGTTTTCGCGCAGCGCGAGATTGAGCGTTTCAAGTTCCGCGGTGCGTGTGCTGACGCGGCGCTCCAATTCGAGATTGTAGTCGCGCAGCGAATCCTCGGCTCGTTTTCGCTCGGTCAGATCGCGGGTGATCTTCGCGAAACCGTAAACATCGCCGCTTTCGTCGCGCAGCGCGGTGAGGACTGTATTCGCCCAGAAGCGCGTGCCATTTTTGCGCAGGCGCCAGCCCTCGTGTTCGACGCCGCGCGTCTCCGTGGCTTCCTGCAGGGCGCGCTGCGGCATGCGGCTCTCAATGTCTTCGGGCGTATAAAATCGGGAGAATGGACGGCCGATGATTTCGTCCGAGGTATAGCCTTTCAGTCGCTCGGCGCCGCGGTTCCAACTGGTGACATTGCCGGACGAGTCGAGCGTGTAAATCGCGTAGTCGCTCACGTTTTCAAGCATGACGCGGAATTTGGTTTCGCTTTCGCGCAAACGGTTTTCGGCGGCTTTCAGCGCGGTGATGTCGCGGCCTTCGGCGAGGATGTATTTCACCTTGCCGGTTTCATCGGCGATGGGAATCAGGCTGAAACTGATGTCGAGGACCTGATTGCCGAAAACGCAGACTTTCTCCTCGTAATTGACAGGCGTTCCAGCCACGGCTCTGGCGAAGGCATCCTTCACACGCGTGTGGACGACGGGATCGAACGTGAACCAGGGCCCGGACAGGAATTCGAAGCCGATGATTTTTTCGGGAGACAGGCCGGATGCTACCTGCGCAGCGCGCCCCGCCAGAAGGATGCGGCCATCGGTGTCGATTTTCGCATTCATCGTTGACATGTTGTCGATGTAGTCTTGCAACTCGCGGCGGTTGCTGGCGAGTTCAATCTGGGCGCGTTCGCGTTCGGAGATCTCGCGATTCAGATCGGCGGTGCGTTCGGCCACGCGCACTTCGAGTTCGTCGTGCGCGGAACGCAGGTCGTCGCTCGCTTTTGTCAGAGCCAATTGCGCGATCCGGCGTTCGGCGCTGGTGGCGCCCAGCGCGAGCGCCGAAAGCGTAAGGACGCTCATGAAGCCCTGCAGCAGCAACAATCGCTGGTTGATCGAATCCGAGATAAACGTGCTGGTGCCGTGAGTGGCGCTCCAGAGCGCCGCGGCGGCCACGATGAGCACGGCGAAGGTAGTCAGGCGCTGGCCCAGCCGGACCGGCGCCCATACGAAGAAGGGGAATAGGAAAAATCGGACGCGTGCCGTGGCGCCGATGGGATCGACAAAAAGAATCAGACAAAACGTCAGCAGCGCGGCGAAAAACACGGCGGCTTCCAACCAGCGAAAGGGCGGGGCGCCTGGCGTCGGCGCAGTCCAGGTCAGGAGCAGTGGCGCGATGACAATGGCACCCATGGCATCGCCGAGCCACCACAAAAGCCACGCGCCACTGATGGCGCTCCACGGCAGCATTCCTCCGAGCCACAGGCTTAAAACGCCGACGCTTGCACTGATCATGGTGCTCAGTAGAGCCGCGACGAACGTGAGCCCCATGACCTCGTTGAAATTTTCGAATGCGCCGATGAATTTGAAGCGCTTAAGCAGCGACGCGCCGACCACGGCTTCCAGCGTGTTTCCCACCGCGATGCCGAGCGCTACGCCGATTGGCTCATGGGCAGATGCATTGGCCAGAAACGCTCCGAGCGCGACACCGGGCCAGGCATCGGTGCCAAGTCTGAGGAGAAGAACCAGTGCAAGACCTGTGGGCGGCCAAACGGCGGTGATTTGTTCGGGATCGGTCGCCAGCGAGAGTCCAAATTTAGCCGTGGCATAGTAAAGCAGGGCAATTAGCGCCCTGCTGACGGCTTTGTTCTGCAGAATCCCAGATAGCCTGGTCATCGTTGAATCGGGCCCGAACGGCGACGCCAACAGCCGAACATGTGCAGTATACTCGGCTAGGCCAAGGCAAGCCAGAAGATGCCTGGAAAAGGATAAAATCGTGTGCATTATTTGCGCGAGGTGCGCGAATAAAGATTGACCCATTTGGCACTCGTCGGTTTAATCCTTTATGTCAGCTAAACTCCACCTGCCAACGGATGCTTTTTCATGAGCTCAGAAGACCCGAAATCTGCCGAAAATAGCGCGACGCCAGAGCCGACTCCGGTACCGGCAAATCCGGACGCGGCGACGCCGACCAATGCATCCGCGGCTTCCACCGCAGAGACGCCGGCGCCGCCTCCGGTGCTGATGAACGAAACTCCGGCGAACACGACGGTCGAAAACGCGAACGCTCCGGTGGTGGAACCGCCGCCCGTGTTGGCGACGCCGCCCACTGAGAATTCAGCGCCGGCCGCGGTGGCTACTGTTCCGCCAGCGGCACCGGCCGGTATCGCGACCGTTTATCCCAAGCCGCTTCCGCCCATGCCCGAAAAACGCGGATTGAATGTTCCGCTGGCTCTGGTGGCGCTGTTCTTGATTGGGTTTTGCGTCTGGCTGTTCATGAGCGATCTGAAAAAGCTGCGCGATGACAAGGGCGGAGTGGCACAAATTCAGAAGGACGCCATTGAGAAAACGAAGGAACTCGAAGATCCGGCCAACGGCTGGTTCCCCGCAATGCGCGATCCGATTTTTTCGTGGGATCAGGATGAACAGGGTTGGGTTTACGAGGCTGATAGTCCCGCGCCGACACTCACCAGCGTAGCGAGCAAGACGCCTCCGGACGCAACGCCATCGGTTGCCAAACCGGCGAGCGTTGCGCTGAAGACAGTTAAAGCTCCGGGCGAAAATCGGGGCAACGCGTTGCAGGTTCCGGTGCATTTTCCCGATCCCGCGACAGTGCTGCGCGATGCCAGCAAAGGTCCAGAGGATCCGTACAAGCTGGTGGGCATCCGCTTTATTTCGTATGACGTATTTCTGCCGAAAGACTGCCCCGGATTTGTGGGCTGCCTCTTCTTTTTGAAAGACAAGGACGGTCTCTGGTTCCAGGCGCGAACCCGCGCGGCGCTGGTGCCGGGCGAGTGGTCGACGGTGATGGCCGACATTCGCGGCGATTCACCGGACGTCACGCCGCTCGGCCACTTGGGCCAGTGGGATGACAACCAGGCGACAAAGGTCCGCATGATCGGACTCACGTTTTATGGCGACAAAAAATGGGATGGCAATGTCCTCATCGACAACCTGCGCGGCTGGATGCGCCCGCAACGTTTCAAGAACATGGTTGACCAGCTCAAGGGTGGCGCCGAAATCGCGCCCGTCGCCCCGGCGCGCATGGAAAAACTGAACGAACTCGTCAAGAAAGTGGATGCGTACAAAGAAGAACCCGTGCAGGTGATCAATCTGCGCACGGAGCCCGCCGCGGTCTCTGACGAAAACGGACCGAGCAGCCCGCCGATGGTGCGGAAGTTCGACACGCTGACGCTGCGCTTCGAGCTCAACCGGCAGGTCGACAATCCATTCGATCCGGAGAAGGCGGACGTTACCTGCATTGTCGAGAACAAGGCGAGCGGCAAGAAAACCGAGCACATTGGATTCTGGTTCCAGGATTACGATCGCGCCGACCATTTTGACGAAGACGAACTGAAGCCCATGGGCCGGCCGGAATGGCGCGTGCGCATCACCCCGCGCGAAGAAGGCGAGTACACCTACAAACTGCGCGTGAAATTGAAGTCGACCTCAACCAAGCCGGGCGAACCGCCGTACGAAACGCTGGAACTTCCGCCGCGTCCGTTTTTCGCGATGCCTTCGGAAGGCAAGGGCTTCATCAAGGTCTCCAAAAAGGATTCGCGCTTCTTTGAATTCGAGAACGGGGATTTCTATTACCCGATCGGCCACAACGTCTCGTCTCCCGTCGACATCCGCTGCTGGAAGCTCGTTTTCAACCAGGACCCGCCGGCCGGGCGCGGGCTGCCGATGTACATGGACTTCTTCGACAAGATGGAGAAGAACGGCGAGAACATGGCTGAAGTGTGGATGGCGTCGTGGTGGCTGGGCATCGAATGGACGAGCCGCTGGCGGGATTACTACGGCGCCGGCCGCTACAGCATGCAGCACGCCTGGAAGCTCGATTATGTTCTGGAACTGGCGCGTAAGAAGGGGATTTACGTCCACCTGGTGATCGACAATCACGGAAAATTCAGCAACTGGTGCGACTGGGAATTTCAGGACTGCCCCTACAACCGCAACAGCGCCGGCGACGCGGGCGTGGTGAACAACTCCGAAGAATTCTTCACCGATCCGACCTGCCGCAAATGGCACCGCAACAAGTTGCGCTACATCGCCGCGCGCTGGGGCAGCGATCCGGCGGTGTTCGGCTGGGAACTGTGCAGCGAATTCGATCTGGTCGGCGGCACCAGCCAGTATGCAACGCAGGGCGGCAATGGCCATCCGCGCCAGTACTTCCATCGCTCACCGACGTTGAAAACCTGGGCGCGTGAAATGATCGGCCATCTGCGCCAGTGCGATCCGTACGATCACCCTGTGACGAATCACTACGCCACCGACACGCGCTGGGTGGATGTGGATCTTGCGCGCGAACCGGCCGGCGACGGCCAGCCGCTCTTTGACTATGTCGCGACAGACGTGTACCGCCGACCGGATAAGCGCTACATGGTTTCAGCGATGGAGAACCAGCAGTGGTTCAACCTGAACTTGAAAGGCGAAGCGCGCAAGCCGTTCTGGATCACAGAATACGGCGGCGATTTCAACGCGGCGCCGATGGATTACCTGATCTCCGATGTTCACTGCGGCATGTGGTCGACGTGGCTGACTGAAGGCGCGGGCACACCGCTGTTCTGGTGGTACGACGTGGTCGACGTGAACAATCTCTATCCGTACTACAAGGCCTTCGCCGCGTACACGAAAGGCGAGGACCGTCGCGGACTGAGTGGAACGACAGCGCCGCTCACCTTGACCAGCAGCACCAGCGGCGCGGTGCTCGGTTACAGCTATCGCTGGCCGACCGGCGCGTACGCGTGGGTTTACAACGACGCGGCGATGCGTTCGATGCCGCCGGAAGGCGAACGCCCGCATCAGGAAGGCATCGAGGCCGTGATTCCGGAACTGGCGCCGGGAAAATACCGCGTCGAATACTGGAACTGTTACACGGGCGCGGTGGACAAGACCGAAGATGTCGATGTGACAAAGCACTCGCTGCATCTGGCTTTCCCGCCGTTTGTGAACGACATGGCGGTGAAGGTGAAGAAGATTGATGGCGCAGCAGCCGCTGTGCCGCCGGCGAAAGTGCCAGACGCACTCGCGCCCTCCACGCCGGCAGTGAAAGAGCCGGTGGTGAACCGCGCTCAGCCTGCCGCTCCGGAAGGGCCTGCGGCCGTTCCGGTAAAACCGCCAAAGCCGCCGAAGAAATTTAATTGAGCGGAAAATGTGGTTGAGAACAGCGCGGGCCGCAGGGAACAGTCTCTTGTTCTCTCGGCCCGCTGAGCTATCCGGAAGAGAGCGATGGATCGACGAAGCTTTTTATTGGGAACGGCGGCTGCGGGTATTCTGGCGAGCAGCGCTGATGCTGTCGACGAGCAGAGCTGGCTTAACACGTTCTTCGTCATGGATACGTGGTTCTGGCAGGAACAGTCGCTCACGATTCCCGAACAATGCGCGCTCCTGAAAAAAATCGGCTACGGCGGGATGGCGCTGTCGTGGGGGCAGCAGCACGCCGAGCGGCTCGCGGCGTTGAAGACAAACGGACTGCAGACGCCGGGGTGCTACATCACGGTCGACATCGACGGCGGCTATCCCGAACACTTGAAGCAATGTGTAGCGCTGATGAAAGGCACCGGCGGCCGAGTGTGGCTGGCGTTGACGTCGAAGAAGCAGAAAAAATCCGATCCCGCCGGCGACGACGCGGCGCTGTCGATCATCAATGCCTGCGCCGACGCGTGCAACGAGGCGCGAGTGCCGGGAATTGCGCTGTATTCGCACGTGGGCATGTGGCAGGAAAAGGTGAGCGACGCGATTCGCTTGTGTGAGAAGGCGAAGCGGCCTGAGGTGGGATTGCAATTCAATCAATTCCATTGGATGGCGGCCGACGGCGGCAAAGATCTGCACAAAACGATCGAGTCGGCCTTACCGCATTTGCAGGGTGTATCGATCAATGGTTCGATGCAGAAGGCGTCCATACTGCCGCTGAGCGAGGGAGACTACGACGTCCTGCCGATTTTAAAAACGCTGCGCGAATTGAAGTACGCCGGGCCCGTCAGCCACCAGGGCTACAGCATCAAAGGGAATCTTCCGGAACGGTTGGCCGCGGCGAAAGCGAAGTGGGATGCAATGAGAAACGCGGTAAATTGATCGTGATCTAAACGGTAAGCGAAGGAGTATTTATGAAATTGAAGCAGAGTCTGATGATTTTTCTAGTGCTCGCGATGTTTGCGCCTCTGAGCTATGCCGGGGATGCGCAGCCGGCGCGATTTGAAAAAGAAATCCAAGCCCAGGAGGCGCTCGACAAAAAGTCGCCGCCGCCGGAAGGCGCGATTTTGTTCACGGGCGCGTCGGGAATCCGCATGTGGAAGACGCTCGACCAGGATTTTGCGGAGTACAAGGTTTTCAACCGGGCGTTCGGCGGGTCGATGATTTCGGACTGCATTCATTTTATGGATCGCAACGTTCTTCCGTACAAGCCGAAGCAGATCGTGATCCAGGCCGGCGGAAACGATATCAACGCGGGTAAAACTCCGGAGACGGTGCTCGCGGATTTCAAAACCTACGTCGAAAAAGTGCGCGAGAAATTGCCGGACGTTCGCATCTCGTTTCTAAACCTGAATCCCAGCCCATCGCGCTGGGCGCAATTTGAAAAGCAAAAGGCGGCCAACGCGCTGGTCAAAGCGTGGATTGCGACGCAGAAAAACATCGATTACATCGACATCGTCGACGCGCTGCTAGGCGCGGACGGCAAGCCGCGAGAAGACCTGTTCATCGCCGATAAGCTTCATCCGAATGCAGAGGGGTATAAAATCCGAACGGCGGCGGTGAGGCCGTTTTTGATGAAGTAATCATGGGAATGAAGCGCAAAAAGCGAATCGCGACGGTGGTAGCGTGTGAACCGAAGCCGCGTGCGAGCGTTCATTATATCCGTGCGGATCATAGTAAATTGACAGGCCCGTTTGGTTATTCAGTGCCTGATTTTTATTACGACGAAAAGAAAATCTGCGTCGACTGCCGCAACAATTTTGTATTTACCGCGGAGGAGCAGCAGACCTGGTACGAGCGGTATAAAATTCCGTATCAGGCGGTCGCCGTACGCTGCCACTATTGTGCAAAGCAGCACAGATTCGCCGAGTCGTTAAAAGCCGAGTACGATCAAACGGCCAGAGAGTTAAAATTGCTTCCGCGCGATCCAGATTTGAACGCTGAATTTGGCCGCCTTGTCGTCGTGCGATTTGAAATGGGCCACTTGCAGAAGCTGGATGCGGCAATTGCCGCGCTGCGCCGCGCGATTCGATCGAAACGCTGCGAAGCACAGGCGTATTATTGGCTCGGGCGCTGTTATGAGAATTCCGGCCAGCCGGTGAAGTCACGCGAGATGTTGACCGAATTCCTAAACCGCGCCGATGCCAAAAAAGGCGAGTTGAAGCCCTTAATGCGGGACGCTCGAAACCGTTTGGAAAACAAATAAAATTTAGACCGAATTCGCCGAACATTCGGATGGTTTTGGCGTCTAGAATTTAGCCCAATAATAGGTTATTAAAACCGTGAGTTACTGCACGTGTGCAAAAGTTTTCAGAAGCATTGGTGAGGGTAGGAGTATGCAACCGACCTCAACATGTGCGTTCTTGGACAGATTGGCGCGCCAGTTTCATAGGCGAGCTCTCCTTGATATAAGGAGAGGGAGGGGACTGCACATGCGTGCAAAAGTTTTCGGGGTCATCGGGCTGGCGATTTTGGCGGCTCACGGCGTTTTTGCGGCCGACCTAGGGACGATCGTAGTCTCGGCCGGCGAGTTCGACCGCAAGGGGACGCCGACGCGATTCGATCTGCCGAAAGATGTCGGCGACGGGCCGTTTGCATTGCGCGATGAGGCCGGAGCAAAAATTCCGCTGCAAGTCGACGCTTCGAAACGCGCCTGTTTCGTGCTCGCCGAACTGAAGGCTGGTCAGACGAAAACGTTTGTGATCGAGAAGATCGATGCGCAGGTGAAAGGCGGGGTGGAGGCGACTAAAACCGGCGGCGTGGTCGATGTTTCGATCGGCGGCAAAAAGGTGCTCGCGTATCAGGGCGCGAAAACGAAGCCGCCGGAAGGCGTCGGCGCCGAGTTCGAGCGCGGAGGTTACATTTTCCCGGTCTTAACGCCGTCGGGAAAACTCATCGTTGATGATTATCCGCCGGATCACCGTCATCATCACGGCATCTGGAGCCCCTGGACAAAAACTGAATTTGAAGGGCGTCATCCGGACTTCTGGAATATGGGGACGAAGACGGGACGCGTCGATGTTGTCGGCGAGCCGACGGCGTCGAGCGGTCCGGTCTATGCTCAGATCAACGCGAAGCACCAATTCGTCGACATGATGGCAACGCCCGAGAAAATCGCGCTAAACGAAACGTGGGAGCTCACCATTTATTCGCTCGGTTCGGCGGATGGAAAATATCGCATGTTCGATCTGTTGATCACTCAGACCTGCGCCTCGCAAAGTCCGCTGAAACTTCCGAAATACCATTACGGCGGGCTGGGCGTGCGCGGCCGGCCGGAGTGGCTCGGCAAAGGCGACAAATGCAAATTCCTGACCTCGGAAGGTCACGAGCGCGACACCGCGAACGAGACGACCGGGCGCTGGGGCCATATCGGCGGCCTGATCGACGGAGAACTCGCCGGAGTCGCGATTCTCTGCCACCCCGATAACTTCCGCGCGCCGCAAGGCATTCGCGCCAACCCGCAGGAGCCGTTTTTCTGCTACTGCGCGTCGCAGGGCGGAGACTGGTCGATCGAACCGGGCACGCCGTACGTCGCGCGCTACCGTTTCGTCGTCGCCGACGGCGCGCCGGACAAAGCGGAGCTGGATCGCATGTGGAATGATTATGCGAAGCCGCCAACAGTCGCGGTGAAGTAGCGGCCGATCAAATAATGCTGTCGTCGAGAGTGGCGATTGAGCCGCGCGTTCGGGCGCCGTCCCAAAGCCA
>Ga0265314_10002651_pt1 | contig 17962 bp, 16 predicted proteins | sample 4126metaG_FD_203106 | JGI IMG/M metagenome (GOLD analysis project Ga0265314, IMG submission 203106) | Rhizosphere microbial communities from Carex aquatilis grown in University of Washington, Seatle, WA, United States - 4-1-26 metaG | ecosystem: Host-associated > Plants > Roots > Rhizosphere >... | reverse complement strand
CGCTGCGCCGGTCGCCGCGGTGTAGATCGCAGTTGCCTTCTCGGTGGTGCCCAGAGAGGCCCAGAGCCCCTCCAGAGCACTTTCCACTGCGCCGGGGGCGGATCTGGGGGAATGACCGGACACGACGTTGACGAGCCTTGCAAACGGCTTGGCGCCACGGCATTCGGCATGCGTTCTCGACTCGAGCACCAGGAACACGCCACCCGATCCCAAAGCAAAGCCTGCTCCATTGCGTGCCCAGACCGACGCGTAGTCCGTTTTGAGATTGAAGCCACCGCATTCATAAAGCATCAGCATTTCCTTGCGCTCGCCGTTGTGCGCGGCGCCCACCAGGGCAATCTCGCTTTGTCCGGAAGCGATCTTCGCCCAAGCAATCCGGACGGCATCGACGCCGGCGGCTTCCTCGCCCATAAACGTCCGTGACGATCCGGATACGCCGTGAATGATGGATATGTTGCCGGCGAGAAGATTGGATAGCTGGGCGAGGAACAGGGTAGGGCGTAGGTCGTTCATCAGCCGTTCGTTGAGGGCTCCCGACCCGGCAGCCGCCCGCGCGGTCAAGATCGCGGCGTCGACATCGAGGTCGCGCTCCCCGCCACCTGCAGCGACGATCATGTCGGTCCGAGCCAGGATTTCCCGGTTGCCCTTGATGCCCGCGGAATCCAACGCCAGGCCGGCTGCATACGTGCCGATGCGTTGCCACGGCTCCATCTGGCGCTGGTCGCCCTTTTTAGGAATTTGGGCGTCCAATTCGAGCGGTGGCAAAGGATGGACCATCCATGGCGCATATGTCTTCTGGTCGACGTTGACACGCCCCTGATGAAGAGCGTCCCAGGTGGCCTCCAGACCTTCACCCAACGACGAAACGATGCCAATGCCGGTAATCCACGTCTCGCACTGCTCTGCTGGACGATTCGACATCAGCGCGATCCATGACCGAGATCGCGCTTTCGCAGCCGTCCGCGACGGATCGCCCATCGTTCATGGCTGTGCCGCATGGCACGATCGAGCGCTGCCCGTGCACCCAGCGTCTTTTCAGGGACGCAGGCGATGACAGCATTGCGATCAACGATGAATTGCTCGTCGACGATCCATGTTCGCAACTCGTCGCCTGCGAGTCTGGCGGCGATGCGGTCGGGCGTCGGATCAATGTCGTCCGACACCATCACATTCATCGCGATCCGGCCGCCCGGAGCCAGCCGGGCGCGGATAGCGTCGCAGGTCTCTGCATCGAATTCCTCCGCGAACCTGAAACCTGGTCCGCCGACGTCGATTGCAATGCCGTCGTAGCATGCGCGGTCATCGAACACGAATTTACGAAAGTCCGAGACGATGCAGGGCAGGCCATCCGGGAGATCGAAGTATCGGTGCGCGAGCACGAAACTGATCGGGTTAATGTCAACGATGGTCAATCGCTTCCCGAGACGCGACAGCCGTGTCGCAAGATTCCCGCCGCCGCAGCCCAGGACGAGGATGTGTTCGGACCGTGACAGGAGTTCGTCCATGATCTTGACGTAGGTGAACACGCTTTCGCCGCCGGGCGTCGCCTGGCTCTGCCTCACACCCTCTTCGAAATACACGCGCGTGCCATCCCACGAACACTCGACGATCTCGATTTCCCCGTTATTGCCCTGGTAACGCCCCAAAAGCTTCAAGATCAACTACTCCAACGGGCAGGCGCGATTGCAAAACAGGCTTCACGCATGAGTTTCACCGAGAGAACTTGCTCCCATCGTTCAGAGCACCACTAAAGGTTCAACGCCTCAGGCGGTCTTTGTGGACGCTCCAAAGATTGTCTTTCACCAGCGCACAAATGGTTATCAGAACCCCCGCGCCGACAAGCGCGCCGATGATGCTGCTCAGGATGGCGCCCAACGAACCTTTGCTGACTGAACTCGCAAGGTCTGGCAAAGTAGTATGCAGCAGATAGCCAACTGTTACTCCGCCCATGAGGCCAATGAAGGCATTAAAGGCTTTGCCGAAACTAGAGTCCCCCAGCCTTCCGCCGATGGTTATGCCACCGATAACACCGGCGATCGCTTCCCCAATTGTGAGAACGATTGATAGGTCCATAGGGCGTCTCCTTACGGGCCGCAGAGATGCGACGGTAAGGCCCTTACCGCGCGCGTCGAAGGCAAAGACCAAACACCCACCTGTTCACTTTCCTTGCACGGCGTTGGGCGTTCAGCCACCGTCGCATACATAGTCTGAAAAAACCAAAGCTAAAAGTTAAAAATGCATGTTTGGCCGTGGTTTCATACGATTTAAAGTGGTGGACTGATGTTTTATATGGCACTTTCCAGTCTTCATATACGTATTTGGAGGAGTATCTTGTTAGAGAGCGCTGCTGGTCGATGATATCCTGTGCATTTAAATTGATGCTTGATACGGCAGTTCGCATGGTGTAGATATATTCAATGCACATCGCATTGGAGCCTGCCAATTCATGATTTCCGCCAATCAACTCAGGGCCGCGCGCGCGCTCCTGAATATCGATCAACGGCAAACAGCCGAATTAGCGGACCTGTCGGTGCCCACCATTCAACGCATGGAGGCGAGCGACGGCGTCATCCGCGGCAATGTCGATTCTCTGATGAAGCTGGTTTCTGCTCTGGAGAACGCGGGGATCGAACTGATCAATCCAGGCGTGCCTAGCACGGCTGGCGGCCGCGGCGTCCGCCTGAGGGAACACGTCACGAAGCCGAAGATGAAGAGCATAAAGCAGCCCAAGCCATCATCGCCGCGGACCTTGGAGCGCGTTCGATAACTGCGGCTGCGGCTGACGCAACAAATGTATAAACCCGATCGAAGATGTTGAATACGGCGAAGACCATTGTACTCGCAAGCGGATTTTGGCGCCTTAAAGCGCCGAGATGGCATTCCGGCGACTTGTGGGTTTCCGACCCGCGCGCGGGAAAAGTCTACCGAATCGATCTGGATGGAAAGGTCACGGTAGTTGCCGAGGTGCCCAGTCGGCCATTTGGTCTCGGCTTCTTGCCCGACGGCGACTTGCTGGTCGCCTCGATGTCTCAGAGGTTGATCCTGAACTTGGCTGGCGGGAAAACGGCGGTCCATGCCGACCTGGCTGACGCTGCGGTTGGGTACCTGCGTGACATGGCCGTCACCCGGGACGGAAACGCCTACGTGACTTCTTTCGACGCCGACGCGGCGGGTCCCGACTGCTTCGCGTCAGCCCGGATCCTTCTGGCGACGCCGGAGGGTAAGGTCCGATCCGTTGCTGACGATATGGCGCATCCGAACGGACTGGTGATCACAAGCGCGCAGGAGGTGCTGGTCGCGGAAACGCTGGGCAATCGCGTGATCGCCTTTCAGATCGGAAAAGATGGCGCGCTGCTGCATCGAAGGGTATTCGCAAACTTCGAGAGGATGAGCCCGCTCGGCATCTGTGCGGATTCGGAGGGAGCGGTTTGGGCGGCGGCCGCGCGACAGCCGCTTTTTGTCCGCGTGCTGCAGGGCGGGCGCGTCACGCATCGAGTCCATGTACCGGGCCGCCATGCCGTCGCGTGTCAGTTGGGCGGCCGGAACGGCCGAACGCTCTTTTGTCTGACGGTCGCGGCCAATCTCGACGACTATCCCAACCGCCAGCAGACGGCACGCGTTGAGACGACGCCTGTTGATGTTCCGGGAGCCGCGAGTTCCATACGGTTCGCGGAGATCACCCCTCACTAGCGGCCTGGACCGACGTCGGCATTTGCCGCCGTCCGAACGGCGCAAAGGCCAATACGATGGTCACAGAAAAGCAATTCCCGGCAATCGGTCCTTCGCCCTATCTCACGGGGTTGTTGTGCCGATGCCCGCGCTGCGGCAAGGGAAAGCTGTTCGACGGATTCCTGACGCTGAAACCCGAATGCGAATCGTGCGGCATGGATTTCACCTTCGCGGACGCGGGCGACGGGCCCGCTATATTTGTTATCATGATCGCCGGCGCCATCGTCGTCGGCGCGGCGCTCATAACCGAGGTCAAGTATCAGCCGCCTTATTGGGTCCACGCGGCGCTTTGGATACCGCTGATCCTGATCGTGACGCTTTGGCCGCTGCGAGGGCTGAAGAGCCTCCTCATCTCGCTGCAGTATCACCACAAGGCTTCGCAGGCGAAGCTTGTCCCACGCGTCGACGAATAGCTCCGGACGTCGGTCGGAACGTTTAGGTGCGTGCTGCGGACGGCGACCGCGCTGCGAGCTCAATATGCTCCCCCGCGTCTGCATTCACCGCCCACTGAAAATTTGTTTCGGCAAACAGGGCCATCGGCGCCACAACGTGACCCGCTATGACGATGGTCAACCACGCCGGCCCATCGTCAGCATGGATCTGACCGAAGCTTTCATCGCACACGAAACATCTGCCCGGTGCAAATAGCTTTTGAAAAACTTGCCGCCACCGCACGCGGGACACCTGCCGGATACAGCTCAAACGATCGCGGGCCAGACGCGCCCGGGCAGGGGTAAACCACTGACCGACATTGGGTCTGCCTCGGTAGCCGGCGATCAGGCAATCGGCCTGACCGCCACGAATTCCCGCATGAACTTTACGCGGACATTGCGATCGCCATGACGTCGGCCTGGACGACGCTTTCGAATTTGGCGAAATTGTCCTTGAACATCTGCACAAGCTTTCGGGCAGCGATGTCGAACGCCTCCTTGTCATTCCAGGTTTCCCGCGGCTTCAAGATCCGGCTGTCGACACCTTTCACCGCCGTCGGTACCCGGAAGCCGAAATGCTTGTCGATGTAGAACTCGCCATCGTTGAGCGTGCCGTTAAGCGCGGCCGTCAACAGGGTACGGGTGACATTGATGGGCATCCTCTGTCCGACACCATATTTCCCGCCGGTCCAGCCGGTGTTCACCAGCCAGCAGTTGACATTGTGCTTGGCGATCAGGGAGCGCAACAGATTTCCGTAGACCGAGGGATGACGGGGCATGAACGGCGCACCGAAGCAGGTCGAAAAGGTAGCCTCAGGTTCGATCACGCCCTTTTCCGTTCCGGCAACCTTGGCGGTGTATCCCGACAAAAAATGAAACATGGCTTCAGCCGCCGTGAGCTTGGCGATCGGAGGCATCACCCCGAATGCGTCGGCTGTCAGCATGACGAGGTTTTTTGGATGTCCCGCGCGCCCATTTTTCGAAGCATTGGGGATGAAATGCATCGGATAGGCCGCGCGGGTATTTTCCGTCTTTGAGCCGTCGTCGAAGTCGCAAACACGGGTGATCGGATCGAATACGACGTTTTCCAGCACAGTCCCGAAGCGCTGCGTGGTGGCATATATCGCTGGTTCGGCCTCGGCGCTCAATTTGATCGCCTTGGCATAGCATCCGCCTTCGAAATTGAAGATGCCTTTGGGACCCCACCCGTGCTCGTCGTCGCCGACCAGCGTCCGCTCGGGGTCGGCGGAAAGTGTCGTCTTCCCTGTCCCCGACAGGCCGAAGAAGATCGCCGCGTCGCCCCTCGGCCCGACGTTCGCAGAACAGTGCATCGGCATGACGGCCTGGGCGGGAAGAAAGTAGTTCATCGTCGTGAAGACGGCCTTCTTGATCTCGCCGGCATACGAACTTCCTCCGATCAAGACGATCTTTTTGGTCAAATCGATCGCGATCACCGTGTCGCTTCGGACGCCGTGGCGCATGGGATCCGCCTTGAACGTCGGGCAACAGTAGATCGTGAGCTCGGGAACGAAGGTCGCAAGCTCGCTTCGATCCGGCCTGAGCAACAATGTGCGGATGAACAGCGAGTGCCAGGCGAGTTGGGTGAAGACGCGCGTCCGCACTCCGAATTCCGCGTCGGCGCCAGCGCGGAGATCCTGGGCGTACAACGTCTTGCCATGCGAATGCGCAATGAAATCCTGGTACAAGCGCGCGAATTGCGCTGGCGTCATCCTGCCGTTATTTTCCCACCAGACGGTATCGTCGGTCAGGTCGTCGCAGACGATATATTTGTCCCTGGGGCTGCGGCCGGTATGCACGCCGGTCTCGGCGCAGAGCGCGCCTCCGGATGTGAGTTGGGCTTCTCCGCCGGTAAGTGCGCGTTCATACAGTTCAGGCTCCAACAGATTCCAATTGATCGCCTCAAGATCCGTGAAGCCGAATTTATCTGCCCCATACTCCGGGTTACGGATGCCTTGCTCCAACATTCATTTTTCTCCCTAGGCGCAGATCAGCCTGCGCATGCGATATCGATGACGGCGGGTTTGCTGTTGTGAGAAGGCCGACGCGGGCGCCGCAGCGCCCAGAGCTGGCCGGTGGTCGTGGAAAATTCCGTCATATAACGCTTGGTCGCGGCGCGGCGCGCCTTCGGTAGGCAGGCGACGAGCACGTTCCGGTTCAGCAGCCCCGGCCGATCGAATATCCAGGAACTCAAGTGACTTTCGGACAGGTCACCTCCGATCAGGTCAGGCGCGGCGTCGAAGTCGGTCGCGACAAGCATATTCAGGATGGCGCGGCCGCCAGGGCTCAGTCGTGCTGTGATCGAATGACAGGTTGTCGGATCAAGTCTTTCCTCATAGCAAAACCCGGGTCCGCCCACGTCAATCGCAATGCCGTCGAAGCTGCGCGTCTCGGCGGCGAGATACTCCTTGAAATCTGCGACCACGCAGGAAATTTCCTTCGGCATTCCGAAGAAACGCTTGGCGAGGTCGAAGCTGACAGGGTTGTGGTCGACCACGGTCACGCTTTTGCCAGAGCGTGCCAGCATCGTCGCCAGATTCCCTCCGCCACAACCGAGCAGAAGAACCTTCTTGGCGTCGCTCAAAAACGCCTCCATCATTTTTACGTATGGGAGCCGGCTCTCTCCGGCGACCGAGCTTTGGCTCTGAAAGATATCTCCTTCAAGATAGAAACGATCACGGGTCTTTTCGCTTTCCCAGACCGCGATGTCACCTAATTTGCCCTTGTATCGACCGAGGATCTTCATATGTTTCCGCTAAATGTGATGTATTTGACATGACTAGCGATCTTCCATAGATGTATAGCTAACGTTCATAATCGAGTCTAGCCGGTTCTCTGGAGACGCCTTTTGCGTCGGAAATACCCTCGCTGCGCGTAGACCGAGCCAAGACGGCGGGACTGTCGAATGTCGCAACCGAAAAATGCCGAACCCGCCGCAGCGGCTCGACGCGTCCCTTCAACTTATGCCCCGGAAGGCGCCGGTCGGAGCCCCGGCTAAATCGGGAGAGTCCTCCAGAGCGCGGTCTACTGCGATTTCGAAACGGTTCTCGAAAGGCCACCCCCCGCCTGAAGGAGGAACAACGGTACAGGACGTTTGTCGAACTTGAGAGGATTGCCGGCCGGTTGCCTTGTGCCGTCGGGTATTCGAAGGGGGGCCCCCGCGAGGTGACGATCTGGTGTTCGAACGACCATCTTGGCATGAGCCAGAATACGGCCGTGATCCAGGCAATGGTCGACACGGCACGCCGTTTGGGAACCGGATCCGGCGGTACCGCAACATCGCAGGGACGAACCATCCCTTGGTGGAATTGGAGCGGGAGCTTGCTGACCTGCACGCAAAGCAAGCGGCGCTGGTATTCACGTCAGGATATGTTGCAGACCAATCCAGCATATCAACGATCGCCAAGCTCATTCCGAACCGCCTGATCCTCTCCGATGAATTGAACCACAACTCGATGATCGAAGGCATCAACCAGTCCAATTGTGCAAAGCAGATTTTCCGACACAATGATCTCGATCATCTAAAGCAGCTACTGACATCCGCGGGCGAGAGCCGCTCGAAGATCGTGCTGTCGAGAGTCTTTACTCCATGGATGGCGACTTCGCTCCCGTTGGCGCGATCTGCGAACTTGCCAGATGCCATAATGCGCTGACGTACTGCGACGAAGTCCACGCCGTGGGGATGTACGGCCCGACGGGAGCCGGCGTCGCCGAACGCGACGGCGTTTCCGGACTGGTCGACGTCGTCGAAGGAACGTTAGCGAAAGCCTATGGCAGCTTGGGCGGCTATATCGCGGGGAGCACACGGCTCATCGACGCGGTACGATCATATGCTCCTGGATTTATCTTTACCACGGCGCTTCCGCCGCCGGTGTGTGCCGCGGCCTCGGCCGCCATACGGCACCTGAGATATTCGGGCATCGAACGTATACTCCATCAGGAGAATGCCGCCCGCGTCAAGCGCCTGATTTGTGACGCTGCTCTTCCCCTGCTCCCGACTGACAGTCGTATTCTGCCGCTTATGGTCGGCGACTCCGAACAATGCCGGAAAGCCAGTGCTCCGTTGCTTGAGGAGTACGCAATTTACATCCAACCCATGAACTATCCCACGGTACCAAAAGGCGCAGAAAGATTGCGTATCACTCCGTCGCCGTTTCACACGGACTCGCAAACCGACCATCTGGTCGAGGCTCTGGTGAACGTGTGGGATCGGCTTGGTTTGTGGCGCTGATTTATTTTCTTCAGCAGGTGCGCGGTCCAAGCTATTTCCTTGGTTAACCGCAGCCGGACTATGATTTCATCGTAAGCGGTGCTGGATCGGACAACGACAAACAGCCCGATGGCGACGAATGAGATGGCGAGGCCCGCGCAAGGCTGATCACCCGGCCAAACGAACTTCCGCCGTTCCCGGCGGGGTTTTTGTTCTCGGATTGAGCGACTTACTTTGCCGTGGAAAGGGAGTTAAATTTGGAGGGGACAAACTATGCCGCGATGGAGATGTCTTGGAAGGCGACTATGAGTGCGGTCGACACAACTCCGGGTTCCCTGCATACGGAGCGCCTCGTTCTTCGTCCGACACGCTATTCTGATGCTGGTCGGGCCTTCGATATTCAATCGGACTGGGAAGTCACGCGCATGCTGCGTACGACGTCGTTTCCCCCAAGCCGACAGCAAATGATCCGGTGGTTTGCCGATCATCCGCGTCATTGGCGGACTGGCGAGGCGTACCGATTTGCGGTCGAGCTTGAAGGACGAATGATCGGGATGGCCTATTTGGACGCGATTGCTGAACGAGAAGCGAACTTGGGTTACTGGCTTGATCGCGCGCATTGGAGGCAAGGGTATGCCTTCGAAGCAGCTCGGGCCTTGATCCATTTTGCCTTCAACGACGCTCACCTTCTTAGGCTCAGAGCTGGACACGCATACGACAATCCCGCGTCTGGACGAGTTCTGGCCAAGCTTGGATTCAAGCCTCATGATATAGTCCGGCGCGTTTCTCAGTCTCGATGCGAGGCGATCATGCAGCATCGTTATGTGCTGGAGGCAAATGCAGGCTGAAGCGGACACCGGCCGCTGTCGCAATGAGGGTTCGCGCGCTGGGCATTTCGCTCGGCGCCAAAGAGTAACATGATAAAGCAGGCGATCTTGGAAATTTCCGACTTCAAGCGGATTGGGCGAGCGGATATTCCTCCGGCGGAGGGATATGCATTTGTAGTCGATGGGCATATCAAGCGCCGCTACGACGATGAATTCGCGGCTCGGGCAGCGGGTGTCGAACTCCTGATGAAATTTCCTGTTCTGCAATCAAGATATACGTCGCTGCGACGAAGACGCAGACGTTGCTGAAATAACGCGACATCCCTCCTGTTCAACAATACTGGAGCGCTCTCGAAAATCGCTTTCGAAGTTTCTCGGGGAGAGGCTGAATAGTCCGCCTGTAAGCTCCTCCTTTACGCGTAGTTCGTCGATGCCTCTTGTTCGAGTGGGCCATTCCGTGTCTCGCTCGACCTGATCCGCCGATGACGTCCCTGCAGCGCAAGAGCCCCCTAGGGCTTCATATCAAAGAAGCGCGGTGCTAGGCCTTTTTCACGAACTCTGATTTCAAATTCATCGCGCCGATCCCGTCTATCTTGCAGGCGATGTTGTGTCCGTCGGTCGCCTCGGTCAGGCGGACGTTCTTGACTTTGGTTCCCCCTTTGACGACCGATGACGACCCCTTGACCTTCAGGTCCTTGATCACGATGACGCTGTCTCCGTTCGAAAGCACGTTGCCGTGGGCATCGCGCACGCTCAGCTCTCGCGAGGTATCCGCCATGCCGCTATTCTCGGCGCTCCATTCATGGGCGCACTCCGGGCAAACCCATAGACCGCGATCGTGATAAGCATGCTCAGAACTACATTTCGGGCATTTCATTCTATCGTCCATCATCGACCTCACTGGTGAATCGTTGGTAGTGGACGCGACTCTCTCCGGACGCTGAGCTTTGGCTCTGGAAAATCTCGCCTTCGCGATAGCGGCGGTTGTCCGTTCGTTCGCTTTCCCAGATCGCTATCTCGCCCAACCTGCCTTTGTATTTGCCACGGATCTTCAAGGCCACTCTCGCTAATTGTGATGTGTTCAACATCAGTAACGGTCCGTCCCAAGATGGATAGTAGCGGTGTCTTGTCAAAGCCACCCGTGCGGCCAATACCACGTAGATTAGAGGCAGCAACGACATCATCGAGGACGTCAGGTCGCGATCAGACGCGCTGGAATCGTTATCGCGATATTGTACGAAGAGGAGCACCAGCGGGGTGATTACAACGATTGTTGTGGCTTGGACGCAGCCCGCGATCAAGCCGGCTTGGAATAGTCGAAGTCGTCTCCAGATCCTCAAGGGGAAGCAGCGCTTGCATCTGCCTTATCGAGCAGAGCAAGCAGCCCTCTCAGCAAGGCCGTCGGAGTGGGAGGGCAGCCGGGAATGTGGAGGTCGACGGGAACGACTGCGGAAACCCCTCCAACCACCGCATAGCTGCCGGCGAAGCAACCTCCGTCCCGCGCACAATCCCCGACCGCGATGACCCACTTGGGATTAGGGACGGCGTCATAGGTGCGCTCCAATGCCTCGCGCATGTTCTTGGTTACGGGACCGGTCACCATCAGCACATCGGCGTGGCGCGGTGAGGCAACAAATCGGATGCCGAAGCGCTCGACATCGTAATAGGCATTGTTCAGGGCATGGATCTCAAGCTCGCATCCGTTGCAGGAGCCCGCGTCGACCTCGCGTATTGAGAGACTTCGGCCAAGTCGCCGGCGCGCGGCCTGGGCCAAGGCTGTTGCGAGCTCGATCACCGCTGCATCGTCCGGCGACGGCGCCCGTTCGGTGAATGGCCGGCGAAATAGGCTTTGAAAAAGCAGCTTGCGCATCTTGTGCCGTCCTTAGAGATCGTGGCCCGAATAGGCGCAGTTGAACGACTTGTTGCAGAGCGGAAAGTCCGCGACGATATTGCCTTCGATCGCCGCCTCAAGCAGCGGCCACTGAAACCAGGATGGGTCGCGCAGGTGGCACCGTTCGACCAGGCCATCGCGTAGGCGAAGCCAAACCAGGATGTCGCCGCGAAACCCTTCGACGATCGCCATACCTTCCCGCGGTTCTCGAAGTCGGCCCGCCGTTGCCCGCAGCGGGCCTTCGGGAAGCCGGTCCAATATCTGATCGATCAGGGAGAGGCTCTGCTCGACCTCGCGTACGCGGATCCAGACGCGCGCGTTGACGTCGCCCTCGCGGAGGACCGGTACATCGAAGCGCAGGCTGTCATACGGTGAATAGGCAAGCGTCCGGCGCGCGTCGAAAGATCGACCGGAAGCGCGGCCTATATAGCCTCCGGCGGCATACTGCTTGGCCAACGCCGGCTTGAGCACCCCCGTATCGACGGTACGATCCTGCAGCGATGCGGTGTTGTCGTACAGTTCGATCAAGGCAGGGAAGCGCAGGCGGATGATATCCAGCGTCGCCCGGATGGCTTCCGTGCCTTCTTCGCTGAGATCGTGGGTCACGCCACCGGGGACGATGATATCCCGCATCAACCGATGCCCGAAGGCGGTGTTGGATGCGCGCAGCACGTCCTCTCGCAATACACTGCAATGCGCATGCATCAGTGCGAAGGAGGCATCGTTGCAGATCCCCCCGATGTCGCCGAGATGGTGGGCGAGCCGCTCCAGTTCCGCCAGAAGAGCGCGGAGCCAAACCGCGCGATCAGGCACCACCATCTCCAGCGCGGCTTCGACCGCCCGCGCAAAGGCAAACGCATACGCGACCGTGCTGTCGCCTGATACGCGTCCGGCGAGTTGGGCGGCCCGCTCGAGACCGGCGCCCATCATGAGCCCCTCGATGCCCTTGTGTGCATATCCCAACCGCGGTTCCAGGCGAACCACGGTTTCCCCGCTGGCCGTGAAGCGGAAATGCCCCGGCTCAATGGTGCCGGCATGCACGGGACCGACTGCAATCTGGTGCAGGCCGTCGCCTTCCGCCGGCAGAAAACGATAGGGCAACGCTTGCGAGAGGGCGTCGATGCGATCTCCCAACGGAAACCGCACGCCCCAGCGGTTATGATCAAGCCAGGGGCGGGTATCCGACGAGCCGTCCGCCACCAGTCCAAACAGATCGTGTATTGTGCGTTCCAATCGAAACGCCGGCGGGTGATGTTGGCTGACCGAAGGATAAGCCCGGTCGGGACAGTCCAGGCTGACAACGGCGATTTCCGCCGTCTGCTCATCCATGATCGCCATATGCACCGTCGAGGGCTCCCCCCATAGGCCGAGCAGGCTCCAACGGCCCTGTGCCAGCTCGTTTGCAGCAAATTTCCATACGGGAGCATCGACGACGGCTCGCGGCCACGGGCCGTGTTGCTGGACCTGACGGCCCTCGAGCGTGAGATCGATCAAGGATGGCATGTCATGTTTTCCTCGCGCTATCCAAGCAGGGCTGCCACATGCTGGAACCAGGTGACGACCGGCGCGGGAAGATAGACTCCCGCGATCAGAACCAGTGAAAGGTGCGCAAACATCGGTACATAGGACGCCTCGACCGGAGCGGTGCTGCCGCGGGGGTTGCCGAACGAAACGCTTGTCAGACGCAACATCAATGCGCCGAAAGCCAGCAGGAGTCCGAACACAAGCACGATTGCGAGCAAGGGTTGCCGCGCAAAGGTGGAGCTAACGACGAGAAACTCGCTCATGAAGATGCCGAGCGGCGGCAATCCCGCGATCGCGACCACGCCCACCACGAGGCCCCAGCCAAGCGCCGGATGCGTCACCGTCAAGCCCCGGATCCTGTTGATCCGCTGCGTACCCTTGACCTGCGCAATATGGCCGACGGCGTAGAAGATCGCCGACTTCGTCAGGCTGTGCATTACCATGTGCAGCAGTCCGGCAAAATTGGCGAGCGGGCCGCCCATTCCGAATGCGAAAACGATGATCCCCATGTGTTCGATCGAGGAGTAAGCAAACAGGCGCTTGATGTCGCGCCGGCGGTAGAGCATGAATGCCGCGAAAACCAGCGAAACCAGGCCCATCGTCACCATCAGGGGCCCGGGAGCAATCGCATTCGGACTGACGGCGAGCAATATCTTGAAGCGCAGGAGCGCATAAAGCGCGACATTCAGCAGCAGGCCAGACAACACGGCCGATATCGGGGTGGGACCTTCGGCGTGCGCGTCGGGCAGCCAGGCATGCAGCGGCGCGAGGCCGACCTTGGTCCCGTATCCGAGAAACAGGAAGACGAAAGCGACATTGAGAAGGGCAGGGTCGAAATGCGCCGCGTGCTCGACCAGCAGCGTCCAGACCATGGCGTCCTGACCCTCGCCCACGACCGGACGCGCCGCCATGTAGACCAGGATCGTGCCGAACAGCGCGAAGGCTATCCCGACGCTGCCCAGGATGAAATACTTCCACGCCGCTTCCAGGGCTGCGTGCGTGCGATAGATACCGACCATCAGCACGGTCGTCAGGGTAGCGATTTCGACCGCGACCCACATCAAACCGATATTGTTCGACACGAAAGCCAGGTTCATGCCGAACATCATGGTCTGATACATGGCGTGGTAAAAACGCAAGTACGTTGGCGTCAACCGGCCGGTATCGAGTTCGTGCGCGATGTAACTTGCGCTGAAGATGCTGGTCGTGAAACCCACGAACGTATTGAGCACGATGAAGACGATGTTCAGATCGTCGACCAGCACGTACGGTGTTGGCTGCGGACGTTCGATCACGAACAACGAGAGTGCGGAAAGAAATGTCAACAAACTTGCGACAACGTTTAATCGCGCCGTTATCCGGTAGCCCGGCAGTACGGCCAGTAATGCTGCCGAGCAGATTGGAATCAGCAGCACCGCCACGACCGGATTGAAGGAATGGAAGCTCATCGCCGCTCGCCCCGGTAGTCGTCTAGTGCGGTTACGTCCACTGAGTCGAAACGTTCACGGATCCGGAACAGGAAGATGCCGATGACGATGAAAGCGATCAGGATCGAGAAGGCGACGCTGATCTCGACCACGAGCGGCATGCCCTTGGCGCCGGTGGCCGCCAGCACCAGCCCGTTCTCGAGCGACATGAATCCGACGACCTGACTGACCGCGTTGCGACGGGTGACCATGACCAGAAGCCCGAGCAACACGACCGACAAAGCGAAGGCAAGATCTTCGCGCGCCAGGGGGTCGGCCTCCGCGGTCACGCGCAGCATCAAGACCATGGAGAGGGCGACCAGCCCCATCCCGGCCAGCATGGTCGGGCCGATTCCCACGGCCGATTCGATATCTCTGTGAATTCCAAGCTGTTTGACGATGCGGTGGAGCGCCACCGGAATGACGATCGCTTTGAAGACGAGGGCGATGGCCGCGGTCACGTAAAGATGGGGTGCATCCTGGATATAAGCCTGCCAGGCGACGGAAAGGGCGAGCACAAGCGCATGGAGCGCAAACACGTTGAGCAGCGAGTAAAGCCGGTCCTGGTACAGCATCATGAAGCTGATCAGGACAAGTCCGCCGGCAAGTGTGTGCGAGACGTCGAAGGAGAGGCTGTGCATCTGCATCAGAAACTCCTCGACACGAACAGGAGGAGCGTACCGAGCAGGCCGAGCATGAGGGCCGCTCCGAGAAATTGGGGAACGCGAAAAACCCGCATTTTTGCCGTGGCGGTCTCGAATACCGCGAGCAAGAAGCCGGCCACCGCCAGTTTGACAACGTAGGCACTGGCGCCGATGGCGTATGCCAGAGGGCCGGTTCCGAATACCGCGATCTTCCAGGGTAGGAACACGCAGGCGATCAGCGAGATATAGAGCAGCAGCTTGAGAAACGCGCCAAATTCGATCATCGCGAGATGACGCCCCGAATATTCAAGGACCATCGCCTCATGCACCATGGTGAGCTCCAGGTGCGTGGCCGGGTTGTCGACCGGGATTCGTGCGTTCTCGGCGAGCGCTACCATGATGAGCGCAATCAACGCCATTCCCAACGATACCCGTAAGCCGACATAGGACGACGCAATGAAGTTGGCCACCGTCGAAAGCTGGGTCGAGCCGGCAACCAGCGCCATGCAAAAGACAATCAACAGCATCGCAGGCTCCGCAAGTGCTGCGATCATGACCTCGCGGCTGGAGCCGATGCCGCCAAAGCTGGTGCCGACGTCCATGCCGGCCAGCGCCAGAAAGAAACGTGCGCTTCCCAGGAGCGCCACGATGGCAATCAGGTCCGCCGTCCAGTTGAACAAGAGGCCGGTCGCGAAGGTGGGCACCAGGGCGGCGGCCACCCAGATCGCGGCAAAGGTTATGTAGGGTGTCACGCGGAACAGCCACGACGCGTTGTCGGCCAGCACCACTTCCTTGCGGAGCAGCCGCAGCAGATCCCGATAAGGCTGAAAAATCGAAGCTCCCCTGCGACGCACCAGCCGAGCCTTGATCTTGCGTATAAAGCCGGTCAGCAGCGGGGCGAGCAGGAGCACCAGCGCCATCTGAATGCCTTGCACCAGAATGTCTGACATCACGACCATATCGCGAGCACCAGCAGCAGCGTGACGAGGGTGGCAAAAACGAGACTAAGGTACCGGCGGATGGTCAGGAACTGCAGACGATTGAGCCTGTCGGCCGCGTATCCCACGGCGCCTGCGAGCGGCACATAAATTCCCTCCCAAACCAGATCATGCAGTTCGATCCGGAGCCGCGCTGGCCTGATATCTCCTGGAGCCGGCATATCGACATGGTCACGGGCGTGGAACACGAGTGTGCCGAACACCCGGCGGATCGGTTGCGCGAAGCTTGCGCCGGAATACTGGGCAGCGGGGGTCGGATCGGAAAAGCCGCAGCCCCAAGCCGGTCCTCGCCGCAGCGCCTTGGAAGCGAAGCGATGAATAAAGAAGACGGCGAGGGAGGCGGATATCATGATGAATACCATCACGAGCAATCCGTCGTATGAACTGCGGCTCTCCGCGATCGGCGCGATCGAAAGCCAGGCCTCATTGGCCTGGATCGGCATGCGGCCACCGAGGATCTCAATTGCGATCGGCGAAAGCGCGTCGATCACCAATCCCGGCAGGACTCCGGCGAACAAACAGAGCGCCGCAAGGATGAACATTGCCGACAGCGAGTATCGGTCGACTTCGGAAGCAGTTTCCGCTGCGACGCTGCGCGGTCGGCCAAGAAATGTCACACCGAATGCCTTGACGAAACATGCAGCCGCCAGCGCTGCCGCTAGTGCCAGCATCGCCCCGACCGCAGGCACCATGATCTTCAGGGCCCATTGCGGCAGGTCCGGACTTTGCAATACGGCCTGGAACATCAGCCATTCCGAGACAAAGCCGTTGAATGGCGGGAGCGCGGATATGGCGACGCAGCCGACCAGAAAGGCGAAGCTGGTGAACGGCATCCGGTGGATGAGGCCGCCGAGCTTGTCCATCTCCCGCTCGCCGGTCGACGTCAGGACAGCGCCGGCCCCGAAAAACAGCAGACTCTTGAAGAAGGAATGGTTGAGTACATGGAACAGTGCCGCCGTGAAGGCGAGCGCCGCCACCGCCTTCTGGCCGTTGGCCTGGAAGCCAAGCGCGAGGCCAAGGCTCACGAAGATGATGCCGACATTTTCAATCGTGCTGTAGGCGAGCAGCCGCTTGAGGTCCTTTTCCATCATGGCGTACAGAATCCCCATGACGGCGGTGATGCCGCCAAGGAAGAGCACGACCACGCTCGCCGACCAGGTCGGCGGCCCCAGCAGATCGAATACGACACGGATGAAACCGTAGATCGCGACCTTGGTCATGACGCCGCTCATCAGCGCCGAAACGTGGCTGGGCGCTGCGGGATGAGCGAGCGGCAGCCAGACATGCAGCGGCACAAGGCCGGCCTTTGAACCGGCTCCGAGCAACATCAGAATCAATACTAGTGTGGCAACGTAGGGCGTGTGTTGTGCGGCGCGAATGGCCGCGAATTCGTAAGTACCCGCCGGCCCTGCCAGCAGGCCGAATGCCAGCAGCAGAGCAAGAGTGCCGAAGCTTGCCATCACAAGGTAGACATAACCCGCCTTCGCGTTGCCGGTTTCACGATGGTGCGCCATGACCAGCGCCCAGGAAGCCAGTGACATGAACTCCCAACACAGCAGATAGGAAAACGCATCGTCCGCCAGCACCACAAGATTCATGCCGGCCAGAAAGGCGGGGAAGAAGGGTAGCACCCGATGCGGCGCCGGATCGTGGTGGCCGTAGCCGAGACCATAAAGACTTGCGGCTGCTCCTCCCAGATTGACCACAACAAGAAAAAACGAGGCCAGCGCATCCAGGTGAAAATGGGCGCCAAGCCACGGCAATCCGATCGGCAAGGTTAGATCGGAAGCATTTCCCGTTTCGCCAATCAGCCAGCGAACCGACCCGAAAAATGCCACCAGGGAAACGGCCAAAGTCGCGCCGTAGATGACGGCCGTCGAGCTTTTTGAGCGACTCAGGGCTATCGCCAAAACGGCCAGGCCCAGCAACCCGGCAACGCACAGCATTTGCAGGAAGACGGTCGGCATTACGTGCGCGCCCTCGTTCCGCTCGACGCCTTGTTTTCTATCTGATTGTCCAAATAGGTTTTTGCCGAGCCGGAATTGATTTTTAACCGCACCCCGCGTCCCTGCGAATTGCTGACGGCTCCTTCGTCGATCATCTCAATACCAGCGGCGTCGAGGGCCGTGATCAGTTTCACCAGCGAATCAACATTGCCTCGGACCATTGCCTCACTAGCCTCCATACGCTGGATGGTTGGCACCGAAAGCCCGGACAGTTCCGC